>ERZ827458.651-NODE-651-length-42272-cov-4.753204_pt1 | contig 42272 bp, 41 predicted proteins | sample MGYA00519706_ERZ827458 | MGnify/ENA primary metagenome ERZ827458 (study PRJEB31778, sample SAMEA3449309) | human gut metagenome | biome: human gut; feature: human-associated habitat; material: faeces | place: United Kingdom | collected 2010/2012 ...
ATGTCAGACTGACCGATAAGGCGGGCAATACGGACTACATTTGCTCGGACGGCATCGTGCTTGACGGCACAAGCCCTGTGATCACCGGCATTGAGGACGGCAAGACCTACTGCGAGGCGCAGACGGTCACCGTTGACGAGAAGTATGTGGACACCGTCACCGTAAACGGCACGGAGGTCACGCTTGACGAAAACAACAGCTTTACCCTCGCTCCAGCAGACGGCGAGCAGAGAATCATCGTCACCGACAAGGCGGGCAACACCGCCGAAATGACCGTAACGGTCAACGACGGGCATACCGGCGGCACGGCGACCTGCACTGAAAAAGCGGTTTGCGAGGTTTGCGGCAAAGCCTACGGCGAGCTTGATCCGAATAACCACACCGACCTCAAGCATATCTCCGCCAAGGCGGCCACCGAGGACGCCGAGGGCAACATCGAGTATTGGTATTGCAGTGGCTGCGGAAAGTATTACAGTGACAAAGACGGCACCAAGGAAATCGCCAAAGCCGACACCGTAACGGCGAAGCTGCCGAAGTCCCCCAAAACCGGCGACAACAGCAATCCTTTGATATGGGTTGCACTGCTCTTTATCAGCGGCGGTGCTTGCACAGTGCTTACCGTGAAACGCAAAAAAATGTATCGACACGGAGGTAACGCAAAATGAAGAAGCGAATACTCAGTATAATACTTGCTCTATGTATGGTATTCTGCCTTGTGCCAACCACGGCATTGGCGGCAACACAAACCGCCGGCAGCTGGAGCGAACTGCAAACCCTTATAAACCAAACCAACAATCTTTCGGTAACCCTTTCCAGCGATATTTCCTGGGGCGGAAGCTCTTTAACAGTCCCTACCGGCAAAACCGTAACACTGGATTTGAACGGCAAGGCAATAGACGCTAAAAGCAACGGCACCGTACTTGTGGTAAACGGTACGTTGACCATAAAAAATAGCGGCGCCGATCTGGCAGGCCCCATTGGGGTCGGCGCAGGTCCTATTACCGGAAACATTAAAAATGGAAAAGCGAGTGACCAAGAAGCAGGCGGCATTTTGGTTGCAGGCGGCGGAAAGCTTGTTATGAATTCCGGTTGGCTTACCAATTGCGTTGACGGCTCGGGCAAAACAAGCGCCGCCGGAGGAATTTATGTTTCAAAAAATGCCGTGTTTGAAATGACCGGCGGAATCATTACCGGCTGTGTCGGAAGCGATCTTCTGTGCGCCGCCGGTGTGGTAAACTACGGAACATTCACAATGAGCGGAAACGCAACAATTTCCGGAAGCAAGACCGGCTATAACAGTGACGGGGTTGCTATTTGCAATGCAGGCACAATGAATGCAAACGGCGGCACCGTTCAGACCGGACAGAAGTGCGTAAATTACGCTACTGTTCAAAACACCGAGAAAAGTGCCACGGTCTTTTACTGTAATGTTTTAAACACGGGACTTGGGACGATCAAGGGCGGCACATATCATTATCCCGTTGAAAACGCCGGAACAATTACCGGCGGCACATTTAACGAAAAGGTCCCCTCCAACGGCACCATCAACGACGGCATATTCAAGGGCACCGTCGATAATACCGGCGTGGTTACCGGAGGAACGTTCAACGGCACCACGACCGGGATATACACCGTCACCTTTAATTCTGGCGTGCCTTCACAGATACGGGCAAACTGCCCGGCAACGCTGCCCGATTCGCCGACCAAAAGAGGCTATATCTTCAACGGCTGGCTTAATGGCGGAACGCCGTATGATTTCACACAGAATGTCACCCAAAACATACACCTGACCGCCGATTGGACGCCAAAAAGCTATACCGTAAAGTTTGATACAAACGGCGGTACGGCCATTGCCGATAAAACCCTTACCTGGGACGACAAGGTTTTAGACGGCGTTTCCGATCCCGAAAAACCCGGCTATGATTTTGCGGGCTGGACATTCGACGGCGGAAATGTGCTTACGAGAACCACATATGCCAACCTTGCGGCTGATGACACCGTAACGAGCATCACGCTGACAGCGCAGTGGACTCTCCATTTGTACACCGTTACCTTCGATGCCAACGGCGGCACATTCGATGCCAGCGGCAGTACGGTGGCGCAGGACACAATGCAGGTCACATATGGCGGGAATTTTGAACAAATGCCGATACCCCGATACAAGGGATATTTTTTCCGTGGCTGGTATGATGAAAAGTGGGGCGGCAGGCAATACGGCGATGAAGACGGCCGTGGCACGTACACATATGACAAAACGGAGGACTGTACCCTGTATGCCCTGTGGGAGGAGGCACCCCTTTGCACGGTCACCTTCAATCCGAACGGCGGCACACTGACCGGTGCGGAAACGTGCCAGGAAAAGCAAAACGAGCGTATCCAAAGACCCTATGAAGAGCCGATAAGGGAAGGCTACTACTTCCGTGGCTGGTATAAGGACGCCGACTGCACACAGATGTGGGACTTTGACGACCCGATTCCAGGGAATATGACTCTGTACGCCGGATGGGACATCCTTTCGTACGTAATCAGAGTCAGGCTCGAAAACGGTGAGCAGGATATTATTATCAATCAGAATTATGGCACGCCCGTCACCGTCCCTGACGATCCGACGAGAGAGGGCTATACCTTCATCGGCTGGGATATCCCATTCCCCGATAAAATGCCCGCAAAGATTACGACGATCACGGCGCAGTGGACAATAAATCAGTACACGATAACCTTTGACACCGCCGGCGGCAGTGAAATTGACTCCATCGAGCAGGACTATGACACGGCGATCACCGCCCCCGACGCCCCGACGAAAGAGGGCTATACCTTCATCGGCTGGGACACGACCGTTCCCAAGAAAATGCCCGCAAAGGATATGACGGTCAAGGCGCTGTGGCAGATCAATCGGTACAAAATAACATTTGACACCGACGGCGGCAGTGAAATTGATCCCATCGAGCAGGACTATGACACGGCGATCACCGCCCCTGACAACCCGACGAAAGAGGGCTATGCCTTCATCGACTGGGACACGACCGTTCCCGCGAAGATGCCTGCAAGGGATATGACGATCAAGGCGCTGTGGAAAGACATCGAAAAGCCGACGGGCAAGATCAGTCTGGACACAAACGAATGGAAAACGCTCCTCAACACGATCACTTTCGGTCTGTTCTTCAAGGACACGCAGACGGTCACGATCACCGCGACCGACAACAGCGGCGATGCCGTTAAGATTGAATATTTGCTATCGGCTAAAGAGTTGACCGAAGCAGAACTTGCAAGTGCCGCATTTACAGCATACACCGCACCGTTCGGCATTGACCCAGATAACGAATACATTATCTATGTCAGACTGACTGATAATGCAGGCAATACGGACTACATCTGCTCGGACGGCATTGTGCTTGACGGAACAAGCCCCGTTATCACCGGCATAGAAAACGGCAAGACCTACTGCGAGGCGCAGACGGTCACCGTTGACGAGAAGCATATCGACACCGTCACTGTGAACGGAAAAGAGGTCACGCTTGACGAAAACGGCAGCTTTGTTCTCTCTCCGGCAGACGGCGAGCAGAAAATCGTTGTCACCGACAAGGCGGGCAACACCGCCGAAATGACCGTAACGGTCAACGACGGGCATACCTTCGGTGACTGGACATCAAACGGCGACGGCACACACACCCGCCAATGCACGGCAGACGGCTGTACAGAAGGCGTAGAAACGGATAATTGCACCGATGAGGATAAAAACCACATATGCGACTATTGCGGAAAGGTATTCTCCAACCATGAGGACGCGGATAAGGATCACGTCTGTGACCTCTGTGGCAAAGTGATTTCCAACCACGAGGATGCGGACAACAACCATATCTGCGACTATTGCGATAAGGTAATCTCCAACCACGAGGACGCAGATGAGGATCACGTCTGCGACTTCTGCGGAAAGACAATCTCCAACCACGAGGACGCAAACAAAGACCACGTCTGCGACTATTGCGGAAAGGTATTCTCCAACCATGAGGACGCGGATAAGGATCACGTTTGTGACTGCTGTGGCAAAGTGATTTCCAATCATGAGGATGCGGACAACAACCATATCTGCGACTATTGTGAAAAGATAATCTCTAACCACGAAGACGCAAACAAAGACCACGTCTGCGACTATTGCGAAAAGGTAATCTCCAACCACGAGGACGCAGATAAGGATCATGTTTGCGACTATTGTGAAAAGATAATCTCTAACCACGAAGACGCAAACAAAGACCACGTCTGCGACTATTGCGAAAAGGTAATCTCCAACCACGAGGACGCGGATAAGGATCATGTCTGCGACCTCTGCGGAAAGGTGATCACCAATCATGCCGGTGGTAAGGAAACCTGCAGGGATAAGGCAGTATGCGAAGTCTGCGGCAAAGCTTACGGAGAGCTTGATCCGAAGAACCATACCGACTTAAAGCATTTCCCGGCCAAGGCGGCGACCGAGGATGCCGAGGGCAATGTCGAGTATTGGCACTGCGATGACTGCAATAAGTATTACAGCGACAAAGACGGCACTAAGGAACTCAAAAAAGCCGACACCGTAACGGCTAAGCTGCCGAAGTCTCCCCAAACCGGCGACACAAGCAACCTTGCTTTGTGGATCACACTGCTGTTTATCGGTGGCGGAGCTCTTATCGGCACAACTGTTACCGAAAAGAAGAAAAAGCAGAAATAAAACCCGAATGCAGACACACATATGGTGCAGGGGCGGCGGGTTGCGCCGCCCTTGTTCTTAAAAAACGAAAATTAACATGTAAAAAACCGCGAAACAGTTGCTTCCTCTTGACATTGTTCCAAGTTGAGAATATAATATAGCCAGAGAGGAGATGTAAACGATGTACAGCATAAAATACATTTCAGCTATTGAAGCGGCGGAACGCTGGCACCTTTCAAGACGCCGTGTAGTTGCTCTTTGCGGAGACGGTCGCATAACCGGAGCGCAAAAAGCCGGGGCATATTGGATAATCCCCGAAAATGCAAAGAAACCGTCAGACGCCCGTGTTAAAACCGGAAAATATATCGGAATCCATGTGGCGGAAAAGGAATCAAACTGAGACAGAAAAGCTTTCATACACAGACCCGTAGGCAAAGGAGTTCCGGCAAAGCCCACGAGCCAACAAAAGAGAACAAGGCATCGGCTTTGCATGGCAGGGTCGGTGCCTTACGGCTTTTTACAGGAGGTGCGACAAATGAAAAAGGTTATCACAATAGGACGCGAGTTTGGAAGCGGCGGTCGTGAGATCGGCCGCAGAATTGCAGAAAAGCTGCAGATTGCCTATTACGATCAGGAAATCGTAACCGAGATTTCCAAGCGCACAAAGCTCTCCGAGAAATATGTGGAACGCATCACCGAAGACCGCCCGTATATGGCTTATCCCGTCCATGCCGGTATGAGTTTTCATACGGCATATTATGCTTATACTGAGTTTGACAGGAGTCTTACGGTGTTTGCCGAGCAGCACAATATTATTAAAGAGCTGGCGGAGAGATCCGATTGTGTTATCGTCGGGCGATGTGCCGATTATATTTTGAAGGAAAAAGATCCGTTTCGTATTTTCGTCTACGCGGATGCAGAGAGCAAACTGAAACGCTGTCGGGAACGAAGCCCGGAGGATGAAAATTTATCCGATTCCAAGATAAGAAGAAATATACGCTCTATCGATAAAGGAAGGGCAAGATATTATAACTATTTCAGCCAACAAAAATGGGGAGCACGTGAAAACTACGATCTGCTTATCAATACAGCAGGTAAAGATGTCAAGCAGATTTCCGAAGCGGTTGCCGACCTCGTGAAGAAATATCTGTTTGATTGACGGATAATCTGACGGCGGAGGTGAAATTATGCAGAATCATTGGAAATCCAAACGGGAATGGATACTGTTCCGTGAAAGAATCGCAGGATGGCAGGAAGCATATATCGGGAGGCTGAACCGGGAATACATTGAGCTGCTCAGCCGTGACGGCCCGGAAGCGGAAAAGTTTTGGGAACTGTATAGACGCATACGCCGGGATAAACGCTGCACCGGTGTGCAGGCGGAGATGCGCAACTCGGAGATTCTCGCTAACCTTTGTCACCCGGTCAATGAGGGGGCAATCGGTTATGACGATCTCGACGGATTCAGTGAAGAATTGCGTGAGGACGTGATTCGGATCACTTCATATAATGCACATGAACCAGAATAATTCGGAGGAAATTGTGATGAAAACAAAACGATGGATGGCTGCTATTGTATGTCTGTCTGTTCTTGCAACAGGGATGATGAGCCTTTTCGGCTGCGGGGCAAAGGTGCGGGCGGCAAATCTCATGGAGGGCATCGCGGCAAAGCCGGTTTCCGGCAAGGCTGCGGATGATGCTTTCAAAAACAGCAGTGCGGACTTTGCAATCAAGCTCTTTCAACAAACGCGAGATGGCAACAAAAACAGCCTTATTTCTCCGCTGTCGGTCATGTTGGCGCTCTCTATGACGGCAAACGGAGCGAAGGGCGAGACTCTTGCGCAAATGGAAGCTCTGCTCGGCGGAGATATTCCCATGGAAACGCTGAACGAATATCTGTATTCCTATATAAAAGCGCTGCCCTCTGAAAAAACGACAAAGCTGAATAGCGCAAATTCTATCTGGTTCAGGGATAACGGATTTACGGCGGAAAAGGCTTTTTTGCAGAAAAACGCGGATTACTACGGCGCTGAGGCATATAAATCGGTGTTTAACGAAAAAACGCTGCGGGATATCAACAACTGGGTAAAGAAGAATACCGACGGCATGATAGAGAAAATCATTGATGATCTTGACCCGGATGCCGTAATGTATCTGATCAACACCGTTCTGTTCGACGCTGAATGGGAAAATATTTATAAAAAGGACGAGATCAGCGACAGCACTTTTACTGCTCTTGACGGCACAAAGAGAACGATTTCGATGATGTACTCGACCGAGCAGCGATATCTTGACGACGGCAAGGCAATCGGTTTTATAAAGCCTTACAGGAACGGTTACAGCTTTGTTGCGCTGCTGCCGAACGAAGATATTTCTCTCAGCGACTATGCTGCCTCCATGACCGGCAAGTCCTTTGCCGACACGATAAAAAATGCCGAGGATGTCCCGGTGGAAGCGGCGATGCCGAAGTTTTCCTACGATTATGACATCGAAATGAGCGGTGCGCTGAAGGCGCTCGGTATGTCGCTGCCGTTTGATCCGGAAAAAGCGGATTTTTCGGCGCTCGGTTATTACGAAAGCGGAAATATATTCATCAGCCGCGTGCTCCACAAGGCGTATATCACCGTGGACGAAAAAGGAACAAAAGCCGGTGCGGCGACCGCTGCGGATATTAAAGCAACCTCTGATACAGGGGGGTTATACAGCGTTACGCTTGACCGCCCATTCGTTTACGCCGTTATAGACGACGCTTGCGGGCTGCCGGTATTTATCGGCGCAGTCACGGACATCGGAAAGTAGTGTACGGCAAGCGGCTGACCGAAAGCGACGGAGGACGCGATTTTGATTCTGCTTCCGATACTGATAAAAAGAGGTGATCGTAAATGTTGAAGCGAAAAGTTTCTGCCATAGTGGTCTTAATTCTTGCCGTAATAACCGTGGTTGCCTGCGCATTCGCTGCGGTTACGGCGGATACAGGTAACCGCCGTAACCGGCAAATGTCAGCACCGAAAACAAAAGAGATCGGCAAGTTCCGTTTTCTGAATGACAAAAGCGATGCCGAGGGCGTAAGCTTCGAAGTGATCGGTGTCCGTGAGGTCGGCTCGGATGTTGTTCTGGATTTGCTGTGGGTCAATAATTCCGGAAACCCCATTGAGTACGGCAAGGCATATGAGTTGTATCGACTGAAGGAGGAAAATTGGAAAGAAATTGACACAGAGCTCTTCTTCCCCGATGTATGCTACAGTATAAACAGCGGATCTGTCGGAGGGGTTTCTTATACAATACCGGGTCATGTCGATATGACAGCAGGTGAGAGATTCCGTCTTCAGACCGAATTTCGATTCCAATACGGGGACGAATGTTCCGAACCGTTGAAAAATCTGCTGGAATTTGAAATTGTGAAAGCTGCGGAGTACATTCCGAAGGAGTCTTACACCTACAGATCCGAGCACGACTTTGCAACGCTGTGTCTTGATCCGGACAACAAAACCTTTTCTCTCGTCTTGTCTTTGCTCAGCTCCTATTGGCCTCACGGCAGATATACCGAGACGGACGGGTACATTGTATGCAAAGCCGATGATGAAACGGGAAACACCTACATATTCCGCAGAGAGAACGAGACGTTGGTCTTTGAAGCCGGACGTTCGTCACAAGTCCCCGTGTACCGATACGGACTGACAGATAAAACTGCTGACAGATGTGTTCCGGACGGCGCGGTGTTCCGTCAGAAATCGTTCAGTTCCAAAACCGACGTTCCGTCCCTTCTGATCAGGCTCGAGGCGGACACAGAAATCGAAAACGACGAAATTCTCGCTGCGCTTTGCGGCTGCGACCGGACAATTCCGGCATCGGACGGAAGCGGGCAAATGATTAATATAAATGCCTGCGGCACCGGAATCGGGGCGGAAATCAATTTGCCCGAAGTAAGCATTTCCTTACCGGCAGAAGCTTCGCTGCACTTTGACACTCAGCCCGATACCGTGACGGTAAAATGTCTTAATAAGGGTAACAGCGTTGAGGAGACCTGCGATATCGACCGTTCGGACGGAAATTACTCCTTCAGCCTGAAAAACGGAGAAAATGTCTACCGAATCACCGCGGAATGGCAGAACGGCGACCGTGCGGAATACGGTTTTGCCGCATGTTGTTCAACGACCGCTTGACAAGGCTTCAACTTTGATCGTATAAATCTGAATATGACACCGGTGCGACTGTATCGATGCCAAGGCTGTAAAGAAAAATGACGGAAAACCGACAGGCGCACAGACCCGGTAAGAAGGGAGCTGTGCGCTTGCTTTTATATTTCACATATGTATATACCCTTTCGGGGTGATGAAAGGAATAACCGATATGACCTATACGAAAAAAACAACGGAAAATCTGCGGCGGCTTGCTGCACTGTCTGATGAGAGAAACGGCATTACGCCGGATATGTATACCGAACACGCCGTGTTCAGGGGGCTCAGAGATATGAGCGGCAACGGTGTTGTGACCGGTCTTACCGAAATATCCACCATAAAAGCAAAAGAAAAAACTCCTGACGGCAGTGTTCATACCTGCCCCGGAGAACTTTACTACCGCGGATATAATATCTGCGATTTGGTGGGCGGATTTTCCTCAGAAAACCGCTTCGGCTTTGAGGAAACCGCCTATCTGCTGCTGTTTTCCTCGTTGCCGGACAAAAAGGAACTGCAACGATTTGAAAAAATGCTTGCCGAATTTCGCAGCCTGCCTAAATCCTTTGTAAGGGATATGATTATGAAAGCGCCGGGGCGGGATGTGATGAATATTCTTTCCCGCTGTGTATTGGCACTCTACACCTATGACGATGATCCTGACAATATTTCCACCGAAAATGTCCTGCGGCAGTGTCTGCATCTGATAGCGGCATTCCCGATGCTGGCGGTATACAGCTATCAGTCCTATCAGCATTTTCACTGCGGACAGAGTCTGGTAATTCACCAACCGGAAAAAGGGCTTTCCGCGGCAGAAAATACTCTGCGGATGCTGCGCATCACCGGCGAATATTCACCGCTTGAGGCGAAGCTGCTCGACCTTGCTCTGGTGCTGCACGCCGAGCACGGCGGCGGCAACAATTCTACCTTCACCACGCATGTCGTGACCTCCTCCGGCACCGATACTTATTCCGCCATTGCAGCGGCGCTCGGTTCGCTTAAGGGACCGCGTCACGGCGGTGCTAACATCAAGGTTGTGAGGATGTTCGAGGATATGAAAAACAGCATTAATACCAAAGACGAGGACGCCGTTGCAGGCTATCTGACGGCACTGTTAAACAGGGAAGCCTTCGATAAAGCAGGTCTTATTTACGGTATCGGACATGCCGTTTACTCCGAGTCCGACCCCAGAGCAGGGCTTTTAATGGACTGCGCCGCATCTCTTGCCGCGGAAAAGGGATATGAGGATGATTATGTCCTTTATTCGCTGGTGGCAAGGCTTGCGCCGGAGATCATTGCGAAGAAGCGGAAGATGTACAAGGGAGTCAGTGCGAATGTGGATTTCTATTCGGGACTTATATATCGGATGCTGGATCTGCCATGCGAACTGTATACGCCGATTTTTGCAATGGCGCGCATTGCCGGATGGAGCGCCCACCGTCTGGAAGAGCTGCAGAATGCCGGAAAGATCATTCGCCCGGCATATATCGGAGTGAAGCCTACTCGGGAATATGTGCCGATTGAAAATAGGTGATAAAATCAAAAAATTACGCCCTCGGAAACCGGACATTACGGAATCCGAAGGCGTTTCTCTTGTTTTGGCTTAATCGGCTTTTTCAGCCGTTTTGATTCTGCGGTACATATCCTGCATCTGTCGATCGATTTCCGCTATCTTTCCGGCGCAGTCGAACATTTCTTCGTTAATACCCTCGGGCAGCTTGGTTTTGTCCACCTTATATCGGATGTCGTGCTCAAGGCTTGCCCAGAAATCCATGGCAATCGTGCGAAGCTGGATCTCCGCTACAACATATTCCGTTCTGTCCGAAAGATATACGGGAACACGGATGTCGAGATGCAGGGAACGGTAGCCGTTGTAGTTCGGCTCCTTGATATAGTCCTGCTTTTTGAGAATCTCCACATCCTTCTGCCGTTCAAAAATTTCGGCTACCCGGTACACATCGTCTATATAGTTACAGACAACGCGCACACCGGCAATATCGTTGATATTTTCTTTAGCGGTGGCAATGGTAAAAGGAATACCTTTCTTTGCAAGCTTTGCCATGATGCTCTGTGCGGATTTTACCCGGCTTTCAATATGATGAATGGGGCTGCGTGAATACTGTATGTTGAATTCGCTGTTCAGCACTTCAAATTTCAGAGCCAGCTGTTTCACGGCAGACTCATAAAGATTTCGCATAACAAGAAATTCCTGTGCAGTCTCAAAGGGGCTGGTTTGTGTTTTATCCATGATAAGAACCGTCCGATCCGTATTACTTTTTCCCTAAAAACAGGACCCACAGTACCTCTGTGCTGTAAGTCCTGCTTTTGTGGGTTACTTCTTCAGAGCATCCTTAAATGCCTTGCCGGCCTTGAAAGCCGGAACGGTAGAAGCCGGGATGTCGATCGTGGCACCGGTAGCGGGATTGTGCCCTGCGCGTGCAGGTCTCTTACGCGATTGAAATGTACCAAAGCCTGTGAACTGGACAGAGTCGCCTTTCACGACAGCGTCGGTAATTGCAGCAAGCAGCGAATCGATAACTGCGGCGGTATCCTTTTTAGATACACCTGCGTTTGCGGAAACCGCATCAACGATTTCTTTTTTGGTCATTTTCCGTGATCTCCTTTCTCGAATTGCTTTTCTGCTTAACCGATCTTGCCGGATAAGCAAGTACATTATACCATATATTTGTGACTTTTTCTACTGTTTTTGTTTTAATAGCACTTTTGGGAGGGAGAAAGCACGGTTTTTTGAAGAAAAAACGATAAGATATTTCTTGCACAAAAAAAGTCCGACGGTACTGTTCCGCCGGATTCCCCACAACACTATTATTATAACACACAACAACCCGATTGGTCAATACATACAAAACAAAAAGAAAAAGTCTGTATATAAGTACAAAACCGAATGTCGGAATTCGTATATCCTGCCGATTGTTTTTTTTGAGAAAAATATGCTATTCTATAGGTGAAAAGAGGAAGGGGTGATTCCAATGACCTAAGTACTCGCTCCCTTGTATATAAGCAGGGAGAAAAGCCCCGGCACCGAAAGACGACATAACGCCTGACAGGCCAAGCCGCCTTAGTAGGCAAGTCCATCGCACTGCGGTGTTTATATATAGGAGAGGCGTAGATTTGGCGGACACAGCAAGGTGCCACCAAACAAGGAAAGAGAGGTACAAGAAAAGATGTTAGATATCAAGAGTGAGGGATAGCCCTTGATTGCTGAGATGAAAGGCAGTCAAGGGCTATCTTTTTTTGCGATATTAACGGTGAACTATAACGGAAGAAATCTGAACTGACAGAATTCAGATTGGATTTGTTTCGTTATTTTGGTTGTTCGAGATATGTGCAGGCAGAAACTGCGGCAACCGTGCCGTCGGAAACGGCAGTTGTAAGCTGGCGAACGCTTTTTTTGCGGCAGTCTCCGGCGGCAAACAATCCAGGTGTTTCGGGGACTGCCATTTTTCCGTCAGTAAAACACATAGCCGTTTTCGTCAAGCGCAGCAAGACCGATGAGCACTTGTGTATCCGGCAGTCTGCCGAGGGCAGCGAACAGCCCGGATACCGGCAGAGTTTCGTCTTTTCCGCTTTCGCTTTTCAGTTTTAAGCCTGTTAATTGTCCGTTTTCCTGTATCAACTCCGAAACGGTCGTGTCGGTCAAAAGAGATATGTTTTTGCGCTGTTTCACTCTATCAACAAGAATCTGCTCGGCACGGAAGCTGCTTCTCCGATGAATCAGTGTTACATGATGGCATCGTTCACTCAGAAGAAGAGCATCATCAAAAGCAGAATTTCCTCCTCCGACTACGGTCACATCCTGGTCTTTAAAAAAGCTGCCGTCGCACAGTGCGCAATAGCTGACACCATGCCCGATAAGCTCTGCTTCTCCGGGCAATCCGAGTGTTCTCGGCCGCGCACCGCAGGCGTAGATAACGGCTTTGGCATAGCATTCGCCGTCGTCTGTATCCAGCCGAAAAATTCCCGAAGATTCTTTTGCTATCTTTTGTACATCCGTAAGGCTTATCACGGCACCTGCCGCCTCTGACTGTGCCGCCATACTGTCGCCGAGCTGCAGGCCGGATACCCTTCCGGTGCCTGGGTAGTTTTCTACCTGCGGCGCGCGTGTTATCTGTCCTCCGATGCATTCCCGCTCATACACCGTAACGGACTTTCCGGCCCTTGCGGCATACAGGGCGGCGGTAAGGCCCGCAGGTCCTCCGCCGATCACCGCTATGTCGGTCATATCGACAACTCCTTGAGCAAAGTTTTTATTTGCGCTATGCCGGTGTATAACACGGTTTTATCTCCCGATTGAACAGCAAGAGTGGGCGCCTGCTTAAGCCCCAGAGTCGTTGCCTCCTCAATATATTCATCTACATCACGTTCCGTATAGCAAAGTCCCGATTTTTCCAAAAGGGGCTTAACGGCACGGCAGTTCGGACAGGTCGATGTGGTATACAGAATATATCCGTCCGCATCGCAGACCGACGAAGTTTTATTCTCCGGTTTAGCTTCATTCTTTATTTCGCCGATATGATAGGTTTTTCTGTCCCTGAACTCCTGGCTTTTGCCGTCATTCCAGTTCTGCACCGGTCGGTAGTAACCTGTGATACGGCTGTAGACCTCAGTCTTTCTGCCGCAGTGCGGGCAGACGGCTTGTTCTCCGGCAAGATATCCGTGATCTGCGCAGATGGAATAGGTGGGGGACAGCGTATAATAGGGCAGCTCATAGTTTTCGGCAATTTTGCGCACCAAAGCCGCCCCCGCCTTCCAATCGGGCAGCTTTTCGCCGAGGAAGGTGTGGAACACCGTACCGCTGGTATAAAGCGGCTGGAGCTTGTCCTGTACATCAAGTGCGGCGAACACATCTTCGGTGTAGCCTACCGGCAGATGGCTGGAATTGGTATAGTAGGGCGTTGCCCCCTCATGCGCCGTGATGATGTCCGGGAAATGCACCTTGTCGTGTTTGGCAAGACGGTAAGAGGTGGACTCGGCAGGGGTAGCCTCCAAATTGTAAAGATCGCCGTACTTCTCCTGATAATCAGACAGGCGTTCACGCATATGGTTGAGAACGCGGACGGCAAACTCCTGCGTCTCTTCATGAGTCAGATCCTTGCGTAGCCAAGCGGCGTTAAGCCCTGCCTCGTTCATACCGAGAAGCCCGATGGTCGAGAAGTGATTGTCAAAGCTGCCGAGATACCGTTTGGTATACGGATACAGTCCTTCCTCCATCAGCTTGCCGACTGTCGTGCGTTTGATTTTCAGGCTGCGTGCGGCAATGTCCGTCATCCGGTCAAGACGGGCAAAGAATTCTCCCTCATCTGCCGAGAGATAGGCGATGCGCGGCATATTGACGGTAACGACGCCGATGGAGCCGGTGGATTCGCCGCTGCCGAAAAAGCCGCCGGATTTTTTGCGCAGCTCGCGCAAATCAAGCCGCAGACGGCAGCACATACTGCGCACATCGGACGGCTCCATATCCGAATTGATGTAGTTGGAAAAATAGGGTGTGCCGAATTTCGCCGTCATTTCAAATAACAGACGGTTGTTTTCGGTTTCGCTCCAATCGAAATCCTTGGTGATGGAATAGGTGGGAATGGGGTATTGAAAACCGCGTCCGTTGGCGTCGCCCTCGATCATAACCTCGATAAAGGCGCGGTTGATCATATCCATCTCCGCCTTGCAGTCGCCGTAGGTGAAGTCCGTCGGCTTGCCGCCTACGATGCAGGGCTGATCGGCAAGGTCAGCCGGCACGGTCCAGTCGAGAGTAATATTGGTGAAGGGCGCCTGCGTGCCCCAGCGGCTGGGTGTATTGACGCCGTATACAAAGCTTTCGATACAATGCTTAACCTCGTTATAGGTCAGTTTGTCCGTGCGGACAAAGGGCGCAAGATAGGTGTCAAAGCTCGAAAACGCCTGTGCACCTGCCCATTCATTTTGCATAATGCCGAGGAAGTTGACCATTTGATTGCACAGCGTTGCCAAATGCTTAGCCGGCGCGGAGGTTATCTTGCCGGGAATGCCGCCGAGTCCCTCTTCAATGAGCTGTTTTAAGCTCCAGCCGGCACAGTAACCGGTCAGCATGGAGAGATCATGCAGATGCAGATCGGCGTTGCGGTGCGCGTCGGCAATCTCCTCGTCGTAGATCTCGCTGAGCCAGTAGTTAGCGGTGATGGCTCCGGAATTGGAAAGAATCAAGCCGCCCACCGAATAGGTCACGGTAGAGTTTTCTTTTACTCGCCAGTCGGATACCTTCAGATAGCCATCCACAAGCCCCTTATAGTCCAGTATGGTGGAACTCATATTACGGAGCTTTTCACGGTTTTTGCGGTACAGGATATAGGCCTTGGCAACCTTATCGTACCCGGCTCTCTGCAATGTTTTTTCCACACTGTCCTGAATGGATTCGACATCGATCGTATCATCCTTCACCTTAGGAGCAAAATCCGCCGTCACCTGAAGGGACAGCAGGTTGATCACATCGGGACTGTAAGGAATACCGGTTGCATCAAACGCCTTGGTAATGGCGTGAGATATACGGGTTAAATTAAACTCGGCACATCTGCCGTCTCGTTTGATGACTGAGTACATCGTTATTCTCCTCTGTTTATTGTATTGTTTTATCGTTCACACGCCGCGCAGCTCTGCGGCGGGTATATACGGTTTTACGGCGCTCAGCAATGCCTCAAGCTCTGGCTTTGCCATTGCTGATATTCCGCTGCCGAGCAGATTGCCGGAATCGACAAATGGCTGAATAAAATAACGTTTTGCATTTCGAAGCCAGTGCCCGATTTCCTCCATGCACTTCGGCGAATGAAAGGGATGGCAAACCGTTGTACGGAATTCATAGTCGATATTGCTGTTTTTCAGCAGTGCAGCACTTTTTTTAACCTGTTCAATTACATCTGCACCGCAGATTTCTGCATACCGTGAGGGAGCGTTCTTGATATCGATTGCCACATAATCAAGCAGCTTTTCGCGCAGAAGATGCTCAAGCATTTCAGGGACAGTTCCGTTGCTGTCCAGCTTAACAAGAAAACCCATCTCTCTAATACGGCGAATCAGATCGGGCAGGCTTGGGTATAGCGTCGGCTCGCCGCCGGTGATGCAAACACCGTCCAACTTACCCTTTCGGGAAAGAAGAAATTCAAAGAATTCTTTTTCGGAAATGTACTTCCCATTGTCTTTCGTCAAAACAAGGTCGGGATTATGGCAATAGGGGCAGCGGAGATTACAGCCTGTCAGAAATACCGTGCAGGCGACTTTAACCGGAAAATCCAGCAATGTCACCTTCTGTAAGCCGCCGATCATTTCATCACCTCCGGTTTAAGAGTCTTGTACTATCAGTATACATGATGCAGTTGCAAAAGTCAATGAGAAAATCAATATATAGTAGATTTGTGAGAGCAAAAGGACTAAATATGGTACTTTTGCTATATTAACAGAGCGTTTTTGCATAGAGCCTTCAGCGAAAAGATGTTGCCCGATTGTTCGTTTCCTTATATGATTAAGCTCGACGAAGCAGGAGGGCTTGCCGTCGTCTCGTTTCTTTGTATGCCGATATGAGCGGAGATACGCTGCAGGCGAAGGAAGCTTTTCTCGAAAAGCGGAAGTATTAAGACGAAGATCAGTGATGTGTTTTAACCAATTATATCAGTAAAAAAACATACATACGGAAAATGTTCGAGACAGAATTTGTAACAAAAAAGCAATGCCCCTGCCGGATCGCACTGCTTTTTGCTGCCTTATGTGTTTAAGCTATTTCTGTTTTTCAAAGCATGAATGACTTCGTTTGAAAACTTTTTGGTGTTTCTGACGGGGCTTGCTCACAGATGGTTGTATCACGCATCTGCTGTTTTCTTTTGCAGGGAGTATAAGACCAAAAAGCAGAGTGCAGAGAAGGCGATGCCGCCAAAGATATATGTCCCATTAAAGAACAGCAGGTTGACTGCGTACCGCATGGGCATCCGTGTAAAGAGTACCGCATACGGTTCGACCCTTCCGATTGCCTCCATGACCGTCGTGACACGGAACGGACTGACCCCGCACAGATACGCTCCAAGGAAATACAGTACCAGTTTCTCGGCAACGGCAGGAAGCAGGAGCCCGAGTACATAAAACCACGGTTTTTGCTTTTTGCAGCGCTTCCACAGACACAGTGCCCCAAAGCAGTACGGCAGCAGCGCAAGGCAGGCTCCCTGCGCGGCAAGGTGCAGCTGCAGCCCGAATACAAGAAAGACCATACGTATCAAAAGGTATCCGCCGAGAATGATCCCCCAGCAGATTGGCAGAGATCTCAAGTGGAGTTTCCCATGTGCGGTTGCTTCATTGTTGTACATTTTCTTTCCCTCCTTACAGATTCTCATTTTTTAAGGCGTCGATGGGATTGTCCTTTTTTACCTTGCTCATTGAATACATCATCGTGGCGAATACGACAAGAAACACGCTCATCACGGCGATGCCGACAGCTGCCCACGGCAGGCGGAAGGCGGTTTCATAAGCCTGATTTACCGAGCGGTACATGAGATATGTGATTCCGCAGGATACCGGCAGTCCGAGCATAAGCGCTTTCGAGCCGTACAGCAGGCACTCATAGTTCATCATCCTGCGAAAGCCCTTCTGCGTCATACCGACAGATTTCAGCATTGCAAATTCTCTGCGGCGCAGGCTGATATTAGGTCAGGTTGGCGGCGATCGTCTTATCGTCCTCCACTAAAAGCACTTTTACCATAATGAACCTCTATTTGTTAAATGATGAATAGGTGGGAATAAAGAAAAGCCGTGCCGAGCCGTGAAAACGATGGGATTATGATGCGATACTGGAGTGTGGGCAAACGCAGAGGCACGGAGTTGCCGGCCCATATTTCAGACGGAAAGGGCGGATGAGTTGTCTTTATTATACTATAGTAACGGCAGGAAAGCAAGGAGACCGAGTCTGCTGCGATGTGTCAGGGGGGAGTCGGTCAGAATAATTTTATAAATGAACACATTCCTCTTAAAGGGCGCTGCCGACTTTAGCCTTTTGGCTGACAAGCCAGGCGGTCATATCCCGCAAGGTCTCCTCAATCGGGCGCGGCCGATAGGCGAACCTATTTGTTGCGGCAGCATGGGTAAACCGTCCGTTTGAGCCAAGAACGGCAATAGAATATGGGGTGAAGAAAAGCGGCTTTTTTTCTTTCAGGCAACGGCGTTCAAAGAACGGAGCCGCAAGCCTTGCGATTTTTAACGGCAAACATATGGGGCGGTATATCCGCTTGGCAGCCTTTCCGACGATCTGCAGCATCCTGCGGATGGTGATGTAATGTCCGGACAAAATGTAACCCTTGCCCTGCTCGCCGCTTTCCGCGCAAGCTATGATCCCTTTTGCCACATCCCGTACATCTACAAAGTCATACCCGCCGCGCACGGCAAAGGGCAGTTTCCCGGCGAGAAAGGACTTTGCCATTGATGTAAAGCTTCCGCCGATCACATCACCGGGGCCGATGATCCCGGAGGGGAAAACAATGCTGACGTTAAGCCCCTGCCGTGCTGCACGAAAGACCATTTCCGTTGCAGCTGCTTTGCTTTTGGCATAATCGCCGTCTACAAGTCCCGGAGAAAACTCGCAATCCTCTGTAATGACGCAATTCTTCGGTTTTTCCGGTATGGCGTGTACAGAGCTGACATAGATCATCTTTCCTATGTGATGCTCCAAGCATTGCCGGACGACCTTACAGGTGCCGCCTATATTGACCTGATAGAGCTTTGAGCCGGATCTGGAGGCGACGGAGATGATGCCGGCACAGTGGATCACGCAGGTGTTGTTATTCGTGTCCGCAAAGAACTGCTCAAGCGAGTCATCATCGCATATATCGCCGATGACCGTACGGACCTTTTCCGGGAGCAAAGCCACATAAGGGTCATCGTGCAGCACCAATGCGTCTACCCGTACATTGCGGCGCACCAGCTTCTCAACGATCGCCCGACCGAGAAAACCGGTGGCGCCGGTGACCAAATATCTGTTATACATAGAGAAAACCTCCTTGAGATAACCGTACAGGTGTTGACTATCTTTCACAAGTATAGTATACTGGATATAAAAGATAAAAGCAATCGGCACTCACGGTCTAACTGAAAGAAAAACAACATCTCCCTTGTAAGTGTTGCCAAACTTTGTAAACTTTTTTCGGAGGAAATTTGAATGGAAAAAATAGATGCCAGAAAACGCTATACACAGATGGTGCTTAAGCAGTCTTTACTGAAGCTGCTGAAAGAAAAACCGGTCAACAAGATCACCGTAAAAGAGGTGTGCGAGCTGTCACAGCTGAACCGAGCGACCTTCTATGCACATTACAGTGATTGCTTTGCATTGCTGGAGAGCATCGAGAACGAGCTTATCGGGGCGTTTGAACGGTCCCTTCGTTACGTAAACTCATTTGATGTTACGGCTCTTATCGAAGCTATTTACGAAATGATCGATCAGAACCGGGAGGCCTGCAGTGTTTTGATCATCGGAAATACAAGCTCAACGGTCCTTAAGCGAATGATCGCGCTCGCAAAGAAAGACAGTATCGCTTACTGGCAAAAGGAACTGCCTATGGCCCGGGATGCGGAGCTTGAAATGATGTATACCCATCTGTCCAACGGCTTGATGCATGTTGTCGTGGAGGATTACGAGCGGTATAGCAAAGAGGAGATCATTCGCTTTGTCAGCCGGGTGGTGAAGAACAGCCTTTCGCTGCTCAAAAAGCCCGCAGAGTCTTTTGCGTAACGCAAAGAAGAGGCGGAAGCAGACATATGATAAAAGGCGAGGGCTATATGCCCTCGCCTTTTCAAAAATATGTGTTATTGGCTCTGTGTCGGGTGATCGATACTCATCAGCCCTTACTGTTTGCAATGGCCTGGTCGATCAGCTTTTGCAGCGTCTCTGCCTGTTTCTTTGCGGTTATCGCACCGACGATCGGTTCGCCTACGATGTTGCCGTTCTTGTCAACAACATATGTCGTGGGATATGAGTACAATCCTGAGGTGAATTTCCCGGCCTCGCTTTTTGAGTCAAACCAAACGTTTTTGTAGGATACACCCTTCTTTGTCAGAATATCCTTTGCATCGTTTATCGCCGTTTTATCCCCGTCAAGAGTGAACGAGTTGATTCCGACTACCGCGCCGCCTTTTTCGGCAAGCTGTTTGTTCAGTGCTTCCAGATCGGCAAGCTCACCCACGCAGGGGCTGCAGGTGGTAAACCAGAAGTTTACTACGGTAACGGTGTTTCCCGCAAACAGTGTGCTGCTCTTTACTTCGTTTCCGTCAAGATCCTTACCGTCAAAGGCGGGGAATTTCATCAGATCCCCTTTTTCTATCGGTTTGCCGTTCTCTGCCGGAACGCTCATATCGCCGTCGGACGGCTTTTTTCCGCAGCCGGGAAACTTTTGCTCAAGAGCCGTCAGTTTTCCTTCAATCTCACGGATCTGTTCGGCGCCCTCTTTAAGCAGTTTCAGCTCATCTGCCTTGAACTGGTCCTTGGCGCCGTCGATCGTTTTAAGCAGGAAATCTCCGTAGTTTCCGCCGTTCTCGATCATCGCCATGCCTTTATTGGCAGAGAGAAACACCTTCTCCCAAAGAGCACTGTTTTGGGAAAGAATAGCGTTTTCCTGCTCCATCAGTTTTTGATGAAGCGCGGTTGCTTCGTCCTTCGTGCCGGGTTCCGTTGCCATAAGAGCTGCAATTTCAGCCTTTTTGTTTCCGTCATCTTTCTTGTTGTCTTTGCTTGTGCCGCAGGCAGCAAGGCTGAATATCAGCAGGAAGACGGTCAATACGGTTAAAATTTTTGTTGTTTTCATTGTGTTTACTCCTTTTCTGTATCAGCGTATTGTAAACTTAAATGAAAGTTGAGAACCTCTCATCCCTTTTGGTATAATGGTTTCACCACAAAACACATCTACTCCCAAAAGAAAGGAAAGGTTCTCTGATGAAATCATATCACATTAGGTGCCCGAAATGCAACAACAATCATTCATTTTATCGTTACGGCAAAGATTCAGATGGTTACCAAAAGTATCTCTGCCGAAACTGCCATCATCAATTTGCACCCGAACGACCGAGGTCGGAAGGGGCAAATTGTCGGCGGAAACATCCGCCTTGCCCCGTGTGCGGAAAGGCTTCCTTTCTGCATCACGATTATGAGCATTACTCAAACTACCGCTGTGCCGACAAAAAGTGTAACCATTCCTTTTTTGTATGGAAGTCCGCTGCCGTTACCGCTCCGTCTATGTCCTCGCTTTTCGGCAAGCACAATTTCAAGCGTATGCGTTATACCGTTCAAATTATTATCACGGCTTTGTCAATGTTTTATCTCGGCAAGAATTCTTTTCGGAATATCAGTCTCATTCTTAAAACTGCCTTTAATATCAAGGTTTCTCATACCACTGTCAGCAATTGGTGCGTTAAATTTGCCCCTTTGTTTGACGATATGCGTATTCAGCTTGTTTCCTTATTGGACCTCAATTCCGATGAATGGCACGCCGATGAAACGGTAGTTAAAATAGCAGGTGTAAAGCATTATATTTGGTTTATCATAGGCAGTGAAACAAGATTTGTTATCGGGTTTCACCTGTCCCCGCATCGGGATTCTCCTCAGGCTGTTTCTCTGTTCAGCGAAGCCGTTAAGCTTGGCAAACCGTCAGCGATTGTTTCAGACCGTTATTCAGCCTACAAGGTTCCGGTTAAGTCCATTTTTGACGGTGCTAAGCACATTCGCGTTCAAAGCTTTAAAGACGACATTTCAAACAATTTAATCGAATGCTTTAATAAGCAATTCAAGGCTTGGTACAAAACCAAACAGGGCTTTTCCTCTTTTGAAAGTGCCAATAACTTGATTTCCTTGTTCGTCTTTTTCTTTAACTTTGTTCGCCCCCATTCTGCTTTAAACGGTCTTACCCCGGCTCAGGTCGCCGGTTTGAATTTGTCTAAACAAAGAAAACGGGAGTTTTTGCTCGTTGCGTGAAGCTTTTCTATGATTTCGTGAGCTATTTTTTCATTTTAACTTTACAGTGCCTGTATCAGATATTTGTTTTGCTGATTCCGCCCTTTTTGCGGGACAATCACTTTCTTTTCCTTTGCCGAAGCCGTAGCGGAAGCTTACAGCCTTGGTGGGGCAGGCACGGATACACATGCCGCAGCGGATGCATTCGGTGTGGTCGGGGGCTTTGGTTACATCCACATCCATTTTGCATGCCTTTGCACATTTTCCGCAGGAAACGCATTTGTGTTTATCAACTTTCATTCCGAAAAGCGATACCTTGTTCAGCAGCGCATAAAACGCGCCCAGCGGACACAGCCACTTGCAGAACGGGCGGTAGAAAAGCACGCTCAACACGATTACTGTAATCAGAATACCGAGCTTCCACGAAAATAGCGCACCGAGTGCGGCGCGTATGCCGGAATTGACGGCGGCGAGAGGTATCGCTCCTTCAAGTACCCCTTGCGGACAAAGATATTTGCAGAAAAACGGATCACCCATGCCGACATCGTTTGTGATAAGCATTGGCATCAAAACCACCATAAAAAGCAGAACGGCGTATTTTATGTAGGTCAGCGGCTTCAGCTTTTTGGTGGAGATCTTTTTGGTCGGAATCTTGTGCAGCAGCTCCTGAAACCATCCGAAGGGACACAGAAAACCGCAGATGAAGCGGCCGAGCAGCACACCGAGCAAAATGAGAAATCCTGTGATGTAGTAGGAAAAGCTGAATTTCGACGATCCCACCACTGCCTGAAACGAGCCGATCGGACAGGCCCCCGATGCCGCCGGGCAGGAATAACAATTGAGCCCCGGTACACAGACAGCCTTTCCTTTCCCTTGATAAATTCCGCCCTTCAGGAAATTGGGCAGATGAAGGTTGGTCAGCAGTGTTGCTCCTGCTTGGAACAGTCCACGAAAGCGTGAGAGAAACTGCGATACGCCGCCTTTTTTCTTCTTCGCATTTTTGTTATCCAATTCCCACACACTCCAAACACAGCCGGATTGCCTTGCTCAGCACGGTCTGGGCCTCTCCTCGCCATGCTCCGTAAAACAGCATCGCAGCACCGCAGATAAGCAGCGCAACCTGAAATGCGGCTTTTTTCGATCGAATCAATTCGGTCACCCCTTTCTTTTGTGCTCTCATTGTAGCACTGAGGATATAAAATTCCTGTTAAGATCGAAAACTTAACAAAAATCTTATTTCCGTGTGATATAATAAAGTCGAAGAATCGGAGAAACAACGTAAGGAGATTTCCTATGCATATTTTAGTGGTTGAAGATGAACGCGCGTTATGTGAGACGATCGTTCGCAGTCTCAGACGGCTCGCTTACAGCGTGGATTTTTGCTGTGACGGAAACAAAGCGATCGAGCTGCTCGGTGTGGAGCGATACGATCTTGTTTTACTGGATCTAAATCTGCCGGGGGCGGATGGGATGACGGTGCTCAGAACGCTGCGTCAAACCGACAGAGATACAAAGGTGCTGATTCTTTCGGCGCGCAGTGAGGTCGCTGACAAGGTGGAGGGGCTGGATGCCGGAGCCAATGATTATCTGGCAAAGCCTTTTCATTTAGAGGAGTTGGAAGCAAGGATACGCAGTCTTACCCGTCGTCAGTTTACACAGAATGATGTGGTTCTTACCTGCGGTAAGATTTCCTTTGACACTAAGACCCGTATCGCCTCGGCTGACGGACAGGAGCTGTCGCTTACCCGAAAAGAAATCGGGATACTTGAATACCTTCTGCTCAATCAGGGGCGCCCCGTCAGTCAGGAAGAACTGCTTGACCATGTATGGGACAACAGTGTGGATAATTTCAGCAATTCGATTCGGGTACATATTTCCGCACTGCGGAAGAAGCTGCGTGCCGCACTTGGTTTCGACCCCGTCCGCAACCGAATCGGGGAAGGATATGTTATGGAGGAAGAAAAATTGTGAAAAAGCTATCCTTGCAATGGCGGATCACCTTAATGACGGTACTTCTTATCGGAGCAACCTGTGTTTTTATGAATGTTCTGATCGGATATTCCGGCAGGCATTATATGGATTCCATAGGCTCTTATATTACGGGCTACGGGGATACGGGCAGAGGAGAACCTGAGTATTTTGATCCCGAGCAAAAGAAGCTCGACGAGGAATTGACCATTGTTGTACACGGGGCGCAGGAATCATTTATCACCACTAACTGGTATATCACGGCAGCGGTAACGATCCTCGGCGGTGTGCTTGCGTACTTTTTAAGCGGACACGCGCTGAAGCCCCTTCGCACTTTTGCTTCTCGAGTGGAAAAGGTTCAGCTGAACAATCTGACAGATATGAAGATAAACGAAGATGTTCTGCCGGAGTTCCGGCAATTCAGCCGGTCGTTCAATCAGATGCTTGAACGTCTTGACGAAGGCTTTACCGCACAGCGTCAGTTTACGGGGAATGCCGCTCATGAGCTGCGCACGCCGCTTTCGTTGATGCAGGCACAGCTTGAACTGTTTTCTGCGGAGCATCCCGAGGTATTGCCGGAAACGTCGGATTTTCTGCGCCTGCTGCGCGAGCAGACCGAACGTATGACGCAAATGACGAAGACGCTGCTTGAAATGAGTGAGCTCAAGACGGTACCCTGCACTGACCGTATTGAATTGGCTCCTATGGTTGAGGAGATCTTTGCCGACCTTGCTCCGCTTGCGGACAGAAACGGCATAATCCTTGAAAGCAAAGGCGACGGAGTTATGATCGGCAGTGACACACTGATTTATCGTATGCTCTTTAATCTGACCGAAAATTCTATACGCTACAATCGCCCGAACGGAACGGTGCGTATTATGATTACCGATGAAAAAAATCGGTTAGTCATTCGGGTCACAGATACCGGCTGCGGCATACCGGAGAAATACAGAGAAAGCATTTTTCAGCCCTTTTTCAGGGTGGATAAATCCAGAAGCAGGGAAAACGGCGGCGTTGGATTGGGACTTTCGTTGGTGTGGGAGATCGTCGCACTGCACGGAGGTGAGATCCGGGTCGAGGAAAGCTCGGAAAGGGGGACGACAATAGCCGTAAAGCTTCCCACAGATAACAGTAAAATAGCGGTGATTGCTTAACAGAGCACTTTATTTGATGAGAGGAGATTTGTGGCCTGATATGAAATCAACTAATTTATTAAAAGCAGCAGCCGTAATCTTTATATCCGTTTTTTTGTTGACATCTTGCATTAAGGTCTCTCCAAACAGTCATTTAAGCAGTGTGCGGGAGAACACGTCAGCAGCATCATCCGGTGATGCTGCAAATATTCTGCCGCCCGCAGATAACAGCGAGCACGGAAAACGGGCTTCCGAAATTGCCGACAGTGCTATAAAAGATGCAATTGATCTCATGTCTGCATATCCGGCGGATAATGTGATTTCGGGTGCACCGAAAGCATCGCCTCACCGTGATCGGCTGACGGAATCCGAACGCGGCATATATGATATGCTCTTTTCTGCGGTCGATAAGATAGAAGGATATGAATGGAATTCCGTCAAATACGGCAATAATGCGTTTTCTGAATTCATGGCAGCGGATGAGGCTCTGAGAGCCGATCATCCCCGCCTCAGGGCATATTATTATCCGGATGCTGCCGGAGCAGTTTTTCGACCTGTTTATTTTCTTCCGGGAACTTCCTATGATTCTCCGACCGATGACATAAAGGAGATCGCCGACAGAATGGCTCTTTTTGACGCAGTTTGCCGGCGTATCGTTGATTGTATGCCGGACGGACTCTCCGATCTTGGAAAATATCGGTATTTTGCCGCCGTAGTGACCGGGCTTTGTGAATACGACAGATCGCTTTTAACAGCCGGCTTGCCATATCCCGCTTATAATGCGCTTGTAAACGGCAGTGCGGTGTGCAGCGGGTACGCTTCGGCATTTGAACATCTGTGCGGCGAGATCGGTCTTTTCTGTCAACGTATAGACGGCACAAAGAACGGGGGCGATCACGCATGGAACAGGATATGCCTTTCCGGCAGCTTTTACTATTGTGATCTCACCGCCGCAGATGTTGAAATACCGGGATCTGAGGCATGGCTGCAATGCATAGCAATAACCGCTGAACGTGCCAAAAACGAAAACTACCGCCCGTTCAGATCAGGCGTGACGGCTGACGGAACGAATGAGATCAAATAAAAATATGTACCGCATCATACATGATGCGGTACATATTTTTTGCCGGCGCGGCTGGCAGCTTACTGTGTCAGTCTGCCGATAACTCCGTTTAAAAATGCCGCCATTTTTTTTGGTGATTGGCGATCCTCACGATTCAGCCATTCTCTGATAGCGGCGTATCCGCCCTGATAAAAGAACAGCCGCAGCTGCTCTCTTTCCTCCTTGGTAAAGGTCTCGGGGATCGCCATATCAAGCTGCTTACGGATGGTGGGCAGGTCAAACAGCTTAGTTGAAAAATCCTTGTCCGGCAGGGAATTGATAAGGACCTTAAAATGCTCCTCATCGTCAAGCAGAGCCTCCAGCATATGACACAGGCAATCCTCGCTATCCGAACCGTTATCGGACAGTATCTCCTCCAGTTTACGGAAACAGTCATTTTCAATGTCAGTTAAAAGATCATACTGACTGCCGTAGTATTTATAAAAAGTAACCCGGTTAATCTGGGCTTCTGCGCACAACTCATATATAGTGATTTTTTCAAGAGGCTTTTCTTTCAGAAGTTTTATCAATGCGTTTTTCAGCAGCATCTTGCTCAGCCGCACTCTCTGATTTTCCATGGGTTCTCCTTTCAACTAACAAATGCTGAAAATTTGTTTACTTTGAAGCATAAACTTCAGGTTGTGTTTGCGTCGCGCTTTTTTAGAATAAACAGTATGTTGACTTTATATCTGTTTGTAATTATACTATAAACACAGAGATTTGTCAACAGTAACCCGGGAGGTGTGCTTATGAAAAGGCTTACTGATTTTATTGTAAACAAAAGGAACATCATTCTTTCCGCTATGTTTATACTGGCTGCCGTCTGCGCTTTTTTGATACCGAAGGTCAGCGTAAACTCGGACATGACCAAATATCTGCCGGACGATTCCTCGATGAAGCAAGGCATTTCTCTTATGGAAAAGGAATTTCCGACAGAGGAGGAATCCTACACTGTTCGGGTGATGTTCAAAGGACTGAGCGATGATAAAAAAACCGAAATAATGGACGCTCTTGCCGCTGTTGATAATGTAGAAAGCGTGACCTACGACAGGGAAAGCAATGACTATAACAGCGGGGAGTATACCCTTTACATTCTCAATACCAAATACGGATATGACACCGATGAGGAGGCCGCCGTTGAAAGACAGGTTAAAGAAAAGTTTTCCGACTATGAAGTCACGGTGAAAAACGACGACACCTCGGCTCCGGACATTCCGCTTTCGGTATATCTTGCGGCGCTCGGCACAATTCTTGTTGTTCTGCTCATCTCCTGCGGCTCGTACTTTGAACCGTTGCTGTTCCTCATCACCATCGGCATTGCCGTTGTGCTGAACCTTGGCACAAACTTCTTTCTCGGAGAGATTTCGGATGTCAGCTTCGGTATTGCGGCGGTGCTGCAGCTTGCGCTGTCGATGGACTATTCCATCATTCTGATGAACCGCTATCGGCAGGAGCTGAAAAAAACCGACGACCGTAAGGAGGCAATGGCAAACGCCTTGCGCGCCGCCTTCGGTTCGATCACGGGCAGCGCCGTAACAACGATTGTCGGACTGCTGGTGCTGGTATTTATGAGCTTTAAAATCGGTGCCGACATCGGCATTGTGTTAGCCAAGGGCGTTGCATTCAGCTTGCTTTGCGTGTTCACCGTTCTGCCGGCACTTATACTGCTGTCGCATAAGCCCATCGAAAAAACCGAAAAGAAAAAGCGGTGTGAAAAAACCGACAGGAAGGGTCCGTCGGCGGTGCTGGGAGGCTTCAGCTGCCGTTTCCGCAGTGTTATTGCGATACTGTTCGTTGTGCTGTTTATCGCCACGGGCTATCTGCAGTACGGGACGAAAACCGTCTACACGCTGTCCGAAAAGGATTCGATTGCCGATATTTTTCCCAAGGACAACACGGTTGTTCTGCTTTATGAAAACACAGATGAAGATAACATTGCGGATATTGCAATAGCCTTGGAAGAAAAGGACGGCGTGAAGACTGTCGTTTCATATCCCACGACAATAGGCAAACAGTGTACCGTAAAGGAAATGTCGGATATGCTCTTAAAGATGAGCGAGAGTTTACAAATAGACGAGAAGCTGTTGAACATTGTTTATTACCATTACCGCACAAACGGCAAGACAGATCCCTTGACATTGTCTGATTTCGTTAGGTTCCTTTCGGATACAGTAGCAGTTGATCCGATGTTCTCCGGCTATATTGATGAAGCTTCTGCAAAACAGCTTGCAACACTGAAACCGTTGACCGACAAAAGCAATCTGACCTCTCCGCTGCCGCCTGCTACGCTTGCACGGCTTCTCGGCTTGGATGCAGAGCAGGTAACGCAACTCTTTATGCTCCGCTATGGAATGGAATATGCGCCGGATAAAACCATGTCACCATATGAGCTTGTTTCCTTCATAACGGATATTATTCTCCCAAAGTCCGAATATGCCGTCATGTTTGACGATGCGGCAAAGGCAACGCTGTACCAGACGAAGGTGATTGCTGACGCTGTAGTAAGCGGTAAAGAATTTACGGTCAAGGAAATGGCTGAGTTTGTTGGGAAGATAAGCGATAAATTTAACGAGAACACGGTGGAACTGCTCTATCTTTACAGCGCAAGCCTTAAACAGGAAAACGCACAGAGCACCATGACTCCGGAGGCGCTGGTAAAATATATTGATAAGCTGGCATCCGAACCGTCGTTTTCGTCATTGCTGACCGCTGAAGGGAAAAACGGCATTGCAAAGGCGAGAGAGCAGCTTGATGACGGTGCGCGACAGCTTAAAGGCGAAACACATTCCCGGATGACCGTTACGACGGAATTACCGATTGAGTCGGAGAAAACTTCAGCATTTGTAAAGGATATGATCAAGTTATGTGATGAAAAGCTGTCCGGAGAACACAATCTTATCGGTAACAGCATTATGGTAGATGAAATGGATTCCGGATTTGGTAGGGAACAACTGATTATCACGTTGCTTACGGCGGTGTCTATTTTCATCGTAGTTGCATTGACCTTCCGTTCGCTCGCCATTCCTGCAATTCTCGTGTTGATCGTGCAGTGTGGTGTATTCATTACCGTCTCGGTACTGGGAACTATTGGCGGCTCAATGTACTATCTGGCGCTTCTCATTGTCGAATGTATTCTGATGGGCGCAACCATTGATTACGGAATTCTGTTTACAAGCTATTACCGTGAGGTGCGGACAACACTTTCGGTAAAGGAGGCGATAGTCGCCGCATATAAGGGCAGCATCCACACCATACTTACTTCCGGGACGATTATGGTGTTGATTACTGCCGTAATTGGCCCCCTGTTCGGTAATCCCACCATTGAGCAGATTGTCCGTACGCTGTCGGTCGGCTGTGCTTCCGCTATATTTCTTATCTTGTTTATCCTGCCTGGTATTCTCGCTTTATGCGACAAAATCGTTGTGAGGAAAGAAAAGAAACAGAACGCCTAATTAAGAGACTTGTATATTATCCGGATTTGACAACACCTCCTGCTGCAAATTCTATTTCTGTATCGGAGGTGTTTCTTCTCTTTCAAGCAAGCGAGACATATGCAAAAATCAGCGAAAGTGTATTGCGAAAAGGTAAAAAATATGGTATACTATATTCGTCGATAAAGGCAAGCTAAAAAAACATATAATATGAGGCGGATATAATGATCAAGCCGTCAATCAGTTACAACAGACTATGAAAGCTGCTGATCGATAAAAAATGAGCAAAGCAGATTTGCACAGGGCTGCGGAAATTTCTCCGAATACAATGACAAAACTTCGCCGTGACGTAGATGTATCAATAGCTGTACTTAAGAGAATTTGTGAGTGTTTCGGTTGCAACATCGGTGACATCTGTGATTTTGTGCAAGAAAAAGTATAGGGTTAGCGAGAAGATTGATTTTGTATTTTCCTGTTGCTGTATATAAGAGACGGTAAAAAGAGGTGTGCTGAAATGAACAACAACCATAGAAAAACTAAATGCCCCCCGAAAATTGCTTCCGGTGGGATATATGGCACTTGCGGCAATCCCGTTTTGAGGGGTGGTCAGGTTTTTGACGCCTTGAATTTGGAAAAACAATCGCTTTTCGGCACCCTATCTCTCAGCCATCTTGATGGCGTTCCGCCGAACTTGTATTGCTGTCGGATACTTGACGTGTCCGGGAAAACAGATAAAATCAAATATAGAAACATAGAACGAAAGCAGAGAGAACGACCTTTCGAGAAATCGGCATGTGCTCATTTAATAATGCCGACAAATGTGCATTTGCACGTCCTTAGGGTCGCGGGTTTCTCTGCTTTCGTTTTTTATAAAAGGAAAATTCGTAATCGGGAAACAAATACAACCGGCAACGACCAAAGGGAAGAAAAGCCATGACGAACGAAAAAATCAACCGCATCAGGGAACTTGAAGAAAAGTTATCGTATCTGATTGAAGAGAATATGCCGCTTAAGCAGAAGCTTTTGCTCCTGACGGAAGCACTTTGGCAGACGCAGGACAGCGGATACTGCGAAACCATGGCAAATCAGATTCTCGGAGAAAAGGAAAACGAAAAGACACTTGCCTGGGAAAAGAACTGTCACCATAAAAAACACATCTTTGAACTGAGAGAGCTTTTGAGGGAACAAAACAGTATTTATTGAGAATACTGAAAAATTCTGAGGTCAGAATGTGAAGAAGGATCATTTTTTTCTGCGCTCTTCTGATGCCGAAGTTTTTCTCTTTTAATGCCGAAAGCGATGGTTTGCAGAGGCTACAGGAGCAAAAGAAAAGAGCGAAGACAATTCTTTTCAGCATGTCGGATATTTCTTAAGTTCGTTTTATAGTCAATAGTATTCGGGAGGGGAAACCACATAAAACAGCTATTCGGTAGGCTTGGGTCTACATCAATGATTGAAAAAATAAAAGAAAGTGCAGTTTCCGTAACGCCGATTGCGGCGATCGTTTTATTGCTTTGTCTTTGCATCATCCCGACGGAATCCGAACTTCTTTTAGCCTTTCTTGTAGGGGCTGCTTTCATTATCCTCGGAATGGGACTTTTTTCACTCGGAGCCGAGCAGTCAATGACGCCCATTGGAAATAAAATAGGAACTGCACTCACTAAAACGCAAAAAATGCCGCTTATTCTTGCGGTTAGTTTTGTGCTTGGCGTTGCGATAACCGTAGCGGAGCCGGATCTTCAGGTCCTTGCCAAGACGGTACCGCATATAGACTCTTTTCTGCTGCTTATAACTGTTGGCGCAGGAGTAGGGCTTTTTATGGCGGTTTGTATGCTGCGTATTTTCACGGGTGCGCCGTTGCGGCTGCTTCTTGTCGGTTGCTATGCTTTGATATTTTTTCTTGCAGCCTTCTGCGACAGGGATTTTCTCAGTGTTGCCTTTGATTCCGGTGGTGTGACGACAGGACCGATGACCGTGCCGTTTATTCTTGCTATGGGCGTCGGTGTATCCAACATACGAAGTGACCGCAGTGCAGAGGCAGACAGTTTCGGACTTGTTGCACTATGTTCTGTGGGACCGATACTCGCCGTGCTGCTCCTCGGCTTTTTCAATCCCGGCAGCGATGCTGTAGCCGATATGAATCATGCCGTTTTTGCGGACAGTACAGAGATAGGAAAGGCTTTCCTGTCGGCAATTCCCGAATATATGGCGGAGACTGCGATAGCGCTTCTCCCGATTATTGTGATGTTTTCTCTGTTTCAGTTTTCTTTGATCAAGATGAATCGCCGAAGCCTTGCAAAAATACTGTTCGGCATACTTTATACATATGTAGGGCTTGTGCTTTTTCTCACCGGAGTAAATGTCGGTTTTTCATCACTTGGAGCGCAGCTCGGCGGTGCAATCGCTTTGTCGGATGCAAAGTATTTGTTAATTCCGCTGTCAGCACTGCTTGGGTGGTTTATTATATCCGCCGAGCCGGCAGTAGCCGTGCTGGAGAAACAAATCGAGACGGTAAGTGCGGGAGCAATACCCGGCCGGGCGATAAAACTCAGTCTGTCCGCTGCTATTGCTGTCGCAATGGGAATCTCAGCGTTGCGTGTTTTGACGGGATTGTCGATTTTGTGGTTTCTTGTTCCCGGATATATTATCGCGATTGTGCTGTCTTTCTTTGTCCCGGATATATATACGGCCATTGCCTTTGACTCCGGCGGCGTTGCGTCCGGTCCCATGACGGCAACCTTTATGCTTCAGTTTTTTATGGGAGCAAGCACGGCTTCCGGCGGCAGCGTCCTGCGGGATGCTTTTGGGGTCGTAGCAATGGTGGCGATGATGCCGCTAATCTCTATACAGACAGTGGGCTTCGTCTATGAAAGGAAAGCAAAGAAAACCGCACCTCGGGAAGAACACTACGGAGATATGGAAATTATTGAGCTTTGGGAGGATGTCGCATGAATTACATACTGACAATAATAGATCCCGCAGCAGAATCTTTGCTTACCAAGATATGCGTGGAACTGGAGATTCCCGTATCAATTGTCTTTCACGGACGAGGAACAGCGATAAAAAGCATGCTGGATCTTCTCGGAATAGAATCGCATGAGAGACGTGTTTTTATAGCGATTGCCGATGGGGAAAAGAGCAAAAGATATATAGAGGAACAAAAGAAAAAACTCCATCTCGGAGTGCCGGGACACGGTATTACGGTTGCTGTGCCCGTGAAAAGTGTCGGAGGAGGACAGGCAGTGAATTATTTGAACGGAAGCAGCACGGTAGCAAAATACACAAGACCGGAGAAATTTGATTATGAACTGGTCATGGCAATCGCAAATGCCGGTACTACGGATATTGTGATGAATGCCGCACGTGCCGCGGGGGCGCGCGGAGGGACGGTGATACGTGGAAAAGGAACCGGCTCGGGGGATGCGCAAAAGTTTCATCACATTTCGATAGCGGACGAAAAAGAAGTTATTTTGATCGTCGTCGCAGCAGAAATCAAAACGGCCGTCATGTATTCGATTCTTGAAAAGGCAGGACCGGCAAGCGCGGCAGGAGCACTTGTTTTTTCACTTCCCGTTTCTGAGGCGGCAGGCTTCGGATTTATCCAAAGTGAGAATTAAATGGTAACTGCCTGAAACGGTATTTAACGGTTGGTTCGGAGTTTAAAGGAAAGGAGAGATATCTACATGGCAGTTAAAATAACACGCCCAAAGACGGCTTTTTTTGCCGGACACAGAAAGCTGCCATCGGACACGGAGCAGATTTCGACGGCTCTGGAAAAAGAATTGACAGCACTGATTGAATCCGGATACCGGTTTTTCGGAGCCGGAGGCGCAACCGGGTTTGATACGGTCGCCGCCTTGTCTGTCCTGAAGCTTCGGGAAATGTATCCTCATATCCGGCTTATTCTTGTTCTGCCGCACCATGCACAGGCAAAGCACTGGAGCAAGAAAGACATTGCAGTATATGAGGATATCAAGGACCGCGCAGATAAGGTGGTATATATCTCCGATGAATTTACACGAGACTGTGTATACCGCCGTAATCGGCATTTTATAAACGGAAGCAGCATGTGTATCTGCTATCTTTCAAGGGAGGACAGCGGAACCGAGAAAACGGTGCGCGTAGCCCGAAGGGAAGGCCTTCAAATAATTAACATCGCCGAAAAAGCCTGACGGTACATCAAGGCGAAAAGGCTTACATGATATTAGTGAGTCCGGTTATCGGGCTCACTTTTTTGAGACAAAATTCAGTTGTAAACTTGACAGGCGCTGCTGCAACTATTATAATTACAACAGTAGATGTAACTGAAATAGTTACAGAAAGCTTTCATATGCCAAGGAGGTAATTGTTACGAACAGTTCATTCAGTATTGCCGTCCATGCGCTGGTCTATCTCAATCACATGGAAAAGGTACTCAGCAGCGAGGAACTGGCACAGAATGTCTGTACCAATCCTGTGCTGATACGCAAGGTTATGTCCAAGCTGAAAAAGGCAGGCTTTGTGAGTACAAAGGGCGGCAACAACGGAGGATATATTTTTATCGCCGATGCCGATAAACTCACACTGGAACAGATCGCAGAGGCGATAGACGCAAAATTTGTCGGTTCGCCGTGGAGAAGCGGTGACATGAAAAAGGAGTGTTTGATCGCTTCGGGAATGGGTGAAATTATGCAGAGTATTTACCGGCAGCTTGATGAGAATTGCAGAAAAAGTCTGCATGGTATTACTGTGGCGGATATCGACCGAAAGATACTGAAGCATGGAATGGAGCCGACTGTCAATGAAGAAATATAGCTGAAAATCGGTGCAGTTCTCTTTTTTTACCGCCACTTATTGCGAGTGCTGATGTAGGTTGGTGGTCTTACGCTGTACGGTGGCGGTACGGGAAACTGTGCCGTCGGCAGAAATGCTTTTTTCTGTACCGAGGTCGGAGCGATGTTTCTTCTTCTGACGGCAACTCTTTTTTTGTGCAAGCAAGATACAAAACAGCAATTGGACGGAACTCCGATCGTAATTCATAAAGGAGGCGGTAATCCGGAGCTTTCCGCCCGTTTCGGTATTGCAGACATTCCGACGCCGATCTTCTTTAAAAACTGAGAAATTCTAAAAAAGACCGTCGGGTACCGTGAAAAAGACGAGCTTGAGGAGACGCTGAAGGAACTTCTCTGAGGTTGTTACTGCGAGTTGAAAAATGATGCTTATGCACGGTTTTCGATTCTTACGGTTTTGTGACATTTTTCAAGCGTTTTTGCGGTGAATGGGCTGCTTTGTTTTGATATACTTATGTTGCGGGAAGGAAAACCGCAAATAAAATCAAAGGAGCACTTACTATGAAAAGCAAAAAAACCGTATTTACAGCAGTTCTTACTCTCGTACTTGCGCTGAGCGTTGTTACCGTATCTGCAACTGCTGCTTCGGCAAATGTGAAGAAATCGGGAGAACCGGCAAACGGCTCATGCATTGCAGCGGCAGAGGCCTCCGGCGAATGTGTCGGACAGCCACTTGAAGGCTTTGTTAAAAATCTGAGCTTTCTGAGCGAACAGGAGAAATCGGCTCTGCTTGCGGACCTTGCCGAGATCGAAAAGTATGAGAATCAGATCAACGAAATCTACTCCCGAATGACAGATAAAAACGAGAAACAACTCTGCGAAGAAATCGACACCCTTGATAAAAAACTCACGGCGGTTCTCGAAAGAAACGCAGAACTTTGGGAGCGCGTCAACGATGAGTATGATGAAAAGATTGCGGCAAACGAGCCGGACATGACCTTTGAACTGAATGAAGCGGATTTTGATGACACCTGCCCGGCAGAGGAATCCTACGAGGAATTCATCAAGGGTATGAGCTTACTGACCGAACAGGAGAAATCGGCTCTGCTTGCGGACCTTGCCGAGATCGAATCGCTGGAAGCACAGATTGACGAGCTTTACTACCGCATGACGGATGAGAACGCAAATCGACTTTATGGCGAGATTGACGCTCTCTATGAAAAACTCGACTCGGTTCTTGACCGTAATGCGGAACTTTGGGACCGTGTTGACGCCGAGTATAATGAAAAGATTGCGGCAAACGAGCCGGACATGATCTTTGAACTGAACGAAGCCGACCTTGCGGTCTGCGAAAAAATCAAATAAATCACACGCACAGAGCCGTGTCCGGACGGCACGGCTCTGTATCGGTTTTGGGAGGCATCATGAAACAACTTATCTATATTGCAGAGGACGAAAAAAATATAAGAGAAACCCTTCGGAGGTTTCTTGAGAATGACGGGTATGAGGTGTGTGCTTTTGAAACGGGTGACGCACTTTTAGGCGCGTTTTTTAAAAGACGCTCCGATCTTGTTATTTTGGATATCATGATGCCCGGGACCGACGGACTTACCTGTTGCCGCCTCATCCGTGAAAAGGACAACGTTCCTATCATTCTTCTGACTGCAAAGGATACCGAATACGACTACGTCAACGGTATTCTGCAAGGCGGTGACGACTATCTGACCAAGCCGTTTCGCCCGACGGTTCTCCTGATGCGTGTTAAATCTCTTCTTCGCCGCGTGGATATGGAGAGAGGCGGGGATCCGACGGACAGGGATATCACCGTCGGAGATCTGCGCTTTTCGGGTGATAAGAAGCAGCTTTTCTGCAGGGAAAAGCCCCTTGCGCTTTCCCCGAACGAGATGAAGATGCTCCTCTTTCTGATGCGTGGCGAGGGCAAGGCCTTTTCGCGCGATGAGCTGCTCACCCACATCTGGGGATACAATGACGAGGTGGAGACCAGAGTGACCGATGAAACGCTGCGCCGCATACGCAGCAAGCTCTCCTCGGCAGACAGCAAGGTGCAGATTGAGACGGTTTGGGGTTACGGCTATCGCCTGCGATCGGACGGAGGCGGGAAATGAAGCATATAAGAAGAAAAATCACCGTATCCGTTCTCGGTACGATGCTGTTTGTTTTTGCGGTGCTGCTTGCTACCGTTAATATCTTTATTCCGGAATATCTGACATCAGAGGCACAGAAGGCGATACTTTTGGAGGATGAGCGAAAGGACCCTATCCCGCTTGCCGAAACGACGGACGACGGGGAGGAGCATTTTCTTACATCCAGCGTCCGGTATCTTGAAGTCGAAGAGGGTCTTACAGCGTCGGAACACCTTTCAAAGGCTGAATATCAATTGAGGAAATACTGCCGGGAGGAAAAGCCCGCCGCTGATGAATTTCATACGCTGAAAACCGGCGGCAGCCGATTTGTTTTCCGAATATCACAGGTCGAAGCCGATGAATATGAGGACGCATATTCGTACATTCTGTATGTGGATGTCGGGGCAGTTATGCAGTATTCGGCTTATCTGAATGCCGTTTTTTTCGCGGTGCTGGCGGTGCTCAGCGTGCTGGTCTGTTTCTTTGGCTGGAGGCTCGGCGGCTATGTTGAAAAGGCGCACGAATCCCAGAAATGGTTTTTCCAGAATGTGTCGCACGAGCTGAAAACGCCGATGATGGCTGTTCAGGGCTGCGCGGAGGGCATCCACACCGGGGTTTTGGATTCTGTAGAAGCATCCGGGGTAATCCTGGAAGAGACGGAGCAGATGTCCGATTTGGTAGAAGAGCTGCTCGCGCTCTCCCGATTGGAGTCGGGACAAGCCAATGCCGTGTTCCATTCGATGGATGTCCGTGAGGTTTTATATGACTGCCTGCGCAGCACGGAACGACCGGCGATGCAGAGAAAACTGCGCATCACCCCATGCTTTGACGAAGATCCTGTTTTGGTGAACTGCGATGAAGATCAGCTCTGCCGTGCGTTTACCAATATCATCACCAACGCACTGCGGTATGCAAAAGAGGAAATACAGATCGAATGTAAGGCAGACAGAGGGAAAGCCATCGTGCGTTTCCGTGACGATGGAGATGGCATTGCGCCGGAGCTTTTGCCGCACATTTTCGACCGTTTTTTCAGCACCCGTAAGGACGGGACCGGGATCGGGCTTTCCCTTGCGAAAGAGATCGTGTCTCTGCATAAGGGAACGATACGCGCCGCAAACGACGTAGGTGCGATGTTCGAGATCAGCCTTCCGCTGAAGTAAACAACGGGGTCGGCTGTCTTAACGGTCCGCTGATTTTCTTAAATAACAAATCTTAAAGCGAAAGGAATCCATACCATGAAAAAGATCATTGCAATTGCACTTGCTGCCGTTATGGCTCTCTCACTTGCAGCCTGCGCGAAGCAGAACGGCAAAAACGGGACGACCACGCCTTCCGGTGCCGCAAAAGGGCAGGCCAAAAGTGCTTTGGAAATCCTGGAAAAGGTCTGGAGCAAGTATTCGGCCGACGAAAAATTTTCCGCAACAGGCGGTTCCGGAAAGCATATGAAGGAAGATATGCCCGGTAAATTCGATGTTTCCGATGCAGAAGCCCTTGACTTTGAGCTTGGCTTCCCGAAGGCGAACGCTTCCGAGATCGACGGTGCCGCATCGCTTATGCATATGCTTAATCAGAACAATTTTTCCTGCGGTGTATACCATGTTAAAGACTCCGGAAACGTCGAAGCGCTTGCAGGTAAAATAAAAGAGAACATTCTTGCACGCCAATGGCTGTGCGGATTTCCCGAAAAGCTCGTTATCCTGACCGTCGGCGATCATATCGTTTCCGTGTTTGGCGCCGGTGAACTGACAGACACCTTTATCGCAAAGCTGTCGGCTGAATACAGTTCGGCAAAACAGCTTTTCGATGTGCCTATCGCATAAGACAGAGCCATGCTGTTTTCAAGTATAACGTTCTTGTACTGCTTCCTGCCGTGCGTTCTGCTCGTGTATTTCGTTGTTCCCGACCGTGTGAAGAATACCGTTCTCCTTCTTGCGAGCCTGTTATTCTACGGTTGGGGAGAGCCGAAATATCTCGTTTTTATGCTTGCGGCGGTAACGCAGTCGTACGTTGCCGCGCTTCTCGTTGAACGCTTTCGCGGGACGAAAATTGCCAAGCTGGCGCTTGCCGTTTCGACGGTCGCCAGTCTCGGTCTGCTTGCATACTGCAAATATGCGGACTTTTTTATCGGAAATTTCAATGCGGTAACAGGTCTTTCCATCCCGCTTCTGAAGGTGGCTCTGCCGGTAGGCATCAGTTTTTATACATTCCAGATCCTGAGCTATGTCATAGATGTTTATCGCGGCGATGTGCCGGCACAGCGCAATTTTATCGATCTTGCGATGTATGTGGCGATGTTCCCGCAACTGATAGCCGGTCCCATTGTCCGCTATTCAGACATTGCCAAAAGCCTGAAAAACAGGAAAACAACGCTTGCCGACGCGTCGGAGGGGATTACGCGCTTTTCCGTCGGTCTTGCAAAGAAGATACTTCTTGCAAATTCGGCGGCACTTCTCGTATCCGAATTCAAGGCGTACGGTGAGAAAACCGTGCTGTTTTATTGGCTATACGCCGCAGCATATATGTTGCACATCTATTTTGATTTTTCCGGGTATTCCGATATGGCGATAGGACTGGGGCGCATTTTCGGATTTCGTTTTTGCGAAAATTTCAACTACCCGTATATTTCAGCAAGCATTACGGAGTTTTGGCGCCGTTGGCATATTTCTCTCGGCAGTTGGTTTCGCGACTACCTTTATATTCCTCTCGGCGGAAACCGTGTAAAGCCTATACGGCACATTTTTAACATTCTTGTCGTCTGGGCAGCTACCGGCTTTTGGCACGGAGCTTCGTGGAATTTCATTCTGTGGGGGCTGCTATATGCGCTGCTCTTACTGTTTGAAAAATATATTCTGCACCCGAAAAGACGGCATGCCGTGGTTATGCACATCTACACGATGCTGTTTGTCGTGCTCGGTTTCGTACTGTTCGATTCGGCAAGTATTGCCGACGCATTTATGAGCTTTAAGTCCCTGTTCGGGCTTGCCGGAATCCCCGCCGCGAACACGGCGTCGCTTTATTATCTGAAAAGTAATCTCGTACTGCTTATTATAGCTGCGCTCGGCGCAACCCCCCTGCCCAAACGGATTTATGAGAAAATCGGAGGGACGGCGGGCGGAAGCAGGGTTCTTACCGTTTTAACGCCGATAGCGACGGTCGCGTCACTTGCCGTATGCACGGCGTATCTGATCGACGGTTCGTTCAATCCGTTCGTTTATTTCCGGTTCTGACTTGCAGATTCAAACCTTTCCCCGGAGGAGTATTATGAAGAAAGCCCAACAAATACTTACATTGGTTTTGTCACTTGGTTTCATTGCGGTTTTTGCTGCTTTGTTTTGGATTTTGCCCGATGCCGATGAATCGACAGTCGAAAGACGGCATCTTGCGAAAAGCCCTGCGCTGTCCTTTTCGTCGGTTGCAAGCGGCAGCTTTATGAACGGCTTTGAAAACTATATGCTCGACCAGTTTCCGCTGCGGGACGGCTTTCGAACACTCAAAGCAGCCGCAAATGCAAAGGTGTTTATGCAAAAGGATAACAACGGACTTTATTCCGTCGGAGAGCACCTCTCAAAGCTGGATTTTCCGACGGATTTCGACTCGGTCAATCGTGCCGCACAGCGTTTTCGGTATGTATATGACGCTTACTTGAAAAGTCCCGGAGTAAAAACATATTTGTCGGTGATACCTGATAAAAATGTTTTTATCGCATCGCTAAACGGCTATCCCGACAAGGATTACAAGGCTCTTGTTGAACACCTCAGAAACGGATTTCCGGAGGCAAAGTATATTGATATTTCAGGTCTTCTGTCGACGGATGATTTCTATTACACCGATTCACACTGGCGCCAGGAAAGAATACTGAAGGTTGCCGACGAAATTGCGGACAAACTGGGTGCGGAGCGGATAGGACAGTGTGAAAAGCATGACGCGGGCGTTTCTTTTTACGGCGTCTATTACGGTCAGGCAGCCCTTCCACACGCGGCGGAGAAATTTTTCTATCTTGATAACGCCGTGATACGAGGCCTTAAAGTGTATAATGCCGAAACATCGTCGGACATTCCTGTTTATGACCTCAGCGCTGCCGCAGGCAGAGATCCTTATGAAATGTTCCTCGGCGGCGCACGCTCAATCATCAGGATCACAAATCCGAATGCCGCGAAGGAAGGTCGGCTCATCGTTTTCCGGGATTCGTTTGGCAGCAGTATAGCACCGCTTCTTACAGCGGGCTATTCCGAAATAACGCTTGTCGATATCCGCTATATCTCGCCCTCCTCTCTCGGAAAGGTGATCGACTTCACGAAAGCGGACGATGCGCTGTTCCTTTATTCCGCGTCGGTCATCAACAACAGCGAGACGATAAAGTAATGCGGAGCGCTGCATCTATGATGAAAATGAAAAAAACTGTTCACCCTGTGCCAGGATACAGAGTGGACAGTTTCAATAAAGAAGATAAAATGATGGCAATGTTATGAAGAGAGCACAGCGTGTGTTTCTTACGGTCGAAAGTCAAGGTAGGTTGCTTGAAAAGTCAGGCGCCAGGCACGGATGCGCAAGCCGTCAATGTTTGTAAGCTCAATACAACCTTTTGATTTGTGAATCAGTTTTTTGTCATTTAGCTTTTTCAGAGTTTTGATTACTCGCTCACGGCTTGTTCCGATGTGCCGTGCAGTATAGTTGTGAGTAAGGTGTATATGCGTTTTTCCGTACCTGTCGTATTCGGCCACAAGAAAAACGGAAAGACGCTGTTCCAGACCGTGTGAAGAATACCGTTCTCCTTCTTGCGAGCTTGTTATTCTACGGTTGGGGAGAGCCGAAATATCTCGTTTTTATGCTTGCGGCGGTAACGCAGTCGTACGTTGCCGCGCTTCTCGTTGAACGCTTTCGCGGGACGAAAATTGCCAAGCTGGTGCTTGCCGTTTCGGCGGTCGCCAGTCTCGGTTTGCTTGCATACTGCAAATATGCGGACTTTTTTATCGGAAATTTCAATGCGGCGACCGGTCTTTCCGTCCCGCTTCTGAAGGTGGCTCTGCCGGTAGGTATCAGTTTTTATACATTCCAGATCCTGAGCTATGTCATAGATGTTTATCGCGGCGATGTGCCGGCACAGCGCAATTTTATCGATCTTGCGATGTATGTGGCGATGTTCCCGCAACTGATAGCCGGTCCCATTGTCCGCTATTCAGACATTGCCAAAAGCCTGAAAAATAGGAAAACAACGCTTGCCGACGCGTCGGAGGGGGTTACGCGCTTTCCCGTCGGGCTTGTCAAAGTTTTTCATTATAAGGGTACCTACGCTGTTTTCAAAACGCCATAGTTCGCCCGTTAAACAGAATTTATAATCTCCGCTCCAGCAACCGCTTCCGTTGGAGGACCATTTTCTCAAATCAAGATGATCAAGCTCAAACTCATCGTTCCATACCAATTTATACTCGGCGGAATCGTCCACGGGAATATTTGCTTCCGCAATATTTGCCTGACTTTCTTTTCCGTTTCAAATCTCGGGTACATTATTACACATTGTACATTCAACTTTTATCAAATAATTTTAATCAATACCGCGGGGTCGAAGGTCTCGGTATAATCGTGCTTATCCTTGCCGAAATATCGAATGTCCTTACCGTCAACCATCAGCGTGTTACCGTTTATTTGCACCCTATCGGTAATATCCGCCGCTTCATTTTTAAGCAGGCATTGGGCGTACACCTTAGCGCCCTCATGAATATCTTCCTTAAAGGATAGAATAAGCTTATCAAAAACTCCGAATACGCCGATAGGCGCGTCTATGCTTTCGGGGTAACACGTAACCCTTGCGGGAACAATAATCATATGGTTGGGGTCAATATTACGTCTTACGGCGGCAATGGAATATGCGCCCGTTTTCGGGTTTAAGGAGGCGGTAATAAATGGCTTG
>ERZ827458.655-NODE-655-length-41977-cov-9.688564_pt1 | contig 41977 bp, 72 predicted proteins | sample MGYA00519706_ERZ827458 | MGnify/ENA primary metagenome ERZ827458 (study PRJEB31778, sample SAMEA3449309) | human gut metagenome | biome: human gut; feature: human-associated habitat; material: faeces | place: United Kingdom | collected 2010/2012 ...
AAGGGAGTAGGCGTCTAAAAAGCGCGCGAGAGTTCAAATCTCTCCTTCCGCGCCAAAGTACCGATTTTAGCTGTTTTAAAGCTAAAATCGGTACTTTTTTATGCTTTTCGCCCCATTTTCTGCGTATTTTCAAAAAGCGAAAAATCACGTTATGACACGCTCTGTAACATAAAATCATTTCCCGTATGCTACATTGTATGCTACAAATTCAGTGCAATGCGAGGGGACTCCCCTATTTTTTGCTACATGGACTTTATTTTCCGAAGCATGGAATCATAGACTTTTCGGTTCACAAGCGATAATGTGTCCATAAGTTCATCAACGACCGCCCAAGCCTTTGCCGGGTCTTTCCCAGCTACCGCAAGTAAAAACTCACTGTCCCCGTACTCGCCCACGGTAGCCGGTTCTGCGGTCACAGGGGCGGGAGCGCCGGAGTAGGAACCCACATACCTACCGCCGTCGCCCCGTTCCTCTTCCTGCATCTTATCGCGTATCACATAAAGATCTGCCAGTTTGGCATAATTGGGATAGCTGGATTCCTCATATTCCAGCCGCGCTATCTCCTTGCGGATCTCGGCTTTATCCAGCATATCATATCCCCCTTATGCCCGCTCGATCTGCTCCATGCAGCGGCGGATCGCGTCACGGGTTTTATCGTCGTCCGCGTCGCGCATCATATCCTCCAGCTGCGCGCGCATATGCTCGCGGGCATCAGCGCGGGTATAGCGGCCCATTGCGTCACGGCGGCGGCCACGGTAAGAGCTGCCCCGGCCGTAAGTACCGCGCATATCCGCCTCCCACTCGCCATCGCGGGAATAGCCGCCGTCTTCAGCCATCTCGATCTTGTAGGTATTCTTGATGGAACTCGTCAGCTTCTGGATCGCGTCCAGATCGCCCGCAGACATTTCACGCTTGTCGGCGATTTCGTCAAGCTCTTTGCAGAGCATTTCACGCAGGTTTCTCAAATCGTACATATTGCATCCTCCTTTCACGATACGCGCTCGACGATCATATTGCTATTTGCGAAACTGATCGCCTGCGCGCTGGTGTTCTTCGCCGCTACAGTCAGGCAGCAGCCGCGCGGGACTTCCACGAATGTGGAAACGAAGATGTTGAAATAGTTCTCAACAGCCGCAGGGGTTACGGCCGCTGTGGCGCTGCTCAGAGGTTCGCCGTTGATTGCAAGCGCAGCGGTAATGGTGCCTACTGTTCCGCCTGTAGGGATAGCGATATTCGCGCCAAAGGATACGCGGAACTTTGCCTTGCATTGCTGCGTAAGCCCGCGCAGCGTAACGAGCCCGCTTCCTTCGCGATGTACGATGCACGGCTTTCCGCAAGCCGCCGTGGAGATCAGCGGGACGTTCTGCCCAGCGGCGACAGTTTGAATCCCGGATGATGTAAATTCAGCCATAAAATCATTCCTTTCATAAAAAATACAGCGGCGGGACGATTGCCCCGCCGCGTTGCTATCGAGTATCGGCAATGGGGGCCGACCATTTTCGTGAGGCCACGAAAAAGCTCTACGATATGGAGTTGTTACGCGCAGTTGCCGCAGCCGTAGTTGTAACCACTGTTGCAGCAGTACGGATTCGCTACAACATAGGCCGGGCTGGGACTCGGGCGAAGCGTGGAAACAAGGTAATTGTTCTGTGCCGCCTGCGATGCCGCCAGCTGGTATCCGAAAAGCTGCTGGTTCTGCTCGGCGATCTTCGCGTCCTTCGCCGCAAGCTCCTGCGCCGTCAGACGCTGGTCGATGCTGCGGAAGCCGCAGTTCATCGCGTCGATGATGTCGCGCGTGGTGTTCTGCACGGTGTTGCGGGTGTCGCACGCCTGCGTCGCCATGTCGTAGCGCACCTGGGCGATTGCAGCGCGGTTTTCGCAGCAGCACTCCTGTGCCTGCATCGCCATGTTGTTCAGCTGCTGCATAAGCGCGGCCTGCTGATTACAACGAGAAAGTTCGGCGTTCTGGAAACCGCTGTTGAGGGCCTGCGTGGTCGTAGCAAAGCCGCCGGTAATGGCATTGTTCAGGGCAAACGTGGAATCGCAAATGCCGTTTGCCATACTGTCGAGTTTACGCTCAACACTTGCGAAATCGGACGTCAGCACGTAACCGTCCATCACGCCGCCGCTGCCATTGCCGCCCCAGCCGTTGCCGTTGCGTCCCCAGCCGAACAAAAACAGCACAATGATCCAGATCCAGTTATCACCCCACATCCCCATACCGCCGCCGTAGTTATTGGCAGGCTGGACGGGCATAGTCGGCTGAATGCCGCCATCAGTAAGACTCATAAAATTCTCCTTTCGTAGATTTTGAAATTTATCTCAATCGTGGCCACGAATTAAGATTCGTTTTATCCGAGCAGCTGCCGGAATTGCACAGCCATTTGCTGCATTTGATTCAGCTGCTGCTGCGTGATTTTCCCGTTCTGTACCAGTTTTTCTACCTCTGCTTTCGGGTCGCCCTGAAACGTCTGCTGAAACTGCCGGAATTGCTGCACCATATTTTGAAACTGCCCCATCTGGCCGGGCATCTGTCCGCCGCCGAGCGCATTAAACAGTGGGTTCATTGTCCGCCTCCTTCATCTTTCGCGGTCTGACGCTTGGAGCGGCCAGCTTCGCCACAAGCTCGTCGAACTCCTTGCGCGTCACGTATTCCTCCATCATGCCTTTTCGCGCCGCCGTGGGCGTTATAACGGCCTGTGCGCGCTCTACAAGGTCGTAGGTCGTCATGGCCGGTTTCCCGCTCGCGTCGGCCTTTTTCACGTACACGACAGGCGCATTCATATCCCACAATGTAACGGCGTTGTTAGGCGCTACAATGAAGTCGTTCGCCGCCTGCTCGTTCGGAACCCAGATGATCGACTGGTTCTGCGGCTGCTGTGGCTGCGGCTGATAAGCTGGCATCTGCGGCGCGGGCTGATACTGCGGACGCATCTGCATCTGCGGCTCCTGCATCTGCGGCATGGGCGGCTGATTGTAAATCGGCTGCTGATACACATACGGCTGTTGTCCAAACATCATGTTTCCTCCTTTGCCCAATAAAACAGTGGAATTTCACTCCCAGAATCCCACGTGTCAAAATAAGTCCCATCCTCCACGCACACAACGTGGCTTGATAACGCCAGCACATACACGCCGCGCGGATGATCTGCGCAGAAATCCGCGACGGTATAGCAGTCCGGGCACGTGTTCGGTATCACGTTCCGCGTAAATCCCTGCTGCCGGAGGTAAGCGCTCCATACGCTGTTTGCGCTTGGCAGATCGCCCATGATCAGCCCTTGCAGGCACAGGCCGATATACACCTCGTCCCAGCTCTTCCCGGTCGCCTTTGCGATGGCCCGGACGGTGCAGTCCCCGACCTTCTGCCCGGCGGGGTTTGGATTGAAATAAGAAAAGCCCATACCGAACACTCCTTTGATGTGTTCAGTATGGGCCTTTTTGCGGCTTCTTGTGCCTCAGTTGTGTATCAATTTGGTTCAAAATTCAAGCCCGCAGAGAAGTCCACGGGCTTAGTTTTCATTATCGATCGTTCATGGCTAAGATTTCAGCGGCCATTGCGGCCACATACGGCGGGCATCCCCGCCGCCCTCCGCACCAGTCCTGCACGGTGCGCAGCGGGATTCCAAAATACTGCGCAAATCCGGTCTGCGTCAGGCCGTACATCTTGATCAGCGCCGGGATCGTGCAGTGCGCGCCGTCCCAGATCCCGCCGAGCAGCGCGATCCGCTCTGCCGGAACATCTGCGTCTTCGGCATCGCCCCAGACGCTGGACAGTGCCATATCGGAGACATAGGCGTCGCGGTCGGTGTATGCGCCTGTTTCGGCGTAAAGAGCAGCGCGGATTGCGGGTGTGAGTTTCATGGTGGTACCTCCTTATATTTTTTCAACCGTGAGCACGGCGCTGGACGTCAGCCGGCATAGCATACCTCCCACGCGCAGATGTTCGCCGCATCCAACGCGGCAGAAATCAGCGCTTCGGCGTCCACGCCCAGAACGCCGGAGATGGACCGCAGAACGCCCAAGACATCCTCCGAGGTGTCAACGGACGCACCGTCCATTGTGCCGTCTGAAAAATTCCAGCAGAAGCCATCAGCAGTCACGGAAAAATACACGCGGCTGCCAAAATCACCGCAGGACATATCGTCGACTTCAACGGTGACGAGCTGACCACCTATGTCGGCCACAATACCCCCAGCATACTGCCAGTAGCCACCACCATTATTTGCAGTGTCCGGGTTATAGTGGAGATTTGTCTGCGCTCCCCACGCGGAAACGATATTAAACATGTCTTCCATCCTCCAATTTTGTGCCGTATTTTGTTTTGCTTCATCTTCGGTGCTGGAACACCGAAGCGGATTCTCTGCTTCTAACGATCAGAAGCAGTACGCGCTGATGGGCTGACCGTCGATGCGGACGGTGGCGAGCGTATCGTCGCTGAAATCGGGATAGTCAGCGTCTTCAATGCTGTCTGCAAGTTCGTCCAGCGTGTAGCCAAAGTACACGCAGAATGCATCGCCCAGGCAGGCATCCATATCGCGGCAGAGGATCGCGGACTGTTCTTCCGTGTCACCAGCCTCGGTGGCAATGGCAGTGCAAGCAATGAGTTCGTAACGGTTGTTGATGATCTTGGTTTCCATGATGTACCTCTTTCCGGCTTATCGCCTTGCTTTATCTTATGGCCTTATTATACACGCAATGCGTGTAATTGTCAAGAGGAAAATGCAGAAATTTTTAAAAATAAGCGCCGATTTCTCGGCGCTTATCTCAGTTATACAGTTTGCTGGATGTCCGCTGCATCTCCCGCATGATCTCCGGCAGGCGGCGCTGTACCGTGGCGCGGCCCAGAAACAGCTCTGTCGCAACGTCTACCTGGGGAAGCTTATCCACAAAATAGAGCTGCGCGATCTTCTCATTTTCCCGGCCAAGATTGGCCTGATAGATTACGGCCTCCATATCCTTTCTGGTCAGCCTGCCCAGCTCTGGCGGCAGCTTGGCCCGCGCCTGCGGCGACATACGCCCCGCCTCCTTACTTTTCCTTGTGCTTCAGCACGGCAATATTTCCTTTATTGCCGACTTCGAGATCCAGCGCGGCGGCGATATCGCGCACCTTTACGTAGTTCGTACCGTTTTTCAGGATACGCTCAACGGCGACTTCCTTTCCGTCGACGATGATCTTGCTCTTTTCTACCATTTCGGTTTCCTCCTCTGCATTTTTTCCATCTTCGAGGGCCATCACGGTATGGCCCTCGCTTACCAGCACGTCCCCGCGCAGGAGATTCGCGTCCGTCGTCAGATACTTGCTGCTATCCAGCAGCTCGAAGTCTCCCGTCGCTGGCCAATCGTGCAGCATACAGTAGGTGGTGCAGCTGTTTCCCTGCCGACGGTAGAGCGCTTCGACTGACGCGCAGCCTGCGGCCACGGCGCAGAGCATCATAAGCGCGGAGCAGTCCGTCTCTACTGGCTTTGTGATCCTGCTCACGTCCCACCCAACGGCTCTGGCGGCCTCATACGCCGTGTTCCTGTTGTCCATGTCGTAGCCGATGTACCGGTTCTTAATGGCCGCCTCGCACGTCTGCGCGGCCCGCTCGGCCTTTTTGCGGCTCTTGTAGCGCAAGATGCCGAGCCAGCGGCCATTGTACCAGTTGGAGATATTCAGCTCCCGCCCGGTCTGATTGCCGGGCTGCTGATTGCGGCCGCCCGTCTCGCCGAGACTGGCCTGCCCGATCTTGATGCTCATTTCTGCGCATCCTCCTTCGTGGCGTTGTCAATCGCGTCCTGCGCTTTCTGGCTCTGTGTGCCAAAGTAAAACGCGATCACGACGGTATACACCATCATAAAGTCCTGCGAGATTTTCCCGGCGACTGCCATGTACGCAAATACCGCCGTCAGCACCAGTGTGACGATAGATTTGACGCTCAGCAGATTGCCGAGCCGCTTCTTGATGTTTTCCATATGTATGCTCCTTTCAGTCCTTTGTTTCGCTTTCGCTTCTCGTCGCAACCGCGTCAGAGATTGCGAGGTTCGCACGAAGCATTGTATCTTCCAACTTTGTCAGGGCGATACTTCTATTCCTTCCCGCCGGGAGCTGCATGATGAGCGCTTCCGCTTCTTCAAGCTTCCCCCGAATGCTTTCCGACAGGTGTTTATCCATCGGTTTAAAATTCACTCGCTTATACATATTGTGTACCCCTTTCGTTATTCTACCGGATCATTCTTTTTTGCAAAAACCCGCTTGAAGGCAAGCAGGCCAAGCTCTGTGATGGTTGCCCAACCTGTAAATCCGAGCACGTCGGACAGGTCTACCGACGCGCCGAGCTCCGGGCTGCGGATGACTGCAATTAGGACGGCGACGGTTTTCAGAGCGCAGGCCCAGACAATTACCGTCGTGATGAGCTGGAGCAGATACAACACAATGGTTCGCGCCATTTCGCCCTTGCTCCACTTGCCTTTTACCCGCATATCTGCCTCCCAATTTATTGCGCACTGCTATGTCCGCACTGCGCCTCCAGCTGGTGCAGGAATTTTTTCACATCGCCGTTCCCGCCCATTTTTTTATACTTCTCTCCGGCGATCAAGCGCTCTGCCATTGGCATTTCCTCGCTCATGATCGTGAGGCGGAGGATTGCCAGATACTGCTCGTCCTGATGCTCCTGCATTTTCCCGAGCTTTTTGTCGATCTCGGTGAGGTGCGTATCCTGCGATGTGGCCTTGCCGCGCTTTTTCTGTATCGCGCTGACGATGGCATTGACTACCGCCGTCAGCGCGGATGAGCCAAGCGCGGCGCAGGCGAGGGTGACGATGATGGTTTTGGTGCCCATTTTTCTGTACCTTTCTTTTTTATTTGCCGGGCTAATCGTCCGCCATTTTGATGTAGGTAGTGGTGTCGCTTGAATAGCTGATGCTTGGCAGCGTCGTGCCGCCGAGGGCTGCGTAGAGGGCCGGGTATGCAGTCTGATCGAAGGTAGCGCCATCGCAGGCATGCCACGGGGCGGAGAGGACGCGGACGGTCGTGAGGGTGTCACCGACGTGATAATTCGGCTCCGACAGCTTCCCGAATGCCTCGTTTACCATCGGGTTCGCCGGTGCGTCGCCCGCTCGCCAGATCTTTGCAGCGCTCTGTGCCGTCAGCAGGTTCCCGACCGTGAGCGGCGTCCCGGCTTCCAGCGGCTCGTCCTCCGGGCGAAGCCATTCATAACGCAGCAGACTTCCTGCCGCGTCATACGCCCCGTAGCGGACGGCCCCGTTTGCGAGATCGTTTGTGCCAATTCTATCCCGCATGGCTATTCCTCCAGCGCCTTGATGTAGGCATTGCTTCTTGTGTCCGTCCCGATGGTAGGGATTTCTTTTCCCGCCGCGCTATAATCGCAGTACGCCAGCCCATTCGATGATATGTATGCCGCCTCCCCGTCCGGCGATAGTGCAATACTGTCGACGCTGCTCCCCAGTACGTCTCCATATACCGGGCCGGATGCTGGAGCGCTGATTGCAATGATCTTTTCCGCTCGATCAGCACTTTCAGATTCGCTTGCGGTTTCCGAAAGCACTAAAAGCCCGTTTTCGTATTTGCCGTTCGTATAGTTGTCGAGCGAGTAACTATCGGTTTTGTAGGAAACTACCTTCCCGTTTTCCCATGTTGCACCGTAGTCCGCAGAATACCTGTATACCATATATCCGCTATACATCGTGGTTCCCGCACCAGAGAAAGCAGCGTTCACCAGTGCAAAAAAAGCAATTATATTTGCCCCACAATGGTAAGCTGACATCAGGGCGTGATAGGTGTACGTCGACGGCTGGTTGAAGGACGGAGTTAATTCTTTGATGTTTACGCTGCTGACTGCCTCCCACGTCGGGTTGATCAGGGTTTTTGCCTTTGAAGTCTCCAGTATGTCTCTGGTGCTACAGTTCAGCTTGTAAAAGCAGTCCTTTTCTTCGGCGTAAAATACAATTCCGCTGATAAAATCTGGGATGCTTACTATTTCCTTTGTTGTTTGGTTTACGTAGCTGGCACTTACTTGTCTTCCCGTGTAATTGTTATAGGCTCCGTATTCGCCTCTTACTACGTAGATATACAGAACGTTTGGCGTAATAAACATCTTCAGTCCAGAGCTTCCAGGCAGGCTGCCGCTTGCATATAGCGCAAACGGCGTATCAAGGCTACGCGTTGTGTACACTCCGTTTAACTCTGTGGAGTCTCCGGAAAAAACAGCGTAATAAGTGCCGTTTGCATACTGCACATCCGATATCAGCAAGAGTCCGGTCGGCATATCTGCCTGCTGCGTCCACGTCTCCAAATCGGGCGACGTCCAGAACTTTCTGCCGTACAGGCCGACCCATTCCCCATTCAGATACCACACAGCTACAGGTTGAATATTCGATGTCTTCAACGCCCACGGAAGCGGCGCGGCAGAGCTTCTGAGCACAGAAAACAATTTTGGATACTGTTCCTGCGATACAGTGCGCCCGTCGCACGGGAGCCATGCGTCGGAGAGGTCTGTGCGGGCGGTGATAGCGATGTCGCCGACTTTGGCCGTACCCTCCGAAAGCTTGCCAAGCGCGTCGTTGACAGTCGGGTCTTCCGGGCGGGTGGCGGCGTTTGGCCAGAGCTTGGCGGCGGTCGCGTCGGACAGGAGATTTGCCTTGTTGAGGGGCGTTCCCTTGATGGTAGGCGCATCCTCGCGCTTGAGGTATTCGTAGTGATCGAGCGTGCCGTCGGCGTTATAGACGCCGTAGCGGATCGCACCGTTGTCTAAAACCTGTGTTGGCTGCCTATCTTTCATGTGAGTAATCCTCCTGCGGCGCACTCCGCCGCGCCGGTGTGGCGAAAAGATTTTGCAACGTTGACGATTAAGTCTTCGCAGAGTTTCAGGATTCGCTCGATGTTGTTTGCATCGGTGTAGGTCAGGCGCGCCAGCTGCGGCGCGTCCGGCGTCCCGGCAGGATACGCAAGTGCGTCGCGAATTGTCTGTATCTGCTGCCGGTATGTCTCCGCTTGTGAGGCCGCTGGAATGTCCGTGACGGCCCAATCTGTTTTTGCCGTCCACGTAATGCTCTTGCCGCAGATCGAGCTGAGGCGCCCCGCCAGATAGTTCAGGGCTGTTCCCACGCGGTTGAGATCAGAGGCGTTGTACGCGCCCTTCATCCCGGTCAGCCATTCCGCCCGCTCGTCGGAAGTCATGGCGGCAAAGCCCTTCGCCGCCAGCTTCCGCACCCGCTCCACGTCCGCCTGCGTCCGATTGCTGATGAGGGTATCGATAATCGTGCTCATACACCCACTCCTTTTGTGATTGCGTAAAGGCCCCCGTCGAACGTCAGTGCGAGGCCCGTCTGCACCGCGCTCTCATTCTGTCCGAATGCGTCCGAAATTTTGATCGTGTCGCCGGTTTCAAGCGCCGGGTTGCACCGGTTTTTTACGCTGTAGATTTTGCGGCGGTTATACTGTGCCAGCAGCCATGCGGCAACGCTTTGATAATTTGCTGGGGCCACGCACGGATTGCTGATGCTCTTGATGTTTTTTCCGCTCCCGGCTGTTACCGTTTCGTCGACGCTATCCGAGTAATCGCTCTTGATGTGCAGTTCTACGCAGTCAACCGCTTCCGCTATGCTCACGCCGTCGTAATCATACAGTTCATCCGGCGTTATGGCCCCGCGCACAGTGCCGGGAGACAGCTCCGCAATATGCAGATCCCCAGATCGATCAAACCACACGGAACACATGGCCGCCTGCGCCAGCAGCCGGATCGCTTCCCGGCGCGTTGTTTTTCTGGGAATTGCGGGAACAACTGTTCTTTCTGCCACATTGCCGCCATAGATTACCGTGATATCATAGCCGGTCAGGACGGCGGCGACTGCCGCTTGCAGTTCGCACGCGGTAGCGCTCCCTGATTCATATGTCGCCCGTTCGAGCGCCGCAGCCATATCGTTGCCTACCAGCTGCGCCGTTACGCCGGAATTTGTTGCCGTTACCGACGTAAAGAAAAATTCGCCGACATCGACGTTTTCTCCGTTTACGATGCACTTTGCCAGAAGCTTTTGCCCCTCCTGAATCACCGCAAAAATTCCATCCGGATTGAGGATGTTGTATCTGTGATCAGCGTTATCGAATGTAAAGGATATCTGCCTCGACGGGAAAGCATCGCAGGAAACGGACGCTTCCTCCACGATCTGTACATTTGCCATGCTATCGTTTTCATATGTTTCTGTCAGGCCGAAATCGATCTGCCGCAGCCTTGCCCGTGTTTTCGGCAAGTACGTTTTATCGAACTGAAGCGTCAGCCTTGTGTAATTTGCCGCTGGCAGGCTGATGTTCTGCCGAACCTGTGTGATCGCTTTTGTTACAGCTGCAATCACGGCGTTATCGCTCCCGTATGCGGTTAGTGTGATCTGGGCCGGATACTGCTGCATTTTATCATCGAACAGCAGCGACCATCCAACGGTCGACACTGGCGCGGAGAACTCGAAGGTGATGGTACTATCCAACTCCGCATTTTCGTCCGAAACTTCCCCGCTCCACCAACCTGTTTGCTGCCCTTCAAATCCGTCATTTGGGATATCAATTGTGCCATCCAGCATCCATCGATTCAGCTCCAGCCCGGCAAACTTCCCGGATATGGTTTCGTTTTCGCTGATTGTCTCGCTTGCTTTGGTCCCCGGCGCAGAATCCGATGCTGAAACCGTTCCGTTCTTTTTTGCGGACGGATCGACGAGGTAAAACCGGACGAGCATTCCAATATCCCGGACGGCAGAAAACGGCGTAAATCCACTTGATACCTTTTGCATCAGTCCACCCCTTGCTGCGTTGCGGTGATGGTCACGCCGCACCATTGGGAAACCCCGTCCTCATCGTAAATAATGGCCTTGTATTCCGGCTGACTGAACAGAAAATCCCGTGTTTTATCGCCGTCAACATCAGGGTACGTCACACGCAGGACGTGCTTTGCGTTGATCATGCTCCGCAGAATCCTGAGGTCCGTGACAGAAAGCCATCCCGTTGGGATTATCAATTCATTTTTTACCCCAATGATATCCATAACCGTCTTTCCGGACGCCATTGTCGCGGTTGCGCCGATATCCTTTGGCTGAATCGTGAACACGAGATCGCGCAGAAGCGTGACCGTGTTTGTTCCGTCCGTGATTTTAATCCTACGCAAGCGATACACCCCTTTGTACGATCTCGCCCCGCAGCGGATCGAATATTGCTCTTGCTATCGTCTGCCCATCGAGCACAAGGTTGATCTGCATCGGCGTACCGGACTGGTTGTTGGCCAGCAGACCGTTCACAACACCGACGGAGGACTTTGCCGCGCCGGACACGGAGAAGGATGTTGTGCCAAAGGTCATTTGATCCTCGATATTCTTCCGAACGTCAGTCATTTCGCGGTCAAAGCCTTGTCCAAGTCCTTCTGCCATGTAGCCGCCGATTCCGGCGAAGACTTTAGACGGGGACGCAATACCGAGGATGCTCTTGACACCGCTTACAAGGCCATCGACCATATCGCTTACCGTCCGCTTTAGGCTCTCCCACATATGCAGAAATCCGTTTTTGATACCGTCAACGATATTTGTTCCGATGCTGCCCCAATCGTATCCGAGGAACGTATCTACAATCGATTTGATTATCGTTGGGATCGACATGACAAGATCCGGGATTGCGCTAATAAGGCCCTCAATAAGCGCCATAATGATTTGCGGGCCGGACATGATGATTTGCGGAAGATTGTTAAGAATCCCCTGTACAATCCCGATAATAAGCTTTGGCGCAGCCGCAGTAAGCTGCGGAATGGATTTAATCAGGCCATCGACGAGCGACATGACAAGCTTTACACCGGATTCTATGATTTTGGGGAAGTTTTCAGTAAGCGCGGTGATGAGATTTGTGATAATCTTGGGAGCCACCTCAAGCAGCCTCGGGACGGCGTCAATGATTCCGTCCGCCAGAGCGAGGATGATCTCAAGTGCCGCATCTACCAAATTCCCGAGGTTGCCAGGGTCGGTCAGCGTTTCAGCGATTTTGATGATTGCTTCTGTTGCCGCCGGGATCAATTCCGGAAGCGTCTCCGTAATGCCTTGTACCAGAGAGATAATAACATCTATACCGGTTTGAATGATTTCCGGCAGAAGCTCGACTATGGCCGGAACGAGAATCCCAATTGCCGTCGGCGCGATATCGCCCAGAACGGTAAGGATCTCCGGGAGCGCGGACATAAGCCCAGTAACCAGATTTGATGCGCCCTCAATAAGCGAGGGAAGGGTGGATCCGAGTATGCCCGGAAGCTGCGTGCTTACGGTTACCATCAGCGTAGTAATCGCCTCCACAATGCGCGGCAAAAGCTCCTGAATGCGCGGGATCAGGTTATTGCCCGCAACGACAATGGAATCCGTGAAGTTGCCCACGAGAGTTCCGAGATTCTGATCCGGGTCGGCGAGGCCGGTCACGAGGTTCTTCCATGCGGCTTTTACCATACCGAACGAGCCTTGAATTGTGGACGCGGCTTCTTTTGCGGTCGTGCCGGTGATGCCCATTTCGGTCTGCACGACATGGATTGCATCTACGATATCCGCATAGCTGGAAATATCGTATTTGATACCGGAAATTTTCTCCGCATCTTCAAGGAGGCGCTGCATTTCGGCCTGCGTGCCGCCGTAGCCGAGCTTGAGGTTATCAAGCATCGTATAGTTTGCTTTTGCGAAGCCCTGATATGCATTTTGGATTAAAGTCATGTCCGATCCCATTTTGTTGGCATTATCGGACATATCAGTCAGCGCCAAATTTGCTTTTTCTGCCGCTGCACTGGTATCCCCATCGAGAGACTGCAGCAGGGATGCAGAAAAACTCGTAACCGTTTCCATGTACTCATTTGCGGACAACCCAGCGGTTTTATACGCGTTGTTTGCGTACTCCATGACTTTATCTTGGCTATCCTTAAAAAGCGTCTCCACGCCGCCGACAAGCTGCTCATAGTCTGCGTATGCCTGGACCGCCTTTGTGCCGATCGTGCCGATTGCCGTCGCCGCTGCCGTCACGCCGACTACCGCAGCCTTGCCGACAGTAGCAAGGCCGTTTTTAATCTTCTCGCCGAGGCCGAATGTTTTCTTCCCGGTTTCGTCGATGCCCTTGTCTGCCTCGGACGTATCGGCGCCGATTTTTACAAAAAGTTCAAACAGATTCATCTTTGGATTTTTTCACCTTCAATCCGCACCGGCGTACAACGTCGGCGGTGATCTCCTCGCAGGTTCGGTTGTCCTGCGGCTTCGGGCTGATGATGTCGGTATACTTTGCCTGCACAAAGCTTCCGCCCGCGAATTTCGCTGTGTTTTCCGTGATCGTGCGCATACACTCCGCCGCATAAATGCGAAAGGCTGATTCCTCGTTCTGCCGCTTTATTAAAATCGGCAAAAGGCGAATCAGCCCTCCGGCGCTTATTTTTGGAGCTGCCAGAAGCGCAAGCGTTACGCTTTCGCCTCCGACGCGCACGATTTGAAAAAATCAGTGAGATCTTTGTCCTCTGCCAGTTCCCGGATCTGCCGCATTGTAACGAGAACGTTCTGCTCCAGGATCGCGTCAACTGTCACGCTGTTTACCACAGCCAGAATGCTGAACGCGTCTTCTCTATGCTTTTTCAGGATCAGCGGGATCCACTGGCCGATGCGCTGCACGCCGATTGCGTACCTCTCGCCGACTGTCTGCGGCTTTTCGTCGTCTGTCAGCTTTTTCAGGCTTCCCCTGAGTTCTTCGTCTGACACGATGTTCAGCGCGTATACGCTGATTTCGCAGAGGACATCTGCCGCCTTATCGGTGCTGAATTCCGAAAGTTTCATATCGGCCTCCTATCAGGTTTCTGCCGTACCGGCCTTGATGTACAGCTCATACGGCACAACATCCTGCTTTGAGATCGAGTAATGCGCGGTGTACTCAAACGCCATTTGGCCTTTGTTCTTGTCGGCAGTCTTCAGCTGGAAGCCGCCCGTAGAAAGCGCATTCATCAAACGGATTGCGATAAAGCCGCCATTGGTTGCACCGTTCTTGTCAGAGTAGTCGCCGACAAGCCAGATGTCCTTGAAGTCGGAACTGTCCAGGTCACGGCGCGGAACAACTTTCGTTGCGTCCGTGCCGTCGATGTCCGCCGCCGCCATAAGGGATTTGGCAGATGTGGTCGTCACCGTGACAAACGTTCCGGAACACTTTACGTCCACGTCATCCAGCCGTTTCAGTTCGAGTGTATTCTTGGGGCAATTATCTACATCTTCGCCGTAGTCAGAGAACGTCGGTGTCGCCGCGAACGTAATGCCGCCGGTCGTTGCGCCCAGCTGATTTTCTGGTTCAAACGCACCGGTCGCCGGTGTGAAATCGCTCAGAATTACACCGGCGTTGATTTGCAGCTGCTTGAAGGTATCAGCAGGTATTTTTGTGAATTTTGCCATGAAATCAGTCCTTTCAGTTTGCGGTGATGTACTCGACTGTAATGTTCAAGTACCGGCGCTTGATATTTGCATCAGAATCGTCCCGGACGTTCTGACACCACGGAGATCCGCGCTTGATCCAGATTGCGCCGTCGTCACACGGCACAAACACGCCGCCCAAGCCGATAGCGTCCGAGATTTCCTGCGCTTTCGCGTTCGGTTCTGCTTCCTGCGTTGTGTAGTACCAGAGATTCACCGTCAGGCCGATTTCTCCGCTGTCCCACGCGCCTGTGATCAGTTCATAGGTCAGCCACGGGAAAACGGCGTCGTCCGGCACGCTGGACGCGGGATAGGCCGTCAGGAATTGTGAGAACCACGCGTGCAATGCTTTGTCTTTTGTCATGTCGGCAGTGCTTTCTTTTCAGCAGTGAAGTATTTCAGGGCAAAGCTAGCGGACTTCGGCGTCTGTTTGTCCTTCGGCTCGGACGTGACGCGGTACGTCTCGCCGGTCGTCTTGTCGCGGAAGAAGTCGTTATAATCGATTGGTACGGCCTTTTGCACAAGCACCGAGTAAACGCTTGTCACGCCCTCTTTCTCCGCTCTGCGCGCCTCCATGGACGTGTCAAGCGCCTGATAGTTCATAAACTCCGCGCCATCCGTCCATGTGGTGATATATCCGCCCGCTCCATCCGGTGTGCGGCTTTTTTCGAGCAGCACGCACGGGCGGGCAAAATCATCAAGTAAGCTCATATCAGATCTTCCTCCACTGGTTCATGCGCGATTTGAACGTTGTCTGCCATGTCACGGCCCCGCTCGCGGACGTGCTTCCGCTTGATCCCTTCGAGTAGCTATACCCGCCGAAGCTTTCCGAGGTGAACGGGCTTGCTGCTGCGTCGCCGTTTTTCTCCTGCCACGCTCTGATTTCAGCTTCGAGGGCGAGGACAGAAGAGGGGACGGCCATCGGCCAGATGGAGCCGTTGAAAGTCTCATCCGCCATCCCGTAATCCGGGTATTGGTGCACACCGTCATTAAAAACGGAGCCTACAATCCGGAAGAATTGCCCTTCTTGCAGGAACGGCAGCGCAATGCTGCCGTTTTCTACTGTGTACGTTCCGCTGATCCGATCCGTTTCAAACCAGTTCCGCAGAACCCCGCACAATTCGGTAAGCATTGCGCTGCCGCCTCCTTACTTTGCCGTTACCGTAGCGTTGCCTGCCTTCTGCGCTTTGTAAGTCGCGTCAGCCTCAACGACTGTGATCTTCTTGCCCGTCGCTGCCGTGACATCGGACTTTCCGTCCCACGTTGACCACGTTCTGACGTTCTGGCCATAGGTCACAGTCTCAGCCGAATCGCCTACCTTGTACTTGTAGATGTTTCCGCTTGCTTCCTTCGCGGGCGTTACCGTGATCTTCGTGTTGCCGGTTGCGGTTCCGGCTGCCGAAGTAACGGTCAGCGTTCCGAGCGTCGGCGTTTCGTCGATATCCGCAACTGCGATGCCGTCCTGGTACTCCGCAAACAGGGTGAGCCCCATGATCGCAAAGGACTCGGAGACGGCAGTGGAGTAATTGCCCTGCACGTGGAAACCGACAAGGTTCGTTTCGCCATCTGTTCTGTAGTCAAGACCGGCACGGGCGAAATCGCTGTCAGCCGGGTCGATATAGTACAGAACGATGTTTTCAACTGGCGTCGCGATCACGCGGCCGCGCTTGATCTCATCGTCGGACAGCAGGAAAACCGTGCTGTAGCCCATGAAATTCTTGATGTACTGGAATCCGAACTCGGTCTGAATGGTGATGTCTGCGCCACCGAGGTAATCGTACAGATCCATCACGTTCACGAAGCCAACAACGTTGGTCGCGGTGCGGTGCATCTGCTTGAACTTGTTGATAACAGCGCCCTTCGCCATCGCAAGCGCGCGCTGCCAGTTGGTTTCGCTGACGGTCAGCATACCGGTATTCAGGTAGTCGTAGAACCGGTTCGTGACGTTGGTTTGAAGCTCATACAGGAAAGCTTCATCGGTCATCGCGACTGCGACGTCATATCCGTATTCCTTGATTGCCTCGATGGAGACCGCCTTCGCGTACTTTTCGACGTTGATGTTCGCATAGTCCTTCTCGATGACAGTAGCTTTGGAGTAGGGAATCTCTTCACCCTCACCGACGCTCTGCGCGAGAGTCACGCTTGCGGTCTTGGATTTCAGGACGGTGCCCGGCTGCTTTTTGATGGGGCGCATAATGCCGAGAATGTCGCGCAGGTGCTGCCAGTTCCGCGCAAAGCGGGTTACAAAATCGATTTCACGAGCGGTTACCTGAACGTCGCTCGTCATGGTCAGGTTGTTTTTTGCTGCCATATTATTCTTCCTTTCCGAACAAATTGAGATTTGCGGCGATTGCTGCCTGCCGTTCAGACGCGTCCCTGATTTTGAAGATGTCGTCCCGGCTCATAGCGCCGCCGTTGTTTGCGGGCGGATCTTTGGTGTCCGCGCCCTTCTGCTTGGTGGTAACAACGAAGTCCGCCCACTCTTCCTTGATGGACTTGCGCAGCTCGTCGGCGTTCTTGATCTTGCCGTCTTCCAGCTCAACGCTGGTCAGATCGGTGACCTTCAAAACCGCGTCAATGCGCTTTTCGCTGATACCCGCAGACTTCAAAAGTTCCCTGTACGCTGCTTCTTTTGCGGACTTGGTTTCCTTCTGCAGCTGCTCTCGCTTGTAGTCTTCAAATTCCTTTTTGACTTTATCGTGCTTATCCTTCCAGCCGTCGTCTCCCTTGGCTTTCAGGGTTTCAAGCTCCGCCTGTACTCCGGGGAGCTTTTCGGCATCCGCCTTATACCGTGCAATGTCGCTTTTCAGCCCATCTACGGTATCGGTGTGTGCCTCTATGATCGTATCCATCTGCTCTTCAGTCAGCCCCATTCCCTTCAGAAGCTTTCTTGTAAGCGCCATGTCCGTGCTCCTTTCCTTTGGCCGCAATTCTTCGCGGGCGAACGTATGATTTTACGCTCTTATTTTAGCGTAAGAAAAGCGGCGCTTTCCCCCAACTGGGGGATTGCGCCGCTTTTTATCCGTTTTTCAGTTCGTTTTCGATGATTTTCCGGTATTGCGCCGCATGGTCCGCTGCTGCGGGCTTCAAGTACGGCTGCGCCTTGTTGCCGTGCGTCCAGTGCCAGTTGCCCTTTGCGTCCTGATACGCCCACGGCGTAGGTCTCCCGCCCGGATAATACTTACCGGTTCCGAGTTCGACGTATGCGGCATATTCCGTGTCACTTCCGATGTATGCAGCCGGTTCCCCTTCATCTACGCGGTGCGTGATACTGTTCCTCAGATTGCCGGTGTCCACCGGGCAAAGCCGCTTCGCGTACTTTTCAGCCGTCATTCCGATCTTTTCAAGCGCACGAAGCAGCGCATCGTGCATAGCGGACTTCACTTCTTCGGAATTGTCGATAAATTCAACGCTCATCTCCGATCACCTTCAAACACCGTTTCCATTCGCGTTTCTTTTCGGATTCTGGTTTCTGCTCAATGAGTGTGCATATAAGCGTACTCCATCGTTTTAGGTTCTCGCCGTTCGCATCTTTGTTTTCCAAAAACGCTAAAGTCTGCTTCATGGGGAGCAATTCCGCTCGCGAAATAAACGATTTCACAAAATCCCGAGAACAGCCAAGCTTTTCACATTTTGCGAATACGGCTCCAAGGTCTCTATTCTCTTGCAAAGCGTGTTTTTCGCGCAACTTTTTTGCGTACTCACTCAACGTCCATCACCATCCTTATGTAATAATGGTATTCGCCCATGCTTTCGTCCTCGCGGACTTCCTTAATCGTAAATGTTGAACCGCGCTTAAGTAAAAATTCGTACTCAGTATCTTGGAACTGCCCAGCAAGCTGATTGACATATGCTCCTCGCCCCGTTCCAGCGGGAATTTCGATATCAAGGATTGTCGGTTTTGCAGTTGCAACGCCATTGTTTCGGACAACCGTCGTGCTGGAATACGCCGATTCTCGAAATTTTTTTCCTATGAGTTCACGCAAACTATCCTGAACGTCATTATCTTCCACAAGCCTATCAATAACGTCGTTCATCACGCCGCGCTGGACACGAATATTGTCTTTTAACTCATATCGGCTTATTGCGCTATCAAGCCCTTTTATTTTCTGTTTAACAAATTCAGCATTGATATTTTCCCAATCGCCAGTTTTACGCAAATATGAGTTTATGTCGTAATACCCGCCGCCGGTATAATCGCCGATAGCGTAATCTTCATCTTCCGTCAAAGACTTTTGCCATTGCGCATGCTTGCTGCGCTTCTTCGCAAGCAGCCCACGTTCATCTCCGTCGTAATAGAAGAAATCATTTGCCGCATCGCCGGTGTCAAACTGTCTGTATGTTTTTATTATAGCAGATTCCTCGCCATCTGCAACTTTATTTGTCCCTTGCTTCCACCCTGCCCATTCGGCATATGTCATGTTCTCGATCAGCTCATTCCGTCCGGTCGCCTGGTTCCTGGCGCGGCGCTTGCCTCCGGAGGTGTCGATTCCTTCAATCTCGGATACCAGCGTGCAGCGGCAGTTATAGATTTCGGACGGTGGGCCGTTCGGGTCGCCTGGGTAGCGGCAGCCGTTGGAGAACTTTTTGTCGTTATCCACGATCTCGCCGTCGAGCATGGCGTGGGAGTGGCGGGTTCTTCCGTCGAGCGTCGCCATCCATTGTTTTCTGCACTTGATTCCCATTTTCTCGGCAGCATAATAGGAATCCAGCCGCCCGGCGTTCTGTGCGCCGGTAACGGCTGTGCGGGCCGTCCGGATGGCGCTGTCGCGGTTCATGGTTGTAATGCGGCTTTGCAGATCATCCGCCATGCCTTTGATGCTCCGGCCCTGTAAAATGGAACTGGTGACGCTGGCCGTGATCTGCTTTTTCCCGTATGCAAGATCTATCCCGCGGTTGAGCGCCCGCTTTTCCGGATAGTACGGCATAAGCTCCGGCTGCTCTGAGATCAGGCGCTTCACGGTCTGTTCGTCCCAGATATCGAAGCCAACGTCACCGGTGACCTGCTCAATGGTGTACGCCGCGAAATTCCGGTTCAAACTGTAAATGCCCGGCGTTGCATCGTTGACATACGCAACAGCAGCAACGTTTGCATTTGTCATGCGCTCGGCGACCTTATCCCGTAGCGCCTCAAAGCGCTTTCCACGCCCGATCTGCGCAAGCCGCCATTGCTTGTATTGTTCCTCTGTGATATCGTCAGCGTCCAGCCGCGCCTTTTCCACCGCGTCGCGCGCTGCAAATTTACCGAAGTAATCCCTGATCGTATCCGTCAGATCGTTATACGCTTCCCTATATATCGCAGCAATCCGCTTTTCAAGCTTTGCGAGCTCTGCGTCGGTCATTTTCTGCCCGGCGGTGTTGCTTGTGCTCATACACTTCTATCCGCCCCGCCGAGCACGGCACAGACGAGGGTAACGATGATGGTCTTGGTGTCCATGGTGTTCTCCCTTCTTCTCGTAAATTACGCCTGTTCCTGCCAACCAGCCGGATATTCCGCTGGTGAAAATACATTCCCGTCAATCAAGCTGATGTAATGCTTGCCTTCAAACGTCACCTTGTCACCCTTATTGTAGGCATCATGCGCACCCGTAGGTTGCACAAATTCTGGCCATTCATCCAACGAGACGACCACAAATAGTGCAGGTGTCATATCAGGTGTCCAATCCGCTTGTGCAGTATGCGCCTGAACCACGCGATATAATACGCCATGATATTGCAGTCGTTCATCTACTGCATAAGCATGTCCTACTACCCACTGTGGGAATAGCTCTACTGCTTGCAGCGCATCCTCATCAGGTAAGCTGATCGACGCTTTTTCAATATACGGACGCAATGCTCTGGCTCTTTCTATGTACCTCATCAATCTGTCTCCCCAAGTAAAATTTTCGCTGCTGTTTCTGCATCTGTGAGTGGTAGCGCCGCACCCATTTCCTCATAGCTGCCCTCCGGCTCTGTGCCTTTCAGTATGTAACCAGCGAGATGAAACACCATGTCAGAAAGTACCTGATGCTCAGTCCCTTCTTTATCCGTAATAGTCACAGCCATCTTCGCACAAAAGCCCTCGGCCTCGGCTTCCTTACACGGTATATAACAACCATTGCCGTGTAGTCGAATGGGCACAATACTGTCCGCATACCCGGCAAATGCACCGTCCTGTTTTACTGCATACATGGCGTCCCTCCAAATTTCTCTTGATAGATTTTCTCCAATCGCTCTGTACTTGCGGTACGCAGTCGATTTTTCCAATAGCCGTTTTCCTGCCCCGGCCATTTTTCATCCGTAAAGTCTTCACCGCAGCCGTTTTTTTCGTACCAGTGATAGAGGCGTTCAAGCATTTCTTGCCGCATCGCGCCCTCTGGTGTGTTCGGCCTAAAATGTCCCCATCCATTTTCGGACGTCGAAGCACATATCCGCCTGCCGTCCGCTGCAAACAGGAACCCTTCGATCTCCGATACCACAGTTCCGTACCGGAGATTAAATTCGCCATCTATTCCTGCTCCGCGGAAACGCTTATACACGATATACTCCATGCGCTTTTCCCTCATACGCAAAAGCCGGGTGGGAAGCCGAAGGAAGCGCGCGCGGTGCGGTCTTCGACTGTCCCGTTGGTGTTCACATTCTCGAAACCGTCGGAGCTGCTCGCAAGCGGAGAACGGAGCCACCAACGAGCGGCGGCACTCGTTCCGTTGTGCTTGTACTTTACCTTGCTGTTTCCAGCGGAATAATAGGCGTACTGCGCTTGCTTACTCGCCTCGTTCGAGTTTGCTCTCGAAATGCTCCCGAAAACCTCAAACTCCGAGAGGAGGAAAAAGTAATCCTTTGTCGCCGTGACCGCACTCGCGGATGTGCTATTATTTCCCGTATTGTCCGTGTACTTGGTAACGGACTTTAGGACTGCACGGAGCGCCGCCGGAATGACTGCGATAATCGTTCCGGAATAGCTCGAGAGGCTTGTCCCGCAAATATTTGTACGCATTTGCGAGCTCGCCCATCCGCCGGAGTTCGTTGCACTACTGTTCATAGAGAAATAGCCGGTTGTCGAAACGGGCGAGGTATAGTAACTATCGCAGAAACACACGTCCGTACCGCCGGAGAGCGCGGTCTTTGCAAGTTGGAAATGGATACGGTTTTCCCCTTCTAGGCTCGCGTTATGGTTAAATCCAATAATGAACGCATATGTTGTGTAATTAGATAGTGTAAGATGTCCAACCGTGCCGTTTAGCGTTACAGCCTTTCGGTCACCGACGCTCCAATAGTTCGCGCCCTGTCCCGCGTCGGATATATCTTTTATTGTTTCCCAAGTATTTTTATTCAGTGTCGGATATACAAAATTAAGAGACACCGCGTAACTGTCCGTGATAGTTACGGCTTTTGTGTCAGATGTTTTCCCGTCCAGCGTCGCGGATACGCTCCATGTGCCGATCTCCGGAACGATAAGCGTGCAAACGCCGGTGCTGTCAGATGTTCCTCTGATCGTTTTTGAGCCGTTCGTCGCCGTGACCGTCGCACCGGCAGATACTGTTACGATCAGCTGCAGAGCGATTCCGTTCTGAATCGTACCGACTGCTGCGGCAAGCCCTTCGATGGTCTGTGCCGCAGGGGCTGTGCCTCCTTTGGCCTCCACTGCGTCATACGCCGCGCCGACTGCCGTGATAATGCGGTCGATCTCGGTCTGTACGCTCATGTCTGTTCCTCCTTTAGATCGCGGCGAGGGCGTTTTCAATGTCGTCTGTCAGACCGACGGTGCCGCCGGAGGTATAGCCTGCGGGGATGTCTACGCTGGTCTGCGTGAGGCCGTCGATGGTCTTTGCAATCGCGCCGTTGTTTGCCATCGTGCCCTCGACTTTGCTGCCGTCGGCCAGCACGATAAACTTGCCGTCCAGCACGTCAGCAGCTCCGGCGGTCACACCGGAAACGTCCTTGTATTTGTCCGGAATCGCGCCGACCGTGACCTTGCCGAGGACTTTGCCCTTTGTGGGCGTGATGTCCTGCGCGGCCTCGGCAGGCGTGGCGGACTTGGTTTCCAGCACGACGGATACCTTGCCCTTTCCGGAGTGCTTGCCCGCCGGGACGGTATATTCCTGATTTCCTGTCGTGGCGTCCAGCACCTTGGATACCGCGCCGTTGTCCGGCATGGTGCCAGCCTGCGTCACGCCGTCGGCGTCGATGAAGACTTTATTCGCCAGCACGTCGCCGGGCGCGGCGGTCGTGGCGGAGACGTCCTGATAGTTTTCCGGGATCGCGCCGACGGTCACGCCGGACAGGCCGTAATAGCCCTGATCTGGTGTGATGGACTGCTGCTCCTTCGTCGGCGTGACGGATTTGGCCTGCAAGTTGTAGTTGCCGCCGCCGGAGACGCCCTTGACCGTGCCGGAGCCGTTGTGATAGCCCGCTGGGATGGTGTAGGATTCTCCCTCCTTGACGTTGGCGTCGACCGCGCCGTTATTCTTGATGGCGGCGGCCTTGTCGGTCAGCGCGTCGAGTTTGTCCGTGCTCGCGGCGAGTCCGAGGCCGACGAGCCATGTGCGCAGCTTGTTCCGCGCGGTCTGTAATCTTGTAATTTCAGTCTGTGTGCTCATAAAATCCTCTCCTTAAATCGTCGCGAGCAGCGCGTTGATGTTTCCGACCTCCGTATACACGGCGGCGGACGTTACGGGCTTGGTGTTGTCCTTTTCGACGGCGTCCGCCGTATCGACGGACAGGGTGTTGGTTTCGGCGTCCAGCTTGAGGCCGGGGCCGATGTTGTAGCCTCCGCCGGAGTCGCCGCCAGCACGCACGGAAACGTTAAAGGAAACGTCGATCGGGGCGCGGTTCTTGAGTTCAAATTCAATGCCGCCCATCACAACACCGCCTTTGATAGCGCGTGCGCAACGTCGATCTGCTTGATCTCCGAGCCAATCACGTCACCGCTCTTGAATTTCACGCGCACCTGCATCTGGCAGAGCTTCGGCAGGCGGAATGTTTCTTCCTGCGCCAGCGGGAAATAGAATTTCCCGTCCGCGTATGTGATCTGGCCTGGGTAATACTTCTGCAAATACAGAAGCGTCATTTCGATCTTCTCAATATCGTCGATCTCGACAGCCTGCCCGTTGTTCTTGACCGTGACGGCCAGACTGTACGCATCGCCCTGTACCATGCTGCTCATACGTCTATTCCTCCATATCTTTCGTGGAATATCGCTCTAATTCTTCCTCGCTTTTCCTCTTCAAAATGTTTGCGATTTCCTCCTGCGTAAGCCACGGCAGCTTGCTCAGAATCGTTTCGTCGTCAAGGTAGCTCGCGGCAAGCAACACCATCTGCGTCTGCTCCAGCTGGTTCACGATCTTCGAGCGCGTAAATGTCGGATCATCGTCAATGCCGATCAGTGCAAAAAGCTGATACAGGAAATCACCGACGCAGTATTCGAATTCGTCGACTTTGTTGTCCATCTGCTGGTATGCCGCCGTGATCTCGGTCGCCGTCTTTTGCCCGCCCTGTATTTTCGTGGTGTCCAGCATCTGAAAGTCCCTGTAAAGATCGTCGCTGAGTCTGCTCAGCAGCGCTTCCCGCGCCTCGACTGGAATCGTAAGCGTGTGGGCCTCCGCCTTTGCGCCGTCGTCGTCCACAAGGCCGACTCCGATCCGCCGCATAGTTTCTTTGAACCGCGCCATATCGATTTCGTCCATGCCGCCTGCGTTGGAGATCGTCCAGTAGATAATCGATGCGTCATCTACGGTATCCGCGAAACCGGATTTGATCAGATCATAGCAGTCGATTGCCTCGCGTTGGCCAACAAGCTCGGACTGCCGGGCGCGATTGCCGTACATGGGGATGATCGGGAATCCGGGGTAATTCTGATACTCCAAGATTTCTGTTCCGTCCACCTCAGACGAGGCTTCGACGGAGATATAGCCGCGTTTCGGTGCTAAAATCTCCATCTCTTTCCCGCTCCTGCGGATGAATTGTGTGAATCCGTCCGGCTCGTACAGTGTCGCTCGCAGCGGCTTGTTCGCCGCTACCTGCCAGAACCGAATACCGGCGCGAAGCGATCCGTTTTCCTCATCCAGCAGCGGCACAAATTCTAGGGCCGTGAACACTTCCAAATGATCGAGGTTCCAGAAGCCATAGGCCACGCCGCCGACGAGCGCCGAGCGCGCCAGATCCTGAATCTGATTGTCAAATTTTTTGCCGAGCCGCTTCTTGTTCTCGGCGTTTTTCAGTATCACGCCGTTGCTGAGCAGATACTGTGTTTCCTGCCGCATGAAAATCGGGAAGAATGCGCTGCGGAGCTTGTAATTTGCGCTATAGTTGTCCGGGATAGCCTTCCCGGACAGCGTATAAAGCAGTTTCTGCACGGTAATGATGGTAACATTTCGGTGCTCGTCGTATTCCCGCGCAATTTTTGCCTGCTGGTACAGATCCGAGTTTTTATGATCGTTGATCGCCGCCAGAACAAATTCCATTCTGTCCCGATCCGATTTTTCGGCGACCTCTAAAAAATCCTGATATGTTTTCATGTTTCACCTTCTTATCTCGCCAGCTCCGGAACATAGGCGTGCTTTTTGAATTTCTTTCTCAAAATCGTCATTACCATATACCGGCATTCGTCCATCGCGTGATCGTTTTCCTTTACAACGCGGTCGACTTCGCTTTTTTCGTCCCAGCGGTACAGGCCAAATTCGCGAATTGTGTTTTTGCAGCCCTCGTAAATCTTAACCTTCCCGGATGCCAACATTTCAGAAGTCATCTGGATTCCGGGCATGACGTCGTTTACCGCGCCGCGAACCTTGTATTCGTGATGTTTTTTGATGGTTGCAATAAAGGCGTCCGCCGACGGGTCGACGACTATGCACTGTATGTCTCGCCCGCCAGCCAAACGCCTGATTTCCGTGTAGTATTCTTCCGGGGATTTTTCTTCTTTTTCCTCCCGGCCGCAATAGTAGTATTCTGCGATCCGTACGGCCCGCTCACTTGTTACGTGCCACAGCCCTGCTGAAAATGGATTGTGCGTGCCATAGTCGACGGAAATATAATATTCGCCGCCCGTCGGAATCTCGTGCACGATGCAGTCTTCCCCGAATTTTTGATAAACAAGGCCTTCGGCCACTACCCAGCGTCCGCGCACATAGCGCTCGTAAAAAACGCCAGAATACATTTTTTCGAAGCGCTCGAGCGTTTTTTTGCTCAGGCCCGGATTATCCTGCATTTCGAAATGCAGATAGAGCGCATTTTTTTCGCTTTGGCGCAGAATCCAATCGTTGTAAAACCAGTGGTTGGGATTGCCGGGGTTGCAGGAAAACCATTGCCGTGCGCCGTCCACCGAGCATCTTGCAAGTGCCTGCTCCACGAAGGAGCGCGGCATAAGTACAACCTCATCCAGCAGCACGCCCGCCAGCGTGCGGCCCTGAATCAGGGTGTAGCTTGCTTCGTCCTTTCCGCCGAAGACTTCGAAATAATTTATTTTTTTCCCACGGCGGACCGTCAGAATCTTATCGCTGCGCCGCCATCGGATTGCATATCGCTCTCTCGCGAGCGACATCCCCAAAAACGGCGTTACGACGTTTTTGGTGCAGCTATCCACTGTTTTCCCGCAGAGGCCGAAGAGCTGATGATCGAAATTTTCCATTGCCCACCAAACGAAAGCCCACATCATGAGTGATGTTTTGCCAGAACGGACTGCACCGTCGCAGATCAGGGCGTCGTAGCTCGTGTAGGGAAACGCCAGTATCTTTTTTTGCTTTTGGCTAATCATCTGTTTCCCCCCGTACATACGGCTCTGCGCCATAATCATCGTTAAACGGCACGATCTCACTGAAAAGCTGCACGTAGCTATCAACAAGCGCCGTATCCACAGTGAGCACCGTGTTTTCTGATCTCGGGTTTGTGTTTACATTTGCGCTGCTCTCAATCAGGCAATCGAAGCGCTTGCCTTTTATTGCCATTACTTTTGCGTGATTGCGGAATATCACCATACGTCCGCCGCACTCGGCAATAAATGCCTTTACCATATCGTACACATCCGGATAGCTGCCCCTGAAAATTTCGCCGAGGAAGAAGTCGACACGGCCAACCATGCCGCGCCTGTGCCATTCTGCAAGATCCCTTACGTCTTCGCCCGCCATGCACCACGTCGACAAGGCAAGATATTTCACACGCTGCTGCCGTAGGACGTGCTTGAAATACGTCATACTGTCGACGTCGCCGAACGAAAAACAGTGGTAGCAGTCTCCCGGCTGAAAATGCCAATCAAGGGCCTTCTCGAGCGCCGCTTCGCTTGCCGCTTTCCGCGTCAGCTGACGTTTCCCTCCTCTATGGCTCACTACGCCCTTTTGGCTTGCTCCCGGCCTCTTTTTGGGGGGATCGTCATTTTCTTCTGGCCCGAAAAGATCATCAAGGCCGTCTAAAAAATCAAAATCACTATCCATCGTTTCCCTCAAGCTCATCCGCGAGTGTTCGCAGGCTCTGGCTCAGAGCGTCGTCCTGCGCTTTATTTTCAATCCGTTCGTCTCCCACGTCGTCTTTCTGGCCAAGGTACTGCTTCCCAAGCCAGATCGCCATCGTGGCATTCTTTTCGGCCAGCCGCATTTGATGCCTTCTGAGAGATATTTTCCCCTTGCCTCTTTTTTGGCGAAAAACATCTGAAAAACCCGCTCCGTATGTTCGTTTGCACCATGCGTTCAAGGTGCGATCCGTAACGCCGAAAAAGTCCAGGATTTCTTCGCCTGTGCACTGCAAGGCACACAGGCTTTCAAACTGCTTTTGATCGATCTCTTTTCTGGGCCTTGCCATCCGTGCACCCCCTTGCGGCTCTTTGATTTAATAATTTTACCAGCAGCCCTGCGATCTATTGCTGCCACCGGCTTTGATTCCTTCTCTTTTTGGCTTGTTCCTTGATTGCCTTTTTCGCCTTTGGGGTTTTCCTGGGGAACGTACCGCCTTCATGGTTCATATCTTACCACGTTTTTTCGCTTATTCTCCCCCAAACGGGGGACTTGCCGTCAATGCCTTCGTCTTCCGAGCAGGCCGTCCGTTGAGATATCGAAAAAATCTGCTATTTTTGCCACGGTTTCAGCCGATGGGCGGCGCTCTCCGGACTCGTATCGGCGGATTGTATTTCGCGATAGCCCGCATAGCTCCCCAAGTGCCTCCGGCGACATCCCATAGCGCTCCCGCAGTTTCCGCAGCTGTGCCGGAAAGCCAGGTGGGGGCGGCGTACTGCTGCTCTTTTTGCTATGCTTTCTGCTCACGTCCTGCATTCCCCGTCCCTTTCCGGCTCGGCGCCCTTGCAATCGGAGATATGGCGATACTTGGCGCAGCAATTCTCGCAACGCCAGTCATGGCAGATGCAATCTTTCCTGGTGCATACCGGCTTTCTGTCTGCGCGTGGATGCGTGGTCGGTTTCTGGTTCATGCTGATCGCTCCTTTCGTCTTAAAACGCTACTCATTTACGAGGTTTTAAGAAAGCGGCCTCGTCCCGCTTGTGCTCTTTTGGATCGACTACATATTTATAGTATTGATACCCGTACTTTGTCGTCCGTGCCTCGACGAGGATATAGCCTCGCGGGGCGACGGGCGGATGCTTGGGGCTGTACTCGCGCACGGCCTCGGTTGCAGGTTCCGGCTCGGGTCGGATGCAATTTCGCGTCGCCTTGTACCGGTGGCCGCCGAATTCTTTTCTCCAGTGCGCATGCAGGTAACTGGCAAGTGCTGTGTAGTCCTGGCCGTGGTCGACCTTGTTTCCCTGCTCATCTATATAATAGTTGTGCTTTCGCAGGTGCCGAACCTCGATCACGCTGCCGAGCCCCCAAAGCCCGCCGATGGCTTCTTCCGGGATTCCCTCTGTTACCAGATGCAAATGGAAGCGATTGGTTGTTTTTCCTCTTCCGTAGAAAGCAACGATTTTGGCCTCCGGATAGTGATACTGCATGCGGCGCACAAGGTTGTCGCGCACTCTGCGCATTTCCTCTGCGGTATGTACCTCGTTTTCTGCATCCAATGTCAGGGTGGAATACAGGCTTGTGGGCGAGAAATTGGCGTTCATCAGCGCAACGAGCCGATCCAGCGACTGCTTGCTGTTGAATTCATCGCGCTCCGCCTGTGTCTGAAAACGCGGTTTTTTGGGCTTGCTGGTCTTTTTGTCCGCGCCATCGGACACGGTATAAACGATCTGCGTACATACCGCCCCGGTAAACAGGCGGCGCTTGTGTCTCTTTGCCATCATCCACACCTCTTTCTCCCGGGCGGACAGAGCCGTCCGCCCCTACAGGGCCATCTGCCCGCTCAAAGCGTGGCCGGAAATTCCGGCCACCCGTTCAGCGTCAGCCCTTGTACCCGCACGCCATACACGTACATGTATCTTCCTCTTTGTCCCAATAGCAGTACCCGACGGCTCCGCACTTCGGGCAGATGCCCCACGGGCCTTTCTTACCCGCAGGGTCTGGCCCCGGGCCGATCGGTGTCTCGTCGTGCATTGCGTCCAGTTTGCGGCTCACGCGGCGTGCCGCGAGATATGCCAGCATGCCGAGCGCGAGCCAGATCAGCGCGGCGGAAAGATCCAGAAGCTCACTCAGCATTCGCCGCCTCCATTTCCTTGCGTTCCTGCATAAAGCCGTGCAGGAACAGCTCCAGCAGAGCGGCGGCGCGGTTGGTCAGCTTTGTGAAATCCTTTTTGCCGATCTGCAGCTTGCCGGTCGTAATAACTTCAGTCTCCGGGCGGCCAATGATCTGAATCGTCGGATTTGGCACCAGTTTCTTTTGGCCGTCCTCCACTATGAAAAGCGGCGGCGTGCACTGTTCCATGACAATGCGCGGCGGGTATGCCTCGCCCCGGAAGCTGGTATCCCAATTCAGCTTTTCGTAGTACGCGACAAAATTGTCTAGGTCGTGCGCAAAAGTTCCCATGATTTCTGCCATTTTAATGCTCCTTTCACACTTCCACGCACTCATCGGCGCGGATATTGATTCTTTTTCCGCCGGACTCGATCACATATCCCGGCGCTTTGAACATTGGGTATCGCTCCGCCCGGTATGTGGCTCCGATCCTTGGCTGGTATTCCGGCCATACCGGGACTTTGGCCGTTATGCGGATTCGGACGAGCCTGTGCGGCAGGCGCTTTTCGCCTTCCGGGCTCTCGGTGCGCAGGCCCTCCAGCTCCTTTGCAAGCTCCCGGCGGCGCTGCTCCAGTCTTTCTGCCTGCACTTTCCCGCGGCACTCCTTCGAGCAGCACCTTGTCTCCACCGTGATTGCGCTCGGCACTTTGTAAAATGTGGCCCCGCAGACCTGGCAGACCAACGCGACCTTGTTGGATTTGCCCATAGTTTCACACTCCTTCGTCTGGGGGCCGGTATTCCGGCCCCCGTAGGCAGGACGGACTTTCACCGCCTGCGCACCGGCGCGCCGCGCTCGCTTGACTTACGCTGCGCATTTCCGGGCGAGCCACCCTTGACTGCCGTCAGGCGGCTTATAAAAAAGGAGGCAAGCGATGCACGGGGCCTATGCGATACCCCGTGTTGGGTAACGTTGACGGGTTCCGTTCGCGCGCACGTTCCACACGCGCTTTCCCGGCGCACGGGCTTGAGGGATTTTCCGTGCGCCGGGTGCAAAGCCGGGGTGATCCTCCCGCAGCCGTCTCATGGCGGAGCGGCTGCGGCATAAGTCCGATAAAATATGGTTCCCCGGCTGATTGCCTATTCCTTGGTGCTGATATCCTTGTGCCGCAGGCCGTCCGCGCCCTTGACGAGCGGCAGCGCCCTGCTCCGCACCTGCTCATCCGGATTCCAGCCACATTTCAGGCAGCAGGCCGTCGTGCGGTTCATGCAGGCGTTCCCGCTTTTCGGCAGGCCGCACGGCATTCCCGGACTGCCCTCGTTTTTTTCTTCCGGCATATTAAACCTCCTGTATCTCTACCCCGAATTTCGAGCGCATGAATTTTTTATTGCGCAGGTATTCCTTTGTCCGCGTCGGCTTGGACTTGACGTCCTCGACGACGAGCTTGCCGCCGAATCGGTAGGAAAAGTCCGCCGTGTACCGCACTGCGCGAATGCGCTCACCGGCCTCGGTGATGTAGCTCTCCTGCAAGGTAAACTGCGGCTCCAGCCGCAGATCGGAGATGATCCCGGCCCGCAGCATCACCATCAGCTCGTCATACCGCCGCGCCTGCTTCCGGCTGTCAAACTTGATCCCGTTCCGCTCAGCCCGCTCGTTGTGATACTTTGCCTTCCCCTGGCTCCCCTTGTGAAGGGGAACTGGCGCCGCAGCGCCTGAGAGGTCGCGCATCTGCCGCGCGTAAGCCTCCCGCATCCTCGGCGGCATGTCCGCCATCGATTCAAACCGCAGTCCGCTCATTCGTCGCGCCCTTCTTCTCGCCCCGACTACAATAGTCATCCAAATCTGCTTCCTCGTACTTGTCGCACTTATAGACTTCCATTACCCGTCTAAGACATTCATCCTCTGAGAACCGTTCTGCCTTATTCAGCAAGCACCGGTACGGATAAACGTAGTTCTTTCTGTATTCCAGATTTTTGCATGTAAAACAGCAATCCTGCATCAACTTTCCTCCTCATGCATGGTTTACACTCCTGTTCCATGCCTCAACCGCTTCAATGTATGCGTTCGTGTTCCATGCTGTTTTCAGGGCAACGGATGTCCCGCATTTCCTGCACTTTACATTGAGCGTCATAATCTTTTTCCCGAAATTACACGAACCGCCTGTTTCTTCTACGTCACCGCCGCAGAACGGGCACGGTTTCAGTTCAGCCATCCTTCTTGCCCTCCGTTTCCTCGGCGGAATTGTGCGTCAGCACCCACAGCTCCCCGGCTCTCTTGAGCCAGTAGAGCCAGTCCGCCATAATTGCATCAATCACCGCAGCCGCCTTGTCATGTGGCATGGCGAGAATCGCCTCCGAGGAAAGCTCCGTCGTATTATCTTCCATCACGGATTCATACAGGCGGCTACGGATTGGGATTCTGCAATACTTTTCCTGTCCGTTAATCGTCCCACGGATTACTCCCGGGTCGCTCATGCCTTGCCCTCCATTTCCTGCAGCGCCTTTTTGGCCTCCTCGCGGGTGAGGAAAACCGTCTTGCCGACATCACGTGCATCCATAACGCCGCAGCGTGATGTGTTCAGCAGAGTTCTCCCATTAAGCGTGCTTATATCTGTCACAGTAAAACTGTAAACTTGCTCGACCGGGTGACTACAGAATGTCCAAAGCCCGTCGCCCACCTTGCACGGCAGCACGACCACGCGCCCGTCCTTGTCGGCCTCGGCAAGCCCGCGGAGGCGGCTAGTCTCCACGCCCAGCGCCTGCGCTGCCAGATTTATCATCGTATCCTCCGTAAACGGAGCCTTGATTTCCTCCGGCGTCAGCCCCGTGTCCTCGTAGGCTGCGAGTCGCTCACACACCTCTATTTCAAACGGGCAATCCTTAATTTTGCACCCTCTGCCGTAGCACGGTTCTTTAAAGCAGCGCGGGTAATAGGCGTGTTTATACGATGATTCGTTCCATTTAGTCAGTCGCTCCATAACTCTTCCTCCACATACCGCCAGCTCTGCGGCGGGCGCGTGATTGGCCCAGGTGCCAATCCGAATTTCGTCTCCCGCAGGCCGGTAAACTCCCACAGATCGCGCGGGTGATCGTAAATTTTGAGATTGGAAATGTGCCAGCCGTAGCCAACCGCAGCACCGAGATACTGGTGCAGCTCCGCAGGCTCCAGGCAGGTTGGCCGTGCAATGTCCGATGGGATTCTTCCCGCGCCGTTAATGTTGATGATCTCATCGCACAGAAATTCCCCGATGACTTTGCCGTTTCCGCATTTGTAGATATAGCACTTAAACGGCGGGTTCATCTTCGGGCGCGTCTTGCGCACCTCAATGGTCTTCTGCCCGCTCATGATCTTCTCACACCCACTCAGGGCGGATGCTGATCAGTACAGCTTTACTCATGCCTTGTCTCCTTCCTCCGTCGCTTCCGGCAGCGGCATCCAGTGGGTGACCTCCACGTTTTGCCCCCATGTATCAAACCATTCGCCGTATGCGTAATTTGCAATGAGTGCATCCCCGTCAGCATTTAGCGCAAGCTGCGGCATATCATACTCTGGCGTTTTTTCTGTCACGGAAATCCACCGCTTCTTCTCCCGCAGCGCGTCCCTCTCGGCTTCTGCCTCCGCCCGCTGGGCGTTCAGCTCTTTTGCCATCTCCCGCAGGAATGTGACGCTCGCGTCTCGCGCCTGCTTTTGTGCGCGCTTTGCCGGGCTCGACGCCAAAGCGCTGCGCAGCGCTCTGTTTTCTGCCGTAAAATGTTCAAGCTGAGCCGCCGCCTCGCGCAGAATCTGGCAGCCGTGGACGTTGCAACTGTGCTCATACCCGCAGCCAAGGCACGAGAGGCTGCCGGTTTCCACGCGCAAGCGCCTCAATGCCTTTACAATCTCCTCATTCGTCATGCTGTGCCCTCCATCGCCTTCCCCCACGCGGCCAGTTGGGCGCGGAGGGCTGCGCAGAGCTTTCCGGCCTTATCCTCGTCCTTGATGTGGGAAATAGCCTGTGTAAGCTGATTAAAGGCTGCCTGCCACTGGTAGAAATACAGCTGTGCAGCCGTCACGTCCTTGTCGGACATGGCAAGCTTTTTGCGCAGCGCCTCGACTTCTTCGGTCAGGCGCTCCTTTTCCGCGTCCGAAGAGGCGGTTTCCGCCATTGCCTTTGCCGCCGCCAGCTGCTGTTTCAGGCTCTCCGCCTCCTTGCGGACGCGCTCGATCTCCTGTTCGGTCTTTGTGGTTTGCTTCCGCCATTCGTCGGTCTTCTTGCGCAGCTCCGTTTCCGCCTGCGCCCGGACCTTGGCCTCCGCGTCCCGGATCGCCTGCTCGTCGCGCTGGACAGCTACCTCGACGGGCCGGTTCTTGAGCGCCTCCAGCTCGTCCGCCATGCGGCAGGCCTCGTCCTTCGCGGCGGTCAGCTCATCCTCCATGCCGCGCAGCTTCTCATAGGCCGCCTCGGCCTCTTTCTTCGCGTTCTCGGCGCGGAGGGAATCGCTGTTTGCCTGCCGCATGGCGCTTTCGCGCTCCTGCCGGGCGGCGTCCCGCTCCTTGATCGCTTTTTCCAGTTCCCGGGCGGAAAGATTCTCCGCGTCGACTGCTTCTGCAAATTCCTCGCGCTCGTCTTCCGGTACGGCCAGAAGCCGCAAAGCATTGGAAATGCTGAGATTTTGCAACGTTGACGATTCTGGCACAGCCCCGAAAATGCCGATCTGCGCCGCGCCGTACTCGTTGAATACCCGCATAAATCTGGTAGCGGTCGCCTGGGAAAACTCCGTATTTTCCCTCAGCCACGCGCCCCAGCCGCCATACGGGACCATGCTCTTTGCGGCCTCCAGCCGCCGGCCGATCTCGACGCCATAGTAAAGCGTCATGGCCTTTGCCTGCCGGGTCAGCTCGCGGATCTCCGCGCCCAGCTTTTCCGGGGATACCATCAGATTCTGTTCACTCATGCCGCTGTCTCCTTTTTCGTTTTCGCTCCGGCGCGTTTCATCCGCCGGATGCGTTCGAGCCATCTGTCTACAAATTCTTGCACTTCCTTTGTCGGCGCACAGTTCCGCAGGCCGTGGTTTTGAAGTTCTTTCACTGTTTTCAGTTCCACCTGCAGGGTAAACCACGGCTTGTCCGGTGCATCCGTGCGGCGGATGAAGAAAATGCAGCTGTCTCCGCGCGCCACAATCTCGCCGTAGGTTCCGACGCAGTGGTGAAGGGCTCTGCCCTCGTCGATCAGCTCTTCCTCGGTGCGCACCGGCCGGATGCAGATCCCAGCGTCTTCCCAGGCCCACGCCTCCAGCGGCGCGACGGCCTTCTCAAATGCCGGGCGGCGCTTTTCAATCTCGGCCTGCTCCCTGCGCTTTTCTTCCTCATTCCGCGCGATCCGCTCCGCTTCCACCAGCCGGTCGTGCTCGCGCTTGAGGCTTTTCGGGAGCTGGACGTGCTCGTCCCGCAGGTCAAGCCCTTCGCGCCGGGCCATGTTCCAGTAGTCCAGCAGCATTGTGATGTCGGACTTTTGCCGTTCCAGATACCGCAGGCAGCGCATGACGGTCAGCCGGCCGCGCAGCAGCTGCATACGTTTGCCGCCCGCAGCGTCCGGCAGCAATGCTTTTTCGCTGCACAGCTTGTTCAGATTGTAGATCTGCAGCTTTTTCAGCAGGTTCCAGTCCTCCGGCAGCTTTACCGGCTCAAGCGCCCGCACCATCTTGTATTTTGCAAGATCGTCCTGCGTCCACTTCTTCCGGACGCAGAGCGCAAATTCCTGTTTGCTCAGCCCCAGCATCCGGGCCGGCCGCTTCTGCTTCCAGTCGATCCATTCCAGCTGTGCGCTGTGCACGCCGCCGTAATACCTCTGCGTATCCCGCGTGATCGCCTTTGCGACCATGCCCCCGCAGCCCTGCACGATCAGGTTCTCGATGTTCCGGTGCTTCTGCCAGAGGCGCAGATAGGCAACTGGCCGCGCCTCGTCTCCGGCCGCTTTCATGTATTGCGGCAGAGCGGCGTTCTCAATGGTCGTGCCCGCAAGGTCTTTCGGTTTTCGGAACCAGTCCCCCGGCTCTGTCGCGCCCCATCTGTCGTCGCAGCGCTTGATCTGCTTCCAGTGATCAAAATAGTGGAGCGCGGACATACATCTCTGATACCCTGTCAGCCGGACGGCCTTTTTCTGTTCAAAAACATAGGCCTCATACGGCCACATCCGGTAAACTTTCCGCGCGTCCTTTCCGATGTTCCGCTCCGCCCGCCAGCCTAGCAGGACGAATTTGCTCCCCAGCTGCCACGGTTCGCAGAAATAGACGTTATCGTCGATCCCGCCCCGTGAGAGCTGCTCGATGTGCTTTGCCCGGAGCTCCGCGCCGCACTGCGGGCACTGAAGCTTGTCTTCCGGGCCGATCTGCATGACGCCGTTTATAAATCCGAACGGCGCCCAGCCTTTTCCGCAGTCCGCCCCTCTGACCTTCTCGGCGATCCAGCTGCCGCCGCAGGCCGTGCAGGCCACGGAGACTGCGTTTTCCCGTATGCCGGTCAGCGCATCGCGGTAATATGTATCCCGGTATACCGCGTATTCGGACTTGAATTTCGTCCGGATGCACCAGTCCAGCGCTCCCTCGGACGGCTGCCTCGGCAGCCGCTCCTCATAATCGATCTGTTCGCTCATCCGAAGAAATCCTCCAGATTCACGATGTTTCCGGCCGGTGCAGGAGGTGCGGCGGGTTCCTGCTTCGGCGCTTCCGTCTGCTCCGGCAGGCCGAAGTATTTGCGGATGATCTTCTCGGCCTCCTGGCCGGTGCAGCAGCTGCCGTTTTTCTGCGCGAACGCTCTGATTTCGGCCTCGCAGCCCTTGAGGCTCATGCCTCCATGCTTCAGATCGTCCAGCACCAGCTTTGCCGCCGCCTCATCTGGCGCGATCATCTCCAGCAGCTGCTCGCCGCACATCCAGACCGGGCCGCGCGGCCCCTGCTGCTTGCGGATGATCTCCGTTGCCTCTTGCAAATATGGATTTTTCATGCTATACTCTCCTTGTACTTGATTTTCACAGAGAAGCGCAGGCTTCTCCGCCCTCGACCGGTTCCAGCCGGGCGAGGGCATTTTTTATCCGAACATTCTGTCCGGCTGGTATCCAAGCTTGGCCACGCTGGCCGACTGGTGGTATTCCGGCCGCTTGAAGCTGTAGCCCCAGCGTTTTGCCGCCCAGAATAGGGCCGCCGTTTCGTCCGCGGCGTGTACCGTAAGCTGCCGCCCTGCGTAGTTCACCACAAAATAGTGCTTCCCGGCATAGCCCGGCTGCTCGACGATATCCGCGCGCCTCGCGGGCCGCTCGCCCGGATAGCTGATACTATTTTGCCGCATAGCTTTTGCCCCTCCTGTCTTTATTTGCCGCCCGCTCGATCCGCCGGATGGCGGCTATGTCCGGCTCCAGACTGAGTTTGGCCCGGTGGTTGATGTCGTAGATGTAATTCCGGATGCTCTCATAGAGCGTCCAGCTGCAGCACCGCGCGCTGCATCCCGGCTCCCGGCCGGGGCAGTCGTCCGCGTAGGCGTTCACCGCCTCGATCACGTCCGCCAGCTGGTCAGGGCGGAAGTTGACCGGGATCTTTCGCTCCGTCACAGCCAGATCCCCGTCAAAAACGTCGTCAGCGACACGCCGCCGAGGACGGCGGCGATCTCCGTCGCGTGGGCGCAGCCCGCGATGATGCACAGCGCGAAGCCCACGCCAGATAGCCAGATGCAGCCCACCTTCGCCAGCCGCCTCATGGCCTTGTGCCATTGGTAGATTGCCCGGATTCTCGCCCGGCGCTCCTCCAGGCTTTCCCCTTCAGGAGCTTCCGGCGGCTCATACCCGATTCGCCGCTCTGCAAGATTGGTTCTCATTCTGCCAACTCCTTCCTCCATACCGGGCTGTCCTCCCGGTTCACGCAGTAGCGCATGGTTTCCTTGAATTCCTCGCCTATTCCCCGCTGGCAGAACGCGGCATAAAATATATTCAGGACTCGCGCGGCAGCAGCGCTCAGTTCCAGCGCGCTGCCGGATAGCGCAGATACCGTTTTTTTGCCGTCCATGCCGATCTCGACGTGTACCTTCCCGTTATTCATTGGTTTCCTCCTTCCGTTCCTCCTGCATCCGCCTGACGATCCGCGCCAGACGGGCGTTTTGTGTAACGAGCTTCTGCGCTTCCATGTCCAGCCCCTTGCGCTTGAGTCCGTTAATGATCTGCGCCGCCTGGCACTCACACACCATCGCCGCCTCGATCAGATCATGCAGCTCCTGCGCATCCAGCGTCAGGGTGTAGGTCTTCACTTCCGCCATGCTGCATCCTCCTTCTGTTCCTGTTCCCGGCAGTTCTAACTTTCATTTGTTCCTCCTCATGCTCCGAGAAACCGCAAAAACGGCTCTCTCGGGATCTTTACTCTGTGCTTGCTTGTGCAGCAAACCGGGAAGCCCAGCTTTTCAGGCTGTTCCCTCGCCATCAAGCGAAGCCATTGCGGGGTACAGCCGAGCACCTGCGCCGCCTCGCTTGCTAGGATCGTTGGCTTTGACATTGCCCGGATATCGTCCAGCGTCATTTTTCCTCCTTTCTGCGTTCGATCACGGCCTTAACCGCGTCTTCCAAGCGCTTCCTTGCGCCCGGCGGATTTCTTTTCCCGTTCAAGATCATGGACAGATAGCCTTTTGTAAGTCCAAGCTCTGCGGCAAGATCGTCGTATGAAACACGCGCATTGTGCATTTTCCCGATCAGTACGCCTGTCCATTTTTCAGGCATATACACACCTCCATTCTGTTAAAATTGTTGACTGCAACGCCCCAGACGTGCTATACTGTCCTTAGCCCTTTTAGGTAAATTCGGGAGGTGGTTTTCATGACCAAACTTTTGAACTTGCCAGTTCCAGACCAAAGAAACGGCGTGATGCGTTAGGGCAAGGGGCAGCGCCAGAACTGCCAAAGTGAGCGGCGCGTCATAGAAGCGTAAGTTCGTTTTGTGTCAGGATGGCATTGCCGAGCCGGTGGAAAGAACTCTACCAATTCGGACGGATGCAAAGTAATGCAGACGACCATCCTGTGCAGCGCGTTCTGGTAAACAACTCTGGGGAAACCCGCTCGTGAACGAACCACGGGCGGCTTTTCTTTTCGCCGCAGTCAACTTTTGAAATTTATTGTTGAAATTGTTTACTGTTTGTGCTACTATGAATTTGCGAGAAACACATTAGCATTGGCGCAAGCGTTGATTTGCTTGGGTCTTGTCTGTTGCAAACTTTTTCAACCACAAGGCAATAATACATCAAACATTCTCAACTGTCAACCGCTATTTGCAAACTAATTCAACTTTCGTCGTATTTAACAATTCCAGAGGTGTATTATTGTGTTTTATGACAACTTTGTTGCGCTTTGCGCTTCTGTAAACAAAACCCCTGCATACGTTGGCCGAGAACTCGGAATTGACAAGTCAACAATAAGCTGTTGGAAAGCGCGGAAGACAAAACCCTCTGACGTAAATGCGCAAAAAATCGCCGACTACTTCGGCGTAACAGTAGAAGAACTGATGGGCAAAGGCATAAAAAAAGAGCGCCCCGCCGATGGCGAAGCGCTTATTCGTGACTTGCCGGAGGATATCCAGCAGATTATTCGGATTTGCATGAATCGTCCCGAACTTGCATCCGCTCTATTAAATCTTGCGAAGCAGATAGAAAAAGATTGAGTTTTTCGGGCGTGAATCTTGATATAGTTTCCACCAATTCCTTGATTGTCGCGGCTTCTCTTTCGTTCATTTCAGCTCCTATCTCCATTCTTCCAAATTCCGACGTTTATTTTTGTGCAGCTTCTACATTGCGGCTGCTGGTTCTAAGTGGTAATATGTAATTGTTTACAAACCATATAAGGAGTGCCGCATTGATGACTAAAAATGAATATATTGTGCAGTGCCCAAGATGCGGGGCAGAGTTCCCGGAACAGGAGAAGTTCTGCCCGCACTGTGACACGCCCAACCGAAAGATGATCTGCCGCTCCTGCGGAACGCAAATCAATGCAAGCGCCCGCGTCTGTCCGGAATGCGGCGCAAGAAACAAAAAGATGATTTCGGTTCAAAAAATCGCGATTCTTTCTGTTCCGTTCGCTGCCGTTGTGCTGGCAGTTGTCCTTATCGCATCAAAGCCCGCGAAGAAGCCAGCCGAGCCGATCAAGAGGCAGGAGCCGGATACAATCTCCGCATCGGAGTCGGCAAAGACGGAAGACGACGCACAGACCGGGGAAACGGCAACCACACCGATAACGGCTGAAAAAACATGGGGCAATAAGATCAAGCTCACGATCCCAGCCGACTTTATCGGCGAAGATGCGACGCAGCAGGCATTGGACGAAAAGGTAAAGGAAACAGACGGGCTTCTGTCTATAGAGCTGAATCCTGACGGCTCCGCGACCTACGTTATGACAGCGGAGCGACACAAAGAGCTTATGCAGGAGCTGGCGCAGAACATTGACGCCCAGCTTGCGGACATGGCCGGTTCCTCTGACTACCCAAACGTCATTTCCGCCGAAGCGTCCAGCGATTACACGTCCTTTACTGTAACGCTTTCTACTGATGTGGTTGGGCTTCAGGACTCACTCCTTACACTGGCATTTTATATGTACGGCGGTATGTACAACGCATTCAACGGAACTCCGGTCGACAACGTGTGTGTGCAGTTTGTAGACCAGACCGGCAATGTGCTGGAGGAAGCGAACTCGAGGGACGCACAATAAATTCAGTGCAGGATTCTCGGTTCCCGCCGCTCGTCCTGCTCCCGGCCTACGTCCGCGACGCAGGCAAACAGGAGCGGAATACCCTTGATGTAATCCACGCTGACGCTATGCACGTCTGTCAGCTTCGCGCCGTCGACCGTCACGTCGACCCGCCCATTGTTTACCCGGATGTTGATGCACTCCATATTTTTTCCTCCTGTCATTTATTATAGAACGATTGTTCTAAAAATCAACATGGTATTATAAACAAACAGACCGCGTTATTTTTGGGAATCAGGAATCCGATGGTGTACAGTTTATGGGACTGATGATTTGATATAATATTTGGTTTGACCGGCCCCATCGTATCTGGAACATACGGTGGGGCCATTTCAGCAGATGCAGGATTCAGGAACTATCTGCTACGTTTTCATTGTACCAGATAATGTTTGTAAGAAAAGGGCGAATCCTGCGTTCTTGTCATATGTTTTGCATTTTTATATGGAAAATGTAAGAAATAAAACTGAAACTTACGAATGGAGGCGTAATCATGTCCGCAATACAGGATCTCGCTCCGTTTATCGGCGCGTATCAGGGGAAGATCAGAAGGGCAAAAGATGCAAGCGGGATGACGTTGGAGGAGCTGTCGAACGAGTCCGGCGTTTCCTTCTCTGCCGTGAGCCGATTATACGCTGGAACACAAGCGGATCCACGGCTTTACAACTCGGCTGCGCTATGCAAAACGCTCGGGTTGTCGCTCGACGAGCTGTTCGGCCTTGAAAATCGCGTCGGAAGCCCGGAAAAGCTGACCAAGCAGATCCATCACGTCGAGCTTGAAAACGCCAAACCGGAGGCAACAGCGGCCGTGCAAAGCGCACAGATAAAGTCTACACATACAATGTGTTACGTCCTCGCCCTGTTTTGTATGCTGCTCTCCTTTTCTCTGATTGCCTGCCTTGTGACGGATGCGCAGAGTCGGAGCGCAGGCCTCATTCGCGATGGAGATTTGTCCGTAGCTGCATGGGTTTGCATTGCCCTGATCGTAGGTTCAGCGCTGGCTTCGGCAATTACTTTCTACGCGATCCGAAAAGAACGTGGAGGGAAACATGGAGTGCATCAGGTGTAAAAAAGAAATCCCAGACGGCGCGCCCTACTGTTGCTGGTGCGGTAAAAAACAGGAAGCGCAGCGCAATCGGACGCGCGGAAACGGGCAGGGAAACGCATACCAGCGAGGGAAGACGTGGACGGCGCGTTGGACAGAAAGAACTTACCTAGACGAGAATGACAAGCTTCGGCAAAAGATGCGAACAAAAGGCGGGTTTACATCAAAGCGCGCCGCCCTCCAATATGCCGCAAACCCTCCGAAGGAAGAGCAGCGAAGCCCCACTCTCAGAGAATACTACAAAACATATCTGCGTGGGGATTATCTATCCTTATCGGCTGATCGTCAGGGCGCGGCGGAAAAGGCATTCGAGCGCATGAGAGAAATCGCCGACCGTGAGATCGACGCGCTTACCATCGCGCAGATACAGGATGTCATCGACCGCAACGCCAGCACCTATTACACGCGGAAAGATATGAAAACCGTCCTCTCCCACTGTTATAACCTCGCAATCGCAGAAAAGCAAACAACCGTGAATCTTGCAAAGTACATAAAGCTTCCGGAATTGGAAGAGAAGTCGCCGGAACCGTTTACCGACGCCGACGTAAAAAAGCTATGGGAAGCGTATGCAAAAGACCACTTCATTGGGTTTATTTTAACGATGATTTATACCGGCATGATGCCCGGTGAGCTTCTGAAACTCAAGAAAGATATGATTGACTTTGAAAAGAATGAGATCGTCCGAGGCGGCATAAAGACAAAGAAGCGGAAGGAAACGCCTATGGTCTTCCCGGATTTCGTTGCGCCGGTGCTGCATGAACTATGCGAAGAAAGCAAATCGCGCGTCGGAAATATCTGCTGCATAAACAAAGATAATTTTTACAAGAGATATTATGAGTGTTTGGAGCTCGCCGGAGTGCAAAAGCTACCACCTTACTCATGCCGCCATACAACCGCTACAGCCCTCGCGATGAAAAACATCGACCCGTTTACGATCAAGGAAATCATGCGCCACACGAAGATAACGACTACCCAACGGTACGTACACCCGGACATGAAAGGCATGGTCGATGCCGTAAATCAGTTGCAAAACGACTTGACAGAGTGAATTATGTATGCTACAAAATATGTTACAAACGCCAGTTTCCCCAGTGTTTTCAATGGGTTTTTCTCCCCTGCTAAGGGAGTAGGCGTCTAAAAAGCGCGCGAGAGTTCAAATCTCTCC
>ERZ827458.662-NODE-662-length-41696-cov-7.015345_pt1 | contig 41696 bp, 43 predicted proteins | sample MGYA00519706_ERZ827458 | MGnify/ENA primary metagenome ERZ827458 (study PRJEB31778, sample SAMEA3449309) | human gut metagenome | biome: human gut; feature: human-associated habitat; material: faeces | place: United Kingdom | collected 2010/2012 ...
ATGCACTGGCGCTCAACACGAATACGAAAATCCTGTTCTACAACGCCGACGCGCTGGCAGCTGCTGGGATCGAAGTGCCCAAAACGATGGATGAGATGTTCGCCGCGATCCATGCCCTGTCCGGCACGAACGAAAACGGCCAGCAGGTCTGGGGTCTGAACGAGCCTGCCCTCGCCGGCTGGAACGTCCTGCCCTACATCTGGAGCAACGGCGGCAATATCACGGATGACGCCTGCACCACTGCCACAGGCTATGTCAACAGCCCTGAGACGGTCGCGGCCGTGCAGAAGCTGGTTGACCTCTACGCAAACGGCGAATTCACCGGCTTTAACAGCGGCGATATCCCCATGACCGACGGCTTTGGCACCGGCCGGTATATGATGCTGCTGGAAGGCCCGTGGAAGACCGCGGAGCTGGCCGGCGCATATCCCGACTTCAATTACGGCACCAGCGAGGTGCCTGCCGGTTCCGGCGGCTCGATCTCCGTGCTGGGCGGCGAGGACATTGCCATGTTCAATACTGCCAACAAGGACGGCGCCTGGAAATTCATGAAGTTCATGACCAGCGAATACGCCCAGGAAGAGATGGCCAAGTGCGGCCAGATCCCCGTCAGCACGGCGGCGCTGGAAAGCCAGACCGTAAAGGATGCGTCCTTTGCCCCGTTCCTTGAGGCGATCACGACGGCCAAGGCCCGCCCGACCGTTGCCTCCTGGTCGGAGATCGACAACGCGCTGACCGTCGCCATGACCGACATGATCGTCAACGGCGCGGACGTGCAGAAGACGCTGGATCAGCTGGCTGTGACGATCGACGGCTTGCTTGCCGAATAAACACAGTATATCAGATAGACGAACCAAATGCAACTATTTTCAAAGCAGGCTCCGGCCTGCTTTGAAAATATGGCAAATCGGAGGCAGCCGCAGGGCTGCTTGAAAGGATCTGCTCTATGGAACTGAAATCAAAACGCGACCGTCTTCAGGTCGGCCTTCTGCTGCTTCCGGGGCTTCTGGTCTTCGCGTTGTTCACGGTCTACCCCATCGGGAAGCTCCTGTATATGAGCTTCCTGCAATGGGATCTCGGCTCGATGCAGCATCAGAAGTTCATCGGGCTGCAAAATTACATCGACGTTCTCTCCGACAAGACATTCCGGATCGCGTTTGCGAACACGCTGATCTACACGCTGGTGACCGTACCAGGGCAGATGATCCTGGGCTTGCTGGCCGCAGTGCTCATCAATGCCATTCCGCGCTTCCGCGTCACTTTCCGGGTGATCTATTACATCCCGGTCATCACCTCGTGGGTCATCGTCTCGCTGATCTTCCGGTATATTTTCAACACCGAGGGGATGCTCAATTATGTGCTCACGAACGCGCTGCACCTGACGGCGTCCAACATCCGCTGGCTCGACGGCCGCTGGGGCGGACTGACGGTTGCGATGATGCTCGGCATCTGGAAGGGCGTCGGATGGAATCTGGTGGTGTTTCTGGCCGCGCTGCAAAGCGTTCCCCAGGAGCTGTATGAATCGGCAGGTATCGACGGCTGCGGTGGGTTCCAGAAGTTTTTCTATGTGACGCTGCCCAGCATCAAGCCGACGATCCTCTTTGCCCTCGTCATGCTGACCATCGGCGGCTTCAACGTCTTTACGTCCATAAAGATGATCACCGGCGGCAAGCCGATGCACCAGACGGAGACGGTTCTCACGTGGATGTATTACAAGGCCTTCAACACCGGCTCCTTCGGCTACGCGGCCGCGCTGTCGTTCGTCGTTGCCGTGACGCTCATTTTCCTCGCCATTCTGCAATTCAAGGCCATGAAGCAGAAGGACGCGGCCAATTCGTAGGAGGGACTGCCATGCATACACTGAAAAAACGGGAGCTTCCGTCCAATATCCTGCGCTATGTGCTTCTGCTGCTGGGCGGTGCGGTGTCGGTCATGCCGATGATCTATATGATTAGCACGTCCCTGAAGCCGAACGGCGCCCTGTATGAGTTCCCGCCGAAGTTTTTCCCGGCGCTCGATACGGTCACGCTTGAAAACTATGTGTACATCTTCAGTCAGGAAAAGTTCTACGTCAATTTCCTGAACAGCGCGATTGTTGCCATACTGACCGTCGTGATCGCGGCCTTCGTCTCGTCGGCGCTGGCCTTCTGCCTGGCGCGCTTCCGATTCCCCGGCAGAAGGGCGCTTTTCGGGCTTGTCATCGGCACAATGATCATCCCCGGCACGACGCTCATCATTACGCAGTATCAGCTCGCCTCGTTCTTCAAGCTCACGAACAAGCTGCTGGGGCTGGTGCCGTTCTATGTGGCCTGGGTCATTCCGTTTTCCACGTTTATGATCAAGGGCTACATTGAGAGCATTCCGAGAGAATTCGACGAGGCCGTCTACATGGACGGCGGCAGCGTATTCACTGTGTTCTTCAAGGTTATCTGCCCATTGGCCAGTCCGGCCATCGCGTCCGTCAGCATTTTCAATTTTCTGACGGCGTGGGAAGAATTCCCGTGGGCGCTGACGGTTCTGAACGACACCCAGAAGCGCACGCTGCCCATCGCCATCTCAGGCTTTTTCGGCCAGCATCAGTTCACCCAGTGGGGCTATGTCTTCGCCATGTCCGTGGCGAGCCTGCTCCCCGTGCTGATCATTTTCATCTGCTGCCAGAAATATTTCGTTTCCGGCTTGCAGACCGGTGGTATCAAAGGATAACAAATTCAGTCGTAACAACGGCGGGTGGCGCAGTTTATACTGCCCACCCGCCATTTTTGCCGAAAGGAGCGTTTCATGAGGCGCTGGATAGCCGCCCTTGCTGCGGAGCAAATCGGCAATAACCAAACCCTTTTCCAGGATATACGATGTGCTAATAGGCTAAAAACAACCCTCAGTATCGCCTTTCCAATACTGAGGGTTGTTATTCACTCTTGGTATCTAGCATCATCGATTTGACCTCGCTTTCTACAGATTGGATATCCTTCCTCAGGTATCCTGGAGTTACATGATCATTGGACTCACTCCTTTTCTGTATCTACATGATACTATGAAAAGCTGCGGATTACAAGACGGAATATGTGATAAAATATTACTGCAATTTCTGTACAACCGGGAGAAATCACAACTTCCCGGCGAGTTTCTGTTGACGCTGATACTGTGCTGTGCTATGATGGTAGCGTTGGGGCGGTTGGGTGACCGGTCCTTTTTGCTTTACGATACTGACCCGGAGGTGGTTTTATGATGGCAATGACAGTTTGTAAGGAGTGATTAAACATGTTGGAGCAAGAATTCCGAAGAAGATATTCAGGCTGTCATTGCGGGTGAGAAAAAGCATCGTGCCAGAATCAAATCTCCCTTGGCAAAAGAGGAACGGGCATTCAATCTTCTGCTTGTCATTGATGATAAAATTCGGGCAAAAGGCCCCGGATATCAGCGGTGGGCAACCAATTACAATCTTAAGCAGATGGCGAAGACCCGAATCTTTCTCAAAGAGCATGGCATTAACTCCATGGATGAGCTGCGTGAGAAAGCAAGCACCACTTCCGCAGACTTCGACCGGATTGACAATGAGCTGAAATCCGCAGAACAACGGCTGGTAGAAATCGCCGCTTTGAAGAAGCACATCATCAACTATGCCAAAACCCGCGAGGTCTATGTCCAGTACCGAAAGGCTGGCTACAGCAAAGCATTCTTTGAAGCCCACCGGGAGGAAATCACCCTCCATAAAGCTGCAAAGAATGCCTTCCAGAGAATGGACATGACGAAACTGCCAAAGGTCAAGGAATTGTCGGAGGAGTATGCCACTGTTCTGGAGCAAAAAAAGAGCCTGTACGCGCAGTACAGGCTCTCCAGAGAAGAAATGCGGGAGTATCAGAAGGCACTCCACAATACGGAGGTGTTCTTTGATATGGATAGAATTGGTGAAAGGGATAATCGTACACAGTCGGAAGTAGAGCAGAAGAATCAGCCTGCAAAATAGCTTGCTTATGGATTACAATTCTTGCACGGGCTATATCCCTTGGCAATCACTTCCTCACGGGAGCCGCAGAAGTCTTTTTTGTTCTTATCTTTCATCTGTTTAACGCTCCGGCAGGTAGGAATGTGGAACTTCTTTGTGTTTGTGTTCAGCACATAGGTCTGTCCCACTGGTTCGCTCTTTGCGGCAGGCTCTGTGGCTGTGTTCTCAGCTGCCTTTTGGGTGCTGTTGGTTCCAGCGGATGCAAACACATCCGCATCCTTATTTCTGGATACCGTAAACTCCACCGTTTTTCCATCGGACACACAGGAGATATTCGTGAGGAAGTGATGGACACACAGAAATACCTTTCCTATTTCTTTCCTTTCGAGAAGCCGGACTTTTTCAAGAACGGAAAAGACTCCCTCTGGAATATCAATGGAGACCGCACCATGATTGCTCTGGCAATGACATTCCGCAAAGAGCCAGAGGCACAGGTCATGTGCTTTATGCGGGGCTATGCGGAGCGCTACGACTGGCTGGAGCAGACCTTTCAGGACTGGTCCTTTACCTTCCTGAGCAGCTTCCTGTTCTATGAAGAGGAGGAGGAAATGGACGAAGACACCCGTAACATTTACCGGCAGGGTATGGCGGCGTTCGGAGGCATCGCACCGAACTACCACATCGAGTTGTGGGAGCGTCCCACCATCGTGTGGGATTTTCATTCCCTGCTGCTGGCGATTCAGATGATGTTCAGCTTCATGCTGGCAGACGAAACTTCCAGCCTGCGGCTGTGCAAGTACTGCATGAAAGCATTCCTTGCAAAGAGCGATGACGAAGATTTCTGCAGTCCTGCATGTGAAGCAATCTACGAAAAGGAAAACGAGAAGTAGCGTCGCCGCGGCGGGACGGGGCTTGATATCCCTTTGGCTTCCCCGGTGATGCTGCTGCGTTCCAAGAATTTCTGCCAAAATTCTCTCCGCTCCGCCGCATCACCTACACCCGAACAGGCGGATTTCGCCCCGGGGCAAATCCTGAATTTCAGCGCATGGCGCGCCAAAATCCGCCTGTTCTGTGGCTGACGGAAAGTGCTTGTTCCTGCCCCGAACAACCTCTTTCCGCCACCCACGGTCGCCAAAGGTATAACACACTAGACTTTGCGGGCAAAGTCGTGTGCCACGAAACCGCCGGTTTCATTGGATGCTTCCTGCCACGTAGGGCGCTGCCCTCCATTGGATGCCTCCCGCCAAGGGAACGCTGTCCCCTTTGGATTCCCCTGCCAACAGGGTGCTCCTCGCCCCTATTGGAAACCCAGGGCCAAAGGAATCGCCATCCCTTTGGAATCCCTGCTCGTTTTGAAATGAGTACCCACAAATGGAAAAAAGTTCGTGGTCACTCATTTCAAAACGCAAAAATCCCACAGGCAAGCCTCTATCAGAGAGGCAAGCCTGCGGGATTCTCTTTGCTGAATTACTTCTCTTCTGGTTTGCTCAGATCCAATCCTCGAATCAATTTCCGCAGCGGAAGTACCGCCGAGGGCGTGACGGATAGCTCGTCCAGTCCCATCCGCAGGAATGTTTCTGTCAATGTGGGGTCAGCCCCCAGTTCGCCGCAGATACCCACCCAGCAGCCATGCCGGTGTCCAGATTCCACGGTATGCCGGATCATCCGCAGAACAGCGGGATGATGAGCGTCATAAAAATTGTACAGAAGGTGGAATGTTTCGTCGAATGTACAAAGCCCCCGGTTGTGCGCAAGGCAAAACCGGGGGCATAAACTCAGTATGTAATATCTTTGATGAAAATAAGAAATCCGAACCCGTTCCCGATTGGGAATAAGTTCGGATTTTTCTGTATGGTGGACACATACTGGTTAAATCCGAACTCAGGGCAGCTTCAATTTCCTTCAGGGTCAGGGTCTGGCTGCCGTCCTTGTAATTGTAGGTGAGAAGCAATCTGTCATCGTACACATAGACGGAATTTACAAAAGTATCAATGATTTCCCTCCGGTAGTCGGGATCGTTGATATTGCCGTACTTGTACTGGCTGATCCAATCCACGATTTCTTCCTTGGTAAACTTGCGCCGCTCCAACGCAAGCTGCGCAATGCTGGCTTTCAGAGAATCCCGCTGGGTTTCCAGTTCCTCCAGGCACTCCTTGGTGGTATCCGTAATAATACTCTGCCGGATAGCCTTCATCTTGTCATACTGCTGAGTTAACCCGATAAGCATATAGCCTTATTTTGGCTACAGTTATTTCGTTCACCTTTCATAAGCACCCTACGGAGGGAGCAGCAAACACCAATTTCACGATCTGCTTATGAATGCCGATAACCTGAATTGGATTTTCAGGACAAAAAATGACTGTCACTGTGAAGCAGGCATGTCGGATTCGGCGGCTATCCCTCCAGCTTTTCAGGACGGTTCATCAGGGCATTTGTCTGTTTTCGGGATCTTCCGCTGTTTCTTCGACGGAACAAGGGACATCGCTTAAAAATCCGATCCGCGGAGGTGACTTGGGGATTTCCCGGCTCAGGGCGCGGAGGGAGGGGTCTGACCTTGGGCCAGTTCAGCCAGGTTGATGGCAGCGGCGGTCTGCATATGGCGCATGGTGATGCCGTAAATATTCTGCTCATCGCCCAGACGAATGGCATCATAGATTTCCCGGTGCTCCCGAAGGGTCGCCTCCATGCGCCCGGGGTGCATGAGGGACTTTCGTGCCAGTTTTTGGATGCAGTACAGGTGGCTGGAGAAGATCTTTGACAGCTCCGCGTTTTCCAGGGACTCCACAATGGTAAGATGGAACTCGGAATCCCAGCGAACAAACTCTGCCAGGGCGCTGCGATCCGCACTGATGGCCTCCTGCCGCTGCAGAAGCTCGCCCAGATGGCGGATCACCTCACGGGCCTTCAGGGTGCGGCGGTTCTGGGTCAGCATCAGGGCGCTGTAGCCCTCCAGCGCGCTGCGAACCTGGTTGTTTTTGTGAATCCGCTCGGGTGTGATGGCCTGAAGCTGGAAGCCCCGACTGGGAAGAATCTCGATGAAGCCCTCCTGCTCCAGACGCTGCAGCGCGTCGCGCATGGGGGTGCGGGAAACTCCCAAAGTGACGGCCATTTTTGTCTCGGAATAGATGACATTGTCGACAAGCTCTTCCTTCTCGATCATCTCACGAAGGTGCTGATAGGCTTTGACCTGCAGAGGCGAGGCAACGAGCATGGGGGATCCTCCTTTCACGGATATGGAAAGCCGTAAACCGGTCAGAAGTGGCTTGTTTCGGCTTCTTCCGGTCATTTTTCTTATTATAGCACACTTCAGGGATTTGACAAAGATTTTTTTCATAGCTTCCCGCTCATAGGCTCGGGAATTTTCGGTAGTTGGCGAATTGTTAAAAAACAACAAATCTGGCCGGATAAATTCTATATGAAAACACAAAGAAAAAGGAAGTTTCCTATTGACCGGTATACCGGTATGCCGTATAATAAAGGCAGAAAACAGAAAGGGGAGATTGCATGAGTCAGAAAATCGGCTTTATTGGTTTGGGAATCATGGGCCGGCCAATGGCCCGCAGGCTGCTTTCGGCGGGGGTATCTCTTTTGGTAAATGATGTGGAGCCTTCTGCCGCGCGGGAGCTTACGGCCGGCGGCGCGCGATTCGCCACTCTTGGGGAAATCGGGGAGGAGTGTGGGATCGTATTTACGATTCTGCCCAACGGGACGGTGGTTCAGGAGGTTCTCTTCGGCGAGCGGGGAGTGGCGCGGGGGCTTCGGCCGGGCAGTCTGGTGGTGGACATGAGCAGCGTGACGCCATCGGAATCCCAGAACTGCGCAAAGCTGCTGGAGGCTCAGGGCTGCCGTTTCCTGGACAGCCCCGTCAGCGGCGGGGAGCCGGGGGCGGTGAATGGCACGCTTGCCTTTATGGTGGGCGGGCATCCCGAGGATTTTGAACGGGCAAAGCCCTTCTTTGAAATCATGGGTTCCTCGTCCATGCTCATCGGCCCCAACGGCAGCGGTTCCGTGACCAAGCTGGCGAATCAGATCATCGTGAATATGGGTATCGCGGCTGTGTCCGAGGCTCTGGTGTTGGCGACCAAGGCCGGGGCAGATCCCGGGCTTGTGTTCCGCGCCATAAGGGGCGGCCTGGCCGGCAGCGCGGTACTGGAGGCGAAGGCTCCCATGATGCTCCGCCGGGATTTCAGACCCGGCGGGAAGATTGCCATCAACCATAAGGATATCAAAAATGTAATAGATACTGCGCACCGGCTGGACGTGCCGCTGCCGCTTACGGCGCAGCTGTTTGAGGTCATGCAGGCACTGAAGGTGGACGGACATATGCAGGAGGATCACAGCGGAATCGTTCAATACTTTGAACGTCTGGCCGGCGTGGTTGTCCGGTCTGACGAACTGGAAGAGGGTGGACTATGAACTCGCCGAAGCAACTGAGCGTGGAGGTACTGGCGCAGCTTCCGCCGGTGGACAGAGAGAGGGCGGACGCCCTGCTGCGTCGGGAGCTTCAGCAGTGCGATAAAAAGGTGGTCGTGCTGGATGACGACCCAACCGGCGTGCAGACTGTCCACGGTGTATCGGTATACACGGATTGGAAGCCGGAAACCCTGCGTCAGGGCTTTGCGGAGCAGGAGAGGATGTTCTTTATCCTGACAAACTCCCGTGGGCTTACCGCCCAACAGACGGAGACGGCCCATCGTCAGATCGCCCGGGCCATTGACGCGGCATCCCGGGACAGCGGGCGGGATTACATCCTGATCAGCCGCAGTGATTCCACCCTTCGGGGACACTATCCTCTGGAAACAGCAGTGCTGCGGCAGACGCTGGAATCCCTTGGCGCCGCGCCCTTTGACGGTGAGATCATCTACCCCTTCTTTCAGGAAGGGGGGCGGTACACCCTGAACAACATTCACTATGTTCGGGAGGGGGATCAGCTGATCCCGGCGGGCATGACGGAATTTGCCCGGGATCGCTCCTTTGGGTATACCGCTTCCTCCCTTCCACAGTGGTGCCAGGAAAAGTGCCAGGGAGGCTGCCGCGCGGAGGACGTGACCTGCATCGTCTTGGAGGATCTCAGGGCAATGAATTTAGAGAAGATCACCCGTCAGCTTTTGGAGGTCGGCGGCTTTGGGAAGGTGATCGTGAACAGCGCGGACTATGCGGATGTGAAGGTTTTCACGGTCTGCTTCCTGCGGGCACTGAGGCAGGGAAAGCGGTTTCTTTTCCGCAGCGCCGCAGCGGTCACAAAGGTTCTGGGCGGAATTGCGGATCGCCCCCTGCTGACCAGGGCAGAGCTGGTGCCACGGGAGAATTGCAACGGGGGGATCGTGCTCATCGGTTCCCATGTCAACAAGACCACGCAGCAGATGGAGGAGCTTCGCAGGTGCCGCTATCCGCTGGAGTTTCTGGAATTCAACCAGCATCTGGTTCTGCAGCCCGGCGGGCTGGAGGGCGAGGTGATCCGGGTCGTGGAGCTGGCGCAGCAGATGATCCGACAGGGGCAGAGTGTGGTGATTTACACCCGGCGTGACCGGCTGGATCTGCCCACGGCAGATCCGGACAGGCAGTTGGAGATATCCGTACAGATTTCGGAGGCTGTAACAAGCATTATCGGACGGCTGGAGATTCGGCCAAATTTCATCATCGCAAAAGGCGGCATCACCTCCAGTGATGTGGGAATCAAGGCGCTGCGTGTACACCGGGCAACGGTAATGGGGCAGCTCAAGCCGGGAATCCCTGTGTGGATGACGGGGCCGGAGAGCAAATTCCCGGGGATGCCCTATGTGATTTTCCCCGGCAACGTGGGCGAAAAGGAAACGCTGCGCCAAGCAGTGGAGCTCCTGATGGGGAGCTAAGCCCTTTGCGGGGGATACAATGGGAAGGAAGCCGCGGCTGGTGCGCGGCAAAAAAAGAAAATCCGCAAAAACGAAAGGAGAAGAAACATGAAGAAAAAGACGATGCTTCGCCTGCTGGCGGCTGCGCTCCTGCTGATGCTGATCAGCTGCCTGGGAGCCTACGCGATCCAAACGGACATGGGCAATATCCAGGTTATGGACGTAAAAATTCCAATGCCCCAGGGAGAGACGCTACGGGTGCTGATCCACAAGCCCGCCTCGGCCACCAGGGACAATCCCGCACCCTGCGTCATCACAAGCCACGGCTATCATGCTACCCTGGAAACTCAGGACATCACCTCCATCGAGCTTGCCCGCCGGGGCTTTGTGGTGTTCAATATGGACACCTACAGCGCGGGCGATTCCTCGGGAACCGTGGAGGAGTACGGCTACAATCGCAGCTACTACGGACTGGGCATGCTGCAGCTCGTGGATTACGTCCATGACAACATCGACTACATCGATCCCGACCGCATCGGCATCACCGGCCACTCCACCGGCGGACGGAACGTGGCCTTCACGCTGGATGCCTACGGCCGCAACGAGCACGGAAAGGTCTACACCGGACAGCCGGAGGATGGCAGCGATTACACCACCAAGGTCAGCTCCGCGCTGATTCTGGCCTTCTTCCCCGACCGGTATCTGCTGAGCAACCTTCCCAGCGGCGTGAATGTGGGCATCAACTTTGCCCGCTATGATGAAGGCGCAACGGTTCAGGTGACCAAGGTGGACGGCTACCAGTGGCCGGATATGACCGTGTCCCCCGAGGCGAAATTCTTCATCAACCAGACGGCTCCCGGCACCTTCACCATGGACACCGTGATCAGTGTGGACGAAAGCACCGGCAAGGATAAGGTGGAGCTTTCCGGCTATGACAACAGCCAGAAGGTGGAGATCGGCAAGTATTACGGAAGCATTTCCGATGGCACCATGCGGGTAGTCTACAACCCCAATACCAGCCACCAGTGGCAGTTCTTCTCGGCCAAGAACGCTTCCATTACCAACCAGTTCTTTATGGACACCCTGGGCGCCCCCAATCCCATCTCCGCGGGCAACCAGCTGTGGTTCGTGAAGGAGTGCTTCAACGCCCTGGGCATTGTGGGCTTCTTCCTGTTCCTGCTGCCCTTCGCCTGCCTGTTGATGAAGACTCCCTTCTTTGCCGGCATTCAGCAGGAGGCTCCCGCGCCCCGTCCCCGCCCCACGGACACGAAGGGCAAGCTGGTGTCTGCCATCAGCCTCGTCCTGCTGGCAGTGATTCCGGGCATTACGGTAATGCCGGTCTTCTCCAAGCTGGCCTACGGAATGATCTTTACCAATGCCGTGGCCAACAACAGCACGGACTTCTTCCCCCAGCCCGGGCCCAATGCCATCGTGATCTGGGCGCTGGTCAACGGCCTGGCGGCTGTGGCCATCTTCGCTCTGGGCTATCTGATCTACGGGAAAAAGCATGGGGACGGTCCCGATAACTGGGGCGTGAAAACCACCTGGGCCAATGTGGGCAAATCGGCCCTGCTGGCAATTCTGGTGACAGGCGTGGCCTATGGCTTTGTGCTGCTGGCAGATCTGTTCTTCACCGTGGATTTCCGCTTCTGGAGCTTTGCCATCCGCGCTGCAGAGGGCAATATCCTGGCGCTGGTGCCCCACTATCTGCCGTTCATGCTGGTGTTCTGGCTTGCCACGTCCTTCATGGTCAATGCCAGCGCCCGCACGGAGTGCAAAAAGGAATGGCATAACACGGCCCTGTGTGTGGTTGTGAACGTGATCGGCCTGGTGGCGCTGGTCGTTATTCAGTTTGCGGTTCTGTTCAGCACCGGCGTGGCCATGTGGTACGCGAATCGGGCATGGGTCAACATCTGCCTTATCATCCCCTTCATCCCCATGATGATCGTCGGAACCGTGTTGCTGCGCAAGTGCTTTAAGAAAACCGGAACCATTTACTTCGGCGCGTTCCTGATGGCGCTGGTGTCCACCCTGATCATGGTGGCCAACGCCAACACGATCCTGAGAATTCGGTAGGAGGAATCATTATGTACAGGCGTCTGTCCTATACGCTCAATACCCGCGATCATGCGTTTCCCGGCGCGCCCACGCTCCGGCTGGAGCCCTTTGAATCCATGAAAAAGGGAGACCGACTGAATACCTACAACGTCACGCTCTTCAACCACTTCGGAACCCATATGGACGGCCCGAACCATTTTTACGGCAGGGGAAAGCAGCTGTATGAGCTGGAACTGTCCACCTTCATCTTCGAGCGCCCGCTGCTGGTGGACATTCCCAAGGGAGCGGGGGAGTTGGTGGAGCCTGGGGAGCTTCTGACCTTCGACGAGCAGATTCTCCGGGCGGACGCGCTGCTGCTGCGCAGCGGTTTCTCCGCAATGCGGCACAAGGACAATCAGATGTATTCCGAGCAGGGGCCCGCGGTGTCCTCCCGGGCGGCGCAGCTGATTGTGGATCGGTACCGGAATCTGAAGGCGGTTGGCATAGACTGGATCTCGCTGTCCTCGCCGCTGCACCTTGAGGACGGAATCCTGGCGCACCAGATCATGCTGGGGCATACCGGTGCGGAGCCGGTGCTGATTGTGGAGGATATCGACCTGTCCGGCCTGGAACAGGAAAAATTGGAAACCGTATTTGCCCTGCCGCTTTTTGTGGAGGGTATCGACAGCGCACCGGTCACGATCCTGGCAAAGCTGAAAGACTAAGGAACTTCCGAAAAAAGCGGTATGGCCCTGGTCATCCGCAACACCAAGCCCGTCATTCTGCTGGATATCCGCCGCCCGCCCATGATTATCGCCTTCCGGGAGCACCTTCTGCGCAAAGCGGAGGCCATGGGCTATGAGGGCATCCACCGGGAAAAGACTCGCATGAAGCTCCGGGCCCTGATCCAGGAACTGGGCGGCTGACGCGGATATCCCGCCCCGGAGAACCAAACAAAAGCCTGCGGCAGCCCTCCCAGACTGCCGCAGGCTTGTTGTATATCTGAAAACAACTCTTTAAGCGAATAGCTTGTAACCCATAAATCTTCAGAATGGCAAACAAATCCAACAACGCTGTCACGTAAGAGCGGAGCCGAGGGATCTACGCATTTCGTTACGCTTTTTGGTCAACTTGGTGCGAAGATCCTTCGACTCCGCTCCGCTTCGCTCTTCCGTGACAGCTTTTTTGAAATGCTTGAAGCTGCCCAACAAACACCAATTAAGACTATCGGTTTTCGTAAGCCTAATAAATTGGTGCTTGTAGATTTCCGAACACGCTACATTTTTGCTGTAGGGGAGGTATTCAGCCGGACGCTTACACGCTGCGTTTTCGCCTGACGGTGCGAATAATCGGGACGTTTTACCGCCGGGAGGCATGAATGCCTCCCCTACAGTTTTTTGCGCGCTTCCAAAGCAGACCTGCAAACACCAATTTGTTGTGCAGCTTATGAAAGCCGATAACCTGTACACCAATTTGTCGCTGCGAAAGAGGATTTCGGAACAAAAAAATAGCATCCCGGTTGGGATGCTATTTTCATTTGGTGGAACTGGCTGGACTCGAACCAGCATCACGCGGCTTTCCAGGGCCGCACTCAACCCTTGAGCTACAGTTCCATTTGAATACTTTGGTGATGCCTACGGGAGTTGAACCCATATTTCCAGCTTGAGAGGCTGGTGTTATATCCATTGGACGAAGGCACCATATGGTGATCCGTGCCGGACTTGAACCGCGCATTACAGCCTTGAAAGGGCTATGTCCTTACCATTTAGACGAACGGACCAGATTCACAGGGAGTTTCCTCCCTGCATTAGGAATTGGTTGTAACAAGAATATCATCAATGCGCACACCGAAGAGTGCTGCAAGAACGATCAGATTATCGACAGTCGGGAGCGCAGCTCCACTCTGCCACTTGTAAATCGCCTGCGGGGAATGGAACCCAAAGACAATTTGTATGTCTGCAACGGAAAGCCCAGCAGACTTCCGCAGTCTTACAATATTGGCACCGGTCAGTGACAGATCAATGGTGGGAATGTTCATCATTTACACCTCCTGTTCCGAATGATTTTGATCATAGGGTACGAAAAGCCGCTTGCCTCACACTCAAGACAAGCGGCTTTCTATCATTCAGACAGGACGATGCCCAGATAGGCTCTAGGCGTTCATACCATACCGAAACTCCTGCTTATCCCGAAAATGAGCGTGCTTCACAAAGCTATGTTCCTCAAACTGAAAGATAGCCTGCCGTTCGCTCATATTGCGGATCGTAGAAGTACTGGCTTTCATGACGCTGTTCCTTTCTGCAAAGTGTTGTTCTTGGTTTCTGAAAATACTATACCACAGTATTTTCGATTTGTCATTCAACTTGTGGTTATAATTTGCAAGCTCTTGTTTGGTAGTGTATTTGTTTGGGTGAAGGATCATTCCTGCACAGGAATCCCTGCATTCCGAAAGATTGCCTCACACAGAGCACAAAGCATATAGTCATCACCTTCCTTATCTGTTTCAAATCGAGTTGCTTTCTCTGCGGATTTCTTCAGCCAGCGTAGGTCAAAGGGATTCGTGTCCAGAATACTGTCATCGTCCTGACGGGCAGCATACATTCCGTTATTCAGACCGGCAAGATAAACCTGATCCAGAATATCCTCCATCTGTTTGGGAGACATGGATTGCATTGCTTCATAGTTGGTCATAGCGTTGACTCCTTTCCTGATCGCACTTAAGAATCAGCGGCATCCTTTCGCCAATCCTGCGCTTTTCTTCGATTATATGCCCTGCTGCTGATCGGTTTTCGGGTGACGGGGCTTACCACGCCCCATGTTTGCCGCTTGGCTTGATTGTGCTTTCGCTTTTCTTTCTTTGAAAGCTTATCGTAAGAAATCCATTTATCCATATTGGCCTCCTGATGTGAAATTACTGCTTGCATTATTCTGAAAGATGCGATATTCTGTAGTATCACCCACAGAAATGGAGGATCTGCAATGGAGAAGACATTTCCAGTCATTGATCTTGCGGCAACCGGGGAAAACATTGCCCGTCTGCGCAAGGATCGTGGTATGACCGTCCGAGACTTGCAAAGCTGGTTTGGCTTTGAAGAACCTCAGGCGATCTACAAATGGCAAAAGGGCAAGAGCCTTCCCACCGTTGACAACCTGTATGCACTCAGCAAACTACTGGATGTTCCCATGGAGGAAATCCTGGTGCCCTGCAAGCCTCAACTGAATATCGCAAAGGATGGGCAGCAGGCGGAGGCCTGCTGCCCACCTCTTTTGCATTTTGTGGGAATATGGAATGATTGTATTCCAGCGTTGGCTGTTTGTCATTGAACTTCTGGTTGAATTATGGAATGCCAAATTATTGTATTCGCTCCCAATTTATTGGACTGTTCAAATACGATAATAGAGCTATTCAACAAAACATACTTGAAGGAGAGATGTACCATGGCAAAAATCAAATGTGAAAACTGCGGAGCAAAGTATAACGGCAACTTCTGCCCCATCTGCTCCACCCCAGCTCCCGAACAGCCCCAGAAAAAGAAGAAAAAATGGGTTCTGCCAGTCGTTATCGTGGTCGTTCTGCTTTTGCTGGTGTCCTGCATCGCAGGCGGTGGCGAGGATGTGAAGCAGCCTTCCAGCACCACCAGCGGAAGCAATTCTTCTCAGGCACCGTCTTCCAAGGATTCCACCACCAAGACCGAGAAGGCTCCTACTGCTGCGGCGGTTTCCATTTCCGAGCAGGAGCTGTACAACAAGAATGGCATCGTGGTCACCGCGAAAAAGATGCAGGACGGCATGTTCGGACCGGAGATTTCTGTGACTGTTGAGAATAACTCCACACAGAATGTTGTGGTTTCCACCCGAAGTCTGTCGGTAAACGACTTCATGCTGACCACCTCCGGGCTGTACAGTGATGTAGCCGCCGGAAAGAAAGACAATGCGCAAATCAACCTGATGTCCTCCGAGCTTCGGGAGCCCGGCATTTCCACCATTGGGGAGGTTGCGTTCTATCTGAACATTTCCAGCTCCAATACCTACAACACCATCGACACCACCGACCTGATCACCATTCAAACCTCTGCTGCTGGCACCTTCACCCAGGAAGTAGATGACAGCGGCGACGAAGTGTTCAGCGGGAATAATCTCCGGGTCGTCTGCAAGGGTCTGAAAAAGGATTCCATTTGGGACGGCACTGTGGTATTCTATTTGGAGAACAACAGCGGAAAGGCAGTATCCATTTACGCGGAGAATGTTTCGGTGAATGGCTACATGGTGGATGTGGGTATGTACAGCGACCTGCGTCCCAAAACCCGGATGGTTGACGGCATGTATCTGCTGAACACAGAGATGGATTCCATCGACGATATCCACGATATTGAATTCAACCTGCGTGTGGTTGACAGCGATACCTTCCAGAATATTGCCACATCCGATGTGATTCGGTTGGAGTTTAACCAGTAAGAAAACTCTGGAACAGGAGGAACACCATGAACAAATTGATTGCGCTTCTTCTCGTTTTCGCTCTGGCTTTTTCGCTGTGCGCCTGTGGCAGCAGCGGAAAAACAGAATCCACCTCCGCACCCGCCATTGCAGATGCTGCACCACCCGCCACACAGGAAAGTGAAGAATCGGCCATTGAGGATATCGGTAAGGTGGAAGTGGAGCAGAAACTGCTCAGCGTTGAAATCACCGTCCCTGCCGATTTCGTAGGTGAAACAACCCAGGCTGATCTGGATGCCAATGTTTCCGCTGGCAAGTTTCTTTCTGCCAAGCTCAATGATGATGGAAGCGTTACCTACAAGATGACCAAAGGACAGCACAAGGAAGTCATGGAAGGCATCAAAGAGTCCGTTGTTGAAGCTCTGGACGAAATGATTGCTTCTGAGGATTATTCCTTTACGAAGATCGAACCGAACTCGGACTTTACCAAATTCAAAGTTACCACGACTTCCTCTGAACTGAATCTGGCGGAGTCCTTCTCCGTGCTGGCGTTCTATATGTACGGCGGAATGTACAATGTTTTCAACGGCACCGAGGAAGAGAACATCGCTGTTGATTTCATCAATGAAGCAACCGGACAGATCATTAACAGTGCCAACTCCCACGACATGGGCGAGTAAGAACAAGGGCTGTAAGAAATCAGGCGCAGGAGCAGCGTTTCAAATGCTGACTCCTGCGCCCTTTTTTTACCTTCCGTTTCAAGCATTCTCACAGAATGCGCAGCCATCCCGCAACGCAGGGACGATCTTCGGGGATTGGGGATTTGCCCCAACAAGCAAAATCCGTTCAGGTGCTACCTGAACACTGCTTGCCGCTAGTAAGTCCCTGCGTTTCCCACGCCTTTGGCGTATCATTTCGTAACGCATTCGGGTAAACCCCGGTGCTTCGTTTCATCTGCCGTACTGCCCGGTAGCGGAATGCGTGAAAAAGTCAAGACTTTTATTTCTCTTTTTTTGTGATACAATAGGCCACAGTGCGCTCACAGGAGGAGATAAAAATGGCATCAGCGCCCACGTCAATACCTTACAAGACTACATCATCCGAGCCATGCCGGTGTTAGCAAAGATTCCCGGATTTTTCGAGATTGTAAATGCAGATGAAAAGCGTTATGATGTTATAGCTGGGGCATATCCGGATGCAGCATTTGCCGCGATGATTATAAACAACCTTTTTCATCATGACCGCGAATTTTCCGAAATTCACCAGCAGGCGTTTTCTTCTATCGTGGATGGAGCAACTATTCCGTCTGTGCGCAAACGCTACAATCTTTGCATAGATGCTTATTGGCAAAAACATTTATGGGATGATTAAACTATGGAGCAGTCTAAAAAGCCGCCGCGTTCCTATAAAGAGCTGAAGCAAAAACAGAAAGCAAAAATTTCTGACTATATGTATCTGGAAACGCAGAACTTCTTTCAGACGAATGGGAGAATGCCGGATACGGATGAAGATTGCGAAGCGATTGCCCGGAAGGTATTCAACCAAGTCTCCGGCATGCGTGTTCCCGCCGAGGAAATCCACGCCGTCTATCTCAGAAAACGCCCTCATATTATCGAGCGTTTAACCTTTTCCGGAATGCCGGGGCATATCCGTTCCCACGAGGAAATCAAGGAGCTGCAGCGCATTCGCGCCGAAAGAAAAGCCCATACCAAACGCAGAAAGAAACGTGCCCAAAAGGAGCCGGAGCTTCTACCCATGGAGCAGGACGACACCTTTTTCTTCATCGCAGGTTACACCTCCGGTGGTGTGCCATATGGTCTTACCTGGGAGGAAATGGGACTGGAGCCGTGGGAAGATACAGAGTAATGTGTTTCGTATTTTCCTCATAGACATAAGCAAATAAAAGTCTCCCGTTTCAGCCGGTTCATTGATATGTACCCCCAATACTGGGCACCCAGTATTGGGGGTACATATCACTTTGTCCAAAGCTCCAGCCCAAGGGGCAACAGGCAGCGCGTCGGATAACCGATAGCCGCTGTCACGCCAATCCCGTTTAATGGCCGCCAGATGATTCTGGGATTGTACCACATCTTGCTGGCTCCCGGGATCACACCCATGGCCGTCAGGGTGATGCAGGTGAACAGTGCAATCACAAACGCCTTGTCCCGGTTGTCGGAAGCGGTGAAAGGAGAAGGCCATTCTTCCCTGGAGCAAGCTGCCCTGTGAACGCATGGAATCGGCTTCCAGCATCTAGGCAGGAATCATCCACGTAATCAGCATGGAAAATATCCGCAGGCAGTTGATGAATTTTGGGGTAATTATCCCCGTCCGGCGCTGCCGCACATCTGGATTTTACCCATGACGTATTGCTTCACGGCCTCCCGGCCGGCGGCGCTGTATTTTTTGGGGTCGATGGTTTCGGGATGGGTTTGCAGTACCTGACAGACAGCTTTTGTAAAAGCGATTCGGAGATCCGTCGCATAGTTAACCTTGCAGATGCCGCGCCGAATACATTCGCGTACCGTTTCATCAGGTACACCGGAGGTGCCGTGCAGAACCAACGGGATGTCCACCACACTGCGGATCTCTGACAGCCGCTCCAGATCAATGTGCGGGACGCCCTTATAAACGCCGTGGGCAGTGCCGATGGCAACCGCCAGAAAATCAACGCCGGTGGCGGATACAAACAGTTTTGCTTCTGACGGGTCCGTGTAGGGATTGCCGCTGCCGCCGTCCAGACTGTCTTCCTTTCCGCCGACTTTTCCCAGCTCTGCTTCCACCGGAACCCCTGCCGGATGGCAGGCATCCGCCACAGCCTTGCTCAGCCGGATGTTCTCATCCAGAGATTCATGAGAGCCGTCGATCATAATGGAGGTATATCCCACCCGCAGGGCTTTCATTGCCAGCTCGAAGCTGCTGCCGTGATCCAGATGTACCGCAACAGGTACGCTTGCCTTTTCTGCTGCCACTTTTGCGGCGGCATAGTAATATGAAATATCGGCATACCGGATGGTGGACGGCGTTGTCTGCAGGATCACGGGGGCGCGCAGTTCCTCCGCGGCGGCCACCACCGCCTGAACCATCTCCATATTTTCCACATTGAATGCACCTACGGCATATCCCTCCGCTTGGGCATTCAGTAGCATTTGTTTTGTAGTCACCAGTGCCATATGTTTCCTCCCAGTTTTTTTCTTTAAAGGCAAAGTCTGTTTTTTACCGCCGGAAGCATTTGGGGCGCAAATTGCTCCACAGCCAGCAACAGCGCACCCTCGGCTGGCCCCCATACCGGCTTCATGACCTGAACGGAAGCATCCAGCGCCGCCCGGAAGGGCTTCAGAATCAGATCGCCCGTCTCAAAAATCCCGCCGGAGTAGGAAACCGTTGGCGTATCCCCCAGCCGGAGTTGCCGGAGTACGGCGTTGACATTCTCTGCCAGCTCCCGTGCTGCTTCCTCATACAGCCGAACTGCGGATGCGTCTCCCTCTCTGGCCGCTTCCAGCAGAATCCGCTGGATGGATGCGGTCTTCTCTCTGGAGGGTGCGTACACATCCCGCACCAGGTTGTTCAGCTCATAGTCATCCTTCAGCCCCAGACGCGCTTTCATCAGCGCGTGAAGTCTGCCGCGGGGAACTCGCCCGTCGCTCTGCTTGGCAAACAGCTGGAACGCACGCCGACCCAGCCAGTAGCCGGAGCCCTCGTCTGAGAAAAACTCCATCCACCCGCCGCTGCGGGCAGAATTGCCTGCCTCGTCCCGGCCGTAGGCGATGGAGCCGGTGCCGGCCACAATGTTTACGCCGGGCGCAAGCGCCATGGAACCCGCCCATCCCACCTCCACATCATTGACAACATGAAGGGGGTATGGCGCAAGCGCCTCCCGGATGCGGGCAACCGCCGTTCCATCCGCCGCGCCGCCCTCGCCGAAGCTGGGCATACCGTAGCAGATGCCCAGAACTGGTTCGCCGCAGCGAACCGCGTCCACACCCTCTCTCAGCCGTGCGCAGACGGTGTCAATGCCGTTCAGGTGGTAATAGGTTCCTCCTGCGGTATATGTTCGCAAACGCTTTCCGTCTTTGCTTGCGGACAGAAATTTTGTTTTCGTTCCGCCGCCGTCAATTCCAATCCAAACGCCCATAGGGGATACCTCACTTTTCTGGTTATATTGCTATCAGGAGCAAAAGAACGCCTCATCTTTATCCCTTCACCGCACCGGCGGACAGGCCGCTGATAATGTAGCGCTGGAAGATCAGCGCTACCAGCACCGGAGGCAGACTTGTAAGCACACCGGCGGTGCAGGTCAGAATGTAGTTGGAGCCGAATTTGCTGGAGAATTCCGTAATCAGAACCGGTAAGGTCTTGGCCGCAGTGGTGGATGTAAAGTTGACGGCATAGAAGAATTCGTTCCAGGACAGGATGAACGCGAAGATCACCGTGGCCGCCAGCCCGGTACCGGCCACCGGCAGAATCACCCGGAAGAAGGACTGCACTCTGGTACAGCCGTCGATCAGTGCCGCCTCGTCCAGCTCCGTGGGAATTCCGTCGATGTAGCCTTTCAGCAGCCAGATCAGGTAAGGCAGGACAAAGGCCATATAGGTGATGACTAAGGAAAGCTTTGTGTCCAGCAGGTTCAGATTCGCCATGATGGTGTACATGGGAATGATAATGGCTACGGCAGGGATCATTTGGGTAAACAAAGTACCGCTTAGCAGGAAGTCTCGTCCCCGGAAACGGAACCGGGAGAAGGCATAAGCTGCTATCAGACCCACCAGCAGGGCGATGGCTGTCACGGCAAAGGTGACAATGCAGCTGTTTTTCAGCGCGGCCAGGAATTGGGAAGCGGCATCCGTTGTACGGCTGGAAGTGCCGAACAGCAGCGCCGAATAATTTTCAAAGGAAGGATTTTTCGGAAGCCAGCGCATGGGGCGCTGAAGCAGATCGGCCTTGGTGGAGATGCTGGAAATGACCATCCAGCCAAAGGGTGCCACCACAGTCAGGACGATCACGAAGACCATCAGATACAGGCACACCCGGCCAATGCGTTTTTTGATTTTTCTGCTCATTTATACTTCCAGCTCCTTTCTGCGCCTTCTCCGGAAGGGCTTCTTCTGCGCGTCGTCATTGCCCATGAACACCTTGATATACACGTAGGTCAGCGCGAAACAGATCGTGGATACGGTGTAGCTCATGGCGGAGCCATAGCCGAATTTCAGGAACTTGAAGGAGGTCTTCTGAATGTAGTAGGCAATAAATTCTGTTGCGCCCATGGGGCCGCCCTTGGTCATGATGTAAACCAGGTCATAGGTCTGAAGCGCCCAGATGGTCTTGGTGATCAGAAGGATCACAATCACGGATCTGATGGAGGGCAGGGTGATTTTCCAGAAGGATTTCCAAGCGTTGGAGCCGTCGATGGCTGCGGCCTCATAAAGATCTCTGGAGATATTGGCCAGCGCCGCGATGGTCAGCAGCACCACATAGGGGGTCTCCTTCCAGACATTGGCCACCCAGACACAGATAAAGGCGGAGGTCGGCTTTGCCAGCCAGACCTGATAGCTGTCGATCACGCCCAGCTGCGTCAGGAGCGCGTTGAACACGCCGTAGTTGGCGTTGAAGATCCATTGCCACATGATAGCATTGACAACGCCGGGCAGTGCCCAGGGCAGGATCATCAGCCCGCGCACAAAGCCACGCCCCTTGAATTCCTGATTCAGAACCAGTGCCACGCCAACACCCAGAACCATTTCCGCCGCCACGGACAGAACGGTAAACACCAGCGTTTGCCAGATGGAATTCAGGAAGGACTTGTCCGAGAACATGGCGATGTAATGCTTCAGCCCGACAAATTCATAGGTCCGGGAGCTGAGCACCAGATTATGGACGCTTAAAAACAAAGAATAAAGGATCGGAATAATCAGCACGCCAAAGATGGTGAGCAGACTGGGCAGGGTCAGTAAGTACGGCAGACGCTTCTCCGACAGCGCTAACCGGCGGTGACTGCCGATCCCGATGGATGCTCGTTTCACTGCTTAAACTCCCTTTGCATAAATTTTTGCTGTGCTTCTTTATTGGGGTGGGGAGAACCTCCCCACCCCAGCGTAATTTCTTACTTACTGTATTCTGCTTCCAGGGCTTCGCACTGTGTCTGCATGGAGGCAAGTCCGTCTTCCACGGAAATTTCACCCAGCATAATGCGCTGAGATTCCACCGTCAGAATTTCCACGAACTCGTCGTACCACAGAACGCTGGGCAGGCCGGTGGCCTTGTCGATCTGGCTGCCGAAGTTCTCCCAGTAGGGATAGGCGGCCAGCAGCTCCTTGTCGGCCAGCAGGTCAGTCCAGATGGGCAGCGCGCCCAGGGCGATGGCCTTGGCCTTTTCGGTCTCCCGGCTGGACATGAACTCGATGTACTTCCATGCGGCTTCCTTGTTCTGAGACGTAGAGGTGATGGACATAGCCTCAGGCAGGGTCATGATGATGCCCTCCTCTCCCTCGGCGTGGATAATGGTGTCGGCAACATCAATCTGGCCGACAATATTGGAAACTTCGCTGTTGTTGGCATTGGCATAGACGCTGGGCCATGCCTGCAGGAACAGGAAGGTGTCGCCCATGCAGAAGACGTCGTTGGTGGTCTCCTGGCTGGAGGTCAGGGAAGAAGCATCGATGAAGCCGGATTCCAGTCCCTGAACCAGGAACTCGTAGGCAGCCTTGGTCTTTGCGTCCTTGCCCATGACGGGATGGCCGTCCTCGTCCAGCAGCTTGCCGCCGAAGGAAGCGGTGAGGAAGATCAGCTCCGTGGCGCCCGCCCATTCCTGGTTGTAGCAGTCAATGTAAGCGGCGTTTACCAGACCTTTTTCCTTCAGCTTGCCGTAGGCATCCAGAGCCTCGTCCCAGGTCGCGGGGGCATGATCCATGCCGATCTCCTGAAGCTTGGCGGCGTTGTACATGTAGAAGCGGGTGTCGTTGTTCCACGCGATGCCGTACAGATGGTCGCCGGAGGAGAACTTGTCCAGCAGACCGGGGATAATGCCGGCTTTCATTTCATCGGTGATGTAGTCGTTCAGCGGGGCAATCCAGCCGTTGTTGACGTACTTCTCCACCCAGGAGTTGTCCAGCTCGATCACATCGTAGGTACCGCCGCCGGCAGCCAGATCGGCGGTCAGGCGGTCAGCCACCTGATCCCAGCTCATCAGGATCAGTTCGACTTCGATTCCGGTCTGAGCTTCAAACTCGCGGGTCTTTTCCTCGTAGAAGCCGATGGTGTCCATCTCGTGGCGGGGCAGGATCACGGTGATCTTCTCGCCGGTTGCCTCTACTGTGGGAGCATTCGTAGCGGGGGCGTCTGCTTTGCTGCCGCATCCGGCCAGCAGACCGGTGAGCACTGCCAGTGCAAGAATCAAACTGATGAAGCGCTTTTTCATATTTGTTCCTCCTAATTTTTTTTGGTGATCGGACGAAGCCGTTTCCCACAAGTAAGTTCTTTCTGCCAAAGGGCAGCGGTTCGTGACGGAATTTTATGGCTGTTTCTGTTGCAATCCCCATTTTGGATGTGCTATAATGAAGAAAAATCGATACATGATCGGAAAGCAGGTGCTCCATGGCCGCCATTAAAGACGTGGCAAAGCTGGCCGGTGTCAGCGTCGCCGCCGTTTCCAAATACCTGAAAACACCCAATAACATGCGGGAGGATACCCGCCAGCGGATCGCGCAGGCGATCGAGGAGCTGAACTACCGCCCCAATCCCTTCGCCCAAAGCCTGCGGACGGGAAAAACCAACATCATTGCCATTGCCATCCCGGAGCTGGATAACCCGTATTTCAACAAGATATTCAAGCTCCTTCAGGAATTCTGCGAGGAGCGGGGCTACATGGCCATTCTGCTGAAAAACGCCACCGTGGAGCAGGCCAAAAACGCCGCGGGTATTCTGAGATCGGGGCTGGTTGACGGCGTAATCTGCTACAATGAAGGCCAGGCCAATACCTTCATCATGGAGCTGGACGCCGGGATTCCGGTGGTGAAGATCGACCCGGTGATAACCGATGATTACCCCGCTACCGTCGGGATCGACCTGAAAACGGGAATCGAAAAGCTCTGCGCCCATCTGGAAGCGGTGGGGGTGCGCCGTCTGGGATATATCGGCCCGGTCAGCGACGCCTCCTCAGGACAAAAGGTCGATGCCTTAAAACACTATTGTGCAGGCAGCGGTCTGTACCTGGACCCTGACGCGTTTCTCACCGACTGCTACACCTACGGAGGCGGGTTTGACTGCTGCCGGAGGCTGCTGGACTCCGGCGTTCTTTTGCCGGACGCCATCGTGGTGGAATCGGACATGATTGCTCTTGGCGTTCTGAAATGTCTGGTGGGGCGGGGCGTTCGGGTGCCAGAGGATATTCTGCTCACCGGCTATGACAATACGGACATTTCCGTAATGAGTAACCCCTCGCTGACCTCCGTGGATATTCCGATGGAGGACATCTGCCTCGCGGCGCTGAATATGCTCTGCGCCCTGATGCGGGGAGAAGCCGCGGAGCCTGTGATTTTTCGCACGGGGCTGAAGATCAGAGCCTCTACCATGCCGCCGGATTGACCGGCGGTATTTTTAGTCATGAATCGATACATAAATTATGCGTGAATCGATTTACGATTGCGTTTTCATTGTAGAAGATACTCCCCGGAATGTCAACCGGTCTGTCGCATTTTCATCGAGAGTCATAAACCTGGAAATCATTCTTTGTACAGATTGAAGATTTATGAAAAGCCCCCTTTTCATAAGCGGATAGAGGACTTGATCTCTGCCGGTTTATTTGTCAGTGCCCGGTGGAGAATTCTTGCCGTCTTTTATGATTTTGGACAGCCGGAACACAATGCCGCACACGGCGGGGGAAAGGCACACATATACCACAAGAACCGAAGAAACTGTTTTCTGCAACATAATTGTGTTCCCGGCATTTTGAATCACAATGACCAATACGACAGCCGCAATTGTCCAGCCAGCAAGGATAATTGCCCTGAGAATTTTCGCGGTACTTCTTTTCATAAAAGCCCTCCGTCATCTATCCAGCACGGCGTACAGATAATCGTCGATACAGTCGCCTACGCGGTCGATCAGGATGTCCAAGGCCTGGGGCGGCAGCTTGCCGGAGCGGATGCGGGTGTACTGCGTGGGCAGATACTGGCTGAGCAGCGCCACGGGAATGCCTACGGCGTCCAGATTTTCCAGCAGCGTGCGGATCGCCTGCTGAACCTTGGGGTTCGTCAGGTAGTATCTGGCGCGGTCGGAGAAGCTGAACGCGCGGGCGTAGCGCTTCTGGGGCATGTCGCCGTGGTAGTATTTCGCCCATTGCCCCTTGTCCTCCAGCATGACCTGCTCCAGCGTCTCCCGGAAGCGGGACAGGGGAAAATCGTGCATGGTGTACAGCTCCCGCTCGATCTGCTCCAGGGCGAACAGCCCCTCCCGCAGGGCAAAGGTCAGGGCGGGGCCGACTTTCAGAATGGCAATGCCGTCCTCCACCATCTGACGCAGACATTCCCGGGGCTGATAGTCCGTGGAATGCCCCTCGAATACAAGGCCGGGATGGCGGGTCAGGGTCGCCATCAGGGACGCGGCGGCAGCACGGTCGTATTCGATCACGCTTTCGTCGGCGAACTCCACACCCGGCTGCACCACAATGGCAACGACCCGCTGCCATGCCTCCGTCAGGCCACGGGCGGCAAATGCACTTTGGAACTCCGCCAGCGTCTGCTCGCAGTCTTCGGGGGTCGTGACGGTGACGCTGTCCTCGTTTTCCTGCGCGCCGCCGGGGATGGGGACTTCACTGCCAATGACGTAAACCGGCTTCGGCGCGTCCGGATGCAGAATCTGATATTCCGCGAAAGCCCCCTCCGCTGCGGCGCAGAGCTGTGCGCCCCGGCGGGCAATGACGCTGTCCGGCAGGCGGGCGGTGGGGTCGTCGGTGGCCACGCGCATACTGGTGTCGATGTGGATTTTGGAAAAGCCTGCCAGCACATAGCCCCGAATCAGCTCCTCCGCGTTTGCCATGGCCGCGTCTTCTGGAAGATTCTGCCATGTCAGCGGCCCCAGATGGTCGCCGCCGCACAGGACGCGGTGGGCAGGCATACCTTCTTCCTCTGCCAGACGGTGGAGGAACGCCCGGAAATCGGCGGGGGTCATGCCGGTGTAGCCGCCGTTCTGGTTGACCTGATTGGCCGTGGCCTCCACCAGGACGACGGTATCGTTGGCTTTCGCGCGGCGCAGGGCGGCACGGATGACGAACGCATTGGCGCTGCAGCAGGAGTAGACGCCTTTTTCTTTTGCCGAGGTTCTTTTGTGTAAAAGTTCAAAAATAGGATTCTGAATTGTGCAAACTGCCATAGTTTTCTCCTTTTCAGGGATAAGGAAAGCCCGGCAGAGATCTACCGGGCTTTCCCTGCCTATGCAACGAGACTTTCCGCGAAGAAGGGGTGAAAGGAATTGATTAGGTATTGTTGGCCTTTCTGGCTTTCAGCTCTTCCATGATTTCGGCCAGTCTGGTTTCGCTCAGCTCATAGAAGAACAGAGGAATCGTGCCTAGCAGCATGGTGCCAGCGCAAACCAGCGTCATCATGGTGTGGAATGCGCTCAGAGTCTGGGCAGTCTGTGCCGCACCGGGCGTATATCCGAAGATGCCGATAATGAACGCGACAACAACGCCGGAAACCGCCATGACCAGCTTGATCACGAAGCAGCGGGTAGAGGTAATCATACCCTCGTTACGCTGACCGGTCTTCCATTCGCCATATTCGATCGTATCAGACATCATGGCCATAACTGCCACGTTGAAGCCTGCGACGGCAAAAGAGGCGATGGTGCTGCAAGTATAAATCAGAATCAGATTGCCCCAGCCAGCGAAATACTGTACAAGGCAGGCCACAATATAGAGACCGGAGAAGAAAATAATCACTTTCTTCTTATCCACCCTCTTGGACAGAGCAACAAACGACAGGCATCCCGGAATGCCCACAACCGTACCCAGCAGGGAAAGAACGGACATGACCTCAAGGCTTCCCAGATTGTACTGGCAATAGTAATAGTTGAACGTGCCGCGCATAATCATGGCAAGCAGACCAACAGCGTTTGCAATCTGCACAAGGAGCAGCGGCCTGTTCGTGACGACGCTCTTAATTCCAAGCTTCAGGCTGAACTTTTCGGAGTCCTCCGGTACGACATGCTCCTTGACCAGCTTGAAGGAGATCAGATACATGGTCGCCGCAAATACCGCGACGATAGCAGCAAGCGTAAAATACGCGCTGGCACTGCCGGCGCCACCGAAAGCGACAAGTGCGAGAGGCATAACAATACCGATAATGCCGGTAATTGTGTTGGATGTTGTCTGGGTTGAACCGATAATTGCGCTGCGCTCTTTTATGTTTCTGGTCATTGCAGCCGGCAGTGACCAGAAGGGAATATCAACAGCCGTAAAGACGACGTCAACAACTACGTACATGACGCAGGCATAAATAATGCGAACCGTCATGTTCGGGCTGGGAATGAGGAAGCTCAATGCCATACACAGGCAGAACAGCGGGCCAGCCCAGAGAAGCCACGGGCGGAAACGTCCAAATTTGGAACGGGTTCGGTCTGCAATGGAACCCATCATGATGTCGTTTACGCCGTCAAAGACACGTCCGAAAGCAAGCAGACCGCCGAGAATTGCCGCGGGCAGCTGCACAATGTCCGTCAGAAACGGGGTCATCCACATTGCCCAGAGCGTATAAGCGGAGTCATGACCCAAAACGCCTATCGCGTGGCCAATCTTCTCTTTCTTTGTACACATCGTCGGCTCTTCATGCACTGCCGATTCCGTTTTTTCCATATGATCAATCCTTTCCTTTCCTGTTTTCCGTCAATTCAGTCAATGATACTTCGGCAGCCAATCGCCATGGGCTTCGATCAGATCATCGACCATTGCCCGGATATCGTCAATGCTCAGTTCGGCACTGGCGTGGGGGTCAAGCATAGCTGCCTGATAAATGTAGTCCTTCTTGCCCGTCAAAGCCGCGTCAACAGTGACCTGGTGGACACTGACCTGACGCATATTCAGCGCTGCGAGCTGGTGCGGCAGTGCGCCGATGTGACACGGCTGGATACCGCCTTCGTTGGCGAGGCAGGTCACTTCAACGCAGCAGTCCGCCGGGAGATTGTCAATCAGGCCGGTATTCATGACATTGCCGCCGAAGGAGAAGGGCTTGCCGGTTTCGACTGCTTCAATAATGCTGGCCGCATACTCGTTGCTTCTGGTATGGGTCAGGTCTTCATTATGAATCAGCTTCTCAGCCTGCGCTTTCCACATTTTTGCCTGTGCGATACAGCGGCGGGGGTACTCATCCAGCGGGATGTTGTAACGCTCGATTAACTCCGGATAGGCTTTCTTAATGAAGTACGGATAGTATTCAGCGCTGTGTTCACTGGATTCCGTGACATAGTATCCGAATTGCTTCATCAGCTCGAAGCGCACCATGTCGTCATGATCGTCCGGGGTATGGAGTTCCGGCGTTCTTGCGCCGATAATCTCCGCGTACTCGGGGTAGAGGACGGCCATCTCTGCAAGCGGGTCTTTGATCGGACCCGCAAGTGCGCGGCGCCTGATCTCCGGGTAATAATCCTCGCCGTTGCGGGTGATTTCCAGCAGCCATGCCATGTGATTGATACCGGCAATTTTATAGTTCACGCCGTCCTGAGGAAGATCAAGGCGGCCAAGCAGCATCGGAACACAAGACTGATGGGAATGGCACAGGCCGACCGCTTTGATATCGGTATAACGGTTCCAGGCAAGTGTCAGCATGGGCATGGGGTTGGTGTAATTGATGAACAGGGCGTCGGGACAGACCTTTTCCATGTCCGCCGCAAAATCCTGCATAACCGGGATCGTGCGCAGTGCGCGGAAAATGCCGCCAATGCCGTTCGTATCACCGATGGTCTGACGCAGACCGTATTTCTTCGGCACTTCAAAGTCCGTGATCGTGCAGGGATCATAGCCGCCGACCTGGATCGCGTTGCAAACGTACTTTGCGCCCCGCAGAGCTTCCAGCCTGTCCGTATACTTGACGATTTTGGCCTTGCCGCCGTTGGAATTGCGGTTGATATTGCTGAGCATCCTGTAGGACTCTTCCAGACGTACCGGGTCAATATCGAACAGCGCGTATTCGTATTCACGCAGGCAATCCGTTTGCAGGCAGTCGCCCAGAACGTTTTTCGCAAAAACGCTGCTGCCCGCGCCCAAAAATGTGATTTTATTCACTTGCCCAATCCTCCGTTTCTGTCATTTCAGGGAAATATATGCGTCCAGACCCTTGGGCTGATCCGGGTTGCCCCCAAGGGAAACCGACTTGAGCAGCGCCGTCATTTGGGGTATGTAAATAAACGGAATGCCCCATGCGGCAAAATTGTCAATGCCGGTGATCTGAATGTGCGCCGCAGCGCCGTAAACATTTTCTTCTCGCTCGGAAACCGTCACGACCGTTCCGCCGTGCCGGATCACGTCCCGCGCCATCGCACCCTGGAGCTTTTCCTCGCCGGGTCTGAGCAGCATGACGGTGATCGTCTTTTCGCCGCTGATGACGATGGGGCCATGGCGATAGTCCAGCAGATGGAAGTAGCGTCCCGTCAGCATGGCGATCTCCGTAAAGGCCAGCGCGCCCTCCTCAGCGATGCCGCACACCGGGCCGTCGGCCAGCACAACGGCGTTATCCCAGTCCCGCGCCGCCAGCTCCTCCAGAACCGGGCGGTACTTTGTCTGGAACGCTTCGTTACCCGCCGCCGCGTCATGCACGCTTTGCCAAAGGCCGTCGTCCTTCGCGTATCTCGCCGCCAGCAGCAGCGCCGCCGCGTAGAGGTTCGTGACCGTGCGGGTCTGGCAAACGCTGTTATCGTGGCACCAGGGCATACTCAGCTCGAGATCGCTCATGGGCGTGATGTCGTTGTCCGCTTCCGCGTTGATGGAAATGATTGGGCAACCGAGGCTCTGCTTGATCTTCCGGGCAGCCCACACCATTTCCGAGGTACGGCCTGAGCGGGAGAGCATCAGGACGATGCTGCCGCGGACGGTATCCTGCCAGAATGCGGGGTCGGCAATATAGTCGCCGGCCGGGATCGCGTTCGCCGCCGTCTCCGGGAAGGAAGCCAGCACCGCCGCCGCGCTTTTGGACAGCATATAGCTGGAGCCGCAGCCCATGACCGTGAACTTTCTCTGGGCATTCGCCGCGAAAAATGCGTCGATCATTTCCGCGTTCTGCCCGAAATAGTCACAGGTCAGCTTCAGCGCCGCGGACGTGCCGAGGATTTCCTCTTCCGTCAAAAACAATGTTTCTCATTCCTTTCTTTAGTAGATTTTGGCCTGCCAGCAGTCAAGCACGTTCAACGGCTTCCCGCTCCGGCGGGTCGCTGTTTTCCCTGCGCTTGGTCATAGTATACATAAACGATTGCAAAATGTCCAGCGTTTTGGTGATTTAGAACAAATCAGCCAGTTGTATCCTCTTTTTTTAGATACAACTGGGGCAGTTGTATCTAAATTGCGGCCGGAATCGGGAAAATGTAAAAAAACTCTGGAAATTTTGGACATGATGCGCTAAAATATTCTCAGGAAACGAAAGGGGGCTTTCCTATGGCGAGCAATGCGCTTTACATTTCCATTTATCAGGAATTACTGCACGACATTCAGAGCGGAAAGTATATTGAGAACGAGCCGCTGCCCAGCGAGGAAAGTCTGTGCCGCAGCTACAACGTCAGCCGCACCACGGTTCACAAGGCGCTGGACATGCTGAAGGACGCGGATGTCGTCTACTCCGTGCAGGGCAACGGTGCGTATGTCAAGCCCCACATGTTTGCCCAGCCGCTGTCCAAGTTCTATTCCTTCACGGACTCCCTGAAAAGCATCAACATTCTGATTCAGAACGAGATCATCGACTGCACGATCGTCCGCGCGGACAAGGGGCTGTCGGTCGCCACGGGTTACCCGGTGGGGACGGTGTTTCACAAGCTTATCCGCCTGCGTTCGGCGAAGGAGTATCCGCTGATGATCGAAACGACCTATCTGCCCAAGAACCGCTTCATGAGCCTGGACACGGAGATTTTGTCCAACGGATCGCTGTATGATTTTCTGCGTTTGCGCTACGGCTTCCACGCGGATCGCGCCAGTGAGACGCTGCGCCCGGTCATGCCCCGGCCGGACGAGCGCACGCTGCTGAACATTTCCGCGAACACACCGTGTATGCTGCTGGAGCGGTTCAGCTACGAGAGCACCGCGCTGATCGAGTACACAAAATCGATTGTTCGGGGGGACAAGTACACGTTTCAGGTGGAATTTCAGAATCCGACAAAATGAAAAAAATGACTCTGCTGACTTGAGAGCGGTCAGCAGAGCCATTTTTCTATGCGAGCGCATATGGGAAAAAGTCGTGGGCTCATCAAAATCTCCACACCTGCTTTTCGGGGAGGCGTTGCGATTCCTGTGCCGATGAACCTCAGGTGGATTGCCTCATTGCAGCGCTTCTCCGGCGCTGCGCCTGTGCCTGGTATTCTTTGGCAGAAATACCCGTATATTTTTTGAATACATGACTGAAATAAGTGGAATCCTCAAAACCAACCCTCTGAGCAACCTCGAATATTTTCAGAGCGCCCTCATCCAGGAGCTGCTGTGCGTATTCGATCCGCTTTCCCGTAATCGTATCCGTGACAGTCTTTCCTGTTTTTTGACGGAAAAAGCGGCTGAGGTATCCGGGACTGACGTGTACAGCCGCGGCTACCTTTCCGAGTGTTAGGGATTCACAGAAATGGGAGTCAATGTAGTTTTGGACATCCGACAGAAGTGTGCCGCCTTCTGCGGAAAGCTGCGCAACATATTGGCAAACAGCGCGCACAAGTTGCTGCTGGTGCCGGATGCACTCATGATGGAACTGCATTTGCTGAAGTTGGCCTTTCCACTCTGACACATCCAGATCCACCGCATTTAAATCGGCAGAAAACTCCTCCAGAGTGATGCGGCAGATGTGCAAAACCATCAGCGCCGTGTCTTTGACCTGTGAAACAGGCGGATGCTGATGCCGCTGTACATCAAAAATATGTTCCAAAGAAAGCTCTGCTTGCTGCACGTCGGCACTTCGGAGCGCTTTTCCAAGCGAGTTGAAATGAGCGGCGTGTGTGGGTGTTAGTTTGACCTTTGCGTTGCGGAAAAAGTGAAGCTCCTGTTGATTGTAAAAACGATCCTGTAGCGCAAGCTGAGCCTGTTTCAGTGCGGAGGACAATTCGCACAGAGCTGTATCATTTTCGCTGACACCGAGATACAAGGCACCCCCCAGCAGCTTTTTTGCCGCAGAAACACAGCTGAAGCAGAATCTTCGAAGCTGGGTGTCGGAGCAATTTGAAAAAACCATAAACAGCTCATGCTTTCCATGAGGGCAGATATGCAATTGTTCTTTCGGCAACAAGCTGTAAAAAAGATTTTTAAGACCTATCCGCACTTCAGCGGATTGATTTTGGCCTTCTACGTCAATCAGATCGGCAACCGCAACGGCATAACCACCAGTGGTCAAGCCCAGCAATTCCGCCTGTCGCAGAATATCCGACTCCCGATGTATGGTGCCATTGAGAACCGCATTCAACATTGAAGTGATCCGGCTCTCAACATCCATGTGAAACGTCCGCTGCTGTTCCAGCTTCTGCTTGCATCGTTCTATTGCGGCGATTATCTCCTCCAGGTTTCCGGTTTTTGTTACATAGTCGCTGACGCCGTATTGGATGGCCTGCTGCGCATAGGAGAAATCCGCAAAGGCTGTGAGTAGGACGACCTGTATATGCCTCTGCGTGGAATATATCCACTGCGCAAGCTCCAGCCCGTTGAGAAGCGGCATTTTGATGTCAGCGATGATAATATCCGGCTGTTGGTCAAGCACAGCCTGCTTCGCCTGCAAGCCGTTCTCCGCAGTGCCAACGATCTGACAATCGAGTTTCTGCCAATCAATCAGTGTGCAAAGTCCCTTGCGCATCAGCGCCTCGTCGTCTGCAATCAGAATCTTGTACATAGCGACTATCCTCCTTTGGAAGCAGAATGGTGACGGTTGTTCCTTTGTTTTCAAAGCTGGATATACGGATTCCGTATTCCGTGCCGTACAGATGTCGGAGCATTTTGTATACCGTATTTAAGGCTACCCGGTTATGACGGCTCCCTGCTGCGGGCAAGTCGAGCGGCAGCGTGATCTCTCCGTTTTTTCCTTCAAACCCAACGCCATCATCCTTGATAACGATTTTCAGCGTTTCAGGGTCAGCGCTGCTGATGGAAACCTGCACGGTTCCTGAGCTTTCCTTTGGTTCTATCCCATGACCAACCGCATTTTCCACCAGCATCTCTATTGTGAGCTTTGGAACAAGACAGGACAGCAGAGCGTCTTCGGAAACAGACACTTGATAGGATATCTTTTCACCGAACCGCATCTGCTGTAATTCAATGTAGAATTTCGCATATTGAAGTTCCTGAACCAGCGGAATTTTGATATCGCCGCCGCTGGAAAGGCGTGCCTGAGTGAGTCCTGCGAAATTACTCGCCATTCTCTGAATCTCAGGATTCCCATCTAACTGTGCCATGAGTGCCATGCTGCACAGAACGTTGTACATAAAATGGGGGTTTACCTGACTTTGCAGGAATCGGAGTTCGCTGTCCATAGCAACGAGCTTTTTTTCATAGATATCGTTAATTAGATGGTCGATGGCATCCGTCATGGCATTGAACGCCTGACTCATGGTAGAGAATTCCTGACAGTCATACTGTGGAAGCTTGACACTGAAATTCTGTTGTGCGACCTGCTGGAGCTGAAGCGTCATTTCCTGAAGCGGACGGAGTCGATGCATTACGGCAAAAAACACGATGACCGCAATTGCAAGCAGCAGCAAAACGCAGGAGAGCACATACGGCGCGGCAACCTGATACAGCAGCCGGAGAATTTGTACCGATGGAACGCCGACGGCGCATCGAAGCCCCATTCCGGAAGCCTCACTGAACAGAAGATACCGGCTATTACCGATCTTTCGTGTATAGCTGGCGTTGCGCCCCGTCTCCGACAGGGCGAACTGCTCCTCAGGGCGCAGGTGCAGAGTGCTTTCCGATAGAACAATCGAACCGTCTTTGTCAAACAGATACCAGAAAGAGTCCTGATAATCGGAGAGCTTGCTCATAATCGACTCGACCGCAGCCTGGTTCAAAACGAAAATCACTGTGCCGAAAGGGTCTGCCCATCGGTCGTAGACGGTGAAGATGATGTGAAGATATGGCTCGCTTGCCGTACACTGCACATCCCTGCCGCATTTCTGAAAAGCGCGGTATCTCTCCATATTTTCCTCGTTGAGTCTGGTCTGCTCATTTGAAAGGTTTTCGTGATAACAGACAACGTCGAAAGCGCCGGTCAAATCAATGAAATATGCCATTTCCACAAAAGGCAGCCCAGGTACGACAATATTTTTATCCGAGTAAATATCAACGAGGCTCTTGAACGTCTCGCTCCTGGCTTCCGAAGCATCGGTGGCCATTTGGTGGCTTTTGCAGGTTCGCAGAAGAGTGTCCTCCAGCAACTGTACCTTTGTGGAAAGGCTCCGGCTCACCGCCTGCATGGCAAATTCAACTTCCCGGTTGACAAAAGGCTCCATCACGTTGCTGATGAGCAGCACCAGCACCAACAGGCTGACCAAAAGCGTTACAAGCACGGAGCTGACGCACAGCCAGATCAGACGTCCTCGCAGGGAGGGAGCGTGTATCCATCTTTTATATGCGTTTTGCATGAGGACATCCTTACCTTTCTCTTGCTTTTTTGACACTCTTGCTGTTATTATATCAGTAAAAGAAAACTTAGACAAGGAGCTGATTTCTTGTGAGAAAAAAACGCATGGTTATTTTTATTCTTTTCTGCTTCCTGCTGACAGCCTGTTCCACCGTATCAAAGGATGAGTCGGTATCCATCAGTTTCATGCACGGCTGGGGCGGAAGCGGCTTTGATCATGTCGGGATGCGTGAACTATTCGCCGAATTTGAGGCGTTGAATCCAGATGTCCATATCGTCTACGACACCTCGCCCGATCTAGGCATCGTCATGGAAAAGGCTGCGGATATGCTTGCGGTTGACAAAGCACCAAGCATTATCAGCACCAATGGAAACGTGCAGTATGTTTCAAACGCCAGAAAGAAAGGCGTGGCATTGAATCTGATGCCATACTTGCAGGAAGATGAAACTTTCGCATCGGACATCAGTCCGCATATTTTACAGGCGCTTCAAGAGCCGAGCGGGGAAATCTATACGCTCCCGGATGCGGTGGAATACATCGGCTACTGGTATAATGCATCGCTGTTCCGACAGGCTGGAATCACGGATACCGGAACGCCAAACGGGAAGGTTGTACTCCCACGGACATGGGAGGAGTTCTGGAACGCGTGCGATGCACTGGCGGAAATCTCACCGCAAACCGGAGCCGTGCCGCTTCAGCTTCAGGTCAGCCAGATGGGGTTCTTCCTTGGAGCCAGGCTGGCTGCCGTATCGGCGGATGCTCTGAACTATATGCAAAAGGACTCGCCCGTGTGCCACAGGGAGGATGCGGAGCTCGCGGTGTCGGAACTCGTGAATGCACTGTCCTATGATGTGCGGCGCGGAACGGCGCTGGATATCCGGCAGAATTTTTTCGATGGAAAGAGTGCCATCTATATCGACGGCGTTTGGGCAAACACGGAATTTACGGAAACAACGACAAAGCAGGAAATCCGCTATGCCGCATTCCCCGGTCTTTGCGGGGAAACAATCGCATACGCCAACCCTGCTACCGGCTATGTCATTAGCAGCGATGGTTCCCAAAAACAGATCGATGCCAGTATACGATTTCTGAAATATATGCTCAGTGAGGACGTACAGAAACAGATTGTCATAAAAACGCATCAAGCACCAAGCAATCCGAAAATTTCGGAGCCATGGATTCACGAGCAGGTGCCGATTCTGGCAGAGGCCATGCAGGCCTGTCAGGAAGCAGACCAGCAAATCCTGACGCTCTACACGGTCCTGTCCGCCAAAAAAAGCGCGCAACTAGAACAGAGCCTGGAAGATCTTTTGCGAGGGAAACCAGTCCAGCAGCTGATTATTTCTATTATAACAGATATTGAATAAAAGCTCAACAGATGTGAAAATATCGCAACTATATCAAAATATTACATACGACCTACTTTAATGCGCCTTCGGATTGTGTATATTTAACAATCCGAAGGCGCATCGTCTTTCTTTAGGTGCGTTAAACGCAATGTTTCATCAAAATCCTTTATGGAGTTTCAAACGGTTCTCAACTAAACTAATCATGGTTTTAAGGCTTAACGGCCGCAGACCAATCAAAAATAAAAATATGGAGGGGTATTATGAAAAAGCTATTTGCACTGCTGCTGGCATCGATTTTGGTCATCAGCCTGTTTGCAGGCTGTACAGCCACCAATGAAGCGCCGAAGAAGGAAACGAGCGAAAAGACAGACGGAATGTCGATGGACACGGAGAAGCCTACAATCACCTTTGTTCACGGTTTCTACCACGATGAGTCCGAGTGGCCTGCCGCTGCACAGATGCGGCAGATCTATCAGGATTTTGCCGATATGCACAAGGACGAGTTCACCTTTATTGCGGTTCCTGACGAGTCCGGCACAGAGGGTATCTACAATACGGCGCTTAATGACATTAGCGGCGGTAAATTCTATGATATTGCCGACTTCGGCGGTTGGAACATTGTTCCGGTCGCAAGTGCCGCTGGCCTGATCCTTGACCTGAAGCCGTATCTTGATGAGGATGCCGATTTCAAGGCCGGTGTCGGCGTCTGTTATGATCAGAACCTGACCGCAGACGGCAAGATTTATTCCGTCCGTGAGCAGATCGAGACTGCTGGCTTCTGGTACAATGAGGCTCTGTTTAAGCAGGCTGGCGCAAAGGTTCCTGCCGAATGGAATACCTGGGCGGACTTTGAAGATGCCGTTCAGATCCTGGTCGCCGGCGGTATCACCCCGTTTGGATTGAATGCCGGCTGGCCCACCAACATTCTGATCACGGGTCGTTTCCAGGCGGACGCCGCTACTCGTGCGTTCTGGGCGAAGGGTGCGGATGTCATGTCCTTTGACGATCCCGCTTTCCGTGAGGTCATGACCTTTATGCAGGAAAAGGTCCTCCAGCAGATTGACTCTGCGAACTTCGGTCCCGGTGGTGATGACGATGAGCAGTATCGCACCGATTTCTTTGATGGCAAGACGGCGATGCTCTTTAACGGTGTTTGGGATGCCGGCGGAAGTGTGGGCTGCATGGCAGGTGCGGAAAACATCAAGCCCGCCAACTTCCCGACAAACGAGCCCGGCAAGCGTGCGTCTATCATGTCCGGCGGCACGGGTCTTGTCGTTTCGAGCGGCCTGACCGAGGCGCAGACGACGGCATGCATTGCGTTCATCAAGTACATGACGAGCGAGGAGATCGCCAACAAGATCATTTCCTACGGCATCGGCATGGCTCCTAACACCAATGTGGATTATATGTCGCTAATCGACATGGTGGACGCTCCTGAGGCAAAGCTTCTGGTTTCCGCCTGTCAGCTTTGCATGGCGGCGGACTATCAGGTTCTTGTCCTGGGTAACCAGTTTGGTGATTTTGAGGGTGAAATTCAGGCCAAGTACGCCGGCTTGAAGGACGGTTCAAAGACGGTTGACGATGTGGTAAGTGAGCTCGACGCCGTCATCGCAGCAAAGTGATGCATCCGATTTGAGTTGAAGGGGGCAATTTGCCCCCTTCGCACTCTATCCCGGACAGAGAAAGGATGGTCTCCAATGAAGGCTGGAAGGCTTGAAAACACATGTTCCCGAACGTTGGGGAGTTATAGAAAGGAAGGCTTTATTCTGGCCTTTCTTGCGCCATGCACGATTCTGTTTCTAATCGTTTATGCCTACCCACTGATTACGATTTTTTTGACGTCCTTCTGTTCGTGGAATTATGAGAATTTCACAGCGCCGGAGTTTCTCGGTTGGGAGCACGTCTTTGATAATTATATAAAGCTGTTCCTTTATGACGCGAATTTCAAGATGGCTCTGATAAATTCTCTGAAATGGGTCTCTCTAATGCTGCTGGTACAGGTTCCGTTTACGATTCTGGTTGCCCTTACATTGTCCAAGAAAATGCGCGGCTGGAAATTCGCGCGCAATATGTTCCTGATTCCGAACATCATTTCTACCGCAGCAATCGATCTGATATTCCTGAATCTTTACAGCCCTGCGCGTGGCATTGTCACAGAGCTATGCAACCTGATCTGGCCCGGCTCGGATGTGAGCGTCCTGTCAAACGCAAAGTATGCGTTTTGGGGAATCACATTTACCTTTATTCTTTTTGGCGGATCCAATTGCCTTCTGCTGCTGACGCAGATATTCTCTATTGATCCCGCCATTTACGAGTCGGCTCGCATCGAGGGAGCCTCCGACAGTCAAATTGACTTGTATATCACGCTGCCGCTTCTAAGACCGATGATCGGTACGATTTCGGTCATGGCGGCAAACTATGGTTTGCTTCTTTACAATGAAATCGCACTTATCACGTCCGGCGGTCCCGACAACACCACCTATTCGCTGAGTTATTATATTTACAAAACATCCCTCGGCAGCACAAAGCTGAATTTCGCGCGCGGAAACACCGCCGGCGTAATCCAGTTCATTCTCGGAATTGTGATTGTCTGCCTGATTAACCGTGCGTTCCGCTCGGATACATCAGATTAGGAGTAACCGGAATATGAAACTGAACTCTACTTCTTTAATACTCGTGAAGGTGCTGCGTTATCTGCTGATAGCGTTTGTACTGACAATCTCTCTGTATCCCATTCTTTGGGTTCTGCTTAACTCCTTTAAGCAGACGCCCGGCGGATTGGGACTCCCGGACACGTGGGTCTTTGACGGGTACATTACAATCTTTACAAAGCTTAATATCGGTCGGTATTTCCTGAACAGTCTGATCGTTACGGTCATATCTACGGTGATCAGCGTCTTTGCTGTATCCCTTGCCGCATATGTGTCTGCGCGAATGTCTTTCAAAGGAAAAAACCTGGTGACCCTGATGTTCGCATCGACGCTTTTCATTCCTTCAATCTCCATCAGCTTTCCGATTTACCGACTGCTTTCCGACATCGGACTCAAGGACACGCTGACCGGCGTTATCTTTGTATATGCAAGTCTTGGCATCGCCGTCACGTTCTTTATCCTACGCAGTTACTTCCTCTCCATTCCGAAGGAAATGGAGGAGGCTGCCATGATGGACGGCTGTGGTTATATCAGCACATATTTCCGTATTATTGTCCCAATTGCGAGACCCGGTCTTGCAACGGCGGCGATTATGGCGTTTTTGAATAACTGGAACGAATATTACTTTGCATCCATTTTGCTCAAGTCGAAGGAAAACATGACGCTCCCCGCGCTGCTTGGACAATTTACTACGGCGTATTCCAAGAATTTGAATGGTATGTTCTCGGCGATCATCCTGATCGTCCTGCCTACCATCATCATCTTCTGCCTGCTGTCTGAAACGTTTGTCAAGTCGCTGACGGCAGGTGCCGTGAAAGGATAGTCTATGACAGAAAGAGAAACACGAACACAGTGGTTCACCGATGCACGTTTCGGTATGTTCATTCATTGGGGCCTTTATGCGATCCCCGGGCGCGGCGAGTGGTACATGAGCGAGGCAAAGATCCCTGCCGAGCAGTACGAGCGCTATACGCAGGAGTTTACGACAAAGGCCTATGACCCCAGAGATTGGGCGCGGCGCGCAAAACGGGCGGGTATGCAGTATGTCGTGCTGACCGCCAAGCATCATGACGGTTTTTGCTTATTTGACTCCAAGCTGACGGACTATAAAAGCACAAATGCGCCCTGCGGACGCGATCTGGTGCGCGAGTTTGTGGACGCAGTACGCGCAGAGGGGCTTCGCGTGGGGCTGTATTATTCTCTGATCGACTGGCATCATCCGGACTACCCAAAGTACAAGGACATCAACCATCCCATGCGCGGAAACCCGATGTATCTGAATGAAAAAATCGACTTTGATCGCTACCTGACCTATATGCACGGGCAGATCGAGGAGTTGGTCACAAATTATGGGAAGATCGACATTCTCTGGTTCGACTATGCCTATGACGAGCTGCGCGGTGAGGCGTGGAGAGCGACGGAGCTGGTGCGGATGGTTCGCCACCATCAGCCGGATGTCATTATCGATAACCGGCTGGAAACGAGCGGCGAGGGCTTTGGCAGCCTTGTTACGGAGCAGCCCGCGTATTACAGCGGTGATTTTGTAAGTCCCGAGCAAATCCTGCCGCCAGAGGGTATCCGCAACGTCTGCGGTGAGCGCGTTCCTTGGGAGCTTTGCACGACCATGAACAACAACTGGGGCTATAACCCCTACGACACGGACTATAAGCCCGCAGCCATGCTCATCCGAAAGCTGGTCGAGTGCGTCAGCAAGGGCGGCAACATGATTCTGAACGTTGGGCCGGATGCAAACGGCAGGTTCAATCTTGAGAGCTGCCGACTGCTGGATGACATCGGCGCGTGGTTGGCGGTCAATGGCGAGAGCATCTACGGCTGCGGCAGCGCCGACGTGCCGAAGCCGGACTGGGGCTGGTACACAAAGAAAGATGGCCGCATCTATGCGCATATTCTGGAAAACCCCATCGGGCCGCTGGCGCTGACGGGGCTTGACGCAAAGCGCGTCGGTGCAGTGCGTCGGCTGGCGGATGGCAGCGAGGTGCTGCGCGGGGAAAGCTGGATCACAAACGCTTACGAAAACCTCGCATTTGTTACGCTTGGCACTATCCCACACTTTACCTATATGCTTCCAGACCCGACTGATACCGTATTGGAGATTGAATACAAGGATGCTTGCCTATGAAGCCAATTTCCGCAATCGTTTTGGGCGCAGATCAGCGCGGAGCGAACGTCTATGCCGCCTATACACTGAAGTTCCCGAACGAACGGAAAAAGCCGGCGTGACAGAGCCGCATCAGGGACAACTGCCCGATGATCCCGGCAAAGGAACTGGACTGTGAAAAGGAAATTGGCTCGATCGTACCGGGTAAGCTGGCTGACATTATCGTTTGGGATGAAGAACTGAACCGCAAAACGGGTCTCCTGTTGGAAAACGATACAGGAGAAAACAACAAGGACATCAATCCGAACCTTGAACCACACAGAGGAGGAATTTGGAATGGCAAAGAATCGTTACGTAGGCAGCTATCCAGTCATCGGCATCCGTCCCATCATCGACGGCCGCAGAGGCCCCATGAAGCTGCGCGAGAGTCTTGAGAGTCAGGTAATGGCCATGGCGGAGGCTGCGAAAAAGCTCTTCGAGGATACCCTTTACTACTCCAACGGCGACCATGTAAAGGTGGTCATAGCCGATTCCACCATC
>ERZ827458.666-NODE-666-length-41323-cov-10.222521_pt1 | contig 41323 bp, 35 predicted proteins | sample MGYA00519706_ERZ827458 | MGnify/ENA primary metagenome ERZ827458 (study PRJEB31778, sample SAMEA3449309) | human gut metagenome | biome: human gut; feature: human-associated habitat; material: faeces | place: United Kingdom | collected 2010/2012 ...
TCAGTTCGTTCAGTAGAGGTTGCTGAGTACATGAATGTATCTAAAGCGAGCGTTAGTCATGCAGTTGCTCTATTAAAAAAGAACGGATTTCTCAAAATGAATCAGGACTATGACCTTGTTCTCACAGATTCTGGAAGAGCAATCGCAAGCTGCATCTATGAAAAACATTGCTATTTTAAGGATAGACTGATAAGCGCCGGTGTTTCTCCGGAAACAGCCGAAATTGAAGCTTGCCGCCTGGAACACTGTGTCAGTGAAGAATCTTTCCATAAACTTCGTAAAACATATGGGTATTAGAGCCCAATAAAGAATACGGTCAAGGAAAAAGTTCCTTGACCGTATTTTTTACAGATTTGGTAGCGCTGTAAATATAGCCTCTATATAAAGAGAAAACTTTTACAGCATGAGCTTCTTCCACTTTCTGATTTTTGTGCGGAAGGTGCCAAAGGGAGCCACGGTGTTGACATGGATAAACTTATAAACTTCCCATACCGCAGATTTTGTCGCCCCGTCTGCCCACTTGCGTCTGTGGGGAGCAAAGAGATCCTCGCCGGTCATGGCGTCGATCATCCCATAGATCCTCTGGATATTCGTGTCCAGCTTCGTTCTGAGTTCATGGAGCGATAGACCGGCATAGGTATCCGTGAACCACTGATACAGTTCCCCCAGCTGGTTCCACTTGAACTGATCGGACGGGGTTTTTACTTCCAGACCGTTTCTCTCATCCTGTTCCCACTTCAGCACAAGAGTTGTCCAGCCAACCTTATAAGCCAGATTTTCCGCCGGAGTACGGTCAACATCTTCCGCCCGAAGGTCTTTCATCTCTTCCGGGATATTGTCAAACTCGGCAATGAATTTGGTATAGGTTTTCTTGATCTCGTCTTTCAGTTCTTCTTTGCTGGTATATGCTCTCATAAATTACCTCATTTCTGTATCTGTTGTATCTGTTAGGATTACTTTGATTATTCTAACACTTGTTCCCAAAGACAGTGTTAAGGCCAAGCTGTTTTGTCCAGAAATAGCCGGTCTGTTTTGTCGCATAGCCGGATTGTTTTGTCACGACAGCCGAGCTAATCTGTCGTTGAAGCCGGTCTGTTTTGGCATCGCTATATCATAAAAGGGAAAAGAGAGGTGCCGTTCTTGGTAGAACGGCACCTCTCTTCAACTTGAGACTATTGGAATTGATACAGCATAACAGCATTGATATTTTGGTTGTCGCTGCTGTACATGATGGGACGATATTCACCTTCTGGAAGGGAACTCAGATCGAGCGTTCCTGTAAGAGCACCACCAACGGCAGATAGGGTATACACCTCTTCAGACACCTCATCGATAAATCCAATATAGATTGTTCTGGAAGCAGAGGCCCAAGTGCAATGAACGGCCATTGCCTTTGTTTTTTCATTGGGCAACAGAATGGTATCGTCTGCTTTTGAATATTGAGATTCATCAATATTGACGCACACAAGTTCTCCTTTTGGCGTACTCTCAGAGAATTCCACAGGCTCATCTACAAAGTATTCACTTAAATCCACCACATCAGCAAATGGAAGAACAGAAGCCGGAGGAACGATGGCATCGCTGTCATCCTTGTCTGGAACCTCCGATACAGAATCCTTAGTAGAACAAGCAGCTAACATGGCAACCACCACGATTGCTAACAATAGCCCTAATCCTCGATGAATTCCCTTTTTCATGGTTATTTTACCTCGTACTGCATAGCTCCGGTGATGCTCTTACTTCCGCCATTCACAATGCAAACCTTATAATCTCCATCTGGAACACCACTGGAGTTGACTCTCTTGCTGTTAATATCTCCACCTTCATAGGTAACAGTGTATGTTACCCGGGTGTCCACATTATACCAGCCGATTTTTACATCCTGAGAAGAGGGACTCCATGTGCAGGAGTTGATAGTAAGTACAGCATCTTCACCAGAAATGTAGTATGTTTCGCTGGAAGTCTTTCTGGAACCGGAACCCAAAGAGGTGAACGAAAGAGACAGGCTCGACTTCGGCACGATATTGGTTTCCTCCGTGGCTACCGGTTCATACGGGACTTCTTCAACAGCAAAAGCCGTGCAGGACAAAGAGAACACCATTGCGAGAGCTAACACAGCCGACAGGACTTTCTTCATGGTACTTTCCTCCTTTTCTTGGAACCGTTGATACTTGTTAGGTAGCTACCATCTTCATTATACTGAATAATTTCGTATATGGCAACCTAAATTTTGTGTTTTGCATATATTTTTTCGGTTTTGCTTCTTGTTTTTAGTTGGATATGCTATTATTATGACAGCTCAAAAAATGAGGCAAGAGGAAGCAATGAGTCCAATCACTGGAAACAAGCACATTTCCAATAATTACAACGACTCAATGCTCCCTCTCACAAACCATGATTAGTATAGCACAGTATGAATTGTCCTGCAACGGGGACACTACCAAAATTTTAAGCAAAGAGAGCAGCCTATGTCCAATCTGTGGAGGAGCACTTAAAGTTCATGGAACCTGTACGCGGAAAGTCCGATATGGAGACTGCATACACAAATACCATCTCAGAGTATTAAAGTGCCAGTGCTGTGGAAAAACACACAGAGAGTTACCGGATAGCCTCATTCCATATAAGCGATATGGAGTGGAAGCATTCTGTGAGATTGCCGAATCTACAGAAGCCCGACATACCTGTGAAACATCTACCTGGCTGCGCATCCGATCCTGGCTTGCGTGGTTCATCTGTTATGCCCAAAATATTGCAACCGGATTGATTGCAGCCAACCTCCTTCCGATGACATTTCACCCCGGCTACACTCTGCGCCAGCAGACGGTGCATTTTGTCCGGCTGGTAGCAAACAGCGGAAATTGGATACAGCACCGTTCCGCCATGACAATGGATTTTCCTCCGGCTATACTGGTGTCATGCCAATAAAACAGGAGGCGATTCCAGCATGGAAATGAAAAACAGGAAGCTCGCCGCAGAGATTGCAGAGGAGCGAATGTCTATGATTGCACCGCTGCTGTCCCAAAACATGGATAGCAGACGGGTGGAACAGCTACGACAGGAGATATGCGAACGAAACCAGATTTCCCAACGAACTCTGGAACGGTATCTCTGCGCATATTTGAATGGAGGTTTTGAAGCACTGAAACCGCAGAGCAGGAGCAGCCAAAGTAACTACAAAATTCCACAAGAGCTACTGGATGAGGCAATCCAGCTACGCAGGGAACTTCCCAGCAGGAGCATCCCTACAATTATTAAAATCCTGGAGTTGGAGAAGAAGGCTCCTCCCGGATTTCTGAAGCGAACCACATTGCAGGATGCTTTGAGCCGTGCAGGGTATTCCACCGCAATGATGAAGCTTTACAATGACAAAGGGTACGCTTCCCAACGATTTCAACGGCTGCACCGGCATGACCTGTGGCAAGGAGATATTAAATATGGACTTGTGCTCAATCTTGGCGGTGTACAGACACAGACCTACTTCTCCTGCCTGATTGACGATGCTACCAGATACATTCTCCACGGTGAGTTTTACGGGACGATGGAGCAAGGTATTGTAGAAGACACCCTGCAAAAAGCCATGCTGAAATTTGGGCTTCCACGGAGACTCTATTTTGACAATGGGACGCAGTACCGAACACGCTGGATGAAGCGCGCCTGCGATTTGCTTGGTATCCGGCTGATCTATGCAAAGCCCAGAAATCCACAGGGCAAAGGCAAACAGGAGCGATTTAACCAAACGATGGATGCTTTTTTAGCAGAGGTAAGTCTACATCCACCAGAGAGCCTGCAAGAATTGAACACAAAATTCCAAGCATGGCTACATGAATGTTACCACTCCAAACCGCATAGTGCTCTTGGCACAACGCCAGAAATTGCATTTAAGTCCGATTCCATGCCTCCACGATTTGTGGACAAGGCTCTGATGGCACGAGCATTTTTGCATTGTGAATCCCGTAAGGCCGACAAGAGTGGTGTAATTAGTTTTGGCGGAAAACGATATGACCTTGGCATTGCTTTTGCCGGCAAGCAGGTTGATGTAGTCTATGACCCAATCTGTACAGAGATCCTTACGATTGAGACACCAGACCATGAGCCGTTTCAAGTGCGGCAGATTGTAGTTGGCGAAAAAGTTGCACCGAAGCCAAAACGAAAAGAGATTGAGCGTATTCCCGTTGACCATTCCCGTCTATTGGATGCCATAACGGAACCATACCAAGACAAGCAGCGCAGGAGGGCGATTTCCTACACCACAGAAATTGAAAAGGGGTGACAAGCATGTACGAGGAATTTTTTGAAATGACACATACCCCTTTTGTACGGGGCATTCCTGTTGACAATCTCTATGAAGACCAGGATACCGAAGAAGTCTATAACCGTCTGCTCTATGCTGCCAGCCGCCAGCTTTTTGCTCTTGTGGTTGGGGATGCGGGCACGGGGAAGACAACGGCTCTGCGCCGCCTGAAAAGCGTCTTAGATGGGCAAGATTACACCGTACTCTACCTTTCTGAATCTAAACTTACCCCGAGACACTTCTACAACGGTCTTCTGGAGCAGCTGGGGTGTGAAACACGGTTCTACCGAGGTGACGCAAGGAATCTACTGCACCACGAAATTGAAATTATGCGTGGAGTTGGACACCGAAAACTGGTTGTGATTGTGGATGAAGGGCATCTACTCTCTAAGGAAATGCTGGAGGAAATCCGCTTCTTACTCAACTACAAAATGGATTCTGAAAATCCCCTCGCACTCATTTTGGCTGGCCAGACGGAGCTATGGGAGAAACTACGGCTGCAAGCGTACAGAGCGATCCTCCACAGGGTTGATATTCAGTGCTTTCTGATGCCTTACGAATACGCTCAGACGAAAGCCTATATTGAGAAGCAACTGACCTATGCTGGACACCCCAACGCAATCTTCTCTGAGGACGCCATGAAAGCAGTCCACTCTTTCTCATCCGGCATCCCGAGACTGATTAACCGGGCCTGTACCCAGTCTCTTGTCTACGCATACCAAAACCGCCGGGCCATTATTGATGACCGGATGGTACAACTCGTCCTGGAGGGCGAGGTTTCTTGAATACCGGAAAGAAGGGGATGGCTGGAGCCATCCCCTTCTCTTATGCGACAAAACGCACCGGCGCCGGACAATGATGTCCGGCGATGACCGACAAAACAGCCCGTCTATTTCACGACAGAACAGGCCGTCTGCGACAGACAGCTCCAAATTGGTGCTACCTTCTTACCCCCATACTATACTTCAAATTTCCTCAAAAGCAAACATAGCTTCCTTTGGAAGTTTGTCATTGTCACAGCCCAGCAGATATTGGATCACCTTTCTGGCATAGAAATTTGAAATAGTGGTGTCCCAATCGGCCAGCCGAAGGATCTCTGCTGTGCTGGTTTCAAAATCCAACGAAATTTCACCCCACTCGCCGTCGCAGTCTGCCTGATATTCGTAGACTGCTGCGGCGATTTTCTTTTTTCTCTTGGTTTTGGCTTTCTGCTTGATGCGAACCGCCCGGACAGCTCCCTCGGCAGCTGCAAGCAGGGTCAGCTTTTCCGTAGCTTTGCGGTAGGCTCGCTCTGCACCGCTGGCGGTGCTGCCCTCAAACAAGACCGCCAGCTCCTCAAAGGTGGGGCGGTTCTTCCATGAGCTGACCCGTCCACAGGTCATACAGAGGGCCAGCCGTTTTTCCAGCAGCGTCTGCTCCCGGAAATTCAGCTTTTCAAAGGCCCTCTGGATCTTCTCAGCCTGAGCGCCATTCCAGAGAATATCGGTATAATTCCAGCTGTCATCTACGGCCACTTCCTCGCCGGTTTCTTCGCTGTCCGCCTCCTGAATGGTCTGATAAAACGGAACCCGGCTTCGATTTTGTTTGGCCAATGCCAAAAACTTTGCTGCGGTTTCCTCGGTACAACCGTTTTTCTGGGCATATTTCTGGATTGCCGCCTGTTCAGACTGACCGGATTGATTGTAGAGCCAAGCAATCCCACGCACAGCTTTGTACTCATCCACATTTTCAAAGGAACCGGCCTCCTCCTGCATCCGGCAGGTCAAAAGGGCATTCCCGATAAAATGATGGGCATAGGTCAGAAAATCTGCCCCTTGTGCGGGATCGTATCCCCGGAGACAGTCCAACATGGCAAGCACACATCCCATTTTGTAGTCCAAAAAGCGTTCTGGGTCATAGCGATCCAGCCCCTCCCGCAGCAGGAAACGGCGAACACGACCATTAAGCCGATTTTCATAGCAGTGCAGGAAAAAGGAGAACCAGCGCAATTCACGGCTCCGCACAGCCTCAATGATGTAGTCGTTCATATTTTCCAGAACAGGCGGTTCCGGGTCAAGCTGAAAGATGCGTTCCACTTCCCGCATGGTTAAGCCCTTGGATTCCGTCAGAAAACTGTATTTGGCACAGTGGTCGGACAGCTCCCATGTCCACGCTGTATCCATTTTCCCTCACCACCTTTCGGATGTTTCGCTGCTTATTTCTTTGCTTATTTCTTTTTTACTGCTTCTAAAAGTGCATCCTGGGTCATTTCCTGCTCGTAGACAGTGCTGGCATAGCGCTGATCTGAAAGCGCACGGAACATCTTATCTTTTGCCAGCTTCTTCATAGCTGCTGCCGTTTCTTTATCCAGCTTTCCACGGCGGGTGCTTTGCAAAATGGTGTTCATACGGCGGGTATAAATAGCCTTTATCGGATGATCATCTGCAAGCTCCCGCTGCTCCCGGCCTCTCAGATTGCCGATTTGTCGGCACGTCCGTCCCTGCTGGTCGCCGGGGGTCAGACCGCCGCAGTATTTGGTATGCCGTGCGTCAATGGTGAGAAACCATCTGCCGCAGATGGGGCATTTCTTGGGTGCATGGCCCACACAAAGCCCCTCAAACAAATCAGAACGGAACATTCCCACAAAGGAGACATAGTGCATCCGCTTGACCAGCTGCGGCTCCGTCTTTCCGGGCCGAAAAGCGGATACATACTGCACCGAAGCATTGGTCAGGGTCATCCAGGCCGGGTTATCCAGCGACAGAGTTGGCTCACCTTTGAAGAACTGCCCGAACATTGCTGCATAACCATCCGGGGTACGGTCATAGCCTGGTTCATTCAACCGCTCTGCAAATTTTGTCAAGGCTTCCTTGTACTGCCCCAGAGAATAACTCAAATGCCCCAGCACCTGCACTATTCGGACGAGCATGGTTGCCTTGCTGTGCTGACCAGTCAAGGCACAGATCAACTGCTCCTGATGAGAGAGCTGCAAATAGGCTTTGGCGTCCTCCATATATTCTTCGGAAAATATGGCTGCAAGTTTTTGCTCAAAATAGCTTCGATTCAGACGGGAAAAGGGCGGTGTAACCTGCAAAAAGGAGATGATCTCGCCAGCGGCTTGCTGCACCTGCGGCAGCAGCTCCATATCCACGGAACCGGTGTTCATCCCCTGAAGCAGTTGGTTCAGCACATTGCAGGGAGCATCCAGCTTTTCAATGGTACTGTCCGGGATGTTCAGCACCTCGCAGCCAATGGTTCCTGTGGGCATCGTACACCCCTCATAGGTTACGGTGTCCTGCCAGAAATCCAGAGATAAAACGGCATGGTTGATAATCTGATCCATCTTCTCCCTCCTGTCATGTTTTTCTATTTTCATAATAGCACACAACAAAGGCCTTGTCATGTTTTTTGAAAACAGCTTGTCATGCCATTAGCCTGTTTTTTTCGGTTTTCCCCATAACCTATACAGAGGGGTGAGAAAACCACCCCATCAAAAAGGAAATGGAGGGAATCGGTATGAATCTGTTTGAAGTGGTGAAAGCCAATATCAACACACAAGAAGTAGCGCAGACGTATGGAATCGACGTCAACCACCATGGCATGGCACTGTGTCCGTTCCACAATGACCGTCATCCGAGCTTATATGTGTCGGATGACCACTACCACTGTTTCGCCTGTGGGGAACACGGAGATGTGATCGACCTGACCGCCAAGCTGTTTGACCTTCGGCTGTATGATGCGGCCCGAAAACTGGCATCGGACTTTCACCTTGCGCCGGACAAGCCCTTGCCGGAAGCCATTCGACGGGAAAAGGAACACAAAACCAGAGCACAGCGGCTTCGTGAAAACGAGCGGCTGTGCTTTTCTGTTTTGAACGAGTATCGGCGATTGCTCCTGGATTGGAAAAAACGGTATGCACCACAAACGCCGGAAGATGTGCTGGACGAGCGGTTTGTGGAAGCCTGCCACCGTCTGCCATGGGCAGAGTATCAGCTGGACATCCTGCTGCAAGGCGATTCCTATGAACGAGGCGAAACCGTGAGTAATCTAACGGCAAACGGATACATCCGCAAATTACAGGCCCGTCTGAGAGAGGAGCGATACCATGAACAACCCTATTTGGATCGATGATAAGGGGAAAATTGTTGAACCGGAATACTGCCGGGATTTCCTGTCCCGGCATCCGATGCGCTGCATCAATGACCACTTTTATACTGTGGATGGCCCGTTGCCGGATGAAAGCAAATTGAAGAGAACGATTTATGAGGAAATCTCGCCCTGGCTGCATGACAAGGTCGCACAGACGGTGGAGCAGGTGCTCAAGACATTGAAGCTGGCGGCATACGCAGACCCGTTGCCCCTGCAATGTGACCGCATCCATGTGGCGAATGGCACTTATTTTCTGGATGGCACGTTTACAGAGGAAAAAGAGTATTGCAGCAACCGTCTGTCGGTATCCTATCGGGCTGATGCTCCGGCACCGGAACACTGGCTGCGCTTCCTTTCGGAACTGCTGGAGCCGGAGGATATTCCCGCCTTGCAGGAGTATCTGGGCTACTGCCTGATTCCATCCACCAAAGGACAGAAAATGCTCATGCTGATCGGCAAGGGCGGTGAGGGCAAAAGCCGCATCGGTGTGGTGATGAACACCATTTTCGGGCTCAACATGAATACCACTTCCATCCAAAAAGTAGAAACTAATCGGTTTGCCAGAGCCGACCTGGAGGGCAAGCTGCTGATGGTGGACGATGATCTGGACATGAACGCCTTGACCAAAACCAACTATGTAAAATCCATTGTAACAGCAGAATTGCGGATGGATTTGGAGCGGAAGAAAGAACAAAGCTATCAGGGACTGCTTTATGTACGCTTCCTCTGTTTCGGTAACGGGGTATTGACTGCACTTCACGACCGCAGCGACGGTTTCTTTCGCCGTCAGATCATTCTGACCACCAAAGATAAGCCTGTGGATCGGTTTGATGACCCGTTTCTTGCTGAGAAATTGATTGCCGAAAAAGAGGGAATCTTCCTCTGGATGCTGGAGGGATTGCGGCGGCTGATCGCCAATCACTATCACTTTACCATCAGCCAGAGAGCCAAGGACAATATCACTTCCGCAGTTCGGGATGCCAACAACATTCTGGACTTTCTCGATTCTGAGGGTTATGTGGCATTCAAGGCCGATTATGAAGCCAGCACCAAAAATCTGTATGCAGCCTATAAGCGGTGGTGTGAGGACAACGCCGAAAACCCACTGTCACCAAAGAGCTTCGCAAACCAGCTCAGCCAGAATGCTGAACGCTACCATTTGGAGCCGGTCAACAATCTACACATCGGCGGTGGAAAACGGTGCCGGGGATATATGGGCATTTATGTTCTGCTCTCGCCTATGGAGTTGTAACGGAACATCAAAACTTTCTGTTCGTGCGTTCATGTGTTCCTAATCGGGTGCAGCCTTTGGAACGAAGGAACGCACGAACGCAAAAAATCGAAGTTCATTTTTATATTTGATAGCTCGGCTGGGCATTAAAATTGGCTATGCCCAATCAATGGTTGTGCAAACGGTGAAAAACACTACCATAATTAGAACACAAATCATTATTCGGTGATTTACAGAACGATGATGGTGGTATGCGGGAAGGTGGCTATTTTCACGGTTTCGCTTGCAAGCCCACCTAATGGCAAAGTCGGTGGGGTACTGTTGCGGACAGTTCTTCATAGACACCATTCTGAGCGATTTTTTGAATGTTATCCATGTTTGCCGAGTCGTGCAGCGTGTATGCTCCACGACAAACAAATTTTACTAAAGAATGAGGTACTTTCTATGAAATCCAATTTGAGAAATGAAATCAAGTCGTACATCGTGCGTTCCGGCTACACGATGCAGGAAGTCGTTGACCGGCTTTCTGAGGATTACAGCTGGAGCGACAGCGTTTCCAATCTGTCCAACAAGCTCCAGCGAGAGTCTCTGCGGTATGTGGAGGCAGTACAGCTTGCCGATGCCCTTGGCTATGATCTCGTATGGCAGAAACGGAGGGACACATGATGCCCGCCGTTCTTACCCGTCGTATCTCCCGCCACCATCGAAAAATCCGCAGATTTGGAGATGGATGGCAGAGTGGATTTGCAAAATCTGCTCTGCCTGTGAGCGGCAGAATTGAAGCAATCAAGAGTGCGGAGAGACTGTCGGTCACACCGCCTTTTGAGGATTTGGGTGCCACACACAAGCCTCTAAAGGCGGCAAGGCATCCGCAGATGCCGCATTCCCCCTCGGAGAGCCCACGGCACTTTGCAGCCCTCTGGGATGAAAGTGTCATAGTGGGTTATTACACTTCCCGCAGGAAGTGCATCCCCGTCCCTGAGCCGTCTACCGCACAACAGAAAGGAGCTAATTTTTATGGCCAGAAACGACGGAATCGACCGTACCTTTGCCCGCAACCAGGACTTGCCTACACTTGATGATGTGGCGAAAGTTCAGGAGCATAACGAACGAGAAAAGGACAGCTACTCCAACCAGGATATTGATACCACCCAGACCTACCGGAATATTCACTTCAAAGCTCCCACCGACAGCTATGCCGCTATGTTCGATCAGTTGATTGCTGATGGGATTATCTCCACCCGTGGCCTGAAAGCCGATGCGGTGAAATACGGGGAACTAATTTTTGATGTGAACTCCGCTTACTTCCACAATCACGGCGGCTACGAATATGCCAAGCAATTCTACACCGACGCATACAAAGCAGCCGTGGAGATTGTGGGCGGTGAGCAGTACATCCTCTCTGCTGTCATGCACGCTGATGAGCGCAACCGGGCTATGTCGGAAGCTCTGGGGCAGGATGTATACCACTACCACCTTCATGTGGTGTATGTCCCGGTGGTGGAGAAACAGATTCTCTGGTCGAAGCGGTGCAAGGATAAGTCCCTTGTGGGTACAGTCAAGGAAACGATCATGCAGGTCAGCCGGAGCAAAAAGTGGGAATCCAAGGTAGTTCTGGATGAGCAGGGCAATCCGCTTCTGACCGCCAAGGGCAAGAAAGTCCTGCGAACATCGTACAGTGTCCTGCAAGACGATTTCTTCAACTATATGAAAGCTGCCGGATATACCGATGTGGAGCGTGGAGAGCGTGGCAGTACCGAGGAACATCTGACTGTGACCCAGTTCAAGATGGCACAGGAGCAGCAGCGTCTGGAGGCTATGACCGCTCAAATCGCTCAGACAGAACAGGCGCTGGGCACCGCACAGGCTGCCGTTGAGAAAAAGCAGAAGGAGCTGCAATCCCTGCAAAAGCAGACCAAAGAACAGCGTACTGCCGCCCTGACGGTACAGGAAATCCGCTCCATGGGGAAAAAGACGATCACCGGCAATATCACTCTGACCCCATCCGAGTGCAGCACACTCAAGGATTATGCGGTCAACGGGATTCTTGCCAAAGCGGAAAACAGCCGTTTGGAAGAAAAACTGCAAAGCGCACAAAAAAGTGCCGCTGTCTGGAAACAGCGATATGAAAAGATTTATGACAAGTACCAAGAACTGAAAAAGGAAGTCCAGCCATATCTGGACGCTGTCAAGCTCGCACCCGAAAAGGTGCGGGCTTTTCTTGATGCCATTTTGACCCGTACCCGGCAAACAAGGCAGCACGATCAACCTTCCCGCCGCAAGTCGCAAGATATAGAACTTTAACAGAAAGGAATTTTTGCTTATGACCAATCTGACAACAAAACTCAATAAGTTGGTGCTCGATGATTCTCCTTCGGAAAAGCTGATTAACGCTTGTGCCGAAATCGATATTGAATCCTGCTTTGACCTGATTTTTGAACCGCCGATTGATTTTCTGGAAGAATGCCGGAAACGCTGGGAAAACCGAATGAACCCTTTTACAGGTACGGTAGAACGAAAAATCGGAAATACCTGGTATCTGCTGGAGACTGTATGTGACGGGAATGAGCCGCTTACCCACAAGGTAAAACGGCTCATTTTCTCGGATAAGGAGGCGCTTTGTTCATGACACAGACTCAAATTCATGCTACAATATCACCATGCACACCGATTCTGTCAGCTGACCCAACCGTAAAGGAGGACGCTATGTTGGATCAGCAGAAAATCACCATCCTGTACTGCCGCCTCAGCAATGAGGATGCACTGGATGGAGAATCAAATTCGATACAGAATCAAAAAGAGTTTTTAACCCGGTACGCAGCCGAGCATGGCTACACCAACCTGAAAATTCTGGTGGATGACGGATATACGGGAACCAATTTTGACCGTCCCGGCGTGCAGGAAGGCTTTGCACTGGTTAAGCAGGGGCTTGTCGGTTGCTGGCTGGTCAAGGATCTTAGTAGGTTTGGCCGAGATTACCTGACCGTTGGACAGTACACGGACATCATTTTCCCCAGCTACGATGTGCGCTTTGTCGCTGTCAATGATGGTGTGGACAGTGAACGAGGCGACAGCGACGGCTTTGCTGCTATTCGTAATTTGTTCAACGAATGGTATCCACGGGACACCAGCAAAAAAGTCCGGGTCGTATTCCGGCAGAAAGGCACCAGCGGAAAGCATCTGGGAAAACCGCCCTATGGTTATCGCACTGACCCTACCGATAAAGACCATTGGATCATTGACGAGGATGCCGCCCCAGTAGTCAAGCGCATCTTTGACCTGGCTATTGACGGCAAGGGGCCGGAACAGATTGCCCGTATACTGGAGAAGGATAAGGTGTTGACTACCAAGGCGCTGTATGCCAAACAGTCGGAAAATCATCCTGACCCGAAAAAGCGTAAGAAAATGCCGGAGCGCCCTTACCATTGGATTGGTCAATCGGTTGCGGGTATTCTGGAACGGATGGAGTACACCGGCTGTACCTGCAATTTCAAGACCTATTCCAAGTCCTATAAGCTGAAGAAGCGGATTCCCAATGCCATCGAAGATATGTGTATCTTCCCTGATACGCAGGAAGCAATCGTTTCTCAGGCTCAGTGGGACAGGGTGCAGGAGCTGCGAAAAAACAAACGCCGTCCCACAAAGGCGGAACGGCAGGGATTATTCTCCGGGCTTCTGTTCTGTCCCGATTGTGGGAATAAGCTGCACTTTGCTACCTGCAAAAGCTTTGACGGCAAGCAAGACCACTATGTATGCTCCAGCTACAAAAGCGGTCGAGGCACCTGTTCTGCCCACTATATCCGGGAAGATGTACTGCGGGAACTGGTGATGGAGCGCATCCGTGCGGTCAATGCCTATATTCGGCAGGACGTGGAGGGTTTTCAAGAGGAATGGCTGCAATGCCGCCGCTCCGATCAGGAACGCAACATCCGAGAAGATCGGAAGCGAGTGGAGCAGGCCAAGAAACGGCTGGCTGACCTGGATGTTCTTCTGTCCCGACTTTATGAGGATTTTGTCCTGGGTGATCTGAGCAAGGAGCGGTACAAGAAAATGACCGCCGATTACGAGGCAGAACAGGAACGGTTAAAACTCGAAATTGAAGTGACGGAAGAATGGCTGGAAACGCAGGAAACTATGAGTGCTGATGTAGACGCCTTTGTCGCCCTGACCCAGAAGTATGTGGATGTGCCGGAATTGACACCTACGATAGTCAATGAATATATCAAGAAGATTGAGGTGTTTGCGCCGGACAAATCCAGCGGCAAGCGGGTACAGAAGGTGAAAATCTATTTCAACTTCGTGGATGACGTAGAGATTCCTGTGGTTTCCGAGCTTGTTGTTGCGAAATCTACCCCTGGACGCAGAAAAACGGCGTGACCATTGCGGTCACACCGTTCTCTGCCCCTCGCAATGCTAAATAGTACCTTATCACTATTAAGCCTTCGGCTGCCGGGATTTTTTGCGGCACATGACAGCCGGGGCGGGGGATTTGCTGTGAAGTTTTTGCAGAAAAAGGATTCCCATTTTCACCGTCATGTGTTATAATCATGATATCCCCTAAATTTGGAAAGCAGGAGGAATGCAATATTGACAACTATAACGGCAATACCTACGCACGGCAGGACACGGATATGTCTGTCGGCGCCTGGATCGGCACCCTGATCCTCTCGGCAATTCCCATCGTTGGTTTCATCTGCCTGATCGTTTGGGCGGTGAGCAGCTCTCCGGAGAAGCGTTCCCGGAAAAATTGGGCGATCGCTCAGTTTATCCTGACGCTGATCGGTGTGGTTGTTGCAATTCTGGTGTATGCCATGTACGGCGCTTCCCTGGCGTATCTGCTGAGTTAATACTATTTCTTAATAAAATGATTTCATCATTTTATTCTGCCGTTTCACGGCAGACCGCCTGGGCGGCGGTAAGAAATGTATTGACTTCGTTTTTAAGCGGCAGTGGCCGCTGGCCGCAATCCTGCGGCCTAATAAAACGCTTAAAAGCGTTTTATTAAAAACTCGTATAAGACAAATCCCCCAACCCGGATTTTCCCGGGTTGGGGGACATCTTTTTTGTTTCAGCACTGACGCATCAGGCGGATGTAGAATTCTACGGCCTTGGCGGCGGTTTCCAGACGGATGCGTTCGTTGTTGCCGTGGATGGTGGAACGTTCTTCGGCGGTCAAGTCCATGGCGGAGAAGCGGTAGACGTGATTGCTCAGGTCGCGGTAATGCCGGGAATCGGAGCATTGCACCATCAGGTATGGGGAGACGATGCAGCCCGGCCAGGTGTTGGCCACGGCGGCGGCGACCTTTTCCCAGGCGTCGCAGCCGGTTTCGGAAACGGGGCTGGGCTCAAAGGATTCCAGGGACGTGATCTCCACGGCGGGGTCGTTGACGGTTTTTTCCAGATAGGCCAGGGCGGAAGCGACGCTGTCGGCGGGGTTCAGGCGGATGTTGGATACCATTTTCGCTTCGGGAGGAATCACGTTCCGGGCGGAGCTGCCCTCCATCTGGGTGAAGGCCACGGTGGTGCGCACCAGCGCGTTCATTTCGCCGCCGCTCTTTTTGCCGAGCAGGTCTATGATCCAGCCGAAGCACCACATGTTGGCGAAGATCACCCGGTACAATGGCGTTGAATACCGACCCAGTGTGTCGAACATCTGGGCGGCGGGGCCGTCGATGTGGGCTTTGAAGGGGTGATCCTCCACCCGCTTGCAGGCCGCTGCCAGCACGCCCACCGGGGTGTGGGGCTTGGGGGCGGAGGCGTGACCGCCGGCGGAGAGGGTGCGGTACTGGGCGTTCAGCATCCCCTTTTCCGCAATGCCAATCAGGCCGCAGGGCTGCTTCACGCCGGGGAACACGTTCTCCACAACGGCGCCGCCCTCGTCCACCACAATGGCGGGGTGGATGCCGTGCTCGGTGAAGTACGCCACAATGTTGGGCGCGCCCTGACCGTTGATCTCCTCGCCGCCGGAGAAGGCAAAATAAATGTCCTTTTCCGGCCGGAAGCCCTGGCCGATGAGGGAATTGGCGGCGGAAAGAATGCCGTTGAAGGTGACCTTGGTGTCCAGGGTGCCGCGCCCCCAGAGGATGCCGTCCTCAATGATTCCGGCAAAGGGGGGCTTGTCCCACTTTTCCTCGTTGACGGGCACCACGTCGTAGTGCGCCATCATAACGGCGGGGTCGCCCGCCTGCTTGCCCGGCCACCGCAGCAGCAGCGCCCGGTTGGGAAGCTGCTGGAAGGTGCAGGCGGCGAACACGTTGGGGTACAGGGTGGGCAGCAGGGAGATCAGCTTCTGAAATTCCCCCTCGTCCTCCAGAGAATGGTCGTTGTAGGACACAGTTTTGCAGCGAACCAGCTGGGCGAGGGAATCCACGGCGGCGCCCTTGTCAAAGGCAATTTCTTCCTTGGTGACCGCGGGCTGGGGCTTGGGACGGAAGCGGATGGTGCGGACGGCGACCACGGCAATGAATGCGGCGAGAACCGCGAGAATCCAATATCCGATCATGTTTACAGAACTCCTCTCTTATAAAGCAGCCGGGAAACGGCAATGGTGAACAGCACGCTCACCGGAACCATAATGCCCACGGTACCGGCGTTCAGGGCAGGGACGAAGATGAACAGAATCAGCATCAGCACCACCGGCGCCACGGCGATTTTCCAGTTCCGGCTGACGAAGGCCACGCCCAAGCCGCCGAACAGGGCGGGCAGCATCTGGGCAAAGGCCGGTTCCAGCACCGGCGCTTCCAGCACGGGGGTCAGGGGGACAATGAGAATCACGCCGAGGATGATAATGACGGTGGTGACAATGGAGGAGGTGGCAATGGCGATGGTGGAGATGATCTCGCCCTCCTCAGAGTTGGCGCTGACGTTGTTCTGCTCCAGAGCGTTGATGGCGCAGGGGAGCTTCAGATTGGAGATGTTGCCGGTGACGAAGCTGAGGTAGGAGCCGCCGGCGCCCAGCATGGGAACGAAGGTAACGGTTTCAATGACGCCCACCGCCCAGTACATGGGTGCGGTGGCGATCAGACCCACCACCAGCGCGCCCCAGTCGGGGGCAGCGCCGAACAGGGCGGCCACCGTCAGGGGGAAGGCCAGCAGCAGAAGCATCACGGAAATGTTCCAGATGGTGCCGCTGCGGTGAACGGAGTCGATGTAGCTAAGCTGCTTTTTCATATCGGCACCTCCTTAACCCAGCCACGCGGTGAGGGGAATGGCGGAGGCCATGCCCAGCACCAGGGAAATGGGCAGCGCGTAGTCGTTGACCCACGCCCACTTGAGCTTTTTCATGAGCAGCCCACAGACCACCATGATTGCGGCGGACACGGCCATGACGCACACCGGGACAAGTCCGGAGGTGGCGGCGTAATCCCCCGGCGTCCACAGGCGGGAGAAATCGCAGAATACGTAGCCCAGGAACGCGGAGATCATGCCGATAAACATGGCATTCTGGAAAATATCCGCCCATTTGGCGTCCCGGTTTTCCAGAACGGTCATACCCCGCAGCAGCTTCTTGCCGATGACAGGCACCAGCCAGATGCCCACCATGATGGACAGGGTCATTACCAGGGCGATGTTGACGTATTGCTGGGCGGTCAGGGCGCTGATTTTGCCAAGCTCTAAGCCCATGGCGCTGACGGCGTTGGATGCCGCGATGGCCTCATAGCTCAATGAGCCGACCACGCTCAGCCGCAGCCAGGGCAGGGGAATGCCCAGACTTTTACTTAAAGTAATGACGCTGATGACGATGGACACGGCCGGGGCAATGGTGAACAGCGCGGCGGTTTTGACGGTTTTTTTGATTTTGGCCTGATCCATGCCAATCTCCTTACTGCGGCGCAGAGCCTTAATAAGGAAGAAAACCGACTGTGCCAGAACCACGGCGATCAGGATTCCGGCGAGCAGGTAAAGCACCGGATGGTTGACGCTGAATTCCATGGAAACACCTCCGAAGAAAAGATGGATTCATTATAGCACGGCGCCGTTCCCGAAACAAGAAGCAATCCGACAGAAAAGAAGGGAAACTCTGAATAAATCGTCTGCGGCTGTGAGCGGATCTTTTTCGCCCATTCTTCCGTATCGAAAACGGGAAATACATACAGTATTCCTCCGCTTTCGATACTTCGACTGGCCGAAAAATCTCTCACTCACAGCTCTTGCCGATTTAATCAGAGCTTCCGAAGATTTCCTGCTTGCTATTTCCCGTCGGATAAGGTAAAATGGTGGGGAGTTTTTGGGAAAGAGGCAACGGAAATGACAAAAGCGGCGTTTGATAACAACAAGTACCTGCAAATGCAGTCCGCCCACATCCGGGAGCGCATTGCCCAGTTTGGCGGCAAGCTGTACCTGGAATTCGGGGGCAAGCTCTATGACGATAACCATGCGTCCCGTGTCCTGCCCGGCTTCCAGCCGGACAGCAAGCTGCGGATGCTGCTGCAGCTGAAGGATCAGGTGGAGATGGTGATCGTCATCAACGCCGACGATATCGAAAAAAACAAGGTTCGGGGCGACCTGGGCATCACCTATGACCGGGATGTCATTCGCCTGATCGACATTTTCCGGGGGTTCGGCCTGTATGTTTCCAGCGTGGTGCTGACCCGCTTCCATGAGCAGGCGCTGGCAAAGGCGTTCCAGTCCCGCCTGGAGGGGCTGGGCATCCGGGTCTATCACCATTTTGAGATTCCGGGCTACCCCTCCGACACCGGACATATCGTCAGCCCCGACGGCTTCGGGAAAAACGATTACATCGAAACGACCCGGTCGCTAGTGGTGGTCACGGCGCCCGGCCCCGGCAGCGGCAAGCTGGCGACCTGCCTGAGCCAGCTGTACCACGAGCATATCCGGGGCAACACGGCGGGCTACGCCAAATTTGAGACCTTCCCCATCTGGAACGTGCCGCTGAACCATCCGGTGAACCTGGCCTACGAGGCCGCCACGGCGGATTTGAACGACGTGAACATGATCGACCCCTTCCATCTGGAAGCCTACGGGGTCACCACCGTCAATTACAACCGGGACGTGGAGGCGTTCCCCGTGCTGGTGGCGATTTTTGAGAAAATTCTGGGGCACTGCCCCTACAAATCCCCCACGGACATGGGCGTGAATATGGTGGGCAACTGCATCGTGGATGACGAAGCCGCCCGGTTTGCCTCCCGGCAGGAGATCATCCGCAGGTACTATGAGGCCTTGTGCGAGCAGAAGCAGGGCAAGGGCAGCGACGAGACGGTGCGCAAGCTGGAGCTGCTGATGAAAAAGGCCGGTGTGACCCCAGAGGAACGGAAGGTGGTCGCCCCCGCATTGCAGCGGGCGGAGCAGACCGGCGCCCCCGCCGCCGCTATGGAGCTGCCCGACGGCACCATTGTCACAGGCAAGACCTCCGACCTTCTGGGCGCGTCCTCGGCGCTGCTGCTGAACGCGCTGAAAAAGCTGGCGGGTATGCGGGACAGTCTGCACCTGATCTCCCCGGTGGTGCTTGACCCCATCCAGCATCTGAAGGTTGACCACTTGGGCAACCGCAACCCCCGCCTCCATACCGACGAGACGCTGATCGCCCTGTCCATTTGTGCCGCCACCAACCCCATGGCGGAACTGGCCATGGAGCAGCTGGACAAGCTGCGGGGCTGCGAGGTGCATTCCTCGGTGATCTTGTCCGCCGTGGACGAAAAGACCTTCAAGCGCCTGGGCGTCAACCTGACCTGCGAGCCGAGATATAAGGGGTAAAAATAAAATGCAGAATGCCAAAGAAATGGCATTCTGCATTTTTTGCGAAATAATACTATTTCTTCATAAAATGATTTCATCATTTTATGAAAGCCGTTTCACGGCAGACCGCCTGGGCGGCGGTAAGAAATGTATTGACTTCGTTTTTTAGCGGCAGTGGCCGCTGGCCGCAATACTGCGGCCTAATAAAACGCTTTTAAGCGTTTTATTAAAAACTCGTATAAGGACTAAGCTCTCTGCTCGCAGTAGACGCACCTGTGGATGCCCGCGGCCTTGTCGGTGCAGCGGAACAGCTGGGGCAGCTCCTGCTCGGTTTGGGTGATGCACTTGGGGTTGCGGCAGACCCGGTCGTATTCCAGACCGGTCGTGTCAATGGCTTCCTTCATGGGATTCCGGGCGGCTTCGTCCAGAAGCTTCAGGATCAGCGCCATGCGCATATATTTGCCGTTCAGCGCCTGACGGAAATAGGCGGCTCTGGGGTCGTCGTCCACCTTGACGCTGATCTCGTTGACCCGGGGCAGGGGGTGCAGGACGCACATTTTTTCCTTCGCCAGCTTCATTTTCTCGGTATCGAGAACGTAGCTGTCCTTGAGCCGCTCGTACTCCCAGGGGTCGTCGAAGCGCTCCCGCTGGATGCGGGTCATGTACAGCACGTCAAGATCGGGCATGGCTTCCTCCAGAGAGGACACTTCTGTATAGGGAATCCCCTGATTTTCAAACACGTTGTACCGGATAAATCCGGGAATTTTCAGCTCTTCCGGGGAAATCAGAACAAATTGAATGCCCCTGTAGCGGCTCATGGCCTCGATCAGAGAGTGAACCGTCCGGCCGTATTTCAGGTCGCCGCACAATCCGATGGTGAGATTATCCAGCCGCCCCATTTCCCGGGAAATGGTCAGCAGGTCGGCAAGGGTCTGGGTGGGGTGGTTGTGGCCGCCGTCTCCGGCGTTGATGACGGGAATGGAGGCCGCCTGACTTGCCACGTAGGGCGCGCCCTCCTTGGGATGGCGCATGGCGATGATGTCGGCGTAGCAGCTGACGATTTTGGCGGTATCCGCCACGCTTTCGCCCTTGGAGGCGGAGGAAGAGCTGGCCTCGCTGAAGCCGATGACGCTGCCGCCCAGCTCCAGCATCGCGGCCTCGAAGCTCAGGCGGGTGCGGGTGGAGGGTTCAAAGAACAGGGTCGCCAGCTTCTTGTGGGCGCATCTGTCCCAGTAGGCTTCCGGGTGGGCAATGATGTCCTTGGCGGTGGCGATCAGCCCATCCAGCTCGTCCACCCCTAAATCCAGAATGCTGTTCAGACTCTTCATGCCTTCGCTCCGTTCACGGCAAGGTAGTTTTTGATCCGCGCCACATTCTCGGCGTTGGCGGGGTCTTCTTCCAGATAGGCAATGATGTCGTACACATCCACCACGGAGTAGACGGGGAAGCCGAATTCCTCCTCCACTTCCTCCATGGCCAGCTTTTCGCCCTTGCCCCGCTCCTTGCGGTCGACCATGATGAAGGTGGCGGCAACCTTGACGCCCTCCAAATGGCTCAAAATGGCCATGCTTTCCCGGATGGCGGTTCCGGCGGTGATGACGTCCTCCACGATGACCACTTCCTCACCGGCCTTGGGGACGTAGCCCACAAACACGCCGCCCTCGCCGTGATCCTTGGCTTCCTTGCGGTTGAAGAAGAAGGGAACGTCCAGCCCGTCCCGGCTCAGGGCGACGGCGGCGGACACGGCGATGGAAATGCCCTTGTAGGCGGGGCCGTAGAGGACGGTCTTCCGCTGCCCCAGCTTTTCCCGGTAGGCGCGGGCGTAAAATTCGCCCAGGGTCGCGATTTCCTGACCGGTTTTGATCTCCCCGGCGTTGATGAAATAGGGGATTTTCCGGCCGGATTTGGCGGTAAAATCGCCGAATTTCAGCACACCGGCCTTTTCCAGGAACTGAATGAATTCTCTTTTGTAGCTTTCCAAAATGCTTCCTCCTTATTTCAGTCGCAGAATTCTGCCACGCAGCGTTCATAGGCGGCCACGGGGTCGGCGGCGGCCGTGATGGGACGGCCGACCACGATGTAGTCCGAACCGATGGCCTTGGCGGCGGCTGGGGTCATCACCCGCTTCTGGTCGCCTACGTCTCCGTCGGCGAAGCGGACGCCGGGGGTCACGGTGAGAAAGCGCTGACCGCAGCGCTCATGCACCTTCCCCGCTTCCAGAGGAGAGCAGACCACGCCGTCCAGACCCGCGTTTTTCGCGGTCTCGGCGTAGTGCATGACCACTTCGTCAATGGGTTCGTGAATGAGCAGGTCGGACTCCATGGCCGCCTGATCGGTGGAGGTCAGCTGGGTCACGGCGATCAGCAGGGGACGGGTGCCGTCCTCCCGGGTCAGACCTTCCAGCGCGGCCTTCATCATGGCGGTGGTGCCGGCGGCATGGAGGTTGGTGATGTCCACGTCCAGATTCCGCAGGACGGACATGGCCTTTTTCACGGTGTTGGGGATGTCGTGAAGTTTCAGATCCAGAAAAATCTTGTGTCCCCGGGCTTTGATCTCCCGGACGATGGCGGGGCCTTCCGCATAGTACAGCTCCATGCCGATCTTTACGAAGGGCTTGCGGCCGGTGAATTTGTCAAGAAAAGCGAAGGTTGCCTGGGCGGATGAAAAATCGCAGGCAACAATGACGTCCTTACCCATTATTTCGCGCCTCCTATAATGTCTTTCAGTTTTTTGATTTTGTATTTTTCCATGACGGCGGGAAGCTCCCGGACGATGTCCCGGCAGACGTAGGGGTTTACGAGATTGGCAGCGCCCACCTCTACGGCGGTAGCGCCTGCCAGCATCATTTCCACCACATCCTCGGCGCTGCTGACGCCGCCCATGCCCACCACGGGGATTTTCACCGCGCCCGCGACCTGATAGACCATGCGCAGCGCCACCGGGAAGATGGCGGGGCCGGAAAAGCCGCCCATTTTGTTGGCAATGATGGGCCTGCGGGTGCGCAGATCAATGCGCATACCAAGCATGGTGTTGATCAGGCTGATACCGTCCGCTCCCGCGTCCTCACAGGCTTTGGCGATGGACACGATGTCGGTGACATTGGGGGAGAGCTTGACGATAACGGGCTTGCTTGTGACCTTTTTCACCGCCGCCGTTACCTCTGCGGCAGCTTCCGGGCAGGTGCCGAAGCTCATGCCGCCCCCGTGGACGTTGGGGCAGCTGACGTTGACCTCCAGCCAGCCCACCTGTTCTTCCTTGTCCAGCTTTTCACAGGTATAGGCGTAATCCGCCACGGAAAAGCCGGAGACGTTGGCCATGACCGGCTTGTGAAAGCACTGTTTCAGCTTCGGGAGTTCTTCGGCAATGACCTTCTCCACGCCGGGATTTTGCAGCCCCACGGCGTTGATCATGCCGCTTGTACACTCGGCAATGCGGGGGGTGGGATTTCCGAAGCGGGGCTCTTTTGTGGTTCCCTTGAAGGAGAAGGTGCCGAGGCAGTTGATGTCATACAGCTCGGCAAATTCGTAGCCGTAACCAAAGGCGCCGGAGGCGGGGATGACCGGGTTGTCCAGCTCGATGCCACAGAGATTGACGCTCAGGCTTCCCATAGAATCTCCTCCTTCTTCATGACGGGGCCGTCCTTGCAGATGCGCTTGTAGCCCGTGAGGGTCTTGCAGGAGCAGCCCATACAGGCGCCGAAGCCGCAGCCCATCCGTTCCTCAAAGCTCATCTGGCCGGAGGTGCGGGTGGCGTTATACACCGCCTTGAGCATCGGCTCCGGGCCGCAGGTGTAGAAATAGGAATAATTCAGATCGTTCAGCGGCGTGGTGGCGAAGCCCTTGACGCCATAGCTTCCGTCGGCGGTGGCGACGATCACCCGGCACCCCAGCGCCCGGAATGCCCCTTCGTAGAATATTTCCGATTGGGTGTTGAAGCCCAGGATCACCGTCACCTGCTTGCCCATGGCGAGCAGCCGTTTGGCAAGGTGGTACAGCGGCGGGACGCCCACGCCGCCGCCCAGCAGGACGGGGCTGCCCCCGGCGGAGGCAAGGTCGTAGCCGTTGCCCAGGCCGGAGAGAATGTCCAGCTTCTCCCCTGGAACCATCCGGGAGAGGATTTCCGTACCCTTGCCCACCACCTTGTAAACAATGGTGAGGGTATCCCCGTCATAGTCGCACACGGAGATGGGGCGGCGGAGGAACTTCCCTGTAATTTGAATGTTGACAAACTGCCCCGGTGCGGTGATGGCGGAGGTGTCTCCGGAAAGCACCATTTTATAGACGCAGTCCGTCAGGGGGGTATTGGAAAGAATCGTGAAAATGCTCTGTTTCATGGTCGCTCCTTCCGGGAAATGGATTTTCGTTAAGCGTCGATGGTGGAAATCGTCAAAGTGGTTTCTTCCAGTACATCCAGCAAAACCCGGATGGTGTCCAGCGCGGTAAACAGCGTCACGTTATGCTCCGTGGCGATCCGGCGGATTTTTATGCCGTCCCGGCCGTTGGAGCCGGGGTCGCGGGTGTTGATGACGTAGGCAATGTGTCCCTGACGCAGGGCGTTGGGAATTTCGTCGCTTCCGTCGCTGATCTTGCCCAGAACATGGGTGCGGATGCCGTTTTCCTTCAGGAACATGGCGGTGCCGGCGGTGGCTTCGATGTTGAAGCCCAGACGGTAGAACCGGCGGATCAGGGGCAGCGCTTCCTCCTTGTCCCGGTCGGCGATGGTGGCAAGCACGGTGCCGTAGTTTTGCAGCTTCATGCCGGAGGCCTGCAGCGCCTTGTACAGGGCGCGGGTCATGGTGCGGTCATAGCCGATGGCCTCGCCGGTGGACTTCATTTCGGGGGTCAGATAGGCATCCAGACCGCGGATTTTGTTGAAGGAGAACACCGGCGCTTTGACGTACCAGCGCTCCTTCTCGGCGGGGTAGATGTCGAAGAAGCCCTGCTCCTTCAGGCTCAGACCCAGAATCACGTCGGTGGCGATGTCCGCCAGGCTGTAGCCCGTGGCCTTGCTCAGGAAGGGAACGGTGCGGGAGGAACGGGGATTGACCTCGATGACGGACACGTTGTCCTCGGGGTCTACGATGAACTGCACGTTGAACAGGCCGACAATGCCAATGCCCAGACCCAGCTTCTTGGCGTATTGCAGGATGATGCCCTTGACCTTGTCGGAGATGGAGAAGGAGGGGTAGACGGAGATGGAGTCGCCGGAGTGGACGCCGGTGCGCTCCACCAGCTCCATAATGCCGGGGACGAACACATCCCGCCCGTCGCAGATGGCGTCGATCTCCACTTCCCGACCCTGAATGTATTTGTCCACCAGAACGGGCTTGTCCTCGTCGATTTCCACGGCGCTTTTCAGGTAGCGGCGCAGCTGGCTCTCGTTCGCCACGATCTGCATGGCGCGGCCGCCCAGCACGAAGCTGGGACGCACCAGCACGGGATAGCCGATCTCGTTTGCCGCTGCGAGACCGTCCTCGATTTTGGTAACGGCTCTGCCCTTGGGCTGGGGGATGTTCAGCTCCTTCAGGAGCTTTTCAAAGGCGTCCCGGTTTTCGGCTCTGTCGATGGCCTCGCAGCCGGTGCCGATGATCTTCACGCCCCGGTCGTGGAGGGGCTGCGCCAGGTTGATGGCGGTCTGACCGCCCAGGGACGCGATCACGCCGTCGGGCTTTTCAAAGTCGATGATGTTCATCACATCCTCGGGGGTCAGAGGCTCGAAGTACAGCTTGTCGGCGGTGGTGTAGTCGGTGGAGACGGTCTCGGGGTTATTGTTGATGATGATGGCCTCGTAGCCCGCCTTCTTGATGGTCATGACGGCGTGGACGGTGGAGTAGTCGAATTCCACGCCCTGACCGATGCGGATGGGACCCGCGCCCAGCACCACGATCTTCTTTTTGCTCGTCAGCCGGGAGACGTTTCCGCCGGTGTAGGAGGAGTAGAAGTAGGGGATATACGCGCCGGTGTGGCAGGTGTCCACCATGCGGAAGGCCGGGAACATACCGTGTTCTCTGCGGAAATCGGACACGTCCGTCTCGGAGCATTTCCACAGCCGGCTTACATATTTGTCGCTGAAGCCCATCTTCTTGGCGTCCAGAAGGGCTTCCGGCTCTTTGACATGGAGCTTTAAGTATTCCTCCATGTCCACGATGCGCTTGATGGCGTTCAGAAAGTAGACGTCAATGGCGGTGATCTCATGAATCTGCTCCACGGTGACGCCCCGGTAGATGATTTCCGCGATGGCAAAAATGTTGTCGGAGCGGAACACGCTGATGTAGTCCCGTAGCTCCTCCGTGGTCATGTCGTCAAATTTGTGGTGGTAGACGTGGTTTGCGCCCACCTCCAGGGAACGGATGCCCTTGAGCAGGGACTCCTCCAGATTGGAGCCGATGCCCATGACCTCGCCGGTGGCCATCATCTGAGTGCCCAGAATGTTGATGGCGGAGGTGAACTTGTCGAAGGGGAACCGGGGCAGCTTGGTGATGACGTAGTCCAGCTTCGGCTCAAAGGCGGCGTTGGTGTTGGCAATCTTGATGTCCTCCAGCGCCATGCCCACGGCGATTTTCGCGGTGACCCGGGCGATGGGGTAGCCGGAGGCCTTGGAGGCCAGCGCGGAGGAACGGGATACCCGGGGGTTGACCTCGATGAGGTAGTATTTGGAGGAATTGGGGTCGAGGGCAAACTGGACGTTGCAGCCGCCCTCCACCTTCAGCGCCCGGATGATCTTGATGGCGGAGTCGTTGAGCATCTTCCTGTCGTGGTCGCTGAGGGTCATAATGGGGGCGACCACCATGCTGTCGCCGGTGTGGACGCCCACGGGGTCGATGTTCTCCATGCCGCAGATGGTGATGGCGTGGTCATTAGAGTCCCGCATGACTTCAAATTCGATCTCCTTGTAGCCCTTGACGGACTTCTCCACCAGAACCTGATGGACAGGGGAGAGGGCAAAGGCGTTGAGGCCGATCTCCACCAGCTCGTCTTCATTGTAGGCAAAGCCGCCGCCGGTGCCGCCCAGAGTAAAGGCGGGGCGAAGCACCACGGGGTAGCCGATGCGCTTGGCTGCCTCCTTGGCCTCCTCCAGAGAGTAGGAAATTTCGGAGGGGATGACCGGCTCGCCGATGGACTGGCACAGCTCTTTGAAAAGCTCCCGATCCTCGGCACGCTCAATGGACTCGCTGGAGGTGCCCAGCAGCCTGACCCGGCATTCCCGGAGAATGCCCTTCTTTTCCAGCTGCATGGCCAGATTCAGACCTGTCTGACCGCCGATGCCGGGAATGATGGCGTCGGGACGCTCGTAGCGGATGATCTTGGCGATATATTCCAGGGTCAGCGGCTCCATGTAGACCTTGTCGGCGATGATGGTGTCGGTCATGATGGTGGCGGGGTTGGAGTTGCACAGCACCACCTCGTAGCCCTCTTCCTTCAGGGCAAGACAGGCCTGGGTGCCGGCGTAGTCGAACTCCGCCGCCTGGCCGATGACGATGGGGCCGGAGCCAATGATGAGAATTTTCTTGATGTCGGTTCTTTTTGCCATGGTGTTTCTCCTCTCGTTATGTATGGGTTTCCGGAGCGGCGTATACCAGCTTTCCGTCGCAGACGGTGGCGATACATTTTCCGTTGACCTGCCAGCCGGTGAAGGGGGTGGCTCGGCCTTTGGAAAGAAAGTCCTCCGGGTCGATTGCGTATGCGGCGTTTAAGTCCCAGACGCTGTAATCTGTCCCCAGAGGGAGGCCAAAGCGTCTGCGGGGGTTGACGCACAGAAGCGCCAATAGTTTGTCCAGGCTTAGGATGCCCGGTTTTACCAGATAGGTATACAAAATCGGGAAAGCGGTCTCAATGCCCACGATGCCGAAGGCGCTTTTTTCCAGTCCCCGGGACTTTTCCTCGGCGGAGTGGGGGGCGTGGTCGGTGGCGATCATGTCGATGGTGCCGTCCAGGATTCCCTGAAGCAGGGCTTCCCGGTCTTCCTTCCCCCGGAGAGGCGGGTTCATTTTGAAGCGGCCGTCCTCCTGTAGAAAGCTGTCGTCCATCACCAGATAGTGGGGGCCGGTTTCGCAGGTCACATCCAGCCCCTCGGCCTTGGCCTTTCGGATGAGCGCCACACTTTCCTTGGCGGAGACGTGGCAGACGTGGTAGGCGCAGCCGGTTTCTTTTACCAGCTGCAAGTCCCGGGCAATTTGCCCCCATTCGCTTTCGGAGCAGATGCCCCGATGGCCATGGGCTTTGGCATAATCACCGTCGTGGATGTACCCGCCCCGCAAGAGCGAGTTGATCTCGCAGTGGGCGACAATGGGCTTCCCCAGAGCTTTGGCGCGAAGCATGGCCCGGCGCATTAAGTCGTCGCTCTGCACGCCCCGGCCGTCGTCGGAGAATCCCACCACATGGGGCGCCATGCCCTCCAGGTCGGAAAGCACCTCGCCCTGTTCACCCACGGTGATGGCGCCGTAGGGGTAGACGTGGATGCAGGCGGTTTCCCCGATGAGACGGCGCTGGACTTCCAGATTGCCTGCACTGTCCGGAACCGGATTCAGATTGGGCATGGTGCAGACCGCGGTGTAGCCGCCCCGGGCGGCTGCCCGGCTGCCTGTGGCGATGGTCTCCTTATAAGAAAAACCCGGCTCTCTGAAATGCACATGCACGTCACAAAAGCCGGGAAAAATAACATATTCGGAAGAATCGAACCCGGAAAGACCGGGGACGGAAAGGGAGGAACAAACCCCGTCGGAAAACACGGATCCCAAAGAAGCGGCATAAATCTTGGCTTTCGTCATGCTGATCTCCTTTCTCATAAAAAACGCCCTGCCGGAAAAGCGGCAAGACGGGCGGGATGAGCCGCTGAACTTATCCGTTAAATTATAGCATGGGCAGGAGCGGTTGTCAATTGGGAAAAATGGACATGGATACGCCCAAATTCGGCGGGGCTTTTGGGCATAGGGGCGCGATTGAACTGCCCCCTTGTCTCTTTCTGGGAGAGGCGGTTGAGCGAAGCGAAGACGGAGAGGGAAAACAGGGAAAAAGCCCTCTCAGTCACCTGCGGTGACAGCTCTCCCAAAGGGAGAGCCAAGGGGTTGCACCCCGCTTCATTTTTCTCCGCCCTCCGGGAGGGTTCCCGCTTCCTTGAGCCTGTCCAGCGCCGTCCGGTAGCCGCCGCCGTAGAGCAGGCACCGGTTGACCCGGCTGATGGTGGCCGAGCTGGCGCCGGTGGATTCCGAGACCTCAATATAGTTTTCGCCCCCGTCCAGCAGACAGGCGACCCGGAACCGCTGGGACATGGCCTGCAATTCCTTGATGGTGGCCACGTCCTCAAAAAACAGACGGCAGTCCTCCACCGTCCGCAGAGACAGAATGGCCTCAAAAAACAGATCTTCACCGGGATGTCGAATGATGTCCATGGCACGGATTCCTTTCGTCTTGGATGCTTTTTCTATACTTTACCACTTTAACCTGTTAAATACAAGACCCTTTTGGAGTTTTTTGCAGGAAAACCGGGGATGGATATGTCGCTTTTTGTACGTTCCTCTGAAAAAGACAAATGTCCCTGTGTGAGGCACTTTTTTCCGCACCAAACGCTTGACTTGCGCCGCCTGGGGTGCTAGAATTGGAAAAATAAAAATCTCAGAGAGGTGTTTACAATGGAAAGAAAAAATATTGACTGGGGCAACCTGGGATTTGGCTACGTCCAGACCGACATGCGCTACGTCTCCAATTTCCGGAACGGCCAGTGGGACGACGGCTGCCTGACCGACCAGGCCACCATCACCATGAGCGAGTGCGCCTGCGTTCTGCAATACGCCCAGACCTGCTTTGAAGGCCTGAAAGCCTACACCACCGAGGACGGCCGCATTGTCTGCTTCCGCCCCGATCTCAACGCCCAGCGGATGGCCAACTCCTGCCGCCGCCTGAAAATGCCCGTGTTCCCCGAGGAGCGGTTTGTCCAGGCCGTGGTGGAGACTGTCCGCGCCAACTCCCAGTGGGTGCCGCCCTACGGCTCCGGCGCGACGCTGTACGTGCGCCCGTTCATGTTTGGCAGCGACGCCATCATCGGCGTCAAGCCCGCGACGGAGTATCAGTTCCGAGTGTTCGTCACCCCTGTCGGCCCCTATTTCAAGGGCGGCATCAAGCCCCTGAAGCTGCGCATCTCCGATCTCGACCGGGCAGCGCCCAAGGGCACCGGCGACGTCAAGGCGGGCTTAAACTACGCCATGAGCCTTTACAACATTGTGGATGCCCACGAGAAGGGCTTTGACGAGAACGTCTACGTGGATTCCGCCACCCGCACCCACATTGAGGAGACCGGCGGCGCCAACGTGATCTTTGTCACCAAGGACGGCAAGCTGGTCACCCCCAAGTCCGACACCATTCTCCCCTCCATCACCCGGCGCAGCCTGCTGCAGGTGGCGAAGGACTATCTCGGCATGGAGGTAGAGGAGCGCCCCGTGGCGCTGGCGGAGATCGGCGAATTTGCCGAGTGCGGCCTGTGCGGCACGGCGGCGGTCATCTCTCCCGTGGGAACCATCGTGGATCACGGCAAGGAGATTCACTACGCGGGCATGGGCCCCACCATCCAGAAGCTGTACGACACCCTCACCGGCATCCAGATGGGTCGCCTGGAAGCCCCCGAAGGCTGGATTCAGGTTATCGAGTAAAATTTCCAAGCAGCGGCGGCCGTCAGGCCGCCGCTGTTAGGTTGCGCACAAATGCAGATTTTCTTCTGGCGTTATTTTGCTGTTTTACCAAAAGTGTCTGGTGGACGAAGACTTTTGTTTTTCGGGGCTTGACACCCGGCGCAGAAGGTGCTATAATCCTGCCAACATACATCGAACGCAATGATGAGGAAAAAGCAGCCCGATTCCCGCGTACAGAGAGCCGCCGGTTGGTGTGAGGCGGATGCAGGGGCGGCTGTATACTGGCCTCTGAGCGGCCGTTCCCAAAGCTTCGGCGAGTAGGACGGACGGAGCCCGACCGATACAGCGGGAGACGGTTGTTGGACCGTTGTCGAGTGGCCGCTTTGGCGGCAAAAAGAGTGGTACCGCAAGGTTTTGCATGCAAAGCCCTGTCTCTTTGTTACAAAGAGACAGGGCTTTTTGTAGTTTTATCTTTGAAAGGACAGAAAATGATGGATACCTCCAAATACGCGATCGGCTATTACCCCGCCCCCGGCGACCATTGCAAATGGGTTCACAAAGACCACATTGAAAAAGCCCCTCAATGGTGCAGCGTTGACCTGCGGGACGGCAACCAGAGCCTGGTGATCCCCATGAGCCTGGAAGAGAAGCTGGAATTTTACCATCTGCTGTTGCGTCTGGGCTTTAAGGAGATCGAGGTGGGCTTCCCCGCCGCCTCCGAGACGGAGTATGAATTCCTGCGTACCCTGATCGAGAACAACATGATCCCGAAGGACGTCTCGGTGCAGGTGCTGACCCAGTGCCGGGAGCATATCATCCGCAAGACCTTTGAAGCCTGCAAGGGCGCGCCCAGCGCCATTATCCATTTCTACAATTCCGTGAGTGTCGCCCAGCGGGAGCAGGTGTTCCGCAAGAGCAAGGAAGAGATCAAGCAGATCGCCGTGGAAGGCGCGAAGCTGGTGAAAAAGCTGGCGTCGGAATACGAGGGCAATTTTCGCTTTGAGTATTCCCCGGAGAGCTTCACCGGCACCGAGCCGGAATACGCGCTGGAGGTGTGCAACGCCGTTCTGGACGTGCTGGAACCCAGCGAAAGCAACAACGTCATCATCAACCTGCCGGTAACCGTGGAAATGAGTATGCCCCATGTGTATGCCGGCCAGGTGGAATACATGAGCGAAAACCTCAAATACCGGGAGCATGTGACCGTATCCCTGCACCCCCACAACGACCGGGGGACCGGCGTGGCGGATACGGAGCTGGCGCTGCTGGCCGGGGCGGACAGGGTAGAGGGAACGCTCTTCGGAAACGGCGAGCGCACCGGCAATGTGGACATCATCACCCTGGCCATGAACATGTACGCCCACGGCGTCGACCCGAAGCTGGACTTTTCCGACATGCCCTCCATCTGCAAGACCTACGAGCAGTGTACCCGGATGCACGTCTACGAGCGGACGCCCTACGCGGGAGCTCTGGTGTTTGCCGCCTTCTCCGGCTCCCATCAGGACGCCATCGCCAAGGGCATGACCTGGCGGAAGGAGAAAAACCTTCACCGCTGGACGGTGCCGTATCTGCCGGTCGACCCCGAGGACATCAGCCGCACCTACGACGCCGACGTCATCCGGGTCAATTCCCAGAGCGGCAAGGGCGGCATCGGCTATCTGCTGGAGCAGAATTACGGCTATATCCTGCCGCCGAAGATGCGCGAGCACCTGAGCTACCAGTGCAAGAGCGTCTCCGACCACGACCACCGGGAGCTGAAAAGCGAGGATGTGCTGGCAATCTTCATGGACTGCTACCTGAACGTGAACCACCCGCTGTCGATTTCCCACATGTCCTTTGCGCAGAAGGACGGCGGCGTGGATGCGGAGATCACCTTCCTCCGCCACGGACGGAAAACCACCCTCCACGCCGGCGGAAACGGCTCTCTGGACGCGGTGAGCAACGCCTTGAAGCAATATACCGGCAAGGATTACACCCTGAAGGTCTACACCGAACACAGCGTGCAGGAGCGCAATTCCGGCTCCACCGCCGCGGCCTACATTGGCCTGGAGGACGCCGCCGGGAATATGAGCTGGGGCGCCGGCACGGACACCGACATCATCAAAGCGAGTATTTACGCCCTGATCGGCGCTTACAACAACATGACTGCTGAATAGGAGGTTTTCAAAATTATGGGTATGACAATGACACAGAAGATCCTCGCCGCCCACGCGGGGCTGGAATCCGTCACGGCGGGGCAGCTCATCCGGGCGAAGCTGGATCTGGTTCTGGGCAACGACATCACCACCCCGGTGGCCATCAACGAGTTCACGAAGAACGGCTTTTCCCAGGTGTTCGACAAGGACAAAATCGCCATCGTCCTTGACCACTTCGTCCCCAACAAGGATATCAAGGCGGCACAGCAGAGCAAGCAGTGCCGGGAATTCGCGTGCAGCCACTGCGTCAGCCATTTTTACGACGTGGGCAAAATGGGCATTGAGCACGCCCTTCTCCCGGAGCAGGGGCTGGTCACCGCCGGGGACTGCATCATCGGCGCGGATTCCCACACCTGCACCTACGGCGCGCTGGGGGCGTTTTCCACCGGCGTGGGCAGCACCGACATGGCGGCGGGCATGGCCACGGGAACGGCCTGGTTTAAGGTTCCCTCGGCCATCCGCTTCGAGCTGACCGGCGCGCTGCCCCCTATGTGCAGCGGCAAGGACGTGATTCTCACCGTCATCGGCATGATCGGCGTGGACGGCGCGCTGTACAAGAGCATGGAGTTCACGGGGGATGGGGTCAAGTCGCTGTCCATGGACGACCGGCTGTGCATCTGCAACATGGCCATTGAGGCCGGTGCCAAAAACGGCATTTTCCCCGTGGACGACGTGACCCGGCGCTATATGGAGAACCGCTGTGAGCGGACGCCCAGGGAATTTGCCGCCGACCCGGACGCGGAGTACGAGAAAACCATGAAAATTGACCTGACCAAAATCGTTCCCACCGTCGCCTGTCCCCATCTGCCCGAGAACACCCACCCGGCGGCGGAGCTGGGGGACATCAAAATCGACCAGGTGGTCATCGGCAGCTGCACCAACGGCCGGATGGAGGACATGGAGACGGCCTACCGCATTCTGAAGGGCAGGCAGGTTGCGGGCGGCGTGCGCTGCATCATCATCCCCGCCACCATGGCAATCTACCGCGAGTGCGTCCAGCGAGGCTACGTCACCGCCTTCATCGACGCAGGCGCCGTCGTCTCGACTCCCACCTGCGGCCCCTGCCTCGGCGGCTACATGGGGATTCTTGCCGCGGGGGAGCGGTGCGTCGCTACAACGAACCGCAATTTTGTCGGCCGTATGGGTCACGTGGACAGCGAGGTTTATCTCGCCAGCCCGGCAACCGCCGCTTCTTCCGCCATTACCGGCTACATTACCGCGCCCAAGGAGGTCTGAATATGAAAACCCAGGGACATGTCTTCAAATACGGCGACAACGTGGATACCGACGTCATCATCCCCGCCCGGTATCTGAACACCGCCGACGCAAACGAGCTTGCCAAGCACTGCATGGAGGATATTGACGCAACCTTTGTGGAAAAGGTCGCCAAGGGCGACATCATGGTGGCCGGGTGGAACTTCGGCTGCGGCTCCTCCCGGGAGCACGCGCCGCTGGTCATCAAAACCTGCGGTACCGGCTGCGTCATTGCCAAGTCCTTTGCCCGGATTTTTTACCGGAACGCCATCAATATCGGCCTTCCCATTCTGGAATGCGAAGCGGCGGCGGAGGAAATTCAGCCCGGGGACGCGGTGACGGTGGACTTTGACACCGGCGTTATCACCGATGCCACCACCGGGAAGACCTATCAGGCGGAACCCTTCCCGGACTTTATCCAGAACATTATTCAAAAGGGCGGGCTGCTGGCCTCCCTGAAAGAGGTGTGACACCATGAACAGGAAAATTGCGGTGATCCGCGGCGACGGCATCGGCCCCGAGATCGTGGCGCAGGCCATGGGTGTCCTGGATAAAATCGCGGTGCTTTACGGCCACAGCTTTTCCTATGCAGATGTGGACATGGGCGGCTGCGCCATCGACAGGTTTGGCGACCCGCTGCCCCGGGAAATGCTGGAAAAGTGCCTTGCTTCCGACAGCGTTCTCCTGGGCGCGGTGGGCGGCCCCAAGTGGAACGACGTTCCGGGGAATCTGCGCCCGGAAAAGGGACTTCTGCGCCTGCGCGCCGGTATGGGCGTTTACAGCAACAACCGCCCCGCGAAAATCTGGCCGCAGCTGGCCTCGGCCTCGCCGCTGAAGCCCCAGATCGTGGAAAAGGGCATTGACTTTATCATTGTAAGAGAGCTGATCGGCGGCATTTACTTCGGCAAGCACGAAACCGTCGCCGAAAACGGGGAGACGGTGGCTGTGGACGAGCTTCGCTACTCCGAAAGCGAGATCCGCCGCATTGGCCGCATCGGCTTTGAAACCGCCCGGAAGCGGCACGGAAAACTTTGCAGCGTGGAAAAGAGCAATGTACTCGATTCCTCCCGGCTCTGGAAGAAGGTCATGCACGAGCTGGCGGAGGAGTATCCCGACGTTGCGCTGACCGACATGCTGGTGGACAACTGCGCCATGCAGATCGTGAAAGACCCCAGCCAGTTTGACGTGATCGTGACGGAGAATATGTTCGGCGACATTCTGTCCGACGAGGCTTCCATGATCACCGGCTCCATCGGCATGATCCCGTCGTCCTCCCTGGGCAGTACCGGCTGCGGCCTGTACGAGCCGATTCACGGCTCCGCCCCGGATATTGCTGGCAGGGACATTGCCAATCCCATCGGCACCATTCTGGCCGCCGCCATGATGCTGCGCTACTCCTTCGACATGGCCGAGGAAGCGGACGCCATCGAAAACGCGGTGTCCGCCGTTCTGGACGAGGGCTATCGCACGGCAGACATCCTTCCCGCCGACCTCGCAGACTGCACCCGGGTGGGATGTACCAAAATGGGAAGCCTGATTCGGGAACACCTGAAAACCAGGTAACACCTTCCCGCAAGCATAAGAAAAGGCAAGCCGAAAAACGGCTTGCCTTTTTTCATGAGATTACGCAAGAATGGGCTTCAAAGCATCGGCGAGAACCTTTTCCTGTGCCTCGGCCTCCGTCAGAGTCTTGCCTAGAGTGGTGAAGTAGGTCTTGATCTTCGGCTCGGTGCCGGAGGGGCGGACGATGACCGTGGCGCCGCCTTCCAGACGGTACACCAGCACGTTGGCGGCGGGCAGACCGGTCTTCCCGGTGTCCTGGTAGTCGGTGATCTTGACCACCTTGTAGCCGCCCAGCTCCACCGGGGGGGTCTTCCGCAGGGAGGCCATAATACCGGCCATTTTGTCCATGCCGGACAGACCGGGGAACTCGAAGGAGTTCACCTTGTTCAGATACCGGCCGTACTTGGCGTAAATGGCTTCCAGCCGCGCCTTGATGGAGGAGCCGATGGAGCGGTAGTAGGCGGCCATTTCGCAGATCAGCATGGAGCCGATGATGGCATCCTTGTCCCGGACATAGGGGCCTGCGAGATACCCGTAGGATTCCTCAAAGCCCAGAATGAAGCGATCTACCTCACCGGCGGCTTCCAGCTTGGCGATCTGATCGCCGATCCACTTAAAGCCGGTGAGCACACTGCGCATTTCCACGCCGTAATTTGCGGCCACGATGTCCGCCAGAGGGGTGGACACCAGAGACTTCACCGCCACGGGGCGCTTGGGCATGGTACCCTTCTCAATACGACCCTGGCAGATGTAGTCCAGCAGCAGCACGCCCACCTCGTTGCCGGAGACCAGCTCGTAGGAGCCGTCGGGGCAGCGGATGGCGATGCCCACCCGGTCGGCGTCGGGGTCGGTGGCCAGCATCAGATCGGCGCCGGTCTTCTCGGCCAGCTCCAGACCCAGCCGCAGCGCCTCGAAAATTTCCGGGTTGGGGTAGGGGCAGGTGGGGAAGTTGCCGTCGGGGTACTGCTGCTCGGGGACGATGGTGATGTCGTCAATGCCGATGTCGTGAAGCACCCGGGTGACCGGCACCAGGCCGGAGCCGTTCAGGGGGGAGTACACCAGCTTCAGCCCGGCGGTTTTGCAGATGCCGGGGCGGACGGCGCAGGCTTCGATGGCGCTGTACAGCGCCTCCTTGCAGTCCTCGCCCACGTATTCGATCAGACCCTGAGCGATGCCGTCCTCAAAGGCCATCATCTTCGCGCCGGTGAGAATGTCGGTTTTCTGAATTTCCGCGTACACCACGGCGGCGGCATCGTCCGTCATCTGGCAGCCGTCGGGGCCGTAGGCCTTGAAGCCGTTGTACTTGGCGGGGTTGTGGGAAGCGGTGATCATGATGCCGGCGTTCGCCTTGTAGTACCGGGTGGCGAAGGACAGGGCGGGGACGGGCATCAGCGCGTCGTAAATCCGAACGTGAATGCCGTTCGCGGCCAGAACGCAGGCGGCGTTCCTGGCGAACACGTCGGAATTGATGCGGCTGTCGTAGGAAATGGCGACCAGCCGGCTGCCGCCCTGGGTCTTGACCCAGTTCGCCAGACCCTGGGTGGCCTGCCGGACGACGTAAATATTCATCCGGTTGCTGCCCGCGCCCAGAATGCCCCGCAGACCCGCGGTGCCGAATTTCAGCGCCACGGCAAAGCGCTCCTTGATTTCACCCTCCTGGCCTTCGATCTTTTTCAGCTCGTCGGTAAGAGTGGGGTCTTCCAGCGCAGCGTTCAGCCAGCGCTTATAATCATCAATGTACATTGTTATCACCTTTTCTCGTTTTTTCACGCGTATACTATAGTTCATCCGGCGGAAAAAGTCAATGTTTCTGCTTGCGGGGAATGCCCCAACATGCTATAATTCCACAAAAGGAGATGAAACTATGCCCCTAATCTTAAAAACGGAGCGCCTGTACCTCCGGAATCTGTGTCCGGCGGACGCGCAGACCATGTTTGCATATCGCAACGACCCGCGCTGTTACAAGTTTCAGCGGTGGAAGGACACCTCCATGGAGGCGATTCGTGCGTTCATCGCGGATTTTCAGGAGGATACTTTCCTGTCCCGGAAGCCGGAGCAGCACTACGCTATCTGCACCCATGACGGCCAAATCGTTGGGGATATGGCCTATTTCTACACGGAGAAGGACAATTGCATTACCCTGGGCATCACCGTCTCCCCGCAATTTCAGCGCAAGGGCTACGCCTTTGAGATGCTCAGCGCCGTAATCGCGGCTGCCCGGGAGCGGCACCCGCAGATGGAGCTTGTGGCGCTGATCGACAAAGAAAACGAACCCAGCCTTTCTCTCTTTGAAAAGCTGGGATTCTACCGGGAATGCTACGCCGAGAGCATCGGCTCCTATGTAATGGTCAGAAAATAACGGGAGGTGACGAAATTCGTCACCTCCCTTGCTGATTCAGATGTGTTTTCTCTTCCGGTCGAAGACGCAGGCCGCCGCGCCGCAGAAGGAGAACAGCAGCACGCTGCCAAGAACCGGGACGATACCGCTGTCGCCGGTCTTGGGGACATTGTCCTTGCCGGAGTTGGCCTTCCAGGTGGCGGTGTAGGTCACGGTCTTGGTCACGGTGTCGGTGACCTTGGGCGTCCAGCTGACGAAGGTGTAGCCCTTGCGGGTGGGCTTGCCGTTGAACGCGGGGGTATCGGTGCCGGACAGCAGGTTGTCATAAACCTGATCGGCAAAGGCCTTGCCCTTTACGCCGTCGGTGTAAGTAACCGTGTACTTATCTTCCTCATCGTCGGCAATACCGTTTCCGTTGACGTCAGCTTTCCAGGTGGCGGTGTAGGTCTTGCTCTCGGTCACCTTGGCGGCAACTGCGGGATTCCAGCCGGTGAAGACGTAGCCGGTGCGGGTGGGCGTGCCGTTGAAAGCGGGGGTGGCGGTGCCGGGCAGCAGGTTTTCGTAGACCTGATCGGCAAAAATCTCTTCATTCTCCACACCGTCGGTGTAGGTCACAGTGTACTTATCTTCCTCGTCGTCGGGAATGCCGTTACCGTTGGCATCCACTTTCCAAGTGGCGGTGTAGGTCTGGCTCCCGGTCACCTTGGCGGCAACCACGGGATTCCAGCCGCCGAAGACGTAGCCGGTGCGGGTGGGCGTGCCGTTGAAAGCGGGCGTTGCAGTATCAGGCAGCAGATTGCCGTAAACCTGATCGGCAAAAATCTCTTCATTCTCCACACCGTCGGTGTAGGTCACGGTGTATTTTTCCTCGTCCTTGTCTGGTGTACCGTTTCCGTTGGCATCCTCTTCCCACACGGCAGCGTAGGTGGCATTTCCTGTTACGGTTGCAGCGACAGCAGGATTCCAGCCGGTGAAGACATAGCCCTTGCGGGTCGGGTCTTTTTCGTAAAAAGCGGGAGTTTTGGCGCCGTACGGGAGCTTTTCATGGACGACATCCGCAAAAACTTCCACGCCATCCACGCCGTCGGTGTAGGTAACGGTGAGGGTTTCGCATTGGATGTTGAAGACGATTTTCTGTTTTTTGCCATCCTCAGCAGCCCAGTTCTTATTCTGGCTGTCCCAGATCAGCTTGATGTTTTTTCTGGTGTCGCCGGAAATGGTGTGCGGCCCCAAATCGTATTGGTTAAGATTGTTAAGATAGTAATCCGACTTAACGGTGACGACGCAGGTGTATTGACCATCCTCAAGTGTGGGGTTCGTAACGTCGTATGCATTCTCATTTAAGGAATAAAGTTGGTCAGCGTGTGCCGGGTCAGGAGCAGTGACGCACTGCAACTTTACGCTGGCTATAATATTCTTCAGATCCTCATGGGTGGGCTTTTCGGGAGCCTCAGGCTCGTTTGCGCAGGTCACTTGAATCGTGGGAAGCGCATTCGGGACTTTCGGCTGCCACTGGCCGTCTTTGTACGCCAACTCCAACGTCACAGCCGCAGTCGCGTCGTTTAACCCGTGATTTCCGTGATCGTCCTTGAAAATTTCATTATATTTGGCGAGGTAGCTTGCGGCATCAAAGACCAGACGGCCGTACTGGGGGTCGTCATGACGCTCGAAGCGGTATGTACCGTCGCTGTAGTAAAGCCGGTGATCGTGAGAATCGTCGGTGACGCAGTCGAGCTGAATATTCCAGCTGTCGAATGCGCCCGAGGCGGGATCCGGGATCTCATCCTCCTTGCACTCTGTCCTGACATACGGGATAGCGGCCTCGTCCTGCGCCCATGTTTTGGTCGTTTCATTATAATAGAACGTAAGCGTGACCTTTGCGGGTTCGCCGTTGCAGATCGTGTGATCACGATTGACCCAAGCAGTGTAATCCGGCAGATACGGCGCGACCGTAACTTCGACATTGAAGAAATAGCGCCCGTCCGCACCCTTTGCCGCCTCGGTGCCGACAATATTATAGGCATCCAGATATTTGCTCAGCCGGGTCTTCCACTGATCGCTCGAAGCGTGGCCTATGCCGGAAATGCACTTGAAGTAGAAGCCGTCGCCGCCAACTGCGATATCGTCCTTTTCGGGAAGGGCGGGCTTCTCGGGCTGGGCTACTTCCCACACGGCGGTGTAGGTGGCATTTCCTGTTACGGTTGCAGCGACAGCAGGTTCCCATCCGATGAATTTATAGCCGGTGCGGGTGGGGGTGCCGCGGAACGCGGGAGTCTTCTCGCCGGGTTTCTTATAGTAGACCTGATCGTTAAAGATGACCTCACCATCCACACCGTCGGTGTAGGTGACGGTGTACTTTTGTTCGCAGCTAACGTTGAAGGTAACGCCATTGCTTCCCACTACAGTCCATGCGCCATACCTGTACACCAGCTTGATGGCCTTGGTGTTGTTGTCAAAAAGCGTATGTACCCCATAGTCGATATTGTACTTTTCCACATACTTATCCGCTGTGACGGTGACGGTGTAGGTGTTGTCGTCAACCTTCTCAAGTCTGTAATCTCCGTCGTCCAGTTGATAGGTTTTAGTGAAATGATATGTTATCGCGTCGCACTCTACTTGTACCAGCAGCCTGCCCAGGACATCTTGACCGGGAGGGTCGGGCGTGGGCGCTGAGCCGCACGTAAGCTTGAGTTCAAGGGGTAGGGCAGAAGCAATCACCCAACCTGTGCCGTTGTACTGTAGCACAACGTCGGCTGTTAAAGAACTTGCAAACTGGTGTTCACGATTAAAATCACTGTTGTAGTTAGTTCGATACCTACCCAGATGAACGGTAACGGTGCAGGTGTACGAACCTGCGCTGTCCTGAACATAGCCGATTACGTCGTCGGTACTTTCTTGGTAGGGATATGTCTTGTCGGTGTGGTTGACGTCGGGATTGATACATGTCACGTGCACACTGACCTTCTGCATTTCACCCCGGATATCGCTCCACTCGGGCTTGGAGGGGACTGCTTCCTCCCAGACGGCGTACAAAATCGATGTTATGGCACCGTCCTTGGGGCGGGTCAGCGTACATGTTTGCCCCGGCTGATAAGAAGCGGTGCCGTTCTTTTCAAAGCTCCACCCTTGGAAGGTGTAGCCCTTGCGGGTGGGAACGTTTTTTGGGATCGTGAATGTGTAGCTTGTTTCGCTTGCCGTGTTTGTAGTATGGGTTTGCGCGGCGGGCGCACCGGAGCCGCCGTTGGCGTCGTAGTTCAGGGAAAAGTACCATTCTGTACCCATGCTGTAATAACGCATCTGGTTGCCACGGCCGAGTTTCATGGTATCCCCCGGCTTCCAGTGTTTTACACAGAGAACCCATGTGCTGTCGGTTGCCTTAACGCCCGTCCAGATCTCTTCCGGGAGGGGAATGCGGAACTTGGGAAGAGCGGATTCGGATTGGAATACGCCGATATCAATATGAACCTCATAGGTGCGGCTATCCAGAAAGAGAACTTTGTAGCCGTTGACCGTATCGCCCACTTTTACCTTAAAACCGGTTGGCTTAGCGTTGGTGGATTCCGGAATCAAGTCAACATAGCAGTTGAAGGCATCATATGTACTGATACCGTCGGTTAAGGCATACTGCGACACATCGGTCTGGACGGCTTCTGCGGGAGCCGTCGCTTCTGTGGGAGCTGTTGTTTCGGTAGGCACTGTGGTCGGCTCGGTTGTGGACACTGGCTCCTCGGCTAAGGCCGCAACGGGCAGAACGCCGACTACCATAACAAGCGCCAAAAGCATTGCCATGATTCTTTTACTCATGATAAACCTCCCGGCTCGATTCCGGAAGGTACCGGTCTCGAACCAATCACTATGATAACTATCATTATAGTAAAGAAAACCGCCAAAGTCAATGGAGAAAGGCGGCGGATTTTTATGGCCTCGGGCAAAAACAAGGCTGCCTCCTGGTGATATGCTCCCCATAGAGTAGACACTCGAAATAACAAAAATTTCGAGGCTACAC
>ERZ827458.678-NODE-678-length-40468-cov-22.767080_pt1 | contig 40468 bp, 37 predicted proteins | sample MGYA00519706_ERZ827458 | MGnify/ENA primary metagenome ERZ827458 (study PRJEB31778, sample SAMEA3449309) | human gut metagenome | biome: human gut; feature: human-associated habitat; material: faeces | place: United Kingdom | collected 2010/2012 ...
AATATCTACGCATTTCACCGCTACACTAGGAATTCCACTTACCTCTCCTGTACTCCAGTCAAACAGTTTCCAAAGCAGTTTCGGGGTTGAGCCCCAACCTTTCACTTCAGACTTGCTTCACCGTCTACGCTCCCTTTACACCCAGTAAATCCGGATAACGCTTGCCCCCTACGTATTACCGCGGCTGCTGGCACGTAGTTAGCCGGGGCTTCTTAGTCAGGTACCGTCATTTCTTTCTTCCCTGCTGATAGAGCTTTACATACCGAAATACTTCTTCACTCACGCGGCGTCGCTGCATCAGGGTTTCCCCCATTGTGCAATATTCCCCACTGCTGCCTCCCGTAGGAGTTTGGGCCGTGTCTCAGTCCCAATGTGGCCGTTCACCCTCTCAGGCCGGCTACTGATCGTCGCTTTGGTAGGCCGTTACCCTGCCAACTGGCTAATCAGACGCGGGTCCATCTTATACCACCGGAGTTTTTCACACTGTGTCATGCGACACCGTGCGCTTATGCGGTATTAGCACCTATTTCTAAGTGTTATCCCCCGGTATAAGGCAGGTTACCCACGCGTTACTCACCCGTCCGCCACTAAGATACGAAAAGATTAATCAGTGCAAGCACCTCTCGCTCACATCGCATCTCCGTTCGACTTGCATGTGTTAGGCACGCCGCCAGCGTTCATCCTGAGCCAGGATCAAACTCTCAATTAAAAGTTTTGTCCTTAACCCGGATCAACATCTGGTTGATCCTATCCGTCTTTCTGACCTCAGGCCAGATGACTTACTGTTAGGTTTGCTTTCGCTTGTTTTCGACTATTTCTAGTCCTCTGAATCTTCTTCAGAGCTTTGTCCTCTCGGACTTTCTCTTTTAGAATTTTCAGGGTTGCATTACTGTTTATTTGTCAAGGTACGAGCAAAGCGGGTTCATGTGTGAAAGTGATTTCCGAAAGCTTGCTTTCAGGAAATTGCTTTCATGCAGGAAGACATTGTGCGACAGCACTCAGTGAGCAGCTCTGCTGCAAACTGGCTTTGCAACAAGTTGTCCTTACCGCATGTTTGCTTTGCATCATCGGCAATCAATGGAGATCACCAACGGAGAAGGAGGGATTTGAACCCTCGCGCCGCTATTAACGACCTACTCCCTTTCCAGGGGAGCCCCTTCAGCCTCTTGGGTACTTCTCCACAAAAGCTGACTTATGATTCAATATATAAGGTTCGTGGAGAGGGTATCTCCAGCGGAGAGGGTGGGATTCGAACCCACGCGCCCTTGCGGACAAACGGTTTTCAAGACCGCCTCGTTATGACCACTTCGATACCTCTCCATGTCGTTTGTACTGACTCGCTCTGAATCAGCGCAAGGATTATTTTAGCAAAACACTTTCCTAATGTCAACAACTTTTTCAAGAAATTTAAAAAGAATTTTTTAGGGAAATTTTCAAACCTATTGCAACTATGTAATTGCAGTTACTTTGAAGGACTCCATCAGTTGCAGTTACATTGAAAAAGCACCTATCACCATAAGATGATAGGTGCCTTCCTGCTGTACTGTTATACTGTCGTCATTAATTGTTTTTCCGCTTCATCTATTTCTTCCTGGGTATAGCCAAGGGATAAAATGAAATCATTGTCCATTTCCTTTTTCAACAACCGCTGGATTGATAAGATTTTGCCTTGCTCCATTCCTTCAGCGAACTTTTCACGATCTCTCTGTAGTAGTGTCATATACTCAGTCCTCCATTCTTCATGTTGTACGGCCAGTTCTACTTTTCTTGCGATTTCTGTAGCCAGCCTGCCCCTGGGTTCTTCTCCCGAAAGAAAATCAAGAAAATTCTTTAATTCCTCCGGCAGATTTTCCTTATTTCCACTTGCATTGAGAAATATCTTAGTAGATTCATCACCAAGCTGCAGCCCTTGAACTTCTTTACATCTGTTTTCAAAGGTGTATACGCATTCATTATGTTTGAATGGATCATGAAGACAGACAAAGATAATGAATGTTTCTTTCAATTCGCTATAATCCGCACCCTTTTCAATCAGATTCAGGTCTATCATCCTCTGATAATACCTGCTTCTTTTAGGAAGATTTGATTTTCCCGTTGTCTGCATTTCAATATCATAGACTTTACTATCTCCCTCCAGATAGACATCCAAACGGATTCCTTTTCCGTCTGATGTTATATCTATGGTATTCTGAGTGGTCAGATATCTGATTTTCTTGATCTTTCTCCCTAATATCAGTTCCAGTAACTGTTTGCATAATTCCGGATTTGTATACAGTATCTTACAGAACATAAAATCATCTGTAAATGTTAAATCCTCATATTTTTTACTCATTGTTTTTCCCCACTTTCTCTTAATTATCAATTATCTATGTGATCAAGAGAAAGCCAAAACCGGTCATCCCCTTGTTATTTTCAGGGGACAGTTCCCTTATGTTCCGGGTTCCCGGTAAACTAAAATCTGTGTTACAACTCAAATATTTATATAATTATATTACACCATAACCGGTTGTTTATGCAACTCAGATTCCTTCTGAAAATTTGTTTTTCAAAAAATTTTACGCCTTAAAAAAGTGTTTTTTGAAATTTTCTTATATAAATGAAACATCATTATTCCCTTATTTTATGGGCGATGGATGCCATTTATTGTGTGTGATACATCTCGGTGTAGATCGAACGATTGGGGTATATATGTCTGAAAATTTCATTTGATAAGCATAAAAACTTAATTATGATCAAAGAGAATAACATAGAAACAGCACCGATGTCAGTCGCCTTGCAAACGATACATCCGTGCCCATGCTCGAGAGAAATCCCTTCAAGGTTACATCGGCTGTTTCAAGCGGGCTCTAACAATAGAAAAAGGCATCTATCCGTACCAGATAAACGCCTGAAGTAGACTGCTTCATTCTTTAAACTTTTCTACTACATCCGAAGGAACATCCTTTCCAGAAATTCCATTTTCTTTTAAAAAATTTTGCATATCCACGCAAATCAAATCTCAGTGGTGTCAATTTTTCATACGGCTTAAGTCTTTCAATGAATGAATCAGCTATCTGTTGTTTTTCTTTATATGCACTCATCGGTCCACTCATACGTATACACCTCCCTTATATGCTGTATAGATTCTCCTGATAACATGAATCGATATGGATTATTAAGCGGCAGCAAATATACAGCTTCCAAAAATACCAACCCTGGAAAATCCCCTGCAGTACTCTTAGTCTGCCAGAAAGCTTTCGGCCACCCTCATATCCTCCGGTGTGGTGATCTTGATATTCTGGTAGGAGCCTTCTGTCAGCTTCACAGGATGCCTCATCAGCGTTTCCACGACCATGGCATCATCTGTGATATGGATTCCCTGCTGCAGGAGCTTTTCCTCCTCCGCAAGCAGCTTCTGATAAGCAGACCGGATCAGGAGTGCATCAAAGACCTGAGGGGTCTGCACCATCCATACAAGATTCCGGTCAGGGGTTTCCCGGATCATCCCCTTTGCATCAGCGATCTTGATCGTGTCCTTCACCGGCATCCCTGCTACGCAGGCGCCATACTTTGTGGCATCTGTAAGACATCTCTCCAGAATTTTCCCCGTCACGAAGGGTCTTGCTCCATCATGGATAAAGATATAATCGCAGTTTGAAAGTGCAGTAAGACCACAGGCTACGGAATGATAACGTTCTTTTCCCCCCTCCGTCACCCTGCTTACCTTGGTAAAGCCATACTTTTCCACAAGCTCCTGCTGGCAGTAGCTGATATCCTCTGCCCCCGTTACCAGTACGATCTCATCAATAAAGCTGTCCTCAAACGCTTTCAGGGAATAATACAAAACCGGCCTTCCCCCCATCAGCAGATACTGCTTCTTGGTGCTGCCGCCCATTCTCTTCCCGCTGCCTGCAGCAAGTACTACAGCGCCGCACCGGTACTTTTTCTTTTCCATATGCTGATTTCCCTTTCGCAATTTAAAATGATCCTGCCGGACTTCATCCAAGCAGGATCCATCTCACCTGAATTTATCTCTCTCCCAGCTTGAGTCCCGGAACCGCATTCAGATCATATCCGCTTCTGACACCCTTCAGGAACTCATAATATCCTGCCGCTCCGATCATGGCCGCATTATCAGTACAGTAAATAGGTGAAGGATGGTAAAATTCGATATTTTCCTTTGTGCATCCTTCTTCAAAGGCTGCCCGGAGAGCAGAATTGGATGCGACTCCTCCTGCTATGGCAAATTTCGTATAACCACATTTGCGCAATGCTTCCATGGAATGGTCTACAAGTACATCCACTACTGCCTTCTGGAAAGAGGCTGCCACGTCTGCCTGATCAACAGTTTCACCCTTCATTTCACAGGAGTTCAGATAATTCAGTACGGCGGATTTAAGACCGCTGAAGCTGAAATCATACTCTGCCTGTGCTACCTTTGCCCGGGGAAAATGAATCGCTTCGGAATTCCCCTGCTTTGCCACCTTATCAATCTTTGGTCCTCCGGGATATCCAAGACCGACCGCCCTCGCCACCTTGTCAAAGGCTTCTCCTGCCGCATCATCCCTGGTACGTCCAAGGATCTCATATTCCCCATAATCCTTCACTACGACCAGATGAGAATGCCCGCCGGATACCACAAGACATACAAAGGGAGGCTCCAGTTCTTTATTCTCTATGTAATTTGCGCTGATATGACCTTCAATATGATGCACACCAACAAGTGGAATCCCTGTAGCAAAGCTGATAGATTTGGCTGCGGAAACTCCCACAAGCAAAGCTCCAACAAGACCTGGCCCATAGGTAACGGCAATCGCATCCATATCCTGCAATTTCATATCAGCATCCACAAGTGCCTGATCGATGACCTGAATCACCTTCTCAATGTGCTTTCTGGATGCGATCTCCGGAACTACACCTCCGTATACCGTGTGCAGCGCGATCTGGGAGTATATCACATTAGACAATACCTCTCTGCCATTTCTTACAACAGCTGCTGCTGTCTCATCACAGGAGCTCTCTATTGCCAGAATTGTAACATCCTTTTCCATCTGCATTTCCTCACTCATCATTATCGGCATCTTATGCCAGCTTAAAGCCATAAATCTTCCAATGCCCCTTCTGATCCTTCCGCAGAAGAAATACCTCCTCTACAGAGCCAAGTGTTGTCCCCTTTCTCAGATTGAAGGTACAGTATAATCTTGCAAATTCATTTTCATCTACTGAATAATAATCCACATCCGCACTGGAGCTTACTGCACAGCTTGAGATCACGATCTCCTGCTCTTTAAAGTTATTGATATCCCACCTCAGATCCCGCAGATACTGATCCTGTGTTTTATTGGCGATCAGCTCCTCGTCATAGAGATTCTCAATCTTAAGCGCCAGCTCTTCAAATTCCTCGTCTGTATATTCTTCATTATAGAAGCACTGCGTCATTTTGCCGTAAAGCTTCACCACCTCCTTGGGCGTAGGCGGATAACTCCGTTCAAAATTATACATGAGTACTTCCTGTACTGCCGTGATCTTCACCGGTTCTTCTTCCGTCCTATGACTTTTGTTTGAAAGATAAAAATAATATCCTCCAACCAGAAGTATCAGGATCAGACCTATAATGACTACCTTATACCCTTCTGATTTTGCTTTTTTTCTATTCATGCTTCGTCCTCAAATAATAGGGTGATCGTCTTTCCATCCTTGCAGGTTTCTGTCTTCGGAAATATCCTCCTTGCCGCAGGAAGATATTCCTCTGGTCTGTTCAGCGAGGGACTGTAATGTGTCAGCCACAAACGCTCCGGCTCTGCTTTTCTTGCAATTTCCGCAGCCTCGTAAAATGTCATATGCTTATTTTCTTTGGCCTTTTTCAGCTTATCCGGTTCCCCATACATACCCTCACAGATAAAGAGGTCTGCCTCCTTCGCATGCTGCAGAATACTGTCTGTCGGTCTGGTATCTGTACAATAGGTAACCCGAAGCCCTTTACGTTTCTCACCAAGCACCATCTCCGGGGTAAACATCCCTTCCGGAGTTTCGATCACCTCTCCATGCTGAAGCCTGCTCCAGAAGCGCTTGTCTATTCCAAGAGAAACAGCCTTTTCCACCTGAAACTTCCCAATCCTGTCAATCACAATGCTGTATCCATAGCAGGGCACATTATGATTCACCTTAAAGGCTTCAATCTGAAACCCATCAAAGGCAATACTCTGTTGGCTCTCTGTCAGCTCGAGGCAATCAATCACAAACGGAAGCTCTGGTGCGATCACCCGCAGGGATGCCACCACTCTCGAAAGTCCCTTTGGTCCCACAAGAAGAAGCGGCTCCGTCCGTTCTGCATTTCCCATGGTGAGAAGCATACCGGGCAGTCCGCTGATATGATCGGCATGAAAGTGTGTAAAGCAGATCACATCGATAGGCTTTGGACTCCAGCCCTTTTCCTTCATGGCGATCTGTGTTCCTTCTCCACAGTCGATCAATATACTCTGACCGTTGTACCGAGCCATCATAGATGTCAGCCACCTGTAAGGCAGCGGCATCATGCCCCCGGTACCAAGCAAACAAATATCGAGCATAGTACCTCCCTATACCGCAGGCAGGAAATGCCTGTCAAAGCAGCTCGGTTTCCTCCCTGATCTCTACAGGAATGGAAAACTCTGCTATTATTCTATCATAACACTCTTCGCACAGATCAAACAAGTACCTTTGACCATCCTTTTGGCTGAAATAGGAAAAAGGAGTCTCCACGTGACAACAGCCCTCCATCAGGATTCCATTTTCAACCTTCATCCCTTTTCCACACTGATTACAGATCACAGCTGAAAGCTTTTCTCTGCTTCCCTCTTTATAAATACGCATGGCATCCTCCCGTTTTGTAGAATCTCTGTTTTCATTATGAAGGATTCAAAGGGAAAGTACCAGTGGTAAATTATCCTTGTTCTTCCTGTCTCTTCCACATGATCAGCGCATCTTCCCTGGGCTTTTCATAAAACCCCGGTCTGATCCCTTCGGTACGAAAGCCAAGGTCTTCATACAGACTGATCGCGGGTCTGTTTCCGGCACGGACTTCGAGAGTACAGTCACCAATCCCACAGGAAGGCGCTTTTTTAAGCAGATATTCCATGAGCCTTCTGCCGATTCCTTTTCTCCAAAAAAGCGGTGCTACAGCAACATTGGTGATCTCCCCTTCACCCGCCATGTTTCTGATGCCGCAGTAGCCTCTGATCTCTCCATTCTCTTCTGCCACGAAATAGTGGGCATAATCTGTCTCCACCATCTCCAAAAAATCCCTTTCTGTCCATGGCTCTGAAAAAACCTCTGCTTCGATCCTGGCAACTGCCGGTACATCCTCTGTGTGAAGTTCCCTAATCTGCATGATTCCGTTCCCTTTCTGCCTGAGACAGACGCAGGTATTCCGGTGCATGCTCCATGGCACTGACATACCTTCCTTCTGCATACCAGTCAAAGGCCAGAATGCCAAAGGCTGCTGCACGCTGTCTGTTCATATGTGACGGAGCAAACTGATAGGAAACCTTCATCAGTTCCTTTAATTTTTCTCTGTATACAGGAACGCCGTCTCCAAGGAAGATCACTTCTCTTCCCAGCTCATTGCAGTGCCGTACGGCTTCTACTATAGAGACCGGTCTGTCAGACAGGACTGCCTTCATGGTATAATGATCCGGCTCACGATGCCCTATCTCTCCTGTATTCTCATTCTTTTCAAAAGCATAAAGCCCTGTATAAACCTGTTCTCTTCTGGCATCCATGATCGGACACACCAGCTTGTCTGTGCCATACAAATTGCAGGCAAGTCCCTGCAGTGTCGGGATCTCAATGATCGGGATCTGCAATGCATAGGCAAGCCCCTTGGCTGTCGCTGATCCGATCCGAAGCCCTGTAAAGGATCCGGGTCCACTTGCTATGGCTATGGCATCTACCGTAGAAAGCTCCAGCTCCACCTGCTTTTTCAGCTCCTCCAGCATAGGAAGAAGCGTCTGGGAATGGGTCTTTTTGTATTGAATATTGTATTCTCCAACCACTCCGGTATCCTCAAGCAGTGCAACAGATGCCACAAGGCCGGAGCTGTCCAGTGCAATAATCTTCATATTTCCTCCTATATCTCTTCTATGAGGATCTTCCGGTAGTCAAAGCCCTTTTCCAGATCCTTCAGAATCGTAATCTGCGTATAATGCTCCGGCAGGATCTCATGGATCAGATCCGCCCACTCGATCAGACTCACTCCTTCTCCATAAAAGCAGTCCTCATATCCGATCTCATCCATCTCAGAAATATCTCCGATCCGGTATACATCAAAATGATAAAAGGGAATCCTTCCCTCCTCATAGCTCTGTAAGATGGTAAAGGTCGGACTGTTTACCGCTTCCGTAATGCCAAGTCCTTCTGCCAGTCCCTGCGTAAACACGGTCTTGCCAACGCCAAGGTCACCGATCAGTGTATAGACTTCTCCCCCCTTCGCCTGTTCTCCTATCTGCCTGCCGAGGGCAAAGGTATCCTCAGCCCGGAAGCTTTCCTTTTCTGTCAGCATCTTATTCTCACCTTCCTTGGCGGCATATGGGTGGATATGACCCCGATCACAGCCGTTGTTTTCTCTCCCATGGCTTTCTTTGGCAGAATGGTTGCATTAACTGCCGAGGTATAAAGAACAATACTGCGCATGGTGGATATCGCCTTCTGCATGTCCTCCCATTTGCAGCATTCCTCATGTTCTCCCTGTGATACGGCGATCCCTTCCTCATCCATCCGGTAATGCAGCGGCTGCCTGAATGCCGGATTACTCAGAAACTGCTGTTTGGAACGCATAAAAAGCGCCACTGGGAGATACAGCAGAATCACGATCCCTGCAATCGTACATAAAGCACCGCTTCCTGCAAAGCCTGCTACGATCATCAACGCTCCGGCCACCGCACCGATCAGACCGGAAGGGCTTGTAAAGGTATGATGCAGCATGTAATCATAAAGATCTGCTGATGTCATCTGTACGTCAAATTCTACTTCCATTGCTTTGTCCTTTCTGCTTTATTTATGATCATTTCATCCGTTTCAATAAAAATAAGGTCGGAAGTCATTGCTTTGCATTGTAAAAACAATAACCTCTGACCTCAATATTCTTATTATACTAAAAATCGGGCAAAGTGCAACACCCTGTTTCCCTGATAAACTGTTCCTTTCTGCATGGTCTGCCAAACAGATATCCCTGCAGATAGTCAACCTGCATCTCCTTCATCTTCAAGCACCACTCCCGCTCCTCAATGCCTTCTGCACATATCCTGACCCCAATACTATGCACCATCGAAGAGATATTTTTAAATAATTCATAATCTCCGGTACTGTTCATTGCCTTCGCCGTAAAATCCCTGTCCATTTTTATATAGCTCGGATTCATGTCACGTATACAATGAAGATTCGAATAGCCTGTACCAAAATCATCTATCACAAAGTGGATCCTGTTCTCGTCCAATGTCTTCCTAAACTTACAGAACGCCGGCGTCATATCCATAAAGCCGCTTTCCGTCATTTCTATACATATACATTCCGGCTTCAAGCCATACATTTTAATCACACCCAGTATATCACTCTCAACATTGCCCTGCATGATCTGCACATAGGAGATATTTATATTCACCCTGAAATCCGGAATATATTGCTGCATCTCCCTGCACATTTTGGCTGCTTCGTCCAGAACGTACCTTCCGGCAGGGATAATCAATCCACTTTTTTCCAGAAGCGGAATAAATTCCATCGGTGAAATAACCTCCCATCCCTCTCCAGACGGCATAGAAAAACGCATAAGAGCCTCTGCCCCAATAACCTGTTCTGATCTACAATCCACAATTGGCTGATAGTACACCTCAAAGCCCTTATACTGGTTTACAATAGCCTTACGAAGTGCTGCCACTATTCTTCCTTTTCGCAGAAAGACCTCATAGTCATCCTCATTGAAGATGTAAAATCCATTTTTTCCCATGGTTTTTGCCTGTTTCAGGACAAATGCGAGCTTCTTTCGACATTTTTCATTCCCTTCACAAAAGGTTGTTGCAGCTACAACACCGACAGAAATTGAAAATACAGCTTCATAATTTTCAGATACTATAAACTTATAGAGTCTATCTGCAATCTTTTCTTTAAGCCTTACAGCTTCTTCCTTTAAATCGCTTTCCAGATCCACAATCACATACTGATCAGCCACAAGATAATATATCCTCTGCTTACCGGAAAGGCATTCCTTCATACAGTCAGCTACGCTTTTTAAGATATAATTACCATAAGTAGATCCCTTTGCGCCATTGATTGATCCGAAATCATCAATTCCTATATGCATAAGAAAGCCTTTGGAAATATGTTCCTTTTGGGAATCCATATAAGTATTAAATTCCAGGACTCCCAGCAGTCCAGTAACATTATCTGCCCTTCTCTGATTCCCAGTCTCATTCAGACATCCAATCAGATATTCCGCTTTACCTTCCGGACCATCGATCACGATACCACGGCAATTGATCCATACCGGCATGCCATCTTTGCCAAGCCACCTGTAATGTAGATTATGTACCTTTTCTTTCCCTTCGCATATATCCGCGAGATGCTTTATAAGCATCTCGCGGTCTTCTTCATACACTACATTCAAAATACCATTGGAAACATCAGTCATGACATTTTTTGATATCATGAACCGGTCCACAGCTGACTGCGATATCTCCATTGTATTATTCCGCAGATCAAATATATACAGATAATCATCCATACATTCTGTAATGATCTCTAATAAGATCGGTGCTGTCTGATCTCCAAATATTGTAAATATATCATTAATCACAACAGGCACCTTCCTTCCAATAGCACTATAATAGTTCTGCTCTTTTCCCTAGAATAATTTAAATACATTCACGCGGTCATGCATCTTAGCTGCACCTTCTGCAAGATTAATGCTGATTGCTGTATTCTCCTCTGAGGATGACGCTGTACCCTGTACCACATCAGAAAGCTGCTCGATTCCCTGTCCGATCTGTTCCAGAGATTCTGCCTGAGAGTTTGCCTTCTCCATCGTATTCTGAGCAAGCTCTGCGAAAGACTCCATATCTGCAATGATCTGGTTGAATGCCTCTGCTGTTGTTCTTGTAATGTTATTTCCATTTTCAATTTCAACTAAAGTCTTATCGATCAATTCTCTCGTATTTACAGCTGATTTCGCACTGTCTGATGCAAGCTTGCCTATCTGGTCTGCAACCACAGCAAAGCCTTTTCCTGCCTCACCTGCCCTTGCTGCTTCAATCGAAGCATTGAGCGATAAGAGATTTGTCTGGGATGCAATATCCTCAATATCGGTAATAATATTGCCAATCTCCTTGGAAATCTCTGTAATATGCTCCATTTCTGTCAGAAGCTCATTCATTTTTTCTTTTTCTTCATTTGCCCTGCCCGCAGAGGCTCTTACACGTTCAGATACGCTTTGTGTTTCCTTTGCCGTATCTGCCGCGAGGCTGACAACTGTATCTATTGTGGCATTCAGCTCCTGGATTACCCCTGCCTGCTCTGTTGCACCGTCCGATAAGGATTTTGATGCATTTTCAACTTCCGCTGCATTCACTGATACCTGCTCTGCAATATTACTGATATCTGACAATGTACTGTTAAAACGCTTCAAAATATATAGGAGTGAATCCTTTAATTCTGAGAAATCGCCCAAAAACTCCGTAATGTCATTGCCATTTCTTGTCAGATCACCCTGCGCTATCAGCTTTACTTCTCCAGAAATCTCGCGGATATAATCTGCAAGGATATTCATGGCTTCTCTTAAATTCCTGATCGTATCACCGAACTCATCCTCAGACTCATAAGTAAGCATTTCCACGTTTGACAGCTCACCCTTTCTCAGGCTGTCAACTGCTGCCTCTATCTGCACTACCGGCTCTGTAATTGAGTTCGTGATTATCCTTCCGATAATTGTTGATACTACAGTCATCGCAATTCCTATCACCACGATCACAATAAAAATAATAACTATACACCAGTTGGCAATGCTCTTGGATTCATCTAATTTCACCTGAAAATAATTCCGCAGTATAGTTACTTTTTCTCCAAAATCCTTATAGCTTTCATAAACACTTCCCGTCATCAGCTTAGCTGCTTCTGCATTTTCTCCGTTTCTGCTCAGCTGTAATATTTCTTCAGAGGCTTCCTTGTATGTATCCCATGCAGAGCTTGCTTCGTCATAATCAGCTCTTCCTACCTGTGCCTCTTTGTCTGCATTTATTATTGCATCCAGCTCCTTGGCCGTTTCCGTAATCTGACCTCCAATATTTTCAATCTCTGCTTCACAGGCTGTCAGAACCGCCGGATCTGCTTCAACAAGATGCTTATACTGTCTGACTCTGTAATCAGAGGTCATTGTTTCCAGTTCCTGTATATATCCGACCGCCGGAGACCACACCTCCGTAATCTCCCTTACGTTCGAACGGATCACCAGGGTTGAAATCAGCGTTACCAGCACAAAAAATACTGTCATAATAAGTACAATTAGCCGGTATGCCTTTAATTTTCCTGCTACCTTTAAGTTAGCTATCCATCTTTTGATCTTTGTCATATCCCTTTCCCTTCCTTTGTGTTTTGAATTTTGCAGCACACCAAAAATCTTCATCTGTAAGCTGCTATAATGATAACATACTGCTTTTTAAAGTCAATTAAAAAAAGCAGTAAATTTTCTGCTGATTTTTTTCATACGTTCTGCCTAATTTAGCGAATGATATTTCCGTTTTTCCTTGTACATTTTTTCATCCATATTTCTTAGAAAGGTCTCTGCATCATCCTCCGCTCTAAATTCTGCATATCCCATGGAAACACTTAAGCTGAACGGTTCTGCCCCGGAGCTGTTAAACTGCGAAATATTATCATTGATCTCATCCATCGTAGCCAAAACGTACTCTGTATCAACACCTGCCAGAAGCACAATAAACTCATCCCCTGCATACCGGATCGCCATTCCGGTATCCGGTATGGATCTGAAAAGTATACTTCCCATCGTACTGACAGCCTTGTCCCCTATACTATGTCCCAGACTGTCATTGATATGCTTGAAGTCATTTACATCCATCATGATCCCATGTAAGGATTTCCAGCCTGCCGTTTTCCTTTTGGCAAGCACCGCATTCAGGTATCTTCGATTGTATAGTCCGGAAAGCTCGTCCGTGTACAGATTTTCTGCATATAGCTGCATCTGAACAAATACCAATGTAACCGCAGCTAACATCCATGACGTTGTGATCCCGTAAAAGAACAACTGCAGGATCACTCCTGCAAAACCAATGCTGATAAAATACACCACAGGGAAATAGCTCAGATTGATCCCCTGTTTTCTGGAATGGTACACCAGATATATACTGTAGCCAATATATATTATACCCGGGATATAGCAGGCCAGTGAGCCTCCTTCTCTCTGGTATACATTCGCCCCGGATATCCTGAATACAATCCCCGGTCTGAAAAGATTACATAAAATCATGATCACTTCCACAAGCCAGGGAAAGACAAAAAACGCTATTTTCGATAATATCCTCTTATAATTCCGGTAAATACGCAGCTCCACATACAGACACCAGAGCAGACTCATGCTGATCATGCCAATAAAGTTCAGGCTGTTAGCAGCATAATTAATCTGTCTGCTGCCAGTAAAGCTTTTTCCATCTATCAGAGAGGCCACTGTCTCAGACAGTGCCCCCAGTATATTCACTAATGCAATTCCATCATATATTTTATCTTCCGTATGAAGGCTTTCTCTGTTCTTTCGTCTGCAGAGCAAAAGATATCCCATCATCAGCACGGCCAATCCGTTTGCCATCAATATTTCTTCTATGACTATTATTGTCATCACCCTCCCATCACTGACAGTACTGAAGCAGAAAATAGAGAAAATTTCCCAAATGTTTTTCTTTATTATATCTGAAATTTTCTCTTAAAGCAACCATAGATGCCATTATGAAAAAATGGGTTATTCGTGCCTGAGTGCCTCGATCGGGCTTAAGCGCGCTGCTTTTTTGGCAGGATAAATGCCAAAGAAAATACCAATGCCACAGGAGAACACTGAAGCTCCTATAACGACTGCCGGATTCACAGCAGGCGCAATCCCTGCAATAGCGCCGACCAGCCTTCCCCCAAGAATACCAAGGAAAATACCGATCAGTCCACCAAGCAAGGTAATAATACCCGCCTCTGCCAGAAACTGGAGCAGAATGGATCCGGTTCTTGCCCCGAGTGCTTTACGAATACCGATCTCTCTGGTTCTTTCTGTCACCGAAACCAGCATAATATTCATAACACCGATACCGCCAACAAGCAGGGAAATGGCAGCCACGAAGGATATGAAGATCGTGATGAATCCAAGGATCGTATCAAACTGGGAAGATACATCCGTAAAGCTCTGCATCATGATCTGATTTTCTCCCCGTACATTGTGCCGGGTCTCCATCAGGTTCAGTACCTCTCCTGCCACCTCAACAGAGTTTTCCGTAGAATCTGCCATCACATAAAACTCTTCTGTGTCATCAGTATACAAGCCATATTTGTTGCCCACAAAGGTAAGTGGTGCTTCTGCGGTGACCATCTTATCCATGCCGGAGCCCATATTGATCAGGGAAGAGGCACTGTCCTGACGGATTCCTACAATGCGCATTTCCTGTGTCACACCATAGAAGGTGGCATCAAAGGTCATTCCAATCACATCTGTAGTTCCGAACAGGGCGATGGCACTGGCTTCTGTGATCACGCAGGCATTGACCCCACTGTCATAATCATTCTGAGTAAAATATTTACCTTTAATGATCGGTTCAGAAGCCCGGTACTGCAGTCCTGTTGTTCCTGCTGCCAGACTGATATCAAAATCACCCTTCGGTCCTTCTGCGGTTCCCCAGAGACTGAATGCCGGTGTCACACCCTTTACATGATCTACGTGCTCCATAATGGCATCAAAATCTGACTGGTCAAAGGTAACTGTGGTATCCTTTCTGGTACTATCCACATAAAAAGCGATCTGTCCCCCGGCAATTCCCTCCAGCTCTGAATTGACCTGTCCCCTGACACCGTTACCAATTGAAATGACCATGATAACAGAGGAAATACCGATAATAATTCCCAGCATGGTCAATATGGACCGTCCTTTATTGCTTTTGATATTCATTAAAGCAATCTTAATATATTCCCATATCCGTGCCATAATCCGCGCTCCTTAATTCATGGGAACAGCAACTGCTGCCATGCCTTCTGTAATATCTCCGGTCACCTCTGTGATCAGCTGGTCTCCCTCTGAAACCCCGCTTAAAATTTCCACCATAGTATCAGAAGAAATCCCGGTTTCCACCTGTTTCTTCACTATTTCATTATTTTCAATGGCATACACAAATTCGCCTGTACTGTCCACATTGACTGCCGTCACTGGTACCAGCACAGCATCCTTCGCCTCTCCTGTTTCGATCACTACCTTGGCTTCCACACCAAGATATACATCACTGTCAGGATTCAGGATCCTGATCTCTGTTCCTACAACAGCTGCTCCACTGTCATTTTTCTGTGCCATCTTATTGATTCTGGAAACCTCACCTTCGTATTCCCTGCCACCGATCGTAACGGTTGCTTTCTGAGAAAGAGCGATCTTGTCAAGATCATACTTGGTTACAGAGATCTTTACGCAGACATCCTCTGTGCTTTCCAGCTTTAAAAGCTCTGTACCTTCTGCCGCTGCTGATCCCTCTACGGCACTAACAGCAGTTATGACACCATCAAACTCTGCTGTCACACCATCTGAAACTGCCTCAAGCTTTGCGAGCTTATCCTCAGACTGGATCTCCTTGGTCTGATTACCGGCCTCCAGCTCCTCCTTAGCCCCGGCTGTCATCTTGCTGCTGTCGGCGCTGCTCTTCTGGGATTTCATTTCGGAACGATATTCCTTATATCTGGAAAGCATATCATTATATACTTCCAGTTCTGATTCCCAGCCTTCAATCTCCTTGTTATGGGACTGTTCATAATTATTCTCCTGCACCATTTTCTGCAGATTCATATATTCGTCAGAATCCGGTTGATCCTGCCAGTCCAGCAGGGAAATCTGAAGCTGTGTACCAAAAAGTGCAAGCTCATCCTTTTTCTTCTGGATCTTATTATTCAGCCCCTTAATATATGCCTCGGTATCTTCTATCTGCTGATCCAGCACCTCCATGTTAACATTGGCCTCATTCAGATCCCCAAGCTTTTCATTGTTTGTCTGCACAGAGTTCCGATAGTTTCCCTCAGCAGCCTGTTTATCAAGCTGTGCAAGCTCAGTTGCCTTAGAAAGGTCACTTTCATCATAGCTGATCAGGACATCTCCCTTTTTCACAGCATCTCCTGCCTCTACGTTCACACTGCCGATCTTCACATTCACATCGGAAAAATAAGTTTTCTCCTCTTTTGAGGTCACATTTCCACTTGTATTGATCGTCTGTCTGATATCTCCTCTTTCTGCTGCTGTCGTCATGATCTGCATGGGAGTATTGGCTGCAACTACATTGGATATGATCACATAAAGAATAAATACTCCTGCCACAGAAAGGATGATGATCCTTCTTTTCTTCTTTCTTTTTGCCGGGTCAGCCGGTTTCTTTTCCTTTTTTACTTTCTTTTCAGCTTTCTTTTCTTCTTCCATCTTCTCCTCCAGAATTCTATGCCAATGCTGCATCATTATTAATATCCGCCACAATCTTTCCATCCATGATCCTTATGATCCGCTTCGCCCTTGCTGCGATCTCATTATCATGAGTGATCAGGATCACGGTCCTGCCTTCCTTATGCAGCTCCCTCAGGATTCCCATGATCTCCTTCGTGGAGCCGGAATCCAGATTTCCTGTGGGCTCATCTGCCAGAATCACAGGCGGTGCCTGAGCGATCGCCCTTGCTATGGCTACCCTCTGCTGCTGTCCACCAGACATTTCAGAAGGTTTATGATCCATCCGCTTCTCAAGTCCCACCTTTTTCAGCGCAGTTCTTGACAGCTCTTCCCGTTCTTTCTTCGGAACACCCCTGTAGATCAGCGGCAGCTCTACATTTTCAAGAGCCGTCATATTGGCGATCAGGTTAAAGCCCTGAAAAATAAAACCGATCTCTCTGTTCCTGATATCAGATAACTCATCATCTGTCAGATGTGACACATCCTGCCCATTCAGATAATAGGTGCCTGATGTGGGGACATCCAGACAGCCAAGCATATTCATCAGTGTCGACTTACCGGAGCCTGACTGTCCGATGATCGCCACAAACTCGTGACGATCGATCTGCAGATCCACATGATCCAGAGCCCGTACTTCATTCTCACCGGGATTATAAATCTTACACATGTTCCGGATTTCTATCAGTTCATCCATCCTTTTCCCTGTCCCTTTCCTTTTCTCTATGTATTATTGTATTATATTATTAATACAGTTTTGTCAAGAGGAAAATTCCCATTTTTCATTGTATTTTTCTTTTCTGTACAATATAACGAATTATATCAGAGCTTTTTCTTCAAAAACAGGATTATATCCTTAATTTTATCTTAACTTAAAGAATGGATCCTGCCCGGAAGGCTTTTTTGGGGGCTGTCGCTTTAACAAGCCCCAGCTTTACCTTTTTTTATTTTATTATGGAGTTTATTTTAACGATAAATACCTTGCAATCATTGACTTTTAGGCATTTTAGGTGTATACCTAATATTTAGTTAGTCATTGCTAACTATTATATAGGATGAGTCATTATAGCTATTGTAGAATTTAAGGATGTAACCCGAGTTTATACAAGCGTCGACCATGAGCTGAAAGCACTTGACGGCGTGAATTTCACTCTTGATGAGGGAAAGTTCGTGGTTATTCTCGGCCCCAGCAGTGCGGAAAAGAGTACGCTTCTTAATATGCTTGGCGGCTTAGACAGCCCCACAAGCGGCACAATCACCGTGAGTCGTTACCCACAATCAGAATATTGCAAAGATGGCAGACGTGGTCATTCGTGTTAAAAACGGCAAAATTGTAACAGGGCAAAGGAGATCAATAAATGATTGACAAAAACCTGCTCCGATTGCTCGGAGATAATAAGAAATATATATTTTATACCGTAGATCTGATGGTACTCGGTTTATTTGCCAACGTCGGCATTACCGCCTCAATCTGCTGGGTGATAAACCTTGCCATTCACTACGATGAGTATAGCGGCGGTGCAACCATATTTCTGTGGCCCGCCGTATGTGCAGTTATCTGTATCATCGTGCGCTATACCGCATCCCGACTTGTAGGCGACTTAAAGGACACGCTCGGCAGAAAGGCAAAAAAAGACCTGCGTGAACGTGTATATAACAAAATCGTAAAATTGGGTGTTCGTTCTACGGACGGAATGAGTATGGCAGGTTTAACGCAGGTATCTATGGAGGGTGTGGAGCAACTTGACCTCTGTTATTCTTCCTATATTCCGCAGTTCTTTTATGCTATGCTCACCCCCTTTATTCTGTTCGGCATCACTGTATGGATCGAATGGCGTGTGGCGGTAGTTCTGCTTTGCTGTGTACCGCTAATTCCCGTGTCTATCATTGCCGTATCCAAATACGCAAAGAAGATATTTGCAAAGTATTGGGGCAAATATACCTCGATGGGTGACTCTTTCCTTGACAGCATTCAGGGATTGAAGGAACTCAAAATCTTCAAGGCAGACGAAGCTCAGCACACGAAAATGAACGAAACAAGCGAGGACTTCCGCAAGATTACGATGAAAGTTCTCGTGATGCAGCTTGCCAGCACTACCATTATGGACTTGGTTGCATATGGCGGTGCAGGAATCGGTATTGCTATGGCGATTTTATCGGTTGTTAAATGGGAGCTTGCACCGATTGCGGCATTGTTCCTTATTTTAGTTGCGGTTGATTTCTTCCTTCCGCTTCGAGCCTTTGGTTCAGCATTTCACGTTGCGATGAACGGAGCAAGTGCAGGTAAAAAGATTCTTTCGCTTCTTGAACAACCCGATCCCGTTTGGGGAGAAGAAACCGTTACCGATACCGAAATAAAAGTAGAGAATGTGACCTTCTCCTACGATGGCAAACGAGATGTGCTGAAAAATGTGTCTATGACTTTCCCGAAAACGGGAATGACCGCCATTGTAGGCGAATCGGGTTGCGGTAAATCTACCGTAGTCAATATGCTTTTCGGTGCGTTCAGACCGAAAAACGGTGCTGTAACAGTTGGCGGCAAGGAGCTTGAAAGCCTTTCCCGTGAGAGCTATTATTCTCACCTTGCCGTTGTCAGTTATAACACCTATATCTTCAATGAAACGGTCAGAGCAAACTTTATGCTCGCAAATAAAGCCGTAACCGATGAAGAAATCTATGGGGCACTTGAAAAGGTGAACCTTGCCGACTTTATCCGTGAAAACGGTGGACTTGATAAGGTCATCACCGAGGATGCCGCCAATATCTCCGGTGGTCAAAAGCAGCGACTTGCCCTTGCGGTGAACCTTGTGGCACACAAAGATATTTATGTGTTCGACGAAGCCACGAGCAATATCGACATTGAAAGCGAAGCTATCATTATGGCGAATATCAAGGCTCTGTCGAGAGAGAAGGCGGTTATCGTTATTTCCCACCGTCTTGCCAATGTTACACCCGCCGATCTGATTTACTATATGGAATCGGGCGAGCTGAGGGAAAGCGGTACACACAGCGAACTGATGGAAAGAAACAGCGGTTACGCTAAGCTCTATACCACACAGAAAAATCTCGAAGAAGGCTATGCGGAGGTGGGAGTATGAGTATGAGTAAAAAGAATAACCTTCGCAGAAGCGGATCAAAAATAATGGCAAGTCTTATCCTGCTGCTCGGCAGTCTTGCCTATATTATGGTACTTGCCGTCATTAACGGTTCGGTCGGCTTTATCTGCGCTATGGGTGTTACCTTAATGGGTGCTGTCGGCGTTGCAAAGGCCCTCGGAGAAACTATTGCTCTTTCCTATGGAATGATTATCGGACTTGCTATCGGTTGTGGTGTGCTTCGAGGACTACTTCGTTATCTGGAGCAGTATAGCAATCACTATATCGCCTTCCGTCTGCTTGCGGTTCTCCGTGATAAGATCTTCGGAGCACTTCGTACTCTTTGCCCTGCAAAGTTAGAGAGCAAACAAAAAGGTTCTATTATAGCGATGATCACATCGGACATTGAAACCCTTGAGGTTTTCTATGCCCATACCATTTCGCCTATTTGCATTGCGGTTATTGTTTCCGCCGCAGTAGTGCTGTTTGTAGGAATGGTATCCAGTTGGTATCTTGCACTCATTGCACTTGCAGGATATATAACGGTAGGAATTATTGTTCCCCTTATTTCTTCCGGCAAGCTGAAGGAATCAGGTGTTCGTTACCGTGCGGAATTTGCATCATTCAATGCCTATTTCCTTGACAGTATCAAGGGCATTAAAGACATCGTCCTTAATAATGCAGGCAAGGAACGTGAAAAAGAGGTCAACGACCGTTCCGATATTCTGCTTCGTGAAACCAAGAAGATGAAGCACAACACCACAAAGGCAAGTGCGACAACCGAGCTGTGCGTTTCTCTGTTTATTATCGCTGCACTTGTAGTCGGTATTGCTCTTGTAGCAAACGATGTACTGACCATTGGCAAAATGATTATCGGCGTTGTTGCAGTGTTCGGCTCTTTTGGTCCCGTTATCGCAATTTCTGCCCTGCCCGGAAACCTCACACAGACCTTTGCAAGCGGTGACAGAGTGCTGAATCTGCTTGCAGAGAAAACCGCTGTAACACCCGTACAGAACGGTGAAAAGATAGAGTATAACGACCTGAAGGTAACGGATCTGTCCTTTTCTTACGACGGACAGACGCAGGTGCTTTCCGATATTTGTATGCACGCTGGGAAGGGTGAGATTATCGGCATCGTCGGTGAGTCGGGATGCGGTAAGTCTACGTTCCTGAAATTGCTCCTCCGCTTTTGGCAAAAAAACCACGGCGAGATTGCCTATAACGGCGTTGATATTGATAACATCGACGGTGACAGTCTGCTTGATAATGTAACAATGGTCAGTCAGGTAACTTATCTTTTTAATGAAACGATAGAAGATAATCTCCATATTGCAAAGCCGGATGCTACGCAGGAGGAAATCGAAGCCGCCTGCAAATTAGCATCTATCCACGATTTTATCCTCACTTTGCCGGACGGCTACAAAACCCATGTGGGTGCTTTGGGTGATAACCTTTCCGCAGGCGAAAAACAGCGTATCGGACTTGCACGTGCGTTTCTGCGTGGAAGTGAGCTAATTTTGCTCGACGAGCCGACCAGCAATGTAGACAGTATTAACGAAGGTATTATTTTGAAAGCGCTCAAAGAGCAGAAGAACAAAAAAAGCATTATTCTCGTATCCCACCGTGAGTCTACGATGGCGATTGCTGACAGAATCTATAGAGTAAAAGACGGCAGAATGCTGGAATGTTAAGAGGAAGCTTATGACTAAATTGAAGAATACACTTAATTATTTGCTTATTATTACATTTATTTTGACGGTGATGGTGCCGTTAACCGGAATCCAAGCACACAAAATGGCATCCACGGTGTTTTTGATATTGACAATCGCTCACACCATTGTTTACCGCAAAAAGATGGGTGCTAAGAAATATTTCCTGCTTGCCATTGTTTTCATTGCGTTTGTCAGCGGACTGTTCGGTATGATTTTGGATCAATATCCGATAATATTGAACTTGCATAAGGCAATCTCCATTATCTCGGCATTTTTCCTTGCTATACATATTTTTGTTTATCAGAAAGGCTTTTTGAAAAAGAGAAAGGCGAAAAATTATGATAGATAAAATTCAAGGCAAGCGAGAATGGGAAAAGCGTACCGTCGCTTTGATGATACGACTTTATTGTAGAAAGAAGCATGGGACAAAGAAAAATCTTTGTCCCGAATGCGAAGCACTTTCGCAGTATGCGATGCAGCGCAGTGATAAATGCCCCTTTATGGAAACCAAGACCTTTTGCTCTAACTGCCGTGTGCATTGTTACAAGCCGGAAATGCGTGAAAAAATCCGTGAGGTTATGCGATTTTCAGGGCCGAGGATAATACTCCATCATCCCGTAATGGCAGTTCGCCACGTCATAGAGAGTAAAAAGGAAAAGAAACGAATGGAGAAAGAAAATGAAAATTAAAAGACTTTTATGGATCATACTTGGATTTATTGGACTAGGTATCGGTGCAGTCGGTGTTGTTTTGCCTATGCTGCCTGCCTTTCCGTTTCTTCTCCTTGCAGCGTTCAGTTTTGGCAAAAGCTCGGAGAGATTACATAAGTGGTTCATCGGTACGAAGCTCTATAAAAACAATTTGGAATCCTATGTAAAAGGTCAAGGTATGACTTTGTACACCAAAATCAAGGTTATGATTACAGTAACGCTTCTGATGGCGTTTGGCTTCTTTATGATGTTCCGCAAGGATCTGTATATCCCTTGTGCCATCCTCGGCGGCGTGTGGCTGTTCCATATCGTATATTTCATTTGGGGTGTAAAAACATACGGCGAGTGTTGATCCTGAGAATGAGCACTTAATTCAAGAAGCAATCAGCGAAGTAACCGTAGGTAAAATAGTTATCGTTATAGCACATCGTCTTGCAACGATTGAGCACGCTGATCAGATTTTGGTTGTAGAATGATGGACACATTGTTCAGAGCGGAACACATACTGAATTGATCGAGCAAGTCCTATTTCATGGATATATTCTTTTCACCTCACCAAAATCTCCGCAAATCTCCATTTTAAAACCCAACTGTAATAGATTTTTGCAACTTGTTGCACTTTTCTATTCCACAATCAGTGCCGTCTCCCGAACCAAACAAAAAACTTCATAAACAACGTCATGGCGAAGCCCTCTTCGCTCTTTTGTTATGTCATTTTTTATTTTCAGTCCATTATACATTATTCCTGACGATTTGAGAAAATTCCTATGACATAAAAAAAACGCCCACGCATCTGCATGGACGTTTTCATAAGCACCGGTATTCCCTGACCAGTGTCTGTATATACTTATTTATTTCACAGTCTCTACCTGTTTTACATGCTCTGTTTTCCCGGAAATGGCTGCTGATTTCAGGATCGGGCTGAGCTTCTTGTAGATCAGCATAGTTACCAGTGAAACACTGCCGCCCTTTAACAGGTTCATAGGCGCTACCGCAAAGACAACTAGGGTTACAATGCTGTTGATATTTTCGTTTACCGCATTTCCCATCTGCACAATGGCATCCAGCGGGAGTCCATAAAGCTTTGAAAATGCAGGGAGCAGGTAGATTGCATTAAATGCAGTACCAAATACAGTCATGATAAGTGTTCCTGTTACAGAACCGATCAGTGCGGTTTTTCTTGTTTTCTTAAACAGATAAATGATAGATGTGGGCAGGATGAAGCTGCAGCCTACCACAAAGTTGGCAAGATCCCCTACAAACGCAGTGCTGGTTCCCTTCATCAGAAGCTTTAACAGGATCTTCACGAATTCGATCATGACTCCGGCTACCGGTCCAAAGGCAAAGGTACCTACCAGTGCAGGGATCTCGCTGAAATCCAGTTCATAAAAAGAAGGGGCAAAGGGAAGCGGAAACTCAAACAGCATCAATACCGCCGCAATGGCTGAAAACACACCGATCATGGCAATCTTTCTTGTACTTAAAACCCTCTCGGTATCATGGTTTCTTTTCTTGATCGCTTTTTCAGCCGCATAAGCAATCAGCATCAGCGCTGCTGCAATTCCTACCGAAACCAGAACAAATACTACATTGTCCTTTACACTTGTCCATAAACCATTATTCATTTCATTTTCCTCTCTTTCTGCCTGTCCGGCTGGCATATGCCATTACAAAAAGGTTCTTCTTTGGCAGAACAATTAAAAAACCTCGGATGATTCTCATCCGGGGTTTACTTGCTTTTCTGCTCATAGAGAACATCAGACTCCTTGCTTAAACCTGACTGCTCTTTTCTTCTCTCATCCAGACTGTACTGTCGGTTTTGGAATCGCACCAAATCAGCCGCTGTGCTTCCTGCTGGCTTATTCTCCGCCATTTTTCTGCACATACGGGTCGCGGACTATACCGCCGGTAGGGAATTTCACCCAACCCCGAAGAACTTTTCTATTTTTTATCCGATGCTAGATTAGCACACTAACTGTTAAAATGCAAGTGTTTTTTCCTTCCGGCTCACGCCACGCACGCGTGGGTGCATTCCTATCCAGATTCTCAGTTCGCATATTCCACGTCTCCATTTCCTGCCATGCAGTTCCATTCCTTCTTCAAAGCTGCTTCAAATGCCTCTGTGCTGGACACACTGGCAGCCTGCCTTACCAGCCTCTCCAGTATGCCGGTATCTTCGATCGAATTGATTTTATCTCTAAGGTCTGAGGGTACCTCTCCATGTGCCTGCAAAAGGGTTATGATCATCTCTCTATAGGCACTTTCTCTGCCTGCTGCTTCGCCTTCCTTATAGCTGTCCTTCTTTTCCCAATAAATGATATCTTCAAATTTCATATATTCCAATTTCACCTCCGGCTTCTCTTTCACCTTCGTTATCAGTCTATGCAGCCGGTCTGTAGCTTCATCTACCACATTCTCCTTCCGGCTGTCCTGCAGATAAGTAAGCAGTGCATGGATCGCTTCATTTCCCCCACGGGTTCCCCCGGTATTAAAATACAAAAAGGTCAGCCCGTCTTCATAATCGACCTCCGGCACTTCTTCACAATGATTATGTACGCAGTACTTCATGTATCCTTTTCCGAAAATATCATAATTCAAGATCGTCACAATATAGAGATTGGGCAGCTTATCAAACTCCCGATCCCCACTGGCAAGCTGTCTGCTGTCGATCACTGCCTGATAAAACCGGTTGTGCTTTGGCACATTCATATCCTTTCTCAGATGGGGCTCCAGATCATAAATATTCACGCCTGATTCCTGATCTTCCCCTTCCAGAATCTCCACATCCATCCGGATCCCCCGTTTCTCGGGAAGGATTCCCTGCAGTGTCTTCTGTGCTGTGATATGGATCTTTCCGATCTGCCTTTGCAGCAGGGTTTCCAGAATAAGCCTGCAGAACTCCTCTCCAAGCTCCTGATCCAGTGCGGCCGCATTCACCAGGAAATCATCCATGACATCCATTTCTTCCAGTGTCTTTTGGGTTTTACCCATACCTCTTACCTCCTCTGGCGGTACAGAAAGTACAGGTATCCCCTTCTCTTCTGTCTTCTTCCGCCTACATAATTTGTCTGTGTGAAAATGCAGGCGATACGCCAGAAGATGCCTCTGCCTGGTTCAGATCCCAAAGATTCAGATTCATCAGATTTTCACATGAATTTCTGTTACATTTTTATCGTATCAGTATACGAAATGTATGTCAAGTTGATTTTTGCTTTTTTATGGTCGGTATTTCGTCTCTTCTTCTTTTCTTGACAGTCCCGGGAACATATGTTATAGTAAGCCGCATAAAACCCTGCGGGGTGTGGATTTTTCAAGAGTGATCTTCTTTTCGCCACACAGTAGCCTATACTGTATGGCTTTTTTTGTGGAAAAAATTGGAAATTACAGGAGTGAAAGAAAATGGATCAGAATTTTATGAAAGAAAAGAAAATATTGCCGCTTGTAATCTCCATGGCGCTGCCCATGGTACTCTCCATGGCGGTCAATTCCCTGTACAACATCGTGGACAGCTACTTTGTAGCCAGAATCAGTGAAAATGCCATGACAGCCCTTTCTCTGGTATATCCCGTCCAGAACCTGATGACAGCCATTGCGGTGGGCTTTGGTATCGGTATGAATGCACGGATCGCCTTCTGTCTTGGTGCACAGGATCAGAAGCAGGCCGATCAGGCTGCTGCAACCGGTATGGTACTCAGCATTATCCACGGCCTTATATTAATGGTCATCTGTCTTCTTGGCATGCCAAAATTCCTGTCTCTGTTTACTGACAATGAAGAGATCCTTTCCATGGGACTGACCTATGCGAACCGTGCCTTCCTGTTCTCCGTCATCATCATGCTTGGCATTTCTCTGGAAAAGGTATTTCAGGCTGTTGGACGCATGAAGGTATCCATGATCAGTATGATGTGCGGCTTTATCGCCAATATTATACTGGATCCGCTGATGATCTTCGGGATCGGTCCCTTCCCCGAAATGGGAATGGCAGGTGCTGCCTATGCTACCGGAATCGGCCAGTTCATCACACTGCTTGTTTATGTTGTGTTCTGCATTTTCCGGCCGCTGCCGGTTTCCTTTGCAAGGGAAAATATTGTATGGAACAGAGCACTGCTGCAAAAGCTGTATGCCGTTGGTATCCCGGCTTCCCTGAACATGGCCCTGCCCTCCCTCCTGATCTCTTCCCTGAACGGCATCCTGTCTGCTTTCTCTGGAACCTATGTTCTGGTGCTCGGCGCCTATTACAAGCTGCAGACCTTTATTTACCTGTCTGCGAACGGTATCATCCAGGGCATCCGTCCACTGATCAGCTTTAATTACGGTGCTGGGGAAAAGAAACGGGTTCAGCAGATTTTCGGTACCACCCTTGCCCTGACAGCAGGTGTCATGGCTGTTGGTACCCTGCTTTCCTTCCTGATCCCCGGTCAGATGATCGGCCTTTTCACGGAAAATCAGGAAACCATCCAGATCGGTATCAAAGCCCTTCATATTATCAGCCTTGGCTTTATCGTATCAGCGGTGTCAGTCACCTGCTGCGGCGCGCTGGAGGCTCTTGGCAAGGGAATGGCTTCTCTGCTCATTTCCCTGTCAAGATATGCTGTGATCATCATTCCGGCTGCTTTCCTGTTCAGCCGCCTGTACGGAGCCGAAGGTGTATTTGCCGCCTTCCCTGTAACTGAGCTGCTGACTGCTGTCTTTGCATGGATTGTTTATAAAAGAAATCAAAGGTGCTGAAAAACAGCTTATTTTTCCTCTTTATACTCTTTTGTAAAGAGGAATGGCAGATATACAATCCCGTTTACGATAAGAACCATCAGAAGATCCTTCCAGCTGTAAATGCGGCCACCAAAATCTGCACTGCCCGTCAGTACGGCAACCACGTTGTTATTGATGTAATGAAGCACTACTGCAGTCCAGATATTCCCGGTTCTGCTGTAGGCAAAGCCAAAGAATACAGAATAGCAGATACAGGCAATGATCTGGATCAGGATACTCTTCAGCCATGTATCCGGACTGTAATAAAACAGATTGATCGGCAGATGCCACAATCCCCAGATCACACCAAGCAGTAGGACACCGCCCTTTAATCCGAACCGTTTCTGCAGAACGGGCTGCAGGAAATAACGCCAACCATACTCTTCTCCGAAAAAGATGATATAACTCAGGAAGTAATTGATCACAAGCACCGGAAGCATGATATAAAGGGAGGGATCTGCAAAAAGAGAACCGAATTCCCTGATCTGCCCCTCCAGAAGATAACTGAGCAGCAGCCTTACCACATAAAGCAGCAGAAACAGCAGCATAATCAGGAAGGATGCCTTCACCTGATGTCCTCTAAAATTCAGACCTGCCGCTTCTTTTATTTCCCTCTTTTCCAGAAGGAGAAGGACAAGCGCAGCTACACTTCCAACGATAAACACGTAGTTCTGGATCACATACCAGCCTTCCCCTATGCCTATCACATTGCCAAGCGGAATAATTATGCTGAGTACAGCGCAGATCACGGTAAGTACCAGCACCACAAAATATGTCACAAAAAACTTCATCGGCAGCTTCTGCTCTTTTTCTCTTGCTGCAAGCAGCACTGCCATAACTCCCGCTGCCGGATACAGCATCTGTACCGCCGGAAAGCTGCTGATATCCCTTCCAAGGAAATAACCGATCCCCATCAGTACTCCCATTACCAGTGTCAGTCCAAAATTGACACCAAAGAACAGTTTCATCTGTTTATTTTCATTCATCCTCGTCATCTCCCAGCATTTCATTTTCTATTTTCTGCTCCCTGAGCTTTGTCACCTTTCCCACGATCAGAAAAGCCACAAAACAGAGCACAAAAATGATGCCTCCATCACACGCCCCTGCGATCAGTCCGACCATCACTTTGTCAGACAACTTTTCCACATAAGGGTTCTGCGCCGCCGTACAGACACCAAAAAGAATTCCTCCAAGGACACCGCCTGTCAGACTGTACAGCAGATATGCCTTCACACCCGGCACTTTCCTGTGCTGGAAATTCCAGACACCCTTCCACATACAGCCTACCACCATGCAGATAGACGCTATCATAAAAGTGATCCATTCCCCCTGGATCTGCTCAAAGGGCATCCCTTTGATATTTCTCTGATAAATAATACTGATCAGCAAAAGCCAGTAGGTGATCCAGAAGCACGTATGCTCTACTCTGTATATTTCCTGCTGCTGTCTTTCATCGGCCTGCTTCGCAAATAATTTTTTCCAAAGCTTCATTTCACTTACTCCTCTCTCTCCTCATCTTCCCAAAAAAGTCCATCCAGCGTCCTGTCAAGTGCCCTGCAGATCGCAATACAGAGCTGCAGAGATGGATTAAATTTCCCTGCCTCGATCATTCCGATCGTCTGCCTGGTCACTCCTACCTTCTCTGCAAGCTGCTCCTGGGACAGATCCTTTTCAATCCTCGCAATTTTCATCCGTTTATTCTTCATACCATTATCTCTCTCCTCTTCCGGATGTTGTAATCTGACGTTACAAACTGGACAGGCAATTTTTTCTGTATCCGTCATAGGTATAGTAATATTTCTTTTTCTTTTTGTCAACTATATTTTCCATTTTGTAAACTATCATTCTGTTCCCATTGACCACCAGCCTGTTTTTGTGCATAATTTGATTATCAGACTGTGAGGTGACATTATTATGAAATTTATTTCCTGGAACGTAAATGGTCTTCGTGCCTGTGTGCAGAAAGGCTTTCTTGATTATTTTCACTCTGTGGATGCGGATTTTTTCTGCATTCAGGAATCAAAGCTGCAGGAGGGGCAGATTGCTCTTGACCTTCCCGGCTACCATCAGTACTGGAATTATGCAGAGAAAAAAGGCTACTCCGGTACAGCCATCTTTGCAAAGAAGGAGCCCTTTTCTGTCTCTTATGGGATCGGCATCGATGAGCATGACAGGGAAGGCCGTGTGATCACACTGGAATATGACAACTTCTATCTGGTGACCTGCTATACACCAAATTCCCAGAATGAGCTGGCAAGACTTCCCTACCGTATGACATGGGAGGATGATTTCCTCGCCTATTTAAAATCTCTGGATGTGAAAAAGCCTGTGATCCTCTGCGGTGACCTGAATGTGGCCCATGAAGAGATTGACTTAAAGAACCCCAAAAGCAACCGCCAGAATGCTGGATTTTCAGATGAGGAACGGGCGAAAATGACAACCCTTTTGCAGGCCGGCTTCACTGATACCTTCCGTTATTTTTATCCTGCTACCGAGGGGATCTACTCCTGGTGGTCTTATCGTTTCAAAGCACGTGAAAAGAATGCCGGATGGCGTATTGACTATTTTATTACCTCAGAGCGCCTTGCTCCGCAATTAAAAAAGGCAGCCATCCATACCGAGGTTTTCGGTTCGGATCACTGCCCTGTTGAGCTGGATATTGATTTATAAACTCATTCTTCTGCCAGGACCGCCCAACGCATCTTGGTGGATTTCGCCCTTGGGTTCTTTACGCATTCCTCGCTGGAAGGCCGGATCACATCTTCAGCGACCTCGCTGTAGATCCCTGCTTTCTTCCCTTCCTTGAAGGCACGCTTCACCAGCCTGTCTTCCCCCGAATGGAAGGTCAGGATAGCGATCCTTCCACCAGGTGCCATACAGGAAGTGAGCTTTGTCAGAAAGGCTTCCAGTACTTCAAACTCACTGTTTACATCTATACGGAGTGCCTGAAATACACGGGCACAGGATTTCTTTACTGCTTCCTTCCGTTCCTTTTCAGGCAGAAAAGCAAGTGTTTCCCCGATCAGCTCTGCCAGCTTCGTGGTGGTATCTATCTTTTGCCCTTTGCGGTTTCTTCCAGCGATAGCCCTTGCGATCTCTTTCGCATAGGGTTCGTCAGAATTATCGGTCAGCATTCCCTCGATCTCTTCCCGGTTCATTTTCTGTAAGCGTTCTGATGCAGGCTCACCGTTCTGTGGGTTCAGCCGGAGATCTAAGGGTCCTTCCTGTTTATAGGAAAATCCCCTCTCCGGATTGTCGATCTGCATGGAGGATACACCAAGATCTGCCAGCAGGAAATCAAAGGAACCGTACTGCTCTGCCACTCTGTCAACATTAGCAAAGTTCTCGGAAATGGGAGTAAAGATCTCTTCTGAAAATCCTGCCTCCCTGAGCCTTTTTGTGGTCTTCACGATCTCGATCGGATCCACGTCCAGTGCATACAGGTGTCCCCTTCCCTGCAGTGCCTCTAGCATCTTCCGGCTGTGTCCGCCATATCCAAGGGTAGCATCCAGTCCTTTCATACCCGGTTTTATCTGCAGAAAGGTAAGGATCTCCTGTACACAGATGGAAATGTGCATTCCCGCCGGTGTACTGCCCTTGCTGATCACCCTTTCTATCGTATCCTGATATTTCTCCGGATTGAGTTCCTTATATTTTTCACTGAATTTTCTTGGATGTGTCCCACTGTAACGCACTCTTCTCTTATGAGGCTTCTCATCCTTCTGCGCTTCTGTCCCCAATCCGTCACCTGCTTTCTATTTCTGATTGATCTTCATGGTCAGGGAGATCCTCTTCTTCGGTACATCCACGGAAAGTACCTGTACCTCTACAATATCCCCGACACTCACTGCCTCCAGTGGATGTTTGATATATTTATCTGTGATCTGGGAAATATGCACCAGACCATCCTGATGGACACCGACATCCACAAACACACCAAAGTCAATGACATTCCGCACAGTCCCCTTCAGTATCATGCCAGGCTTTAAATCCTTCATATCAAGGACATCACTGCGAAGGATCGGCAGCGGCATATTTTCTCTGGGATCTCTTGCCGGCTTTTCCAGCTCCTTTAAGATATCTGTCAGAGTGATCTCACCAATACCAAGCTCCTCTGCCAGCTTCTTCTTATCCGTGATCTTCTTTTCCAGTGTTCCAACATTGCTTCCCACTGCATTTCCGGAAGCTGCTGCACTGCTTCCGTTATTTCTGTTCTTTCCGTTATCTCTGTGAGATCTGCTTCCCTGATCTTCAGCTTCCAATGTCATACCGCCCATGGCTGCAGCAAGCGCCATTCCCATGGCCGTTCCTGTATTACGGATCACAACTTTCTGCTTCTTCTGTCTGCTGCCAGCTCCGGCTCCTGCATTTCCACTGCTGTTTCCTGCCCTGCTGCCTGTGCTCTTCTGTGCAGCGGCTTCCTTCTGAAGTTTCCGTACATCATCCATGGTCAGATGCAGTCTGTCGAGAAGCTGCATGGCTGCCCCATAGCTTTCCGGATGGACGCTGGTCGCATCAAGCGGATTGTCCCCGTCTGTGATCCTCATAAATCCGGCGCACTGCTCATAAGCCTTGGGACCGAGCTTTGCCACCTTTAAAAGCTGCTTTCTATCTGTAAAGCGGCCATTCTGTTCCCTGTACTCCACGATATTTTTTGCAATAGCTTTGGAAATACCGGAAATATATTCAAGCAGGGAAGCAGAAGCAGTATTTAAATCTACGCCTACCTTATTTACACAGTCTTCTACTACACCACTCAATGCTTCTCCAAGCTTCTTCTGGTTCATGTCATGCTGATACTGTCCGACACCGATAGATTTAGGATCTATCTTGACAAGCTCTGCCAGCGGATCCTGCAATCTCCTTGCGATAGAAGCTGCGCTTCTCTGTCCCACATCAAAGTTCGGGAATTCTTCAGTAGCCAGCTTACTTGCAGAATAAACAGATGCGCCCGCTTCATTCACGATCACATACTGAACAGGAGTATCCAGCTCCCTTATCAGTTCCACGATCACCTGCTCTGATTCTCTGGAGGCAGTTCCATTTCCCACACTGATCAAGGATACATGATATTTGCTGATCAGACGCTTTAACTCCTTCTTGGCCTCCTCTACCTTATTCTGTGGTGCTGTAGGATAAATGACCTTCGTATCCAGTACCTTTCCGGTAGGATCTACAACAGCCAGCTTACAGCCGGTACGGAATGCCGGATCCCAGCCAAGTACCACCTTTCCTGCGATCGGAGGCTGCATCAGCAACTGCTCTAGATTTTTGCCAAATACAGAAATGGCACCGTCCTCTGCCTTTTCTGTAAGATCATTCCGGATCTCTCTTTCAATTGCCGGTGCGATCAGTCTGTCATAAGCATCCTCGATCACTTCCTGCAGTACAGGTGTGGTATAGGGATTCTCTGCTGTCACGATCTTCTTATTCAGATACTGAAGGATCCGTTCTGTCGGCGCATTGACCTTTACAGTCAGAATCTTCTCATTTTCTCCACGGTTCAGTGCCAGGATACGGTGACCTGCTGCCTTCTTCAGTGGTTCCTCATAGTCATAGTACATTTCATAGACGCTTTCTGCCTTCTCATCCTTGGCACTGCTGCTGATAGAGCCTTCCTCCATAGTGATGTTTCGGATATAAATACGGTAATCTGCCTCATCGGAAATACTCTCTGCAATAATATCCCTGGCCCCCTGCAGTGCTTCCCTGACATCTGTAACACCCTTATCAGCATCCACATATTTTTCTGCTTCTGTTTCCAGCGGCTTATCTGTATTCTGCTCAAGGATAAACTCTGCAAGCGGCTGCAGCCCCTTTTCCTTTGCCACACTGGCTCTTGTTTTTCTCTTTGGTCTGTAGGGTCTGTACAGATCTTCCACCACCACAAGAGTCTCCGCCGCCAGGATCTTGGTCTTCAGCTCCTCAGTAAGCTGTCCCTGCTCCTCAATACTGCCAAGCACCTGCTCCTTCTTCTCCTCCAGATTACGGAGATAGTTCAGTCTTTCATATAAGTCACGAAGCTGCTCATCATTCAGTGAACCGGTAGCTTCCTTCCGGTATCTGGAGATAAAGGGAATCGTGTTCCCCTCATCGATCAGCTTGACTGCCGCTTCTACCTGCCACTTTTCTACCTTGAGTTCTTCTTTGATCTTTTTGATGATATCCATATGTTTTTCCTTTTCCTGACTGCAAATTTGTTCTTTCAATCCGGAGCTCTTTCTCCCCGCATGTGAAAGTCCTCACTTCTATCATCATACAAAAAGACGGTTCTTTTTTCAAGAACCTGTTCTCCTTGTTTTCTTTTCCAACTGGCGCTATAATAGAATCACTAAAATATTAAGAGATAAAAGTGAGATTTTCTATGGATTTCAATTTTCAGAGCAATGATCCAAACAGATATAACGGAGTCGATTATTCCTGCCGCAATCCAGGCATGGCCATGGCGACTGCCTCCCTGCTCCTTGGGCTGGCATCCTTTTTCACGATCATGACAGTGATCCTGCCTTTTATCTGCGGTGGTCTTGCGATCCTTTTTGCCCTGCTTTCCAAAGGCTATGGCAAAAAGCTGCTAACTCAGGCGAAGATTGGCATCATCTGCGGTATCGGCAGTCTCGTTATGACCGTTGGCATTCTGGTCTCCTCTATAGCCCTTCTGCTGCAGAATCCCGATCTTCTGATCGGTATCGGCCAGCAGTATGACGAACTGATCGAAGATACCTATGGAGAATCCACAGAAGATATTTATGGTATCTCCTTCGAGGATGTGATGAAGGAATATACCGTTCTGTTCCAGCAGTAAATACAGCTTTTCCATTGCTCCTGCCCCTTCCGGCAGACATATGGACATGATATTTTTTACAAAAGCATGAAGAAAGGAGACATCTTTTATGATGGGTATTGGTACAGTCGGCAGTTACGGATATGGTGTAGGTATTTCACCGTTTGGCTCTGCAGTGGCAGATAGCACAAACAGGGCAGTCAATGAAAAATCCGGAGGTATCATCGTCAACCCCGGTGAATCCACAAGGGTAAGTCCCGGGCGCAGATCTTCTCCGGCAGAGTGTGAAACCTGCAAGAACCGGAAGTATCAGGATGGTTCCGATGAGATGGTCTCCTTTAAATCGCCTTCCCATATTTCACCAGAGGCTTCCGCTTCCCGCGTCCGCGCCCACGAGCAGGAGCATGTCAGCAATGCCTATAAGAAAGCTGCTCAGGGAAACGGCAAGGTTCTCTCCGCTACTGTATCCCTCCGGACAGCCATCTGCCCTGAATGTGGCAGAAGCTACACAGCAGGCGGCACGACCTCAACCAAAATAAGCTACAGCGATGAATCCAATCCCTATCAGCAGAATAAAAAGTCTGCAGATGCAGCAGCACTGATCGGGCAGAATCTGGATGTAGCGGTATAAACAGGAGTTTTATTTTTATGAAAGATTATCTATCCTCTACCAGCCTGAAATCACAGGCTAAAGGACAGTTACTTGGCAAATACGGCACCCTTGCCGGAACCTATGGTATCCATGCGCTCTGCGTTTCTGCACTGAGCGGCATCACTTCCCTTTTTCTGAATCCGGGATCTGTCATTGAATATATCATTTATTTTGCTGTTTCTTTCCTGATCAGCATTTTCAGTGGCCTGTTCTCTTATGGGGAAACTTATATTTACCTGAAAACATCCTGCAGGCAGCAGCCTGTCCTTAGTGATCTCTTCTATGGTTTTAAGCAGACTCCCGACAGGGTCATCCGGGTAGCGGTTGTTTTTTCCCTGATCAGCTATCTCCTGAATTTACCTGTTTTCCTGCTCTCTCTGCTTCCGCAGGAAACACTGTTAAATGGATATGGTATGCTGCTATTTTCCCTGCTGACAGTAGTCTGTGCTGTCATCGGTATGCTTCTGATGCTTACCTATTCCCAGAGCTACTATCTGCTCCTTGATTTTCCGGACTGCAGCGCCAGAGAAGCGCTCAGGAAAAGCCGTGATATGATGAAAGGCAGTAAAGGACGCCTGTTCTATATTGATCTGACCTTTGTCCCGCTGATGCTGCTGTGTGTACTGACCTGTGGGATCGGTCTCTTATGGCTGATGCCTTATATGCAGGCTACCAAAGCCAATTTTTATCTTGATCTTGTAAAGCAGAACTGATTTTGATCACTTTAAGCAGAAATCTGCTGGCAGAAATTCTCTTTCTGCCAGCAGATTTTTTATCCTTCGGTATTTGGTTTTACATTGATCCACTTCAGATAGGCATTGATAAACAGATCGATCCCCCCATCCAGAACAGCATCCACATTTCCGGTTTCTGCCTCTGTCCGGTGATCCTTTACCATAGTATAAGGCTGCAATACATAGGAACGGATCTGATTTCCCCAGCCAATCTCCTTCACTTCGCCTCTGATATCAGAAAGCTTCTCTGCATTGGCTTCCTTCTGCAGCATATACAGCTTGGCCTTCAGCATCTGCATCGCCTTGTCCTTATTCTGGAACTGAGAACGCTCATTCTGACACTGTACTACGATTCCGGTAGGAATGTGGGTAATACGGATAGCCGATGATGTCTTGTTAATATGCTGTCCACCGGCTCCGCTGCTTCGATAGGTATCAATCCGGAGGTCATCCTCGTTGATCTCCACATCCAGATTCTCCTCAATATCCGGCATAACATCCAGTGATACAAAGGAGGTCTGTCGTTTTCCCTGTGCATTGAACGGGGAAATACGCACCAGTCTGTGTACTCCCTTCTCTGACTTCAGATAGCCATAGGCATTGATTCCATTTACCTGGAAGGTAACGGACTTGATCCCGGCCTCTTCACCGTCAAGGTAATCCAGTACTTCTACACCAAAGCCCTTCTTTTCCGCCCATCTGGTATACATACGATAAAGCATGCCGCACCAGTCACAGCTTTCTGTACCACCGGCACCGGCATTCAGCTTAAGGATTGCATTGTAGCTGTCATATTCATCAGAAAGCAGGGTACTGATCCGGATATCCTCAAAGGTCTTTATGAACTCATCCAGCTCATTTCGGATATCAGCTGCCAGCTCCTGATCTTCCTCTTCATTGCCCATTTCAATCAGGGTCATGATGTCTTCATACTGATCTCTTAAATGATCCATGGTTTCCACAAGATCCTTTAAGTTTTTCAGCTCTTTCATCTTGGTATTAGATACTTCCGGGTTGTCCCAGAAGCCGGGCGCTTCCATCTCACGCTCCAGTTCTTCGATCTTCTTTGACTTATTAGCTAAGTCAAAGTGAATCCCTCACTTCCGCTAAAGGGGTCTCATATGCCTGAAGTTCTGTCTTCATCTGGTCTAATTCTACCACTTAACGTTCACCTCTTTCTTATTTTGAATTCTTTATCACAAGCCTGATCAGGCTTTGCGTCCACAGCACTGCTTGTATTTCTTACCACTTCCGCAGGGGCAGGGGTCGTTGGGATAAATCTTGGCATTTTCTCTCTTTACAGGTGCCTTGCCAAGAGAATCATCCTTATTGGTACCGGTCACCTTGGCTACCTCTTCCCTCTCTACCTTCTGCTCTACACGTACATGGAACAGGACACGGACAGTCTCTTCCTTAATATTCTGGGTCATCTCATCAAACATGTCATAACCGCTTCTCTTGTACTCTACAAGCGGGTCTCTCTGTCCATATGCCTGCAGACCGATTCCCTGGCGGAGCTGTTCCATATCATCAATATGATCCATCCATTTCCGGTCGATCACCTTAAGCAGGATCACACGCTCCAGCTCTCTGATGGCCTCCGGCTCCGGGAACTCTGCTTCCTTTGCCTCATAAAGCCTGACAGCCTCTTCCTTCAGCTGCTGCTTCAGCGCATTCTTCTTCGGTGTATGGATCCTTCCGCGGTTCACAGGCTTTAACGGGATGGTCGGAAGAAGCAGTGTATTCAGCTCTTCCAGATTCCACTCATCAAAATCAGTATCATCCCCGATGGAAATATCTACTGCATTTTCTGCAATATCCGTGATCATCTTGTAGATTGCATCACGCATGCTCTCTCCATCCAGTACACGGCGTCTTTCTTCATAGATGATCTCTCTCTGCTCATTCATAACCTGATCATATTCAAGCAGATTCTTTCTGATGCCAAAGTTATTACTTTCGATCTTCTTCTGGGCAGATTCAATGGCATTGGTCAGTGCCTTATGCTCGATTTCCTGTCCTTCCGGAATCCCCAGCGTATTAAACATATTGATCAGACGTTCAGATCCGAACAATCTCATCAGGTCATCTTCCAGTGAAATATAAAATTTGGATTCTCCGGGATCGCCCTGACGACCGGAACGTCCTCGGAGCTGATTATCGATACGTCTGGATTCATGACGCTCTGTACCGATGATCTTCAGACCACCGGCTGCCCTTGCTGCATCATCCAGCTTGATATCCGTACCACGTCCTGCCATGTTGGTAGCAATCGTAACTGCTCCATGCACACCGGCATCTGCTACGATCTCTGCTTCCAGTTCATGGAACTTCGCGTTCAGCACCTTATGCTGGATACCCTGCTTGGAAAGCAGACGGCTCAGTTCTTCAGATGCATCGATATTGATGGTACCAACCAGTACAGGCTGACCCTTTTCATGAGCTTCCTTGACAGCCTCCACAATGGCATGAAGTTTTTCTTTCTTTGTCTTATAAACAGCATCCTGCTGATCGATTCTGGCGATTGGCCTGTTAGTCGGAATCTCTACAACGTCCATGCCATAAATATCACGGAACTCCTTCTCTTCTGTCAGGGCAGTACCGGTCATACCTGCCTTCTTATGGAACTTGTTAAAGAAGTTCTGGAAGGTAATGGTCGCCAGTGTCTTGCTTTCTCTCTTGACCTTTACATGCTCCTTGGCTTCAATCGCCTGATGGAGACCGTCAGAATAACGACGCCCCGGCATGATACGACCGGTAAATTCATCAACGATCAGTACCTGATCATCCTTGACCACGTAGTCCTGGTCACGGAACATCAGGTTGTTGGCACGCAGTGCCAGATTGATATTATGCTGGATCTCTATATTTTCCGGATCAGCCAGGTTCTCGATCTGGAAGAAACGCTCTACCTTGGCAACACCCTGGGCTGTCAGGTTCACGATCTTGTCCTTTTCATTGACAATAAAGTCTCCCGTCTCTTCTCTTTCAATGCCCATGATGGCATCCATCTTGGACAGGTCTTCCATATCTTCACCACGCTGCATCTGCCTGGCGAGGATATCACAGACCTCATAAAGCTTGGTTGACTTGCCGCTCTGTCCGGAAATGATAAGGGGTGTTCTTGCTTCATCGATCAGGACGGAGTCAACCTCATCAATGATCGCATAATTCAGTTCACGAAGAACAAGCTGTTCCTTATAAATGACCATATTATCACGCAGATAGTCAAAGCCAAGCTCATTGTTTGTCACATAAGTAATATCACAGGCATAAGCTGCTTTTCTTTCATCCTGCTTCATGCTGTTCAATACAACACCTACGCTGAGTCCAAGGAATTTATGTACCTCTCCCATCCATTCCGCATCACGCTTTGCCAGGTAGTCGTTCACAGTAACAACATGGACGCCTTTTCCTTCCAGCGCGTTCAGGTAAGCAGGAAGCGTAGATACCAGTGTCTTACCTTCACCGGTCTTCATCTCGGCAATACGTCCCTGATGCAGGATAATACCACCGATCAGCTGAACACGGAAATGCTCCATATTAAGGACACGCTTCGCAGCTTCTCTGACCGTTGCATATGCCTCTGGAAGAATATCATCCAATGTTTCTCCTGCAGCAAGTCTCTTTTTAAATTCTTCTGTTTTTCCTTTTAATTCTTCATCAGAAAGAGCCTGCATAGAAGGGCGGAGATCTTCAATCGCCTGTACAATCGGCTCTATCCTCTTCAGTTCTCTTTCACTATGGGTGCCAAAAATCTTCTGCACAAAATTCATATCTGTACCATTGCCTTTCTCTCCGATCCTGTGAAAACGGTAAATCCTGCCCTCTCTCATCCTGACCGGAAAAGTTTTCCTCTCACTGAGGCAAAAAACTGCAATTTTTATTGTAACAGATTCCTTTCGTTTATTCAACTGCCACTCTGTGAAGAACTCATAAGGATTCCTGAAACTTCTATAAAATTTATACTGATGGTGGGAAATTTGCCATCTTTCCACTTGCTCCCTGCCATCACCTGTGTTATACTTGCTTCATTCCCACCCGTTTCCGGGATTTCAGGAAGATCATGTTGATTCTATTATTTTTATCTTATGGCACTTCGCCGAATGTTTTCAGAACAGGTCTGCATGATGTAACTATTCACTTTTGTTTTTGGATATAATAGCAACAGTTTTCAGACCACCATGGTCTCGTCTATTCTGCATCCAAAAACACACGTCTCTTTCACATAAGGAGGGCTGTCTATGTCCACAAATCTACTAAAATCTTATTTTCCAATGATCCAGAGCAGAGAAGAAATTCTCCAGCGAATCTACACAAATTCAAGAATGCAGCAGCTTTTTGAAAGCTGGACTGTCCTACAGCAGAAGGAATTCCTCGATTTCTGCTCCGGTGCCAGAGGCATCAAGGTTCTGTATGACTCCTTCTTCAAGGAGGTCATGAACCCGGAGTATGACCCTGCCAGACTGGAATCCTTCCTGACCGCCCTGCTAAACCGCAAGGTCAGGATCAAAGAGGTGCTTCCCAATGATTCCACCAGACTTTCTGACGAAAGCTCCCTGCTGATCACAGACATTATCGTTGAACTTGAGGATGGCTCTCTTGCAAATATCGAAGTCCAGAAGATCGGTTACGCTTTCCCCGGGGCAAGGTGTGCCTGCTATTCCTCGGACATGCTCCTACGCCAGTATAAACGGGTAAGACAACGCTCCGTAGATCCCATTACCGGCAGGGACACTTTCTCCTACCGCAACATCAGCAAGGTTTATCTGATTGTTCTGTACGAGAAAAGCCCGGATGAATTAAAGAAATGTCCTGCCCATTGGATCCACCGCTCCAAAGTATCCTTCGATTCCGGACTTTCCATGGATCTTCTGCAGGATTATATTTTTATAAGTCTTGACATTTTCCGTTCAAAAATGCACAATAAAAAGGTAACTACATTGTTGGAAGCCTGGATGATATTTCTATCTATAGACGACCCGGATGAAATTATCCGGCTTATCACCAGCTTCCCACAGTTCAAACCAATGTATGAGACACTCTATCAGATGTGCCGGAATATGGAGAATATTATGGGTTTCTTTTCTGAGGAATTACGGGAAATGGACAGGAATACTGTCAGATATATGATCGATGAACTGCAGAAGGAAGTGGATGTACAGAATGCCACAATTGCAGAGAATGCGGCTGTCATTGCAGAAAATAACGCTGTTATTGCTGAAATGAACGCTGCTATTGCTGAAAAAGAGTCTTTGCTCGCTGAAAAAGAGTCTCTGATCGCTGAAAAGGACTCCGCTCTCGCTGAAAAGGACTCTGCTCTCGCTGAAAAGGACTCTGCTCTCGCTGAAAAGGACTCT
>ERZ827458.685-NODE-685-length-39828-cov-7.425314_pt1 | contig 39828 bp, 33 predicted proteins | sample MGYA00519706_ERZ827458 | MGnify/ENA primary metagenome ERZ827458 (study PRJEB31778, sample SAMEA3449309) | human gut metagenome | biome: human gut; feature: human-associated habitat; material: faeces | place: United Kingdom | collected 2010/2012 ...
AGGCGGAAAAGACCCGCTGTTTGGGCATGTTGACGGTTTTCAGATAGACCCTAAGAAATAGTATTATACAGAAAAGGGGTCAGGCAAGCCTGACCCCTTGTAGTTGTGCAAGAATTAGCCTACGGAGGACACCATCTCGCCGTTCAGGAAGGAGAAGGTGCCGCCGGGGGCGGTGAGGAACTGGCCGTTGGACAGGGTCACATCCAGACGGATGGACAGCTGCTGGTCGTCCTCCATGGCGGGAATGTTGAAGCTGATGCCGGAGATATCCGCAGTGTAGCTGCCGGGAATCTCGGCTGCTTCCATGGTCAGTGCGGCGGTGCCGACGATCTCTTCGTCAAAGGTCAGAACCAGCTCGGCCTTGCTGCAGGTGATGGCTTCGCCCTCGTTGGTGATCCGGGGCGCCTGCACATCCACGGAACCGCCGGTGAGGGTCAGCGTGCTGCCGTCCTGGGTGGCGGATGCTACGGTCATGTTGCAGTAGGAGTCCAGCGCAGACTCCAGATTGATCAGAGCGTCGTCGGTGGGCGCGGTGGGGGTGTTGATGGCGACTTCGGTTTGCGTGCCGTCCGCGGCGGTCAGAAGGACGTAGTAGCAGTAGCCGTCGGCGGCGTTCAGGTCGGCGGAGGCAGTGTAGACGCTGCCGTTCCACTCGCAGGGAACATTGGCTGCTTCCTCACCCTCCAGACGGACGAGGAATGCCGCGCTCTGTCCCTTGGCGTAGCCGTTGGGGGTGGCGGTCAGATTGACGGTAGCGCCGTTGGGGCTGCTCCAGGTGGTGACGGTCAGGGTGCTGGAGGTCAGGGTCAGCTCCTGCCCGGCGGACATTTCCGGAACGCTGGGGGCGGCATCGGTCGCGTCTTTGTCATCGGAACCGCAGCCGGCAAGGGCAAACGCGAACACGGCGACCAGAGCGATCACGGCGAGCAAATTCTTTCTTTTCATTTTGGTTCCTCCCTTGTACGTCCCGACGGAGGGACTTCTCACCCACCCGGAACGCTTGTTTTCTCCAGTATACAACAAACTGTAACACTTTGCAACTATTTCTTAGGAAAATAACAAAATTTAACAAATAAGACACTGTCGGCGCGGGGATATCCCCGCGCCGATGAATTGGATTCGGTTAGTCGTTGGCCTTCGCGTCGGCGATAATCTTGGCCTGGTTGGCCTTGGGAACTTCCTCGTAGCGAACGAATTCCAGGGTGAAGCTGCCTCTGGCCTGGGTCATGGCGCGCAGGTCGATGGCGTAGCTGCTCATTTCTGCCATGGGGACTTCCGCCTCGATGACGGTGTTGCCCTCGTGATCGGGGTTCATGCCCATGGGACGGCCGCGGCGCTTGCTCAGATCGCCCATCACGTCGCCCACGTAGGAATCCGGAACGGTGACGGACAGCGCGCCGATGGGCTCCAGCAGCGTGGGGTTGGCGTTGGGCATGGCTTCCTTGAAGGCCAGAATGGCGGCCAGCTTGAAGGCCATTTCGTTGGAGTCAACGGGGTGGTAGGAGCCGTCGTACAGCGTCGCCTTCAGGCCGACCATGGGATAACCGGCCAGCGGACCCTTCTGAACGGCTTCCTGAATGCCCTTTTCAACGGCGGGGTAGAAGTTCTTGGGGACGGAGCCGCCGAAGACTTCCTCGGCGAAGATCAGATCGTCCTGCTCCTCCTGAGGCTCGAAGCGAACCCAGACGTCGCCGAACTGGCCGCTGCCGCCGGTCTGCTTCTTGTGACGGCCGTGGGCTTCCACCTTTTTCTTGATCTTCTCCCGGTAGGCGACCTTCGCCGGATACAGCACGGCGTCCACGCCGAAGCGGCTCTTCAGCTTGGAGACCAGCACGTCCAGCTGCTGATCGCCGGTGCCGGAGATGACCTGCTGCTTGGTCTCGGCGTTGTTGGTCAGGGTGAAGGAGGGATCTTCCTCGTTCAGACGGTTCAGACCGGTGCCGACCTTGTCTTCCTGTCCCTTCACCTTGGGGGCGATGGCCATGGAATAGCAGGGGGCGGGGTAGGGAATCTGCTTCAGAGAGACGACCTTTCTGGGGTCGCACAGGGTATCGCCGGTGCGAACCTTGTCCATCTTGCCGATGGCGCCGATGTCGCCGCAGCCCAGAACCTTGACCTCCGTGGCCTTCTTGCCGCACATGGTGTAGAGTCTGCCGAGCTTTTCGGTTTCGCCGGTGCGGGCGTTGACCAGGGTGGTGTCGGAGGTGATCTCACCGGAGAGCACCTTGACGTAGGAATACTTGCCGTACTGGTCGGAGACGGTCTTCCACACGTAAGCGGAGGGAACGCCGCCGGGGGACACCACGAATTCCTCGGTCTTGCCGTCGGCGGTGGTGGCCTTGTGATAGTTGCCCTGCACGGGGTTGGGCAGCAGGTCGACGATGTGATCCATGAGCATCAGGCTGCCCAGGCAGGTCAGGCCGGAGCCGCACAGCACGGGGAACAGGCTCAGATCCTTCACGCCCTGATGCAGGCCGGTGATCATTTCCCGGTAAGTAAAGTCGTCGCCCTCAAAGAAGCGATCCATCAGAGCCTCGTCGGTCTCGGCAACGGCTTCCTTCAGCGCGTCGTTGAACTCTTCGATGACGGACGCCTTATCGTCGGGAACGTCGATCTCCACGCGCTTAAAGTTCTGCATCTCGTAGGCGCGCTTATTCAGTACGTCGATGATGCCGGTGACCTTGTGGGCGGAATTCCAGATGGGGATGACGACGGGGGCGATCTTGTTGCCGTACTTTTCCCGCAGGGCGTTGAAGGTGGCATTGTAGTCGGAATTGTCCTCGTCTACCTTGGAGATGTAGACGAAGCGGGGCATATTCCGTTCTTCGCAGTATTTCCAGGCCTTCTCAAAGCCCACGGTGATGCCGTCCTTGGCAGAGCACACCAGGATCGCGGCGTCGGCGGCGCGGAGCGCCTCCATGACGGCGCCGGAGAAGTCGAACGCGCCGGGAGTATCCAGCAGGTTGATCTTCACGTTGTGGTATTCCAGCGGAACGACGGAGGTGGAGATCGAAATATGACGGCGGATCTCCTCGGGGTCGTAATCGCAGACGGTATTTCCGTCGGCGTTCTTGCCGATGCGATCGATGGCGCCGGTCATGTAAAGCAGGCTCTCAGCCAGCGCGGTCTTGCCGCTGCCGCTGTGACCCAGCAGACAGATATTGCGGATGGAATTAACAGTGTACATTGTGGTCAATACTCCTTTCGGGAAGGGAAGCCTTCCATTTGGGGCGCGGGCACCCGAATAGTGACATTATACACGAAAGACGCGTCAAATGCAATGCTTATTTTCGTCACTTTGCGAAATTGTGTAAATTGGTGGGCGGACACTTGTTTTTGTGTGCAAAACAGACAAATTTCGGCGCGGAAATCCGGCAAGGTGTACAATCGCCCCCCGGGGGAAAGGGCAAAACAAAACCGCCCCCGACGCCTGCGGCGCGGGGACGGCAGATTGCATTACACGGCTCTCGTCCATTCCGTGACGAGGAAGCCGGGGATCATCCAGATGAGCTGATACAACAGCACGTTGGTGGGGGTGAGCAGCTCCGTGGAGCCGAGATAGCCCAGCGCCAGCATGGTGAGCATTCCGAGGATGCCGCCGATCAGGTGGATGACGGTGCCCAGGGTGGCGGCGGAGCGCAGGCTGCGCGCGCCGGTGACGGCGTAGGCCGCGCTGACCAGCTCGTCTCGTGTTGTAATAGCCAGAGCGGCCGCTTCCGGTTCGGGACGGCGGTTCAGCAGGTCGTTCCGGATCTCCCGGGTGGGGAAGACGATCCGGCGGGTCTTGACGCCGAATTTGGATTGCAGGAAGCCTTCCGTGAGCATGAAGTCCCCGCACAGGATCACGGGGGTCACCGACCGGTGGCCGCACAGGGTCACAAGGCCTGCCGCGGCGGAACGCATCTTGGCGTAGGAGATGGCGAACACGGCGCACAGCTGGCCGTCGATGGCGGCGTACACCGCCTGATTGACCATGGTGCCTTCGGGAATCACAACGCCCATATCCTGCAAAAAGTTCAGGCTGCCCAGCAGTACCGGCTCGCCGCAGACCTCGCCGCCGATGCCGCCGGTGCCGTAATTCTGGAAGTTCTTCACGGGGTGCGCTTCCACATTGCGGTTTTTCATCAGCTGCTGGAACACGGGAACCAGCCCGCCGCCGGCGGCGGTGATCAGGGAGGCGGTCAGAGCCACGACCTCATCGGGGCTGCGCCTGCCGTAAAATTTGACGCCGTTGAGCTTGGTGCTGCCCAGGGGGAACAGATCTTCATCCCGGAGGGGGAAGGCGGCCTTGCCGCTCAGACCCTTCACGCCCTCCCAGCCGCACAGCACGGTGCCAACCATGTGCAGCCGCTTTTCCAGCACGGCCATGGGGCGGGTGTAGGAGATGAAGAAGCTGGCGGGGACGGCCACCAGCAGACTGGTGGCGAGAATCTGCACGCCCAGGCTGATACCGTGGAGCATTCCCGCAAACACGGCAATGCCGATGCAGATCAGCAGGCTCAGCAGGGCGTATACGCCCTGCACCTTTTCGGGGGCGGAGGGGAGACTGTAGGTATCCATAAAGTCTTCCACTTCCGCTTCGCCCTGCACCAGGCCGGGCATACCCCCATAGTAGTCGGAAATTTTGGTGATGCCCTTCAGCCGGACGGCCTTGCGCAGGGTGTCCATCTGCCCCATTTCGGTGGAGCGGCGCTGGCAGCGGGCGGCCATGGCCATGGTCATTTCCAGGCAGAAGGCGGCGCAGCAGGGAACCCGCACCTCTACCAGGCAGGACGCGGCGTCCACGCAGCAGGCGATAAAGGTGAAGGCAAGCAGAGAATTCAGGTTGAACCGACCCTTGAACAGACTGCCCAGCCCGTCCAGCATCAGTTGACTGCCCAGCAGTCCGGATACCAGCATGGCCAGCACCTGACTGAAAATCACCAGACGCATCCGGTTTTCCGGCACCATGTCCAGCGCCAGCAGCGTGGTGACACCGGCGCACAGCAGCACGATGACAAGGTTCAGCAGAATGCCGATCTGCAGCTTGCCGATGCCCAGCTCCGTCAGCTCGTAGTACCGCTTCTCGGGGCCTGCCACCAGCTTTTTTTTCAGCTCCCGCAGACGCTGATGGGGGTCAAAGGGGATGGGCGGGGTCTGGGGCTCTTCGGAGGCTTCCGGCGCGGGGGCGTCGGAGCTGCCGGTCTCTGCGGCAAGGGCTTCGGCAATCAGATCGTCGATGGCCTTATTATCGTCGCCGGGGGCAGGCGCGTCCGTCTCCGGGGGGAGCGCCCCGGCGGGGTCAAAGCGGACGGTGGCGTCGTCGGAAACCGGGTCGGGGGTTTCCTCGGGGGCTTCGGCAGTCTTGGGGGCTTCGGGCTGCTCCGGTGCCGGGGAACTAACTTCCTCCACCAGCAGCACGTCTACGTCCAGTTCCTCCTCCGACGCTGTATCCTTGACGTCCTCGTCGGAATCGTCATGAAATTCCCGCAGGATGTCGTCAAGATCAAATTCCTGGGATTCGTTGGTATTGTCCATATGGATTTCCTCCTGGTGAAATTCGGCTGCTGTCAGCCGATGCGCTGACGTACCGCCTCGTAAAGCAGAATGGATGCGGCGGCGGATGCGTTGAGCGAGCTGATTTTCCCCTTCATGGGGATGCTGACCATCACGTCGCAGTTCTTCCGAACCAGCTGGCTTAAGCCCTCGCCCTCGTTGCCGATGACAATGGCGGCGGGGACGGTCAGGTCGGCCTTATACATGGGGATGGAGCCTTCGGCGGCGGTGCCGAACACCCAGACGCCCTTGCTTTTCAGCTCGGCAATGGCGGTATTGATGTTGGTCACCCGGGCAACCTTCATGTACTCCACGGCGCCGGCGGAGGCCTTTGCCACGGTGGCGGTCAGACCCACGCTGCGGCGCTTGGGGATGATGACGCCGTGAGCACCCGCGCACTCGGCGCTTCTGAGGATGGCACCCAGATTGTGGGGGTCGGACAGCTCGTCGCAGATGACGATCAGAGGTGCTTCCCCACGGGACGCGGCCTCCTCCAGAATGTCGTCAACGGTAAAATAGGCGTGGGCGGCGGCCAGAGCGATCACACCCTGATGGGCGTGGGTGAAGGACATGGCGTCCAGCTTTCGCCGATCGACGCTGACAACGACAGCCCCCGCGTCCTTTGCCTCGGCGGCCAGACGCTGTAAGCCGCGGTCGGTGTCGCCGTCGGCGATGAATACCTTGTCAATGGTGCGCCCGCTTCTGAGCGCTTCCTGGAGGGCGTTGCGCCCCTCCAGCTGCCCCTCAGCTTCCTCCGCAGGCGCTGCCTGGGCGGGACGGGGCGGGAAATTCCGTCCCTGGGGGCGGCGTTTTTCGTTCATAAATCCAAGTTCCTTTCCTGGAAAAGTGCTGTACAAGCTATACTATTATAGCAGATTTCTTCCGGTTTCACAACTCTTATTTTTCCCCGGGGCGGGAGAAATGACTGTTTCTGGCGGAAATTAACAGAAAATTTACCGCACGAAGGGGAATCGCCGATTGCCTACCACGGAAAAATGTGTTATGATAATCCCAATATAATGCAAGGAGGCGAGGGAATGGACTTGAATCGCAATGACTCCCCCAACAATAATAACAATAACAACGACGGGAGAAAACCCGGCGGAAACCGCCCGAAAGGCAGCATCGGCACCGCGCTGCTGATTACGCTGGCGATCGTTCTGCTGGTCAACTGGATCTATGGCAGTGTCTCCAAGAGCCAATATACACAGACTTCCTTTTCGGACTTTCTCGCGGCGAAGGACGCGGGGCAGCTGTCTGAGGTGGAAATTCAGTCCGACCGTATTATCTACATGACCAAGGAAGAGGCGGGCAAGCCCGCGGCAATGCAGAAGGCCTGCTATACCGGCCTCCCCGGCGGCGGCGACCTGATTGCCCTGTCCGAGGAGCTGGACGCCATGGGCGTGAAGGTGGACAAAAAGATCGTGGAAGACAATTCCCTGATCATGATGATTCTGTCCTACGCCCTGATGATCGGCGGACTGTTTTTGGTAATGAATCTGCTCACCAAGCGCATGGGCGGCGACGGCATGATGGGCGGCTTCGGAAAATCCAAGGCCAAGGTCTACATGGAAAAGCAGACCGGCGTCACCTTCAAGGACGTGGCCGGTCAGGACGAGGCCAAGGAATCCCTGCAGGAGATCATTGATTTCCTCCACAATCCCCAGAAGTACACCGCCATCGGCGCAAAGCTGCCCAAGGGCGCGCTGCTGGTAGGCTCTCCCGGCACCGGCAAGACGCTGCTGGCCAAGGCCGTGGCGGGGGAAGCCAACGTCCCCTTCTTCTCCATTTCCGGTTCGGACTTTGTGGAGATGTTCGTGGGCATGGGCGCAAGCCGTGTCCGTGACCTGTTCCAGCAGGCGGCGAAGGTCGCGCCCTGTATCATCTTCATTGATGAGATCGACGCGGTAGGCCGCGCCCGGGACAACCGCTACGGGAACAATTCCGAGCAGGAGCAGACGCTGAATCAGCTGCTCAGCGAAATCGACGGCTTCGAGCCGTCCAAGGGCATCGTGTGTCTGGCGGCCACCAACCGCCCCGAGATTCTGGACAAGGCGCTGCTCCGCCCCGGCCGGTTCGACCGCCGGATCATCGTGGACAAGCCCAACCTCCAGGGACGGCTGGATACATTGAAGGTGCACACCCGGAAGATCAAGCTGTCCGACGATGTAGACCTGCGGAAGATCGCCCAGGCCACGGCCGGCGCGGTGGGCGCAGACCTTGCCAATCTGGTGAACGAGGCCGCCCTCCGGGCCGTGCGCAAGGGTCGTCAGACGGTGAATCAGGAGGATTTGCTGGTGTCCTTCGAAACGGTCATTGCTGGTACGGAGAAGAAGAACACCGTCCTGACGGACATGGAAAAACGGCTGGTGGCCTATCACGAGGTGGGTCACGCCCTGGTGGCGGCGCTGGAAAAGCATTCCCAGCCCGTGTCCAAGATTACCATCGTCCCCCACACCTCCGGCGCGCTGGGCTACACCATGCAGATGCCCGAGGAAGAAAAGTTCCTGTCCACCGCCGAAGAACTGCGCACGGAACTGCGGACTCTGGTGGGCGGACGTGCCGCCGAGCAGGTGGTGTTCGGCGTCCAGACCACCGGCGCCGCCAACGATATCCAGCGGGCGACCGCTCTGGCGCGGAACATGGTGACCCAGTACGGCATGAGCGAAAAATTCGGGCTGATGTCCACGGCTTCGGTGGAGAACCAGTATCTGGATGGCCAGGCCTATATGGACTGCTCCCAGGAGACCGCCGCCGAGGTGGACAAGGAGGTCATGGAGATCTTGCAGAAGGCCTACGCCGACGCCAAGCGCATCCTGACGGAAAACCGGGGACTGCTGGACGAGATTTCCGAATTCCTTCTGGTGAAGGAGACCATCACCGGCGACGAGCTGATGGCCTACGTCAACGCGGACAGGAACGCCCTTCCCGCGGCGGAAAAGACGGAAGAATAAGATCGGTCAACAGCCACGGCGGTCTTGCCGTGGCTGTTCCTGCATGATATGGGAGAGAAAAGATGGATGTAACGTTGGCCCCCTATGAGAATGAAGCGGATACCGCGATCAGGCTGATCATTCGGTTCTGGCAGACGCATAACCACGAGACGCCGAAGCTTGAGGAAGCGGCGGAAGATCTGACCCGGTGGACGAAAGAGGGGCATCGCCTGTATTTCATCTGGTACGGCGGCGAGGCGGTTGGACTTGTCCACCTGGGAAGCCGGGGCGGGGAAATAGACTGGCTGGAGGAACTTTTCGTCCTTCCCGAATTTCAGGGAAGGGGAATCGGCACCCGCGCCATTGGACTGGCGGAGAAAATCGTAAGCGCGTATTCGGAATCATTCTACATAGAAGCCGCCGCAAGGAACGAAAAGGCCATCCGCTTATACAGAAAGCTGGGCTATGACTGCCTGAACACCGTCACCATCCGCAAGGATTTTCATGCCGAACGGTTTGAGACGCTCAGCACGGAACGGATACTGGATATGGATTTCCAGATCAAAAGGTACAGGAAATAAACCCGACAAACAGGAAAGGCGCACATGTGGGGGTTCCCCCGCGTGCGCGTCTTTCATAATGTCCGGAAGGACTTGACAAGTTCATATAGTATTATCCGTTATATATTCGCTGGCTTATGTGTTGTATATCCTTCGTGTGACGAAAAAGGAGCATGTTTTCCATGAATAAAGTTGAGCCGCCGGTTATCCGGCGGCTCTTTTGCTTCAAAGAGGAAGAAGGGTTTTATTCGCCCAGCGCGAGGAAATCCGCCGGGTTCATGGGCTCGTCCTGATGGGTGACGCTGAAATGGATGTGGCTGCCCAGGGTGGTCTCCACCAGGGCGGTGTCGCCCACGTAGCCGATGACCTGCCCGGCGCTTACCGTGTCCCCGGACTTCACCGGGATGTCCTGGCTCAGGCTGGCATACCGGGTGAGGTAGCCGCCGTCGTGGCGGATGACCACGGTGTAGCCCATGGAGTCGTCTTCGTAGACGGTGTAAACCTCGCCGTCCGCGGCGGCGCAGACCTCCGTCCCCGCGTCCGCGGCGATGTCCACGCCGTTGTGGACGCGCCAGTCCCGGGTGGTCTCATTGTAGCTCAGCGCCTCCATGGAGTAGGCGGAGATCTCCTCGCCGGAAACCGGAGACGTGGTCTTAAACGGCTTCTTTGCGGTGGGAGCGGGGGTCGTACCCTGGGTCGCGGGGGTCGTGGACTGGGTCTGGGGCTGGGTAGCCAGCGCCGGGACGTCCTCGGCTTCCATGGTTCCTACAAGGATGTCCTCCCCCACGGATTCCTGAATGGAGACCTCCTCCGCGCGGTTGGCGTTTCGATAGTATACATAGCTGGTGATCCCGATGGCGGCTGCGCACAGGATCAGGGCTATGTAGTAGCCCTTTCCGCCGCGGCCGGCATGTTTGTTGTCGCTCATTTGTTAAGCACCTCCGAGGCTGATTATTGCCGGGATTTCCGGAGGTTAAACACAAATTGAGAAATATTTCAGGGAATAAAGCGGGGTCATTCGCCTAATCGTTCGATAATCTCCCGGATGGCATCGGCCTGTTTCCGGGTCAGCGCCGCCTGCCCGGCGTCGCAGCGGGCGAAGTATTCCGTTAGGTTCACTTCGTATTCGGTGCCGACCTCGGTCTCCACCGTGAACTCCGCCAGACAATTACAGATCGACTGCGGGTCATAGTCCAGATTTTCCAGAATGGCCGTCAGCGTAACGGCGTCGCTGCCGGAGAGCGTGTAGGCGCTTCCGTCCAGCGTTACGGTGACGGAGGTGCTCCCACAGGAACCGGTCTCCGCGCCGTTGGCGCTTTCGGGTTCATCTGCGGGGGCATGGTCATCGTCCGGACGGTCTGCCTTCGCTTCTCCGAGAGCGGGAGCGGCGCTCTCCGGCGCGGCGTTCTCCCGGTCGGGCACTTCGGCGACAAACATCTGGAATTGATCCACGGCTGCGGTGGTTTTGGAGGAACCCATGCGGCCAAAGAGACGGGAGAACAAGGTACCCGCCAGCAGCACCACCGCCAGACAGGCGGCCATGGCCGCCCAGCGCTGCCAATGCACCTGGGGCTTCTTAGGCTTGGTGCGCAGGGCGTCCGTTCCGGCGACCAGATCGGCGGGAAGCAGATTCAGCGCGTCATGAAGTTTTTCGGAAGTCATACGCTGAACCCCTCCTTTTCCAGATATTCCTTCAGCCCCACCCGGGTGCGGTAGAGCAGACTCTTGCACTTGCTTTCCGACATGCCGCAGTAGGCCGCGACCTCCTTCAGCGAGTCGAGGTAATAGTACCGCCCGATGAAGGCGTTCCGGGCTTCCTCGCTTTGCAGCCGCAGATAAATGCCGATGGTGTCGGCCAGCAGCCTGACGTTGATAATTTCCTCGGTGGTGTTGCCCCCGGACACGCAGTCGTCCAGCTCGGACAGGGACAGAGCATACTGGGAGCCCCGCCGCTTGTCCCGGGTGCGGTAGCGGAAGCGGTCGATGGAAATGCGCCGGGTGAGCTTGGCCAGGTACGCGGAAAGCACCGACGGCCGCTGGGGCGGCATGGAATTCCAGGCGGCGAGGTATGTATCGTTGACGCTCTCCCGGCTGTCCTCCATGTCCGCGAGGATGTTGCAGGCGATTTTGGTCAGGTAGCGGTCATATTTGGCCTGGGTCTCCTGAATGGCGGTTTCGTCCCGGTTCCAGTACAGTGTGACGATCTGTTCGTCTTCCATTTGCGTCACTCCTTCCTATCAATAGATATCTCGACAAATTTCTGACTTGGTTGCAAAATTCAAAAAACTTTGTAAGAATACGCGCCCCGCCGGGAAACCACGGCGGGGCGCAGCAATTTACTCTTCTTCCAGCACCGCGATGTGAACGGTGTCCAGCTGGCTCTTGTCCACGGTGGTGGGCGCGCCCATCATCAGATCCTGGGCGTTCTTGTTCATGGGGAAGGTGATGACCTCCCGGATGGACTCTTCGCCGGTGAGCAGCATAATCAGGCGGTCAACACCGGGAGCGGCACCGGCATGAGGGGGTGCGCCATAGGTGAAGGCGTTGTACATGGCGGGGAACTTGGCCTTGACGTCGGCCTCGCCCAGACCCACCATCTCGAAGGCCTTGACCATGATCTCCGGGTCGTGGTTCCGCACGGCACCGGAGGCGGATTCGTAGCCGTTGACAACCAGATCGTACTGATCGGCCTTGATGGCCAGCAGCTTGTCCATATCGCCCTCGGCGTCCTCCAGTGCCTTCAGGCCGCCCTGGGGCATGGAGAAGGGATTGTGGCAGAATTCCAGAGCGCCGGATTCCTCGCCGATCTCGTACATGGGGAAATCCACGATCCAGCACAGGGCATACTGCTCCTCGTCAAAGTGACCGGGAATGCGCTTGCCCAGCAGGGTGCGGATGACACCGGCGGTCTTCTGGGCGACGGCCTTCTTGCCCGCCGCCATGCAGACGAAGCTGCCGGGCTTCAGATTCAGCTTGGCGGTCAGCGCGTCCTTGCACTCCGCAAGGAACTTGGAAACGCCGCCGGTGAGATTTCCGTTTTCGTCCACCTTCACCCAGCAGGCCTTGCTGCCGGTCTGGACTTCCACGTCGGCCAGGAGCTTGTCGATCCACTTTCTCGCCTGGGTGAAGTTGTCCACGGCCACGGCCTTGACGGTCGCGCCCTCGAAGGGGGTGAAGCCGCAGCCCTGCACCTCGGCGGTGATGTCCTGAATTTCCAGGTCGATACGCAGGTCGGGCTTGTCGGAGCCGTAGCGCTCCATGGCCTCATTATAAGGAATGTGGCGGAAGGGGGCGGCGGAGACCCGCTTGTACTTGCCGAACTTGTGGAACACGGGTACCAGAACGTCCTCCAAAACGCTCAGCACGTCCGCCTGACTGGCGAAGGCCATTTCCATATCCAGCTGATAAAATTCGCCGGGGGTGCGGTCGGCGCGGGCGTCCTCGTCCCGGAAGCAGGGGGCGATCTGGAAGTAACGGTCAAAGCCGGAGGTCATCAGCAGCTGCTTGAACTGCTGGGGCGCCTGGGGCAGGGCGTAGAACTTGCCGGGGTGGTTCCGGGCGGGAACCAAGTAATCCCGGGCGCCCTCGGGGGAGGACGCGGTGAGGATGGGGGTGGTGATCTCCAAAAAGCCCTTCTCGGTCATCAGCCGCCGCAGCTCGGCCACCACCTGGCAGCGCAGGACGATGTTGGACTTCACGGCGGGGTTGCGCAGGTCGAGGAAGCGGTATTTGAGACGGGTGTTCTCGTCGGCGTCCTTGCTCTTGTTGATCTCAAAGGGCAGCTGATTGTGAACGCACTTGCCCAGCACCTCGATTTTCTCGGGGACGACCTCGATCTCGCCGGTGGGGATTTTTGTGTTCTTGCTCTCCCGCTCCCGGACGAGGCCTGTGACGGAGATGGTGGACTCCTTGTTGATGGGCTTGATGAGCTTCATCATCGCTTCGGTTTCAATGACCACCTGGGTGGTGCCGTAGAAGTCCCGCAGGACGCAGAACGCGAAATTCGCGCCCACCTCCCGGACATTCTCCAGCCAGCCGACGATGGTAACGGACTTGCCCGCGTCGGAAAGACGCAGCTCGCCGCAGTTATGGGTTCTGGATTGCATCATGGATGAAAACCTCTCTTATATCTGGTGTTTTCTGTTTTAACCTGCCTATTATCCCACATACGGCCGGAAAAGTCAATGTTTCCGGACAAGGAATTTACGCGCCGAGAAACGAAAAAGCGGCATCCCTTCATGCGTTGGGATACCGCTTTCGGACTTATTGGGCTTCTTCCGCCGCGACGGCCTCCAGCCATTTTTCCAGATACACCTTCTGCACCACGGCTGCCGTGCAGCTGTAGAGCAGCCGCTTTTCATCGGAGGAATCCTCATCGGAGGACTCGATGGTTTCCCTTATCTCAAACTGGAACAGCAGAAGATTTTCCAGCTCCCGGCAGAAATAATTATACGCTTTTTCCAGGGGATAGGTGCGCTGCTGCAATTGCAGAAAGCAGGCCAGCGCGTCCAGGGACAGGACATTCTTTGCCACGGCGATAAAGAACAGATACGCCACCTGATCCCGGCTGTACTGCTTCTTCACCGGGCTGGACAGAAGCCCCCGCTTGACGTAGTTGCTGATCATGGACGCCGTGAGGGGCGTTTCCAGAATGGGGGACAGGTAGCGGCAGATATATTTGGTGGCCTGCTCCAGATACAGACCCACGTCGGGAATTTCCTGATAACGGGGCAGACGGAAGCCCTGAACGGACTGACCGATCTGCTGTTTAAGTTCCTGTTTCATCCACATCACCAGGGGATATTATACCGTAAGGGTAAGAAAAAGTCAATCTCAAAATCTTATCTTAAGATTCTCTTGACATCTTCATGGGTTATTGATACAATAGAATCGGTTATTAAAAAACCGATGATTAGTAATCGAGGGATCAGTATGAAATACAAAATTGTAGCGGATTCTGCCTGCAACATCGTCTCCGGGGAGGACGGCACGTTTGCATCCGTTCCCATGAAGATCGTGGCGGAGAGGGAATATGTGGACGATGCCAACCTGGACGTGGCGCAGATGGTGGAGGATCTGAAGCAATATAAGGGAAAGTCCGGCTCCTCCTGTCCTAACGTGGGGGAGTGGCTGGAAGCCTTCGGCGATGCGGAGGAGGTGTTCGGCATCACCATTTCCAAGCACCTGTCGGGCAGCTTCAACGCGGCGAGGCACGCCGCCGATACGTACATGTCCGAGCATCCGGCGAGGAAGGTGTTCATCTTCGATTCTCTGGCCACGGGGCCGGAAATGATGATGCTGGCGGAGAAGATCCGTCAGTGCGAGGACGCGGGGGACGATTTCGAGACCACCAAGGAAAAGGTGCTGGATTACCACAACCATCTGCACACCCTGTTCTGCCTGGAATCCATGAACAACCTGGCAAGAAACGGTCGGGTGAACATTGCCGTGGCGAAGATCGCCGGGATGCTGGGCATCCGGGTGGCGGGAGAGGCCAAGGGCGGCCAGGTCGCCCCGGTGCATAAGCCCAGAGGACTGCGAAAAACCACTCAGATGCTGGTGGATATGGTAAAAGAGCGGGGCTTCCGGGACGGCGGATATATCCGCGTCGCCCACTGCTTCGCCGAGGAAGCGGCGGCGGATTTCCGGGAGGCGCTGCTGGCCGAGTTCCCCAACGCCCGCTTTATGCTGGAGCCGACGACGGCTCTGTGCAGCTACTATGCGGAGGTGGGCGGCCTGATCATCGGCTTTGAGGGCGCGTTCAATACCCACAACGACAACCGACTCTTTTGACCCCGATATCTTGACCGGCGCGGCAATTTTGCCGCGCCGGCATTTTGCGCTTTCCCGGTGGTGGAAAAATGCCTTGGGATGTGCTATAATAGGGCGCAGTTATGATTTTGGAGGTAACGTATGCTGCCGGAAGCCTTTTTGGAGCGCATGAAGCGCCAGCTGGGAAACGAATTTGAAAGCTACCTTGACAGCCTGAACCGCCCCCGGGCGGTGGCGCTGCGGTTCAATCCTCTGAAGGGGGAAATTCCGCCGCTGCCCTTCGTGGGGCAGCCGGTGCCATGGGAGCCGATGGGGTACTATTACGACCCGGCTGCCCGACCCGGCCTGCACGTTTTTCATGAGGCGGGGGTCTACTACCTTCAGGAAGCCAGCGCCATGGCGCCGGTGGCGCTGCTGGGCCCGAAGCCGGGGGAGCGGGTCTGCGACCTGTGCGCCGCACCCGGCGGCAAGACCACCCAGATCGCCGGACGGATGAGGGGGCGGGGCTTTTTGCTCTGCAATGAGATCAACCCCAAGCGGGCGAAAATTCTCTTCCGGAACATCGAGCGCATGGCTGTTGCCAACGCCCTGGTGACCAACGAGCATCCGGCCACCCTGGCGCAGCGGTTTGCCGGGTTCTTCGACCGGGTGCTGGTGGACGCGCCCTGCTCCGGGGAGGGAATGTTCCGGAAGGAGGAAGCCGCCGTCACGGATTGGAGCCAGGAGACCGTGGAGATGTGCGCCCGGCGGCAGGAGGAAATCCTGAATTCTGCCGCAGCGCTGGTTCGTCCCGGCGGGCATCTGGTGTACTCCACCTGCACCTTCTCCCCGGAGGAGGATGAACAGGCAGTGGCGCGGTTTTTGGAAAAGCATCCCCAATTTGTCCCGGAAACCGTGGACGCGCCCTGGTTCGCGGCCGGGGAGAACGGGAGCTTCCGTCTGTGGCCTCATAAGCTGCTGGGGGAGGGACATTTTGCCGCCGTACTGCGTAAGATGGAAGGCAGCGAAGAAAGCGCTGCCATCCCTGCCGGAGAAAAACTCCCCAAGACCTGGCAGCCCTTTGCGGAGGCCTTACATATCCGCCTGCCCGAGGGAAAGGCGGTCACGTTCGGAGATACCCTGTACTGGGCGGCGCCTGACATGCCGGACATCCGGAAGCTGAAAGTCCTCCGTCCCGGCCTGGAGCTGGGGACGGTGAAAAAAGACCGCTTCGAGCCTGCCCACGCTCTGGCGCTTTGGCTGAAGGCCTGTGAAACCCAACAGGATTACCCGGCGGACGCTCCGGAGATAAGCGCTTATCTCCGGGGGGACGTGATTCCGTCGAAGCAAAAGGGCTGGTGCCTTGTCTCGGCGGAGGGCTACTCCATTGGCTGGGGCAAGGGAGACGGCCGGGTGCTGAAAAATCATTATCCGAAGGGATTGCGGCGGTAATGGAGGGAGTTTCACAGAGAAAAACTTCTGAAAATTCCCTCCCGGCAATGGTACTTTACAAGATTCGCTTTGTATGGTACAATATTCTAGCCTAAATGCGACGATTGACGAATCCAATCACAAGGAGAGGATATTCCTTGGCAAGATATGAAATCAACGGCGGTCATCCCCTGAACGGTACCGTCACGATCAGCGGCGCGAAAAACGCGGCCGTGGCGATCCTGCCCGCCGCCCTGCTGGTCAGCGGCAAGTGCCGGATCGAGAATGTTCCCAATATTTCCGATGTCCGGATTCTGCTGAGTATCCTCGACGGAATGGGCGCGAAGCTTGCTTCCCCGGAGCCCGGCGTGGTGGAGATCGACTGCACGGACATTCAGTGCAGCGAGCCGGATCAGCAGCTCGTCCGCAGAATGCGTGCCAGCTATTATCTGATGGGCGCGCTGCTGGGGCGGTTCGGCAGAGCCCATGTGGCGCTGCCCGGCGGCTGCAATTTCGCCTCCCGCCCCATTGACCAGCACATCAAGGGCTTCCTGGCGCTGGGCGCGGACGTGGACGAAACGGAGGAGTATGTCGCCCTGACCCCCGGTCAGGAGGGACTCCACGGCGGTCGGATCAGTCTGGATATGGCGTCCGTGGGCGCGACCGTCAACATCATGCTGGCGGCGACCCTGCTGCCCGGTCAGACCATCATTGAAAACGCGGCGAAGGAACCCCACATCGTGGATTTGGCCAACTTCCTGAACACCATGGGCGCGCGGATCACCGGCGCAGGCACGGACACCGTGAAAATTCGGGGCGTCAACGCCCTGCGGGGCGGTACCTACGCCATCATTCCCGACCAGATCGAGGCAGGAACCTACTTAGCCGCGGTCACGGCGGTGGGCGGCAACGTGCTGGTGCAGAACGTGATTCCCAAGCACATGGAGTGCATCACCAGCAAGCTTCAGGAAATGGGCGCGAAGATCATCAATTATGACGATTCCATCCGCATCATGCGCACGGGAAAGCTGCGGCAGACCACGGTCAAGACCCGTCCCTACCCCGGCTTCCCAACGGATATGCAGGCGCAGGTCTGCGTGTGCATGGCGCTGGCGGGAGGAACCAGCCGCCTGACGGAAAGCGTCTATGAGACCCGGTTCTTCGGCTACTGCACCGAGCTGGAAAGCATGGGCGCCAGCATCCGCATCAGCGGAAAGACGGCGACGGTCTCCGGCGTCGATCACCTTACGGGCAGCACCGTTTTTGCCCACGATCTGCGGGCGGGCGCGGCGCTGGTCATTGCGGGTCTGGCGGCCAGAGGCACCACCTTTGTGGAGCATATTCATTTCATTGAACGGGGCTACGAGAACCTGGTGGAGAAGCTCCGGGCGCTGGGCGCGGATATCTGCCGGGTGGAGGATGAATCTTAAGGCAGCACCGCACAATTCGGCAAGAAGTCTCAGCCAGAATTTTTGCCCCAATTCAAAGTTCCGAAAATGGAGGAATACTGTATGTACCCGCAAGGGGTATGCCGCATCCGTAAGCCAGCTTGCGCTGGCAACGGCTGCGCAATATTTCCCATTTTTGGAACTGCGGAAGTGGAGTAAAAAGGCGGCTGAGACTCGAAGACGCAATTGCGCGGTGCTGCCTTAAGCGTTCTTTAGGCGGTTCTGAGCCTGTTCAGAGCCGCTTTTTGACAAGTTTCTCATGGCGGATTTGGTATGATGAAGTCGATACGAAACCAGAGAAAGGAAGTACATATGATGAAGCGATTTGTTTTGCACATTCTGGCGGCCTGTATGCTACTAACGCTCCTTGCCCCCCGGGGCTTTGCCACGGAAGCGGACACGCCTACGGAGAGCTGCGGCGACGGACTTACCTGGTCGCTGGAGGGCAATACCCTGACAATTTCCGGCAGCGGCGCCATGAAGGACTTTGAAGGCGGCGCGCCCTGGTCGGGCAGCGCAGACCGGATTCACACCGTCGTCCTCACCGGCGGCGTGACCACCGTGGGCGCGGGGGCGTTTACCGGCTACGAAAATCTCACGGCGGTGGATTTCGGCAGCTCCCTGAAGGAGATCGGCGAAAGCGCCTTCCAGGGCTGCGAAGGGTTAACGAAAATCTCCCTCCCTGCCTCCTTCCGCCGGTTCGGTGCAAGCTCCTTTGAGGGCTGCACCAACCTGACGGAGGTCTATTGCAGCGGCGGTATGCCCTCCTTCAACGCCAACTGCCTGTGGAACGGCAATACCATCACCATCTACTGCCCGGTGAACAACATCTGGCCGAGCGAGTACGTGGAGGAGCTGGAAACCAATTTCCACGGCCGCCTGCAGGTGCTTACCGCCAACGGCTCCGACCCCTATCATTTTGAAAACGAAGTCCAGGTAACCTCCCGGCCGACGGAGACGACGGCGCCGCCCACTACCCAGCCTGCGACCGAGCCGCCCACCGTCCCCACCACCCAGCCCCCCACGGTTCCCGAAACAACCCAGGTAACTCAGGCGCCGGAGACCCTGCCCACGCAGCAAACGGTTCCCCCGACGCTGCCCGAGGAACAGAAGGACAGCTCTCCGGTAATCGGTATCCTCATCGGCGTTCTCATCGTTTCCGGCACGCTGAGCCTGCTGCTCATCGGCCTGCTCATCTACAGAAGAAAGCGGGACGAAGACTACGACGACTGAGCGTCCACGTCTGAGCATGGGAACAATCCGTTAAAACATATTTAACAACTTCCGGAAAAATCACTCATTTTTTGATTTTTCCGGAAGTTTTTTTGGGCGTTACGGAAAAATTAAAAAAGTGGTTGTAAGTTTGGTCAAAATGATGTAAAATAATAAAATCCAATAGAATGCAAACTTGTATGAATAGCTCTTTTTTGGAGGAAATTTTTATGGAAAAACCCATTGTTCTTGTTATCATGGACGGTGTCGGCAAGGGTGACGGCGGCAGCGGCGACGCGGTTGCCGTCGCTAAGACCCCCACGTTGGATCGTCTGCTTGCCACCTGCCCCCATACTTATCTGAAAGCCCACGGCACCGCCGTCGGTCTGCCCACGGACGACGATATGGGCAACTCCGAGGTCGGCCACAACGCCCTGGGCTGCGGCCAGATCTACTCCCAGGGCGCGAAGCTTGTCGGTGAGTCCATCGAAAACGGCACGCTGTATGCCTCCGAGACCTGGAAAGACCTGATCGCCAACGCCGTTTCCGGCAAGGCGCTGCATTTTCTGGGTCTGCTGTCCGACGGCAACGTCCATTCCAACATCCATCACCTCATTGCCATGCTGCGGGAAGCCCACGCCGAGGGCGTGAAGAAGGCCTACTGCCACATCCTTCTGGACGGCCGTGACGTGCCCGCCACTTCTGCGCTGGAGTATGTGGACATGCTGGAGAAGGTGCTTGCCGAGCTGAACACCGAGGGCTGCGACTATGCCATCGCCTCCGGCGGCGGCCGCATGCAGATTACCATGGATCGCTACGAGGCCAACTGGCCGATGGTGGAGCAGGGCTGGCGCACCCACGTCCAGGCGATCGGCAGAAGATTCCCCTCCGCCAAGGCGGCCATCGAGACCTACCGCGCCGAGACCGGCTGCATCGACCAGGATCTGCCCGCCTTTGTGATCGAGCGCAGCGGCGAGCCTGTGGCGAAGATTGCCAACGGCGACAGCGTCATCCTCTTCAACTTCCGGGGCGACCGGGCGCAGGAGATTTCCCTGGCCTTTGACCGCAAGGAGTTTGACCACTTCGACCGGGGCGACTACACCGGCGTGAAGTTTGCCGGTATGCTCCAGTACGACGGCGACCTGAAGATTCCCCAGCATTATCTGGTGCAGCCCCCCGTCATCAAGCACACCCTGACCGAGGTGCTGTGCGCCGCCGGAATCCATGAGTATGCCCTGTCCGAGACCCAGAAGTACGGCCATGTGACCTATTTCTGGAACGGCAACCGTTCCGGCAAGGTGGACGAGAACCTGGAAGTCTACGAGGAAGTTCCCTCCGACGTCATCCCCTTCGAGAAGGCCCCTGCCATGAAGTCCAAGGAGATCACCGAGAAGATGGTGGAGAACATGGCGTCTAAAAAGTTCCAGTTCCTGCGCTGCAATTTCCCCAACGGCGACATGGTTGGCCACACCGGTGTGTTTGAGGCGGTGGTTTACGCCATGGAGTGCGTGGACAAGAGCGTGGCGGCCATTGTGGAAGCCGCCGATAAGTACGGCTACACCGTTCTGATCACCGCCGACCACGGCAACGCCGACCAGATGACCGAGACCAAGAAGGGGAAGACCTCCGTCCGCACGGCCCATTCCCTGAACCCCGTTCCCTTCATCATCTACGACCCCGACCACACCTGGGTCATCAAGGACGGCCACTACGGCCTTGCCAACGTGGCGCCCACCATTGTCAAGATGATGGGTCTGACCGCCCCCGACTGCTGGGAGGACAGCATGGTCTAAGGCACCTGTAAATCCCCTTTGTCAAAAAACGCATATCGTGTAACTTAAAATAGGAGGTTGCATCTATGATCCGTCACGAAAACGAAAACGGAAGCGTCAATGTCAGCACCAGCGCCTACACGGACATTGTCGGCACCGCGGTCATCAACTGCTTCGGCGTCAAGGGCATGGCCGCCCGGAGCCTGTCCGACGGCTTGTACCATCTGCTCCGCCGGGAGTCCGTGGGCAAGGGCGTGCATGTCCAGTTCAACGAGGACGACACCATTTCCATTGATCTGCACATTATTGTGGACAACAACGTAAACCTGAACGCTGTGGGCGCTTCCATTATTTCCGAGGTTCGCTATGTGGTGACCAAATGCACCGGCACCGAGGTTCGGGCCGTAAATGTTTATATCGATTCCATGGTGATCGGTTAATGTTCGGAGGGAAATAAATTGAGAGAAACCATCAACGGAGCCGATCTTCGCAGAATGATCATCAGCGCGGCTGCCGCCATCGAGATCAACAAGCAGGCTCTCAACGAGCTGAACGTGTTCCCCGTGCCGGACGGAGACACCGGCACCAATATGTCCATGACCATCAATTCTGCGGCCTCCGACCTGCGCAAGACCGAGGATCCCGATCTGGAAAAAGCGTCCAAGGTTGCGGCCTCCGCCATGCTGCGGGGTGCCCGGGGCAATTCCGGCGTCATCCTGTCGCTGCTGTTCCGGGGTATTTCCAAGCGCCTGAAGGGCAGCGAGGAGTGCGACGGCGTTCTGTGGGCGCAGGCGCTGCAGGAGGGCGTTGACGCGGCTTACAAGGCCGTCATGAAGCCCGCCGAGGGCACCATTCTCACCGTTGCCCGCCTGTCCGCGGCCAAGGCCACCGACGCTGCCCGGGAGAATAACTTCATCGAATTCGTCCACGAAGCGGCCATTGAGGAGGCCGTGAAAGCGCTGGCCGATACCGTCAACCAGAACCCCGTGCTGAAAAAGGCCGGTGTTGTGGACGCCGGCGGCAAGGGCTGGGTCGTGGCGCTGGAAGCCATGCTCAGCGCCCTGCAAGGGGAAGACGTGGTGCTGCCGGAGGACGGTGGGGTGACGGAGACCAAGCAGAGCGCGGATTTCTCCGACTTCAATACCGAGGACATCACCTTCTCCTACTGCACCGAGTTCATTATTTCCCGGGAAAATGACCGTGACCCCGAGAATCTCCGGGCGTTCCTGTCCGAGCTGGGCGACAGCCTTGTGCTGGTGGACGACGACGAGATCATCAAGGTGCATGTCCATACCAACGATCCCGGCAAGGCGCTGACCGAGGCGCTGAACTACGGCTCCTTCGTCACGGTGAAGATCGAGAACATGCGCTTACAGCACACGGAAAAGGTACTCTCCGAGCAGGAGGTCGCCCCGAAGATCGCAAAGCCGGAGAAGCCTCTGGGCGTCGTCTCCGTCTGCGCCGGCGCGGGTCTTGCGGATGTGTTCCAGAATCTGGGCGTTGATCAGATCATTTCCGGCGGCCAGACCATGAACCCCAGCACCCAGGACATCCTGGAGGCGGTGAACAAGGTTCCCGCCGAGACCGTCTTTGTCCTGCCCAACAATAAGAACATCATCATGGCCGCCCAGCAGGTGGACGCCCTGACCCCCAAGACCGTGGTGGTCATTCCCTCCAAGACCGTTCCCCAGGGCATTACCGCCATGCTGAGCTTTGCCCCCGAGGGAAGCGTTGAGGAAAACACCGCTGCCCTGACCGAGGCGCTGGACACCGTGGACACCATGCAGATCACCTACGCCGCCCGGAATTCCGACTTCGACGGCTATAACATCCATGAGGGCGACTATCTGGCGCTGTACGGCAGTCAATTGTTCGGCACCAGCCAGGACATCCGGGTGCTGCTCAAGTCCCTGGCGGAAAAGGTTCGGGACGACGGCAAGGAGTATATCACGATCTACTACGGCGAGGACGTGAAGGAAAAGCATGCCCAGAAGGCGGCGGACATTTTCGCGGACATCTGCCCCAACGCGGACGTGAATCTGCTCAGCGGCGGACAGCCGGTATATTACTACCTGATCTCCGCAGAATAATGGGAACCTCTGACTAAATCGTCTGCGACTGTGAGCGGATCTTTTCCGTCCACTCTTCGGTATCGAAAGCGGGAAATATTGCGCATCCGTAAGCCGGCATAAGCCGGCTTACGGATGCGGCATACCCCTCGCGGGTACACAAAGTATTCCGCCGCTTTCGATACCTCGATTGGACGAAAAATCTCTCGCTCACAGTTCTTGCCGATTGAATCAGAGCTTCCCAGAAACGGATTTGCCCGCAGCCCGAAGGGCTGCGGGCTGACTTATCGGAACAAGTAAAGTGGGGGAGACGATGAAGGAATTTCCCAAGGGCGGGCTGATCGGCAAAATTATGGACGCCGCCAAGACCGTCAAGCAAATGCATATTCCCCTCCACGCCGCCTATGCCGCGTACTTTATTGTGCTGGCCGTGTTCCCGGCGCTGGTGCTGATTCTCAGCGTGCTGCGCTATACGGGAATGGAGGTGCGGGGTCTGGTGGAGCTTCTGGACGACATCCTGCCCAGTACCATGGCGGAGGGAGCCGAGGAGCTGATCTACAGCACCTACCGCAATTCCTCCGGCGCAATGGTGGGCGTTTCCGCCGTGACGGCGCTGTGGTCGGCCAGCCGGGGCATTTACGGCCTGCTCACCGGATTGAACGCGGTTTACGGCGTGTCGGAGAACCGGGGATACATTTATACCCGCTCCATCAGCGTGGTATACACCTTCGTGTTCATTCTGATTCTGCTGCTGACCCTGGTGCTGCACGTGTTCGGCAATTCGATCATCAATTTAATGCGGCAAGTGGACAATCCGGTGGTGATTTTCTTCATCGACCTGATCGACCTGCGGTTTTTCCTGCTGCTGTTTTTACAGAGCCTGGTCTTTACCCTGATGTTCATGGTGCTGCCCAACAAGCGGCGCAGCCGTTTTATGGAAAGCCTTCCCGGTGGGGTGCTGTCCAGCCTGGGCTGGCTGGTGTTTTCGGATATTTACTCCATTTACGTGGAGAATTTTTCCAAATACTCCACGATCTACGGCTCGGTGTATGGTATTGCCATCACCATGCTGTGGCTGTACTGCTGCATGAGCATCCTGTTCTACGGCGGCGCGCTGAACCGGTATCTGATGGATAAATAAAGGAAACTCTGAACAAATCGTCTTCGGCTGAACAGCGGATCTTTTTCCCCAGCTGTGCGGTATTAAAAGTGGGAAATACACAAAGTATTCCTCCACTTTTAATACCTTCATCTGGTGAAAAATCTCTCGCTGTCAGCTCTCGCCGATTTATTTAGAGCTTCCATAATTTGAAAATTTCCGGGTTGTTTAACCGCAGTTCACAGTTCCTCTGTAGGATGTGGCAAAAAGGAGAAATGCGGTATGTTTGGATATGTGACTGCCAGCTGGAAGGAGCTGACCGCCCAGGAGCAGAAACGCTACGGGGCGGTATACTGCGGTATCTGCCGGGAGATCCGGCAGCGAAGCACGGGTATCGGGAGAATCTGCCTGAGCTATGACATGGCCTTTCTCGCGCTGCTGCTGATGAGCCTGTACGAGCCGGAGGAGGAAAGCGGGAAAAAAGCCTGTCGTCTGCATTCCGTGAAGCCCCGCCCCTGGGTGGACAACGAATACATCCGCTACGCCGCGGACATGAACGTGGCACTGGGCTACTACAACTGCCTGGACGACTGGCAGGACGACGGAAAGCGCGCCGCCAAATTCCTGGCGGACAAGCTGGCGCCCTTCCTGCCGGAACTGGAGAATCGCTGGCCGAGGCAGCTGGGGGCGATTCAAAGCTGCGTTTCCAGATTATCCCAGCTGGAAAAGGAAAACTGCCCCAACCCCGACGAACCGGCCTCCTGCTTTGGCGAACTGATGGCGCAGCTGCTGGTTTACCGGGAGGATATATGGGCGAAAGACCTGGGGCAGATGGGCTTCAGCCTGGGCAGGTTTATCTATCTGCTGGACGCGGCGGCGGATTACGATAAGGACAAACGAAAGGGCAAATACAACCCGTATCTCGCCATGGGCATGGAAAGGGACGAGAAGCGCTGGGAGGAATACCTGGTGCTTGCCATGGGCAGATGCGCGGAACGCTACGAAAAGCTCCCCCTGGTGCAGGACAAGGCGCTGCTGGACAATATTCTGTACAGCGGCGTGTGGGTAAACTACCGGGGAAAGCGGAAAGAGGAGGCAGCCAACGATGGATGATCCGTATAAGGTTCTGGGGGTAAGCCCCGATGCCTCCGACGAGGAGGTCAAGCGGGCGTATCGGGCGCTGGCAAAGAAATACCACCCGGACAGAAATCCGGGGGACGCGGCCGCCGCGCAGAAAATGCGGGAGATCAATGCGGCCTACGAGCAGATCAAGGATCCGGACAAGGCGCAGCAGCCGGGCACGGGCAGCGGATACGGCGGCTACGGATACGGCGATCCCTTCGGCGGCTTTGGCGGTTACAGCCGTCAGTCCTACGGCGAAGCAGCGGGGGATCAGTACCAGCAGGCGGCGATGCGATACATCCAGTTCGGCCGGTATCGGGAAGCGCTGAACGTCCTGAACAATTCCCAGGAGCGCAGCGCCCGGTGGTATTATCTCAGCGCGCTGGCAAACGACGGCCTGGGCAATCAGGTGACGGCGCTGGAGCATATCCGTCGGGCGGTGAGCATGGAGCCCGACAATCCGGAGTATGTAAGGGCGCTGGACGTCATCGAACACGGCGGCGCGGCCTACCGTCAGCAGGCGGGGAATTTCCGGGGCTTTGCCATGGGCGGCAGCCCCTGCGCCAGTCTGTGCCTGTGCTATTTCGCCCAGCTGCTGTGTTGCCGCGGCAATGGTTTTTTCTGCATTTAAGTTCTATAATACTATTTCTTCATAAAATGATTTCATCATTTTATGAAAGCCGTTTCACGGCAGACCGCCTGGGCGGCGGTAAGAAATGTATTGACTTCGTTTTTTAGCGGCAGTGGCCGCTGGCCGCAATCCTGCGGCCGAATAAAACGCTTTTCAGCGTTTTATTAAAAACTCGTATAAAAGCGTATCGGCGTGACCTGTGCGGTCACGCCGGTTTTCGTTAAGTGAACCAAAGCCTATTTGTCCAGTCCGTCCCACTCACTCAGAAATTCGTCTACAAATTCCTGCATGTACTGCGTCCGCTTTCTCGCGATCGCCTTGCCGGTCTCGGTGTTCATCATGTCCTCCAGCAAAAACAGCTTTTCGTAGAAGTGGTTTAAGGATGTGGAATTGCTGCTGTAATACTGCGCCTGGTTCATTGCCGTCCGGGGCGGCAATTCCGGGTCGTAGATGGCGCGGTTATGGCTTCCGCCGTAGGCAAAGGTACGGGCAATGCCGATGGCACCCAGAGCATCCAGCCGGTCGGCATCCTGCACGCATTTTCCCTCCGGCGTGGACGGCCGGACGGAATCCGTCCCCTTGAAGGATACCTCGTCAATAATCTGGCATACCTGCAAAATTTCGGCTTCCGGTACATTTTGACCGCGCATGAACCGGGCGGCATTCTCTTTTTTCTCGACGGTCGTCGGGGAAAGCTTCCGGTCATCCACGTCATGGAGTAGCGCCGCCAGCGCAACGACTTCCAGGTCGGCATGTTCCGCCTGGGCAATTTTCATCGCGGTTCGATAAACACGCATGGAATGAAAAAAGTCATGTCCGCTGAAATCGTTTTGGAAAATCTCTTTGATGAATTTTGTCGCGTTCTGGACGAGCTGTTCCATAATTTTATCTCCTGCCTTGCGCAGCAAATTCTGTTTAACGGTCTCATTTTATCACATAACGCCCCAAAATACAAGAACAGCCGCAGCGAATAACCGCTGCGGCTGTAACCGATAAACTTACGGGCAGCTCTTGCGAGCTGCCCGATTTTCGTGGAATTTACAGCCCAAGGGCTTCCCGCCAGATGCGGATGTAGGTTCTGGCCTGAGACTGAGTTTCGCCCTCGGCGGCCATGCGGAGCAGCGGCTCCGTGCCGGAGAAACGGCAAATGACCCAGCTTCCGTCGGTGAAGTAGACCTTGCAGCCGTCGGTGCGGTTGATCTTCTCCACGGTGTTTCCGAAGTCCGGCACCTCCAGCTTCACGAAGAGCTTCTCCTGAAGCTCCGCCTTCCGCGCCTGGGTCATGGTGAAGGCGGCGTCTTCGTAATACAGCATCCCATACTTGTCGGTGATCTCCCGGTACAGCTGGGATACGGACTTGCCGGTGACGGCCAGCATCTCCACCAGCAGAGCGGCGGCGTAAATGCCGTCCTTGCCCGCGATGTGGCCCCGGACAGCCAGACCGCCGGAGGACTCGCCGCCGATGACGGCGTTGGTCTGCGCCATCTTGGCGGAGATGTACTTAAAGCCCACGGGGACTTCGTAGCACTGCTGCCCCATGTCCTTGGCGACCCGATCCAGCAGGTGGGTGGTGGAGTTGTTGCGCACGCAGGGACCCGACCAGCCCCGGTATTTCAGCAGATAGTAGTAAAGCAGAACCAGCAGGGTGTTGGGATGGAGGAACGCACCCTTCTCGTCGATAACGCCCAGACGGTCGGCGTCGCCGTCGGTGGCAACGCCCAGATTGCAGCCGTTGTCCACCACATAATTGCTCAGCAGCTTCAGAGTGTCGGCACTGGGGGCGGGCATCTTGCCGCCGAAGAGGGTGTCGTGCTGCTCGTGGATCACGTCCACGTCGCACCGGCAGGTCAGCAGAATGGTCCTGAGGCTGCTCTGGCTGACGCCGTACATGGGGTCGATAGCGATGCGCAGGTGGGCACGCTTGATCTTCTTGGTGTCCACCACCTGCAGAATGCTGTCGATGTACTCGTTGAAGGGGTAGCCCTCCCGGATCAGACCCATATCCTTTGCCTGATCGTAGTCGACGGACTTGACGTCCTCGGGCTTGAGGAGGGCAATCTGCGCCTCAATTTTTCCGGTGACGACCTGATCGGCGTCCCGGCCGCCGGCAGTGAAGACCTTGATGCCGTTGTAGATCGCGGGGTTGTGGCTGGCGGTGACGGCCAGACCGTAGGGGGTCTGCATCTGCTTGACGGTGAACATGATCAGCGGGGTGGGGGAGGAACGGGCAACCACAAAGACGTGGAAACCGTAGCCTGCCAGAACCTCCGCCGCCCAGTGGGCGGATTCCTTGGACAGGAAACGCCGGTCATAGCCGACACAGATCTCCTTGCCCTCGTGTCCTTCCAGCAGCATCAGCTTGCAAAGGCCGGCCACCACCAGACGGATATTTTCCTTGGTGAATTCGTCTGCGATAATCGCCCGCCATCCACCGGTACCAAATTTAATCATCTTGATTTTCTCCTCTCCCGGCTTTTCACCGGATAAATTTCGATTGACCAAGCGATGCGCCCCCACCGGGGCAATGGCCTTAGCCCATGACGACCTCCACGTCGCAGACGGTACCAACGGGCAGAACGGGCAGCTTGCGCACCTGCTTTCCGTTCATGGTGATGCTCCTGACGCCCTTTTCCACGGCGTCGGGGTTGGTTACATGGATGCGGTACTCCCCGCCCCGCCACTTCCGGCGGACGGAGAATTCCTTCCAGTCGGCGGGGATGCAGGGATCCACGGTGATGCCGTCAAAGTCCGGACGGATGCCCAGCATGTACTGGGTGGCCGCAAAGTAAGCCCAGCCGGAGGAGCCGGTCATGAAGGGATGCCGCGCCCGGCCGTAGGCGGTGTGATCCTTGCCCACCACGAACTGGCAGTAGGCGTAAGGCTCGGACTGGCGAACCTCAATGATATCGTTTTGCAGCGCCGGACACAGGGCGTTGTAGAACTTCATCGCCCGGGTGCCGCGCCCCAGAATGGCCTCGGCGCACCATGCCCAGGGGTTGGGATGGCTGAACACGGCGCCGTTTTCCTTCAGACCCGGATACACCCGGGTGACGAAGCCGATGCTGTCGTCGGGGGTGGTGAAGCAGGGGGCGTTGAGCATCAGGCCGTAGGGGGTGTACAGGTACTCGTCCACGCTGTCCATGGCGGAGATGCCGTGCTCGTGGTCGGCAACGCCGGAAAGCACCGCCCAGGTGTTGCTCTCCATGTGTACCCGTCCTTCGGTATCCGCCTGGGTGCCGATCTTGCGGTTTCCGGCGGTGATGCCGCGGATGTACCATTTGCCGTCCCAGAGGACGGACTCGCTGACTTCTTTGACGTGCTCGGCAATCCTTGCATATTCGGCCGCGTCCTTCGTTTCCCCCAGCTGCTCGGCCAGAGCGATAAAGTTCCGGAGCGCCCAGTGGTGCAGGAAGCTGACCATGGCGCTTTCGCCGCCGCCCAGGTTCAGACAGTCGTTCCAGTCGGCGCGCAGACCCTTGCAGATGCCGTTGATACCCACCTGCCGGGCGGAGAAATCCAGAATGCGCTTCATATGCTCGTAGACCGTACCCTCGCCGCCATCGGCGTAGGTCACCACCTGATGGGCAAAGGCCATGTCGCCGGTCTCCCGGATGTACTGGACGATGGCGGTCACCAGCCACAGGGCGTCGTCGGCGCAGGCATCCTTCAGACCGTGGACGATCTGGCTCTTATCCGGGGTGGGAACCACCGTGGGGGACTTGAAGGACTGGGGCTTTTCCTCCGGCTCGAACCAGCGAGGCTCAAACAGGTGCAGGCCGTAGCCCTCCTTGGTCAGCGCCCGCAGCAGCTCAATAATGCGGCCGCGGCACTTGTCGGGATTGGAATGGGGAATCGTCATGGCGTCCTGGGCGGTGTCCCGGTAGCCGAGACCCGTTCTGCCGCCCACCTCGATGAAGGAGGTGAACCGGGAGAACATGACGTTGATCTCGCTCTGATACAGGTTCCAGATGTTCAGCTCGGTGTTCATGCCCTCGTTGGGGGTGGACACCTGCAGGCAGCTGAGCTTGTTGTCCCAGAATTTCAGCAGACGGGCAAAGTCCTCGTCGGCCCTGGCCTGGGTGTACTTCTGACGCATTTTCTTACCGGCTTCGATGCCGCCCTCGCCCAGGAGGAACAGGAGGCGGGTTTCCTCGCCGGGCTGAAGGGTGAGCACCTTCTGCAGGACGCCACAATGATTACCGCCCTTTTCAAAAGAGCCGCCGCACACACCGGCCTCCACCACCAATGGATTGCGTTCGGTGCGGTAGCTGCCGATAAAGCTGTCGCGCAGGCTGTCAAAGCCGTTCGGGGTAAAATCGGAAGTAAAGAACTGGTAGCCGTCCTCTTCGTAGTAGAGGTCGTTCTCGATGACGCCGTCTTCGTACCGGCTGCCGGTGGCGTACAGACTCATCTGGAAGTTCTTGTTGTCCATGTCCACCTGATGGAAGCTGAACTCCAGATAGGAGAATACGGAAAGGTGCCGCACCTTATCGGAGTCGTTGCGCAGCTTCACGTCCCAGATCTCCACGGGGTCATCCATGGCGACAAAGAGCTTCTGCTCGGCGTCGATGCCTGCGTAATCGGAGTGATACTTGATGTAGCTCAGGCCGTGACGGCAGGAGAAATGCTCCTTGGGCTTGCCCACAGGCTGCCAGGAGATGCTCCAGTAGTCACCGGTGTCCTGATCCCGCAGGTACACGTAGTGTCCGGGGCCGTCCATGGGAACGCCGTTGGGACGGAACCGGGTGATGCGATGGTATTCGGGAGTCTTGTACAGCAGGTATCCGCCCGCCGTGTGGTTGAATACGCCATACATATCCTTGAGACCGATGTAGTTTGTCCAGGAAACGGGAACGTCTACCCGATCGATGACATATTCCCGATGCTCATTGTCAAAGTACCCATAACGCATAAGGTTACCTCCGCCTGATTTGGGATTTTTCACAATGAGTATATCAGAAAAGCGGCGGCTTGAAAAGGTCTGAAAATGTACCTTCTTGCCTTTCGTTGCACTTTATTTTTCAAAGTGGGCAATTCCAGACTTTGACAAGCCTACTGCGCTGAACTATAATGGCAGAAGGATGAAAAATAAGGAGCGTGGATACCATGAAATATGATGTCATCGCCTACTGCTGGAACGATGCCCTGGCGGGCTTCACCCAGGAGGACGCCCGGCGCCTGACCCATGTGAATCTGGCCTTCGGACTTATTAAAGACGGACTGCTGGATCTGCATCTGCTGAAATATCTTCACCTGCTGCCCAGGCTGCGGGGGTGGAATCCGGAGATGAAGATCGTCCTGTCCGTGGGCGGATGGGGCGCGGACGGCTTCTCCCACATGGCCATGACGGAGGAAGGCCGCCGGAAGTTTGCCCGATCCTGCCTGGATGCGGTGGAAAAATATAATCTGGACGGCATTGACATTGACTGGGAGTACCCCTGCAGCGACGCCGCAGGCATCGGCGCGGACCCCCGGGATAAGGAAAACTTCACCGCCCTGCTGGCAGCGCTGCGGGAATATCTTGGAAAAGACCGGATCGTGTCCGTCGCCGTAGGGGCGAGCCGGCGGTGCATTGCGGATACCCAGATGGATAAGGTTGCGGAAATCGTGGACTATGTGCAGCTCATGACCTACGACATGGTGGACGGCACCCGCGCCGGACATCATGCGGCTCTCGGCGCGACCAAGGGCGACAAGTCCGGCCTGAACACCCGGGACATCGTGGAAGCCTACCACCGGGCGGGCGTTCCCTACGAAAAGCTCATCATCGGCGCGGCCTTCTACGGGCGGCACTTTGCGGTCACGTCCTTTAAAAATCACGGCCTGCTGCAGCCCTCCGGCGGCCTGCCCGGCCCGGCCTATGGGGAGATCACCCCGGAATACCTTCGGGAGAACAACTTCCGGGTGTACTGGGATGCCGACGCGGAGGCAAATTACCTTTGGAACGGCAAGACCCTGGTCAGCTACGAGTCCCCCAAAGCGGTGCGCCTGAAATGCGCGTACGTCAAGGAGAAGGGGCTTCTCGGCATCATGTACTGGGAACACGGAAACGACCCAACCCGGGAACTGCTGGGCGCCATTGCGGACGAGATTCAATAAGACCCAAAAATGCGGGCGGCCCCGTCAGGAGCCGCCCGCTGCTGTGTTATTTTTCCAGAATCAGCGTGCCGGTCTCCGCGTCCAGCGATGCCTTGATGTGATTGGCGGCCTCGGCGGGGGTGAGCTTCAACTGCTCACCGGTCTTCATGTTCTTGACGCTGCACTTGCCCTCCGCGATCTCGTCCTCGCCCAGCAGGACGGCAAAGGGAACCTTCAGCTTGTCGGCGTAGGCCATCTTCTGCTTGAACTTCTTCTGCTCACAGTACAGCTGTACCCGCAGCCCCGAAGAGCGCAGCGTCTCCGCCAGCGCGATGGCCGGGGCAATGTCGCCCATGGGCAGCACCAGCGCGTCCGCAGGGGCGCTGGGCAGCTCGGGGTTCAGAAGCCCCTGCTCGTCCAGAACGTAGAACAGCCGGGTCAGGCCGATGGAAATGCCCACGCCGGGCAGCTGCTTTTCAATATAATAGCCCGCCAGATTGTCGTACCGGCCGCCGGAGCATACGGAACCCAGCTCCGGGTGATCCAGCAGAAGGGTCTCGTAGACGGTGCCGGTGTAATAGTCCAGCCCCCGGGCGATGGTCAGGTCAACGACGAAGTTTTCTTCGGGCATTCCGAAGGCCGCCAGGTTGGAAGCGACCACCTTCAATTCGCCGAGACCGGTATCAAAGGTCTCGTCCCGTCCCGCGTAATTTTCCAGCGCGGCAAGAACCTCCGCATTGGTTCCCTTGATGGAGATGAAGGCAAGAATGTCGTCCGCCTGCTGCTCCGTCAGGCCGCAGTCCTCCAGCAGAATGACCTTCACCTTGTCAACGCCGATCTTGTCCAGCTTGTCCACGGTGCGCATGATGTCGCCGGACTTTTCCGTCAGACCCATCATGGCATAGAAGCCGTTGAGAACCTTCCGGTTATTGACGTGAATCTGGAACCGGGTCAGGCCGAAGCCCTTGAATACCTTATAAATGATGGCGGGGATTTCCGCCTCGTTGAGAATGTCCAGTTTGCCGTCGCCGATGATGTCGATGTCCGCCTGATAAAATTCCCGGAACCGGCCGCGCTGCGCCCGCTCGCCCCGGTAGACCTTGCTGATCTGGAAGCGGCGGAAGGGGAAGGCCAGCTCGTTATAGTGCAGAGCGACGTATTTTGCCAGGGGCACCGTCAGGTCGAAGCGCAGAGCAAGGTCGCTGTCGCCCTTGGTGAAGCGGTAGATCTGTTTTTCCGTCTCTCCGCCGCCCTTGGCAAGCAGAATCTGGGCGTCCTCGATCACCGGGGTGTCCAGGGGGGCAAAACCATAGGAGGCGTAGGTCTTGCGCAGAACCTCCGCCATGCGGTCAAATTTCAGCTGCTTTTCCGGCAGCAGCTCCATAAAGCCGGACAGCGTCCGGGGCTTGATGATCTCCATAGTTATCCTCTCCAATAGTAAGACGCAGGGTACAGGGCAGAAGGGTACCCCGCCATTTCAGAGTACCCTGCGCTCACCCACGTGTTTCGTTCAATTAAAATCAGTAACGGGTCTTGTTGTGCAGCATTTCCCGCCAATCCAGATCGCCCCGCTGCAAGCCCATGATGAGCATTTCCGCCGAGGCAAGGTTGGTGGCGATGGGAACATTGTGCCGGTCGCAGTGCCGGATGGTCTCGATCATCTGGGCATCGTCCCAGGGATCGGTGGTGTTGGGGTCGGTGAACAGCAGCACCAGGTCAATTTCGTTGTAGGCAATGCGGGCGTTGATCTGCTGATGGCCGCCCTGTTTGTGGGAAAGCAGCAGGGTAATGGGCAGACCGGTATTGTCCGCGATCAGACGGCCGGTGGTGGCCGTGGCAAACAGATTGTGCTTCATGAGGACGCTCTTGTAGGCGGTGCAGAATTGAACCATCAGTTCCTTCTTCTTGTCATGCGCCAAAAATGCGATATTCACAACAGTCACTCCTTAATTGTATATGTATCCGTTATCAGCGGAGGGCGATCGGTTCGTGGAAGCCCTGAATGCGTCTGGCAATTCTGCGGCTGGCTTTTGCCGCCTTGCAGTTGGGAGAATAGCGAAGAAGACTCTGGCCGAAGGATGCCGCAAGGGTCACATGGGGATCCTCCGGGACGATTCCCGCAAGGGGCAGTCCCGCGGCGTCCATCACGTCGTCGATGGTCAGGCACACCGTACCCAGCATATTCTTGTCCACCCGGTTGACGATAAGGCGGATGTTTTTCTTGCCCATCAGCTCTAATAGGTCGCCAACCCGGGAAGCGTCCCGCACGGCGGCGGGGCCTGCCCCCGTGACCAGCAGGAAGCGGTCGGCAAACTGCGCTGCCAGCCGGAAACCGGCGTCCACCCCGGCGGGGGCGTCCAGAAACACGTAGTCATACAGTTGACGCGCCCGGCCAAGCATTTCCCTGAAGGCGGCGCCGTCGATCTTCTCCACCGGGCAGTTCATGGGGGCGGTCAGAAATGCGAGGGTTGGGTAGACCGGGTGCCGGAAGGCGTCCTCCAGAGAGTAGCCCCCCTCGGAGACGTCCCAAAAGGACAGCGCGCCGCATTCGGAAAGTCCCAGAGAGATGTCCAGATTCCGAAGCCCCACATCGCAGTCGATGCACAGAACCCGTTTTCCTTCTTTTGCAAGAGCAGTGGCGAGGGCGGCGCAGACGGAGGTTTTTCCCGTTCCGCCCTTCCCGGACACAACCGCGAAGAGTTCACCCACGCGCCATCGCCTCCAATGCCAGAATATAACCCCATTATAAAGGGATTTTTCACAAAAAGCAAGAGGAATTTCGCCCTTTTGGAAATGGTTTTCATCACAATGAACAAAAATATTTTTCCGCCGCCGCCTTTTTGGCGGCGAGGAACGCAAAATATGTCGCGCCGGCACAAAAAGGGGTTGCACCCAAAGAAAAGGTGGTATATAATATTGGGTGAAATTACGGGCATATGCCCGGATATTGGAGGGAATGTTCCATGTTCAATGCAATGATCGAAACGCTGAAAGCGAACCCCAGAAAGATCGTTTTTACCGAGGGTCACGACGCCCGCATTCTGGAAGCCACCGACCGTCTGGTCAAGGGCGGCTTCCTGACCCCCATCCTCATCGGCAACGTTGACGTTGTCAAGGCCAACGCGGCCAAGGGCGGCTACAACATCGAGGGCGTCGAAATCATCGACCCCGAGACCTATCCCGAAATGGACGCCATGGTTGACAAGATGGTGGAGCTGCGCAAGGGCAAGATGACCCCCGACGAGTGCCGCAAGGCGCTGTCCAAGGGCAACTACTTCGGCACCATGCTGGTGAAGATGGGCTACGCCGACTCCCTGCTGGGCGGCGCGACCTATTCCACCGCCGACACCGTCCGTCCCGCTCTGCAGATCGTCAAGACCAAGAAGGGCGCGCATCTGGTGTCCTCCTGCTTCATCCTGGTTCGGGGCGACGAGAAGCTGGCCATGGGCGACTGCGCCATCAACATCAGCTATGAGGATTCCGTTGACAAGGAAGGCAACGTGACCCTGCCCGCCGCCCGGAAGCTGGCGGAGGTTGCCATCGAGACCGCCAAGACCGCTAAGGTCTTCGGCATTGACCCCAAGGTCGCCATGCTGAGCTTCTCCACCAACGGCTCCGGCAAGGGCGGCACCGTGAAGCTGAGCCACGACGCCACCGCCATCGCCAAGGAGATGGACCCCGAGCTGAAGATCGACGGCGAGATGCAGTTCGACGCCGCCGTTGCGCCCGAGGTCGGCCAGCTGAAGTTCCCCGGCTCTCCCGTTGCCGGTCACGCCAACACCTTCATCTTCCCCACCATCGAGGCGGGCAACATCGGCTACAAGATCGCCCAGCGTCTGGGCGGCTTCGAGGCCTACGGCCCCATCCTGCAGGGTCTGGCGGCGCCCATCAACGACCTGTCCCGGGGCTGCAACGCCGACGAGGTCTACAAGATGGCCATTATCACCGCCGCCCTGGTGTAAAAATCTACATAGCAAATGCCGGCTCACATGAGCCGGCATTTTCCCTATAAAAAAGGCGAAGCAAAATTTTTTCCAATTTCCTGTAACCTTTCCCGAAAAAATCCCTCTTATAGGGTGAGGACCCAAAAAGAAACGGAGGTGTTCCCTCAGTGGAAGACGAAAAGATCATCGACCTGTATTGGGAAAGGAAGGATGAGGCCATTATGGAGACCCAGGCGGCCTACGGACGGCAGCTGCAAACCATCGCCCAGCGCATCGTCCAGAGCTACGAGGACGCGGAGGAAAGCGTGAACGACACCTACCTCGCCGCGTGGCGGACGATTCCGCCCAAGCGCCCGAAGTATTTCTTCGCGTATCTCGCGAAAATATGCCGGAATTTTGCCTTCGGAAAGCTGGACTGGCTTGATGCGGCCAGACGGAAGGCCGAGGTGGTGACCCTGAGCGAGGAGATGGAGCTGTGCATTCCCGACACCAGCCGGGATTCCGCCGCCGAAGGGCGGGAGATCACCCGGGCGCTGAACGCCTTTCTCGGCACCCTGACCCAGGAGAACCGGCGGCTGTTCGTGCGGCGGTACTGGTACGTGGACACCGTGGCGGAGATCGCCCAGCGCTACAACATGAGTGAAAGCAAGGTCAAGACCCGGCTCCACCGTATCCGGGAAAAGCTGCGGGTCTATCTGATGCAGGAGGGAATTGCCGTATGACGGGAAAAGATTTACTTATCGCTATGAGCGGCATTGACGGCCGCTACATTGAAGAAGCCGCCCCGGCGGCCGCGCCTAAAACACGAAGCCTGCGCCGGCCGCTGCTCGTTGCCGCCGCCATTGCCGCGGCGCTGCTGCTGGTGGGCTGCGGAATCGTGTACGCCCTGCGTTTGCAGGATATGTCCATCGGCAAGGCCAGCTACACCCAGCGCTTTGACGACAAGGGCAAGGCCATCGACCCGGTGGAAAAGAGCATGGACATCATAACGCCCTACGGCCGCAGCGGCGACGCCATCCAGCAGGCGTTGAAGGAATGGTACGAATTTCAGGAGAGCTACGACCCGGACGGTGCGCTGTTGACCGACGAACCCGATATTCCGGACATTCCCAACCAGTACGAGTACACCTACAGCTGCTATACCCAGGAAATGGTGGACAAGGTGGACGAGATCGCCGCAAAGTACGATCTGAAGCTGCTGGAAGAATGGATACCCTTCCAGCGGTATCAGAGCGACATTTTCCTTGAGGAAACCGGCATCCAATCCCTGCTGCTCCCGGATTCCGGCGCACAGATTACGGGTATGGTGGGAATGCTCTATCCGCCCTACAATTTCAGCATGGAGTTTAACCTTGTGACGGAAAATGCCGGAACATTGATGACGTCCTATGGCTACGCCCGGAAGGACTATTTCCCCCGTGCGGTCCCCGGCGGAATGGACATCGATGCCTATGAGCAGTGGGATCACACCACTCCGGGCGGCACGAAGCTGCTGCTGGCACTGAACAGCAAGGGAAAGGGCGAGATCATTGCCGAGCAGGAAAACGCCATGATCATGATAAGCATTGACGGAAACCGTTCCCTCAGCCACAGCAGATATCCGGATGCCAGCGAGGTCATGACGAAGGCGGAGCTGGAATCCATTGCCGATCAGTTCGACTATTCCGTCCAGCCGAAGGAAGTGGACAGAGCCGTCGTAGAGGAAAAGCTGGCCGCAGCGGAGGAAGCCTATCAGGCGGAACACGCCTATGTTCCGGAAACCTATACGGACTTTTCCGATTATCTGAAGAAAAATGTCTATATTCCCGATGAATCCAGACAATACAGTTTCTATGACCTGACCGGAGACGGTGTGGACGAGCTGCTGCTTGGGCGTGACGGCGCGTTTTTCTACTGGCTGAGCATGGAGAATGGTGAGGTCGTGGAAAATGTGTATGGAGATACCTATCTGTGCAAGGGAAACATTTTGGAACAATACGTTGCACCGGACATGTATGGGGACATTGAACGGCACACCTACTCTAAACCTGAAAACGGAGGATATGGAGATAAAATCGTAGCCGTGGAACGTGTGGGCAACCAGTGGTATCGCAGCTATGACATTTACGAACGGGACAAAACGGAGATTTCTCACGACGAGGCCGCGGCCATCATGGCAAAATATCCTCGACTCCAGCTGGACTGGAAGCCGCTGATGGACTATCCCCTTGACGAAAGCGGGCTGACCTTGGGAAGCTATCTGAAAGCGAAGGATGTCCAGCCCTCCGACGACGAGCTGCTCCGGATTTACAAGGACTGTCTCAGCAGGCAGGATTCCTTCTATACCCACTACCGGATCATGGACATCAACGGCGACGGGGTAAAGGATCTTCTGCGCAGCGGCGACGGTGACCGTTACTGGGACATTGTGACTTACCGCTATGGCAATCTGCAACTGCTTCCCATCATGGATTTTTACCTCTGTGAGAACAATGTTATGGAGCAGATTGAGCTGTTCAACAAGGAAGAGGGCGTTGAGATAGAAGGGACATCTTTCTCCCGCTGCAACGGCTTCAACCGGGAAGAGCTGGACTTTGTTGCCTACAACAAAGCGACTGCCTCGTGGCAGTCCGATTATATCGGCACCCCCATGTCCGAAGCCGACGCCAAGGCGATTCTCGCCAGATATTCCCGCGTCGATCAGGGAATGCAGCCCATTTCCCAGCTGCTGAACGGATAAAAGTTTACGCCGTACCCAAATCCGGGTACGGCGTGAATGTTACTGTTTCCCCGCTTTCAATAACCTGCGGAAGAACGTAAAGAAAGTAATGGTCGTCACGGCGGCGGCGAGGATGTCGGACACCGGCTCCGCCAGAAAGACCGCGAACGCCTTGTCCGCGAAGAAGTTCGGCAGAATGAAGATCAGAGGGATCAGCAGAATCAGCTTCCGCAGACAGGCCATGATAAGACTGATCTTCGCCTGCCCCAGCGCCATGAACGCCAGTTGACAGCTGACCTGAAAGCCCACGGAAAACGTCCCCGCAAGGAAAATCCGAATCGCCCAGGCCGTGTAGTCCACAAGCGCCCCGTCGCTGGTAAAGATGCCCGCGAACACCCGGGGAAGGAAAAGTACCAGCAGCCAGAACACGGTGGTGTACCCCACGCACACAAGGAACTGGCAGAAAAAGGCTTCCTTCACCCGCTCTAGCTTTTTCGCGCCGTAGTTGTAGCTGATCAGCGGCTGGCCGCCCTGGCAGATGCCCTGCAGGGGCATGGTGATCAGCTGGTTGACGGAGGTCAGCACCGTCATGGCGCCCACGGCCACGTCGCCGCCGTACCGGGACAGGGAGGAGGTGAAGCTGACGGAGAGAATGCTCTCCGTGGAGACCATGACGAAGCTGGAAATCCCCAGCGCCAGACAGGGCAGGATGATCTTCCTCTGCAAGAGCATATTCCGGGCTTTCAGCCGCAGAATGGTCTTGCGCCCCGTGAGGAACCGCAGAATCCACACCGCGCTCACCGCCTGACTCAGAACGGTGGCAATGGCCGCCCCGGCTACGCCCATGTCAAAGACGAAAATGAAAATGGGGTCGAGGACAATGTTGATCACCGCGCCGATGACGGTGGTCAGCATGCTGGTTCCGGCGAAGCCCTGGGTGGTGATGAAGGGGTTCATGCCCATCACGACCAGCACGAACACGCTGCCAAGGACATAGATTCTTCCGTATTGAACGGCGTAGGGCAGCGTCACGTCGCTGCCGCCGAACAGCCGGACAAGCGTTGGCAGTGTTCCGTAAAACACCCCGGTCAGAACCACCGACAGAAGCAGCAGAACGGTAAAGCAGTTGGCCACGATTTTCTCGGCGGTGTCCCTGTCGCCCTTGCCCATGGCGATGGCCGCCCGGGGTGCGCCGCCCGCGCCTGCCAGCATGGCAAAGGCGGTGATGAGCATCAGAATGGGGGTGAACAGCCCCACACCGGTGAGCGCCGCGCCGCCGATCTCCGGAATGTGACCGATGTAAATTCGGTCGACCACGTTATACAGCAGGTTAATGACCTGCCCGACCACCGCGGGAACCGCCATCTGCACCATCCGTTTTTTGACGCTGCCGGTTCCCATGTCCTGATTTGTTTCTTTTGACATAAAAATCCCCTCGCTTTTATCTTAGGGTCTATCTGAGAACCGTAAACACGCCCAAACAGCGGGTCTTTTCCGCCTGCTGTGCACCATTTTCCCTTGCAATACACAAAGTATTCCCGCGGA
>ERZ827458.686-NODE-686-length-39827-cov-6.869758_pt1 | contig 39827 bp, 63 predicted proteins | sample MGYA00519706_ERZ827458 | MGnify/ENA primary metagenome ERZ827458 (study PRJEB31778, sample SAMEA3449309) | human gut metagenome | biome: human gut; feature: human-associated habitat; material: faeces | place: United Kingdom | collected 2010/2012 ...
TATTTATAGAAGTTTAGATCATATAGAAAAAATATATCAAGAAAAAGAATTATTATATGATGTCATAAAAAATAATATTAGTAATATTAAAATAAAAGAAATAAATAACTATCAAGATATTTGTAAATATTTAAATAATGGGTTTGTAATACTTCTAATTGAAGATGACTATTCACTTGCGTTAGAAGTAAAAAAGAATCTAACTAGAAGTATTGAAAAACCTATGACAGAGACCACTATCAGAGGGGCTATGGATTCTTTTACTGAGAATATTGAAACTAATATTGGTCTAATTAAAAGAAGATTAAAAACTAATAAATTATGGAATGAAGATATGGAATTAGGTAAATATACTAAAAATAAGATAAGTATTCTAACTATTAAAGGATTAACTGATTCTAAAATTAAAGATAATATTATTAATAAGTTAAATAGTCTTGAGATTGATGGAGTTACTGATGCTGGTACTTTGAAACATCTAATAGAGAATGAAACTAAAACTATTTTTCCTACTTCTATTACTACTGAAAGACCAGATAAAGTAGTATCTTCCCTACTTCGTGGTAAAACAGTTATTATAATTGATAACTGTCCATTTGTTTTAATTATGCCGATCGATATTAATGATTTTTTTCTATCTCAAGATGATAAGGACTCTAATTATATAAATAATTCACTAACTAGAATATTAAGATATCTTGCTTTCTTTATAACGATATTAACTCCTGGTATATATATTGCTTTAACTACCTTCAATCAAGAAATGATTCCTTTAGAACTACTTACTAGTTTTGCTTCTCAAAGAAGCACTGTTCCTTTTCCGGCTTTCTTTGAGGCACTACTTATGTTTGTATCTTTTGAAATATTAAGAGAGAGTGATTATAGAATTCCTAATGTATCTAATTCAGCCCTATCCATTGTTGGAGCTTTAATATTAGGAGAAGCAGCGGTTAATGCTGGTATTGTCTCTCCTATTATGATTATAATAGTGGCTATTACTGCGATTAGTGCTTTAGTAATAGTAGAACCAGAACTATCAAATGCTATTAAATGGTATCGTATTCTCTTTATGCTAGGAGGTACTACGATTGGTATCTTTGGTATATTTATTGTATTCATAATATTTACTACTAATCTATGTAGTATTAATTCTTATGGTAAATCTTTTACTATGCCATTTACTCCTATTGATAGTGATATAAAAAATAGTATTATTAAATTTCCTTTGCTTAAAAGAAATAAAAGAAATAAATATTTAACTAATAATATTATTAGGGAGGTCAGTTATGAAAAGAATTAAATTTTTAATATTATTATTACCTCTATTAAGTGGCTGCTACAACTATAGAGAACTTAATGAACTAGGTATTACTACTGCTGTTAGCATTGATTATAAAGATAATAACTTTTATGTAATAGCAGAAGTAATAAATCCTATTAAACAGCAAGATGCTTCTAGTAGTAATAATTCTCCATTTATAAATTATAATAGTTCATCTTCTTCGCTTCAAGATGCCTTTCGTAAAGTAGTTTTAGAGTCTCCTAGACAGTTATATGCTGCTCAGTTAGAAATTATTGTCTTAAGTGAAGAAGTAGTAAATAATCATCTTGAGGAAGTATTAGAATATTTTGCAAGAGACCCTGAATCTAGAACGGAAATTAAAATAATTGTTGCTAAAACTGAAGATAGTACTAAAGCTATTACTCTTCAAACGCTTCTTACTAGTTTATCTTCATCAAATATAATAAAATCATTAGATTTACAAAGTAAAGTACTAGGAATGGCTTATCCTGTAACTTTAAATGAATTATTAAATATGTATATTGACCCTTATTTGGAAGTGGTTCTTCCTTCAATGACTCTATATGGTAATTATGAAATAGGAGATGAAAAAGAAAACATAACAACTTCTTCTCCTAAAGCAATAGTGAAAATAGATGGAAGTACTATTACTAAAGATAATAAAATATTAGGTTATTTAGATTTAGAAGAATCAAAAATATTAAATTTGATTAATGGTAAATTAAAAGAAACTATTATTAAAATGAATTATTATGATGGTTATATAATATTTGAACCTAATAGAATAAAAGTATCAAGAGAATTAGATATCAAAAATAACATCATTAAAATAAATATATCAGGTTATTCCAAAACTAAAGAAATACAAAGTAATATCAACGTCAAAGATCCAAAAGAAGTAGAAAAATTAAATAAAGCTTTAAATATGGAATTAGAAAAAAAAATAACTGATACTTTTAATAGTATTAGAGAAAAATATGGTACTGATGTCTTTGGCTTTCAAGAATTATATTATCGTACTAATTATAAATATTTTAAAGAAAACTGTACTAACTGGTATGAAGATATATATCCTAAAATTAAATTAGAAGTTAAAGCTAATGTAAGATTATATGAAAAAGGTAATACTCTAGGAGGATTAAGATATGAAAGAAAAAATAAATAATATAGAATTTTCTAGCACTCTATTTCTAATATTATTTTCTTGTACTTTAGGTATAGCTCCATATATAACTATTAAAATAGCCGGTATTGACTCATATATTGGTTCTATAATAGGAAGTATAATTGGTCTAATACCTCTCTTTATATTTATATATATCTTTAATTATGAAATAGATAAACCAATCTATCAGAAAACAAAAATAATATTTGGTAATACTCTAGGTACTATTATTAATATTTTTTTAACTATATTATATTTTATTTTAGCTATAACTATTTTATTTAATACTAGTAATTTTATAATATCTCAATATTTGACTGATACTCCTATTAAATTAGTTATTATTATTCTATCTCTAACTGCTTATCATACTTCTAATAAAGGAATAACAACTATATCAAAGATTAGTTTAATATATACTTTGATTATAATTATATTATTTATTATGGCTACGATTGGTTTAATACCAGAGATAGAATTAGATAACTTAAAACCAGTACTAGAGTATGGAATAAAAAATCCTATTATTGCAGGAATGACATATAGTTTAGTATTAACTATACCTATTAGTAGTCTTCTTATAATACCTAAAAAAGAAATAGAAAATTATTATAAGACAACAAAATATATCATAATAACATATTTAGTAACTACAATAATGATTATTTTTATGTCATTAGTCGCATGTGCTTGTCTAGGTAGATACCTCATATCAATGTATCAATATCCTGTTTATATAACTTTAAAAAAAATATCTATTTTTGGTTTTATTGATCGTATCGAAAACTTTCTTTCTATTGAATGGATACTAAGTACTTTTGTTGCTTTTACTCTTCCTATAATTAATATTCAAAGTAATATAAATAAAAAGAATAATAAAATAATTAATCTAATAATAATAATTATTATTATTATAGCTACTATGATATTATTTAAAAACAATACTAGTTTTAATCATTATCTTGATAGTATATATCCATATATATTATTAATTATCTTAATTATATATATAATAATATTTATAACAATTATAATAAAAAAAGGTATAAAAAAGAAAAACTAGAATATAATAATAATACAGTAAGATTAATTACTGTTTAGATATAGAGACTACTAATGTCTCTTCTTTTGTTATATATGCCCATACATTATATATTATATTACATAGCATATTAGTGTGGAGTTGATTATAATGTTAACATTTTTAGAAGAACAAAATCCTATACTTCTTGCTTTTCTAGCTACTTTATTTACTTATAGTGTTACTTTAATTGGAGCCTCTATTGTGTTTCTATTTAAAAAGGTTAAAAAAAATATCATGGATGCTATGCTTGGCTTTGCCGCTGGTATTATGATTGCAGCATCATTCTTTTCACTACTCGAACCATCTTTAAAAATGGCTGAAAGTCTTAAGATGATACCTTGGATAGTTACTACTATTGGGTTTATATCTGGCGGCTTACTTTTATTCATTGGTGATAGAATATTTACTAAAATTGATAAAAAAATATCTAAGAATAAAGATGAAAATAATAAAACAAAAAGTTTAAAAAGATGTATTATGTTAATTCTTTCTATTACTCTTCATAATATTCCCGAAGGTTTAGCAGTAGGAGTTGCATTTGGTGGTATTGCTTATGGTATTGAAGGAGCTACCTTAAGTTCGGCTTTGATGATAGCTCTTGGTATTGGTATTCAAAACTTTCCTGAAGGAACCGCTGTTAGTGTTCCATTAAGACGTGAAGGACTAAGTAGAAAAAAAGCCTTTTTCTTTGGACAACTAAGCGGACTTGTTGAACCAATATCTGGGGTACTTGGGGCCCTACTTGTATTAAAAGTAAGAACACTTCTTCCCTTTCTACTTGCCTTTGCCGCTGGTGCTATGATTTATGTAGTAGTAGAAGAATTAATACCAGAATCACAGACTAATAAAAGAAAAGAATTAATGGCTCTATTTACTTTAATAGGATTTTCTATTATGATGATTCTAGATGTTGCTTTAGGTTAAAAAAAACAAGTATTGTTACTTGTCTTTTTTTATTTATTACAGTCACTTGTACAGATATTGGTTTTAGTTTCTTCAAACATCTTGGCAAGTTTTTCTTTAAGACCCTCTAAGTCTTCGTTTTTCCAATATTCTTCTGGAGTCTTATAGCCTTTAGTATCCCAAGCTGTTTCATCATCAAAATCTAATATTTCACCATCTTTTACTGCTATTACAGAAGGAGCATAAATTCTCTTATTTCCTTCTTCATCAAATTTTAAATAATCTTTAAGAATATCTATCATTTTTTTATAATTATCTGTATTATCTTTTCTATCATTTAAAATATTATAATAATAAACTTTATCTACATCATTTGCTTTAGCTACTTCATTTAAATATGGTACATAAGCAGTACACCATGGACACTCTGGAAAACCTAGATATACTACTCCTGTTCCATGTTCTAATATATTTATTATCTCTTCAGCACTTCTGTAAACAAAGACATTATCCTTGGTAACACTAGTATACTCTTCAGCAAATTTCTTACCATCAATATTAGTATTTTTTTCTTTATTTAAGTAAAGATATCCTAAAACTCCTAACGCTATAACTAAAACTACTCCTATTACAATTATTATTTTCTTTTTCACTTTCTCACCTCATACTCAGTATAAATTATTTATTATTATTTTTCTATATAACTTAAGTTGAATTAACTAAACTCTAGGTTGAGTTTAATTGCAACTCTTATTCATTGACAATGGAACCTTGTAAATAGTAGTTTTATCTTCTTCATCAGTAGCAGTTATTTCTAGTGTTATGTTACTTTTTTCAATATTCTTACATTCTTTAGCAAAATTATCTATACTAAAATTTACATCTTTTAAAAAATCATTTAACTTAATACTACTATCTTTTTCATAAGTATAATTACCTATTTGTTTTTTAACCATACCATGTTCTTCATATAATAAGCATTCTATCTTTTTATATAAATTATTGTCAGTACCACCACAATAATCTATATTAGATATATATAAATATGATTTATTCTTATTATAAGCTATACTACCTGATATTTCAAAATTAGAACAATTTGAAGATACTGTTTTAAAAGTAAAAGAATCATCATGAAATACTATAAATAAAATTATTATTATAAGTAATAATACTCCTAATGAAATATATATTATTTTTTTCTTATTTACTTTTTTACTTTGATTATTCTCACTATTTTTACCTTCTAGTAAATCATTGATATTAATATTGTAGTCATCACATATTTGTTTAAGTAAAGATATATCAGGAATATTTTTACCATTCTCCCACTTACTAACTGCTTGATATGTTACACCATATTTTTCTGCAAACTTTTCCTGTGTTAAATTATTCTTTTTACGAAGTTCTTTTATTAAGTTACCTATTCTTTTTTGATCCATACTACCACTTCCTATGTATAAAATATCTACATATATTATTTTATCATATTTTTTTATTTTGGCATATATAAAATTTAAAAAGCAGTAATTTTTATTTACCACTTTCTTATTTTTTTAGAATTAAAGTTTTATTTTCTTCGGCCACTTCTACATCATTAAATACTTCTTTTGATTCTTCTAAATATATTTTTTTATCTTCTTCTGGCCAAAAGTGTATTAACAACAATTTTTTAGCATTAGAATTATTTGCCAATAACCCAGCATCATAGGCTGTCATATGTGTACTACTATTAGAATTATATCTTCTTAATAGTGAACTCTCACAAATAATTAAATCTGCATCCTTACAAAAACTTATTAAATCAGTAAGATTAGAAGTACCAATATCAGAAGTATATATAATCTTAAAATCTTTATTTTGTAATTTTACCATAAATGCTTCTATGGTATGAGATTTATTATCATGAAAAGTTATTTTTAAATCATCTATAAAAAATGAATAACTATCAGTTATATCAAAATACTTGGCATAACTCTCTTTACTAGATACTATAGATTTCTTATTGAAGTCATAATCGTTTTTGGGTAAAAATATATTTATCTTGTTATTAAGTAATCCTAAATTATGATAGACATAAGATGCGTAGCAGATACTTCCGATATCTCCGAAATGATCTCTATGATAATGAGTAATTATCACATTTAAATCTTCTAAAGTATCAGGGAATTTTAATAGCCTAGTTATTCCACTGCCACAATCTAATAGTATTTTTTTATTATTATAATTTATTAAAACCCCTGGGCAATTCATATTACCTTTAGTATATGGAGAAATAGTTCCAAGTGGTGTAATTGTTATCTCACTCATTTTACTATACTTCTCTTTTTTATTAACATTTTTTCTTTAATAGTAGGTTCTACATACCTTATAATATCTTTATCAAGATTAAATAGTTCTTTTACCATACTAGAAGAGACTGATTGATATTTAGTATCTGCAAATAAGCAAATAGTATTTATCATATTATTAGATATTTCTCTATTTATTTCTTGCATAGTAACTTCATAATCATAATCACTTAAACTTCTAAGTCCACGAATGATAGCCTTACATTCATTTTGAATTGCAACATCTACTGTCGCCCCACTACCAGATATAACTTTTATATTACTCATATCTCGATATAAATATTTAATCATTTCTAGTCTTTCTTCTATAGAAAAGAATGAAATCTTTTTTGAATAATTTTGCATAACTGCCACTACGACCTCATCAAATAAATTACTTGCTTGCCATATAATGTCCATATGTCCCTTTGTTATAGGATCAAAGCTTCCCGGATATAAAACTCTTGTCATAATATCTTCACCACCTTATGTAAATTAAACCTTTTTCCTTTCTTTACTTGTATTATAATACTTTTTGTGATATAATCAAAATACATATTTGTTATGTTTATCATAACTGGAGGTTATTATGAATATAAATTTTGAATTATATAGAATATTTTATGTAGTTGCTAATCATAGTAATATTACTAAAGCAAGTGAAGAATTAAATATATCACAGCCTGCTATTAGTAAATCTATTAAGAATCTTGAAGATCAATTAGGAGGAAACCTCTTTATAAGAACTAAAAGAGGGGTTATATTAACAGAAGAAGGAAAAGAATTCTATAACTATATTAAACAAGCTATGGAATATATTAATAATGCTGAAAAGAAGTTTACCAATCTTATTAACTTAGAAACAGGATGTATAAAAATTGGAATTAATACTACTTTAACAAAAGAATTCTTACTACCCTTTCTAGAAGAATTTCACTCTTTATATCCTAAAATAGATATTCAAATTATAACAGGACTAACTACAGAATTAATATCTAAATTAAAAAATGGATTAATTGATATAGTAATATTAAATATTAACAATAAAGATTACGGTAATGATATTGAAATAATTAAATGCCAGAAGATAAATGATTGTTTTGTAGTAAATAGTAAATTCAAAGAATTAATTAATAAAGAAATATCACTAAAAGATATAAACAATTATCCTTTAATATTGCAAAAGAAAGGTTCTAATACTAGGGATTTTTTAGATAATATTGCTAAGGAAAACGATGTTATTTTAAAACCTAATATAGAACTAGCAAGTTATTCTCTAGTTGTAGAATTTTCTAAAATAGGACTAGGTATTGGATATGTAACTAAGAAATATATACAAAAAGAATTAAAGAATAAAGAACTATATGAATTAAATATCAAAGAAAAGATTCCTAGTAGATATATAGGTATCGCTCTATCAAAAAATCACTTACCTAGTTTTAGTACTAAAAAACTTATTGAAATAATAGAAAAAGACAAATATAATTTTAAATAATTTTATATCTGTCTTTTTTAGTTTTATAATATATTCTTAGTAATATAAACTCATAACTGGCAGTTAAGCAAGTTCGAGTAAAATAGTACAAAAAAAGAGCTTGTTTTTGTTTCAAGCTCTTTTAAGTACTATTTGGTGCGGGTGAAGGGAAAGAATTTATTGATATATACCATATATATAAATGCTCATAAATCATTGAATTGTATGACATTAACACTATTATAATTCTACCTATTTCTTTGACCTTTTAAAAATAATGTACCTAAAGTGTACCTAAAATGTTATTCGGTATTATCTAGAAAGGAAGATTAATAATGAATAACTATTGTATAAACTTAAAAAAAAGAAAGAATAATCCATACTGTAAATTACTAAATAAAGAAATAACTTTTTCCCTTTGTAGAGAATGCGATAATAAAGAATATAAGAAAATCTCTGCAGACCTTTGCAGAAAAATGCAGTGTTCTGCAGATATAAAACGAAAAAAGTCCACTTCCGACAAAAAAAGTCCGGCTACAAGTGGACTACAAAGTGGACTACAAAGTGGACTACAAAAATCAAATAACAATCAAATGAGAAAATATTCACAAACATTAGCAAAAAAGCAACAAAAGCCAGAAAAAATGCAAAACAAATCAAATAAACTAGCTAGTCTAGAAAGAAATAGATATAGTGTATTTAGCAATGATACTGAAAGATGCTACTTGTGTGGCAGCACCTATAAACTAACTTGGCACGAAATATATTCGGGAAAGAATAGACAGAACTCTATGAAAAATGGTCTATGTCTAAGGTTATGTTTAAATTGTCACTCTAAAGAACAAGAAGATAGCCAATTTAACGATTATTGGCACAAGCAAGGTCAATTATACTGGGAAGAAAATATTGGCTCTAGAGAAGAGTTTATTAAGGTGTTTAGAAGAAATTATTTAGAATAAAAAAGTAGTGGTAACTACTCTTTTACTTCTATTTTTGTCCAACCATCAGGGATCTCTCCTTCTTTTGTTTCTGGAAAACCCACAAATGGTAATGGACCTTTTATAATTTTTTTATCCATTTTTTCACCTTCTTTCTTTTAATTGTTTATCCTAACATAAATTAATTATAAAGTAAATAAAAAAAACTATAGGTTAACTACTCTGTTAATATCTATAGCTTTTCTTTTTGGCATACCATTGGTTTGAAACCATGCCCTTTTATTTTTTAAATTATATTTAATAATTAAAATATTATCTTTTCTTCTTGTTAATCTATAAATAATATCTTTATTACTTATTCTTTTTTCAACCATATTATCCCCTCATTTGGCTAGATATTATAGCATAAATTGATAGAAAATGCAAATCAGGGCATAAAAAAAGAAGTAGACAATTAAGCCTACTTCAATTTAATATAATCTTACATTATCCCAATTTGTAGTTCCATTTTGTATATTTAAATTAACTTGTCTTTGAACTTCATCATAGTTAGAGCCTAGTGCATTTCTTCTATCTTCTCCATTGCCAAAGTCTCCACGAATTGTTTTTCTAACTAAATCTAGAATATCGACACTTGGCTCTGGTGCAGGTGCTAAAATTTCATTAACTCTTGCTTGCACTTCTGCATATCTATCGCCTAATGCATTCTTTCTGTCCTCGCCATTGCCATATTTGCCTTCTATTACTTCTCTAGCAAGTTCTTCAGTAGTCTTTTCTTTAATAGGCTCTGAATTATTAATCTTGTTTGCTTCATCAGCGATATATTGCATTTTACTTCTTAAATAATCACCCGGACAATCTGTAGAAGCAAACATTGAATGCCACGTTAAGTTCTTTCCAGGTACTAATGTTCCTAATCCTCTTCTGTTAGCAATATCTGCTACTAATTTAATAAGACTGTTTAAAGCACTATCAGATACAGGCCAATTTCCTCCTGCTTGTGAGTTAGAAGTTTCAATTGTCACTGATTTACAGTTTGAATCCCAGTCTGAATTAGTCCATGCAGTATCTTCTTCATCTACATAACTTGCAATTCTTCCGTCGTTACCGATACCGTAATGTGAGCTACCATATCTTCCAACAGTTTGGAATATTCTTCCACATTGTTCTGCTGAAAGAACTCCTGCCATATGATGAATAGTTATTGCCTCAATATTTCTTCCACTTCTACCTTTAGTGTAATTACCTTCATAAGCAGGTACATTTACACTTATTAAACTAGACTTACTCATATACTTCATCCCCTTTACCATTACTTAGTTCTAATTCCATTTCTTCTGTTAATACTAATTCTTCGCTATTCATTACTATCACTACCTTTCTTATCATTCTTAGCAAAGTAAAAAGTCATAATCATCATTACCATTGGTATAAATTGTTCTGATGTTACCTTGTCAGCAAACCAACCCACTACCAATGCTATAACCATTATAATTGTCATTATGCTTTTTAAATCAATTAATTTTGCAACTTTTTTTAATACTTCATTTTTCATTATATTTTACCTTCTTTCTTTAATTTTTCCCAATGATCATGAACATAGCTATTACCACCATGCTGACAATAATCATCATATAGTTCATAGCAGATTAATTTTTGCTCTAATGAAAGCGCTCTTTTATCTGCTAATTCCATGAAATTTATCAAATTCGTTTTTATGTTTGATAAATTGTTTGCTTTTATTTCCTTTCTTATTGGCTCCAACAATTTGTCAAATGCATTTACTATTGTCTTTTTTAAATATGCAATAGAACCGATTAAAGCCACTATAAATGCCAAAGTTTTTGCTATTTGGCCTAAAGTTATACTCTCCATCACTCAACCTCTTTCGTTTCCTTTTATTTTCATATTATCGCCACCTTTATTTTAATTTTTTTGCTTGTATGCTTGTTGCATATTTACCAAACCCATTGTTCATATCAAAAGGTTGTCCATTATAACCTTTTGCTGCCAACTGCAGATAATATGTTTTGGCAGGTTCTAATTCTACTGTAAAAACTTTTAACGGTAAAGCCCAATAGTTATTGCCAACACCGCTTCCTTGAAATAAAGTCCCTGCACCGCTTAGTAAATCGTTGTCAGTACCCTTTTCCTTTAATTTATAAAAAAGCCAAGCATTTAAACGACCTGATGTATAACCACTTATTTCTAATAACTTAGTGTTTTTTATAACAATTCTATTATTACTTTCATCTGCTACAATGTCTCCATAACTAATTGGTTCTTCCCAACCTGTAACTATAGTTTCACTGTCAAATGTCTTATATGCAAAGTTAGTATGCATACTAGCAAAGCCAAAACTTAAATAATTACTCAATGTTTCTGCTTTACCATTATTATCTTTTATTGCTACATCACTAGCATTTATCTTTTTATTTAATCCAAATAAATTACTTAATACTTGCATAATTTTATTTACTAACATATTTAATCTCTCTATTTATTTATAGCCAACAACCTTGTATATTTTTATATAACTTATTGTATATTTATCATGTGTAGTCAAGTCTACCAAACCGCATTTTCTAATTGATACATTTCTATTATCTACATCAACAGTGGTCATCATTTGTTGTGCACTAGTGCCATCATAGATTCCTAATATCAGGTTTGCACTTTGTTGATACTCATAAAAAAGTTTTACACTACTGTTTCCAAAATTACCATTTTTACCATAACCAAAATATATTTCTAAATATTCATAGTTAGAAGCGCTATCGGTTAATGTAAAATTGGCATTTGTTCCATCTGGATTATCATACAAGGTAGTTTTTTTTAGATAATTGTCAAGACTCATACCTTTATTATTTGAATTTTTAATTGCTATGTCACTTGCAGATATCTTTGTATTATTTCCAAACAAATTTTTCAATACTTTCATTAAAGTTCGCATTATTTAATCCTAATCCATATGTAACAAGTTATGTAAGGTTGTAAGTTGTTATGTGATTTATCTCCTCCAGTATTACCAGTTTCACGATATGGTTCTAATGCAGAGGAAACATTCCAATCACCACTTGTACCGTGTTGGAACCAATCAACTCCAACATATTTCTCTGTATGAGTATGATTCGGCATTTCTTCAATTGTTAACTTATGTTTCTTTTCTCCGCCTGTTTGCTTAACAATTTTGAAGTCATTATCATTTTCATCTACACACACTAAAGTTTTACCTTTTCCAAACAACTCCCAAGTACCGCCAAATCTTAAAGATGGATTTTCATTTCTTGTAGTTAGAAACAAGTCTCCAACTTTATAATAAGCATTTGGATAGTAGTTATCAGTACCACTTTTTAGTGTTCCACCTTTACAAGCCATAACTTGCTCCTATTGGAGTAGGTACTAAATAATACTCCCTCCAATCGTTAGAGAGATTATCGTTTCTGTTAGTAAACGACCCCCCCCCCTCATTAACTTATAGTTTACTTTTTTCATTTTCACATCTCCTATTCTTCCCATTCCTCTTCTACTGTGAAGTAAAGAACTGGGTAATCATTCAGATTAAGTTTTCCATACACATCAACACCATCTTCACCAATTGCCATTGCTTCTTGACCTTTTGGTAAGGTAATTGTTTCTGTAGCAATTACAAACACATCTTCAAAAGATATTTGAAACTGATATTCTTCATCATAGGCAAATGAACTACCTAATAGTAAATTACTTACCCTAAATGTATTGTCAGTAATAGTAGCAGTTATACTACCACCGTCAGTCCAATCAGTAGTTCCCGATTTTCTATATTTAAAACTACCGCTTAATGAATTAGCCTTAGTATCTGTAAATGAACCATTAAAGTATGCTCCATTACAATCTAAGTAAGCCTCATTAGATGTTCCCTCTGGTCTAGTAATTGAAATAGTATTTATGTGTAACTTGATGTAATCAATCATATCTAAAGTTACATCTGCTGAATTAGGATAATTTCTACTATCTGTTGCAGATACACTTACTTTATTTGAACCTATAGTATCAAAAGTGTTTTCTTGCAAATTAGAAGCTTGTCCATCATTCAAATTAATTGAATAATTTTTGATAGTAGCACTCTTTTTAGCAGTAGCACTGATTGTTACTTTTGGCTTAGATATATATTTAACAAATTTAGTGTTATTGCCAGTTATAGTAGTTACATTTGTATTTGTATCAATAACTGTAGCAGTTACATCGGGCTTACATACACTTTCTTTAGCATATAAATTGAATTCTGTAGCTTGTGTATCACCTATTTGTGTATCACCATTGTAGGTTGTACACAAAATATTACCTTTTATTTCTTTAGCAGTAGGAATTAATGCATATATTTTATCTTCTATTTCACTGGTTTTAAATTGTATCGTAGTTTCACTAGTTTTATCTTCAATATTTCCCACCAAATTTTTAATCTTGTAAGTAACTCTGCTTGTAAATGATGATGCTTTTTTGTCAATACTAATTACTGCATTATCACCTATATAAGGACTACTACAAGCGACTCCGCTTGCTCTTGGTATTTGTGGTAAATTAGCACTAGCAGTAATAGTACCACTCCAACCCCAGTTAGGGAAACTAATTGAAGCATTACCAGTTACACTACAAGTTCCATCGTTATTGTGATATACCCAACCGCTAGTAGTTACACTTACTGATTCTCCAGTAGTGGGCCTTGTACAACCTGCACTTTGATAACTTGCTCCTGTACCACTTACACCAATTGTACCTTGATCATCTTGAATATAAGTTCTATCGTAGTAACTTCTTACTTGATAATAAACATAAGTTCTATTATTTGCTATATCTTGTTCTGAATACCTAGCATATAATCTTACATATAGATTACCACCACTATTACCAATATACTTTTGGCCTAGATATTGCCAACTTGTTGTTAATGTTGCCATTCACTACACCTCCAAGTCCTCTAGATCTTCAATTAATTCCTTTAAATGGAATATTTTAGTTACCTTTTTATTATTTTTAGTAGATTTAACAAACTTTAAATAGCCAATCTGGGCAGTTCCAGTAACAATCAATTTATCTATACCAGAACCTTTATTGTTGAAGATTGCGTTTAATTTCGCATAGTTATATACTCTTATACCGAAATTATCTAATAATGAATTATTAGGATCTGTTGATGTACCTATCGATAAGCCTTTAGTACTAAAGTTGAAGTTCATATCTGTTATTTTGCCTTCAAGAGTTTCTATTGTCCCATTAGTAGTTTCTAAACTCTTCTGTACATTTTTTATTGATATATCATAATCATTAACTGTTTGGGTTACTTGGGATAATTGACTTGATTGTTCATTTTGCGTTTCTACTACTGCATTAATTTCCTTTTTTATATGATCTACATCCAATTTAATTTTGTTTGTATTTTCTTTTGAACTTCCAGCAAGTTTATAATCTGTAGTACTTTTTTCTTGTACATCAGCACCAATTTTACTTCTAATTCTGCTAGTAGTTTCGTAATTAAGTATCACACCATTAAAAAAATTACCTTTTTTATCGGTAATTTTAATAATATCATTAAGGTCATAACAAAAGCCATCTACAAAATCAGTAAGTTCAAATGGTATAATAGACATGCCAATAATATAATTAGCAACTGTATTTATCATTTCTTCTTTATATAAATCAACAAATGGATTGTCTAATATTTTCCATTCAACAACATTTTCAGGTTTAATTGTAGGATAAGATATATCATTATTCATATCTTTTTTTCCTAATGTCACAACATTAATTAGACCAAATTGTTGTTCCTTACTCAATTTGATATAACGGCTGTTAGAAACAGTATGGTTAGTGTTATATTGGTTTTTAATTGCTAATTTACCATTACGATTAATAAAAGCAACGGCTCCACCTATTTCAGCCAATCTACTTATAACTTCTCTATATGTTGTGGTTTCATCAAAATTAGGTTGTCTAAAATCATAGTCATACCAATTGAAATCGGTCGTTTCTAATTCTATTCCCAATTTTGTACATATTTCTTGAACAATTTCTAAACCAGTATGTGTTTCATTATTTGACCAAACTAATAGACTTTCATACTTATCACTAAAAAGTTGTCCCTTGTCTTGTATATCTTTAAAGCTTATTGTTTTTTGAGATACATTAGTAGTAATTTGCTCTGCTCTAGGAATAAATATACCTTGTGGAACATATTCCATCACACCATTTATTTCAATTCCTTTATAAATAGTTATTTCTTTATCTTTAAAGTCTAAATTTCCATTAATATCATATATTTCAAAATTGCAAGTTTTAATTGGAAAACCACCAATCATTGCACTATTTTTGTGTGTTATTTTAGGAGTAGTTTTTATTTCGGATACATATTCTACATTATCTACGACAATTTTACTTTTTGTTTTTAATGATGTCTTTTGTTCCAATTCATTTTTATAATTATTACTTATAGCATACATAATTATTCAACTCCATTTGTAATAAATCTAATTTGAAATGGATCAGTGTGAAATTCATCATTAATAAGATTAGCAGTTATTTTATCACCAGCAACATACATTGATTTAGTAACAAAGCCTTTTTCTTTCAAATCATAAAATGTCACACTACAATCTGTCTCTTCAAGTAGATTAATTAGTTCTGCAGCTTTCATTTCATCTCTATAATCTTTAAAGTCGTAATATACTTTTTTTATCATACCTATGACATCATGATACATAGTTCCATCATCACTTCTACCAGCATTATCTCCTTCTTGCATAGAATATTCCCAACCAATGCCATCAGCAGTATAAATAGTGTTATTTATTTTAAATTGATTTTTTTTCATCTTTTCACCTCTTAATTAAGTTAAAAGAGAAGTCTATACTAACAATAGAACTTCTCCTTCTTCTATTTGTGCTTGATTGATTTTCTTTATAATTTTTCTTCCGTCCTCATATCTTACCTCTAAAATAATTCTCATTTCTTTGGTATTACTTAAAGAATTACTATCTTTAATAGCTTTCATTGCTTGCTCATATATTTTGCTTTCTGGTGTTGTTATTTCTGGTTCACGCTTGTTATCACCAACAATAGCAAGTTGTGGATCATTTTTTTTAAAATAACCACCTTGTGCTAATTTTGGTATTTTACCTATATTCAAGCCTTTTCCTCCAACTCCCGGTACCCAACTTGGTATTTTAATTTTGTTAAGTCCTCCTATAAAAGCATTTATACCATCAATAATTAAATTAATAGGAAATTTAAACACAGCAACTAAACTATCAACAATACCTCCAAATATATCTTTAACACCTTGCCAAGCCTTTTTCCAATTGCCAGTAAATATACCTGTTATAAAGTCAATAATTCCGCCAAGAGTTCTAAATATCGAACCCACAACATCACTTATTACCGCCACAACACTACCAAAAACACCACTTATCAAGTTACCTAAATAACTAAAAACTGGTGCTAATTTATCATAAATCCAACTCATTATAGGATAAATAAATTTATTGTATATCTCCAAAGCACCATTAACTAATTTTCCTATAAAATCTCCAACTTTTGTTACAACTTTACTTAAATGTTCTTCCCATAACCAAGACATTGTTTCTAAAAATGGTGTAATTATTGGTTCCAAAACATTATCCCATACTTTTTGAAACAAACTTATTATATTTGTAACAAATTCACCTATATTATTCACAAGTGGTGCACCATGTTTATCCCATAAAATTTTTAAGATACCACTAAAATCAGCCCATCCTTGAGTTATAAGTTGTAATGCAGGGTCTATTGCAGTGGTCCATATAGAATTAAAAAGACCACTAACACCATCTATAATAGGTTGTCCCCATGTTTGAATACCATTTGATATATCAGTCCAAAAAGTAGTCCAAAAACCAGACATATTAGTTAAAGTAATTGAAACATTTCCTTTTATATTATCCCAAGTAGTCTTTGAATTTGATACAAAATCTGTGCCTAATGTTTTCCAGTAATCCCATAAAAAAGAGCCATAATTAGTTACCGCTCCTACAAATGCACTTATTGGTTCACTATTCCAAGCACTTTTTACTTTATCTTTTATTTTATCTAATATAGATATTGTTCCACTATCATCAATAGTAGGAGTTACTATTGAAGTACTGGATCTAGTATCAGTTCCACCACCATCACCAGAACCAGAAGAACTATCTTTAGTTTTTAAAACATTTACTTCATCTACTCCAGCAAATGCTTTGTTAATCTTTTTTGCAGATGTTACTGCATCATTCGCAGAATCTTTAGCACTTGTACCTATTCCAGCAATGCTATCACTGGTCTTTGATACCACATCAGGCATTTTTAAACCAAATATACCCATAACTACTTGTATTTTCTCAAATAGTCGTGTTACAGCATTTATAGCACTATTTATAATCGGAATAAATAATTGTGCTATTGGTGTTACTACCTTTCCAATTGCAACAGTCATCTGATTAAAATTGAATTTTAATTGTTGTATTTGTCCCGAAAAAGTTTTTGTATATGCACTAGCATCACCAACTTGGAACCTTGTTTCTTTCATTATCCCATTGTATTCAGCTTGTATTTTTTGGGCTTGCGTCATTGCAGAAGTGGTAGTACCATGTGCTTTAGCCCAATCTTCCCACATCTTTGCAACATTTTTAGTAACACCAGCATTATCAACAAGAATACTATTCTCATTTTTAAGGCCCTCCGTAGCAGTTACTACAGCCTCTCCTAAATCATATGATGCTTGTCTACCAAAGGCAGCACTATCTTTTAGTCGAGTAAGAGTATCCTCAATTTGAGAAGTGTCATATCCTCTAGATAATAGATTTTTATATGCAGTAGCAGTCTCTTCTATAGATACTAAACCATCGGCAGTATACTTTTTAATAAAATCTTGTGCTTCTGAAAATGAATTGCCAGTACCTTGTACAATACTATTTAATCCTGTAAAAGCACTTTGAGCTTTACTAGCACTTGAAACACATTCTTTAGTAAAGTTGACAACTTGTTTGACTGCAAATGCTCCAGCAATAAAACCACCTATTTTTTTGAAAGTACCAGAAAAAGCATTTTCACTACTTTTTAATTTATTATTTAACTGTTTATCATAGTTAGAATCATTTAGTTTTAAATCAACTCCAACCGCACCTACAGTAGTTGCTTTTGCCATAAAATGCACCTCCTATCCAAACATTTTTGAAAATATTTTTGAAATATCTTCAGTTTTTAGTTCTATTTTTTTGATTTTATTATTTTTTCTTCTAAATTCAGCCCATTCACTACGAATTTCTTTTTCTTTTTTTGTCATTTGTCTTATTTTCTTTGAATCAGTTTCCGCTCTGATTTGTACAACATATCCAAGTGGTGTTTCACCATTTAATCCAGATAATAGTTGTCTAAACTCCTGACAAGGAATATTTTCATATTCGTAATAAAGTCTAATTCCGTATTGTTGAGCAAAACTAGAGACAATCAAGTCCCAATCAAACCTTAAATCATAATAAGTTTCTGGGACTATTAGTTTTTTCTCATTTGTTCTTTTGATTGTTTTTCTAGTAAATTAGGATCTTCTCCAATGATTGCACCTATAATACAATAAGATAAATGCATCGCACTTGAAACAGGTAAATCTAAATCTTCTATTTCTTTACTTGCCTCTTTTCCTAATGCTAATTCATAAATTTTTGAAGTTCTTTCTTTTTCATTCAATTCCTTATCTTCTTGAGTTTCTTGTATTTTTTCCCAAGTTTTCTGTCTATCATCAACAGTATAAAGTTTGTCTCCAATTTTTAATTGTGGATGGTTATCTCCACTTAATATTTCTTTTGTTATTCCAGTATCAATTATTCTCATTTATATTCATCCTTTCTTTTTATAAAATAAAAAAGGGTAAAGATTTAAATATCCTTACCCTGTTGTAGCTGCTGTAAAAGTTGGCTTTCCTTTACAAGTAATATCACCACTTAATGGTGCTACATCAGTTGCAGCCCCTAATATGTCAGTTAAAGCAGTAACAGCAGTAAACTCCAACTTAGAACCATCTGGAAAATCAATTTCCCAATCAGCCTCAGCATCTTTAGCTAGTTTATATCTTAGTCCTTCTACATAGTCATTTCCTGTGTCACCTAGTGTTCTTTTTCCACTAAAAGAACCACTCAATGCTTTTGCGGTTAGTAAAGCATTTTGCCAACCACCATCATTTATTGAATACCAAGTTTCAGTATTGCTTTCAATACTTAAACTAAATTCTTCTAAATCTGCTACTTCACTATAAACTGCTTGTCCAGAAGCACCAGATGTTTTGACTTTGACCTTACAATTACTTACTGAATATTGTCCGATTGTAATATTTGCCATATTTATCACTTACCTTTCTTCATAAAAATTTAATTCTATAGAGTATTCATACACATTATTATCATCTGTCCCTAAATTAATAGGCTCAGCATATATCATTTGTGTAAATACCCGTTTTTCATTAATGAAAAACGACCTCTCGTTAAAGAAGTCATATATTTTTTGTGCCATTATCTCGGCATCATTTTGATTTTTAGTATATCTTAATAGAATTGTTACTGCTTTTATATTTGTAGATTTGTTTTTAATACCACCAAATACTCCAACATAACTTCCATTCATTTTCGAATTATAAAAGCATATTGCTTTGTCTTTGTTATTATCAATTTTACCTATACTAATAGAGTCAATCCACTTAAATTCACTTTTAAAGTAATCTTTATATTCTTTTAAAGTCATTTTAACTTTCCTTTCAATATTTTTGTAAAAGTTTTAGTCGCAAATTTCTTTTTATTACCGTTGATATATGATTCAAACCATGCACCACCAGCATTTTTATTATGTGTCTTTTGATAATTATATTCAGGATGAAAATAAAGTCTCCTAGCATATACAGTATCAGATACAATAGACACAACGCCACTGCTTTTTTTAGAATCATCAATAAATGTACTTCTATTTTGCAATGCTCCAGTATCAAATGGCATTATTTGACTTTGTTCTAAATCACTTTTTAACGCATCTGCAGTTTCAACTAAAGCCTCTTGCATTAATTTCTTAACATAAGCATTACCTTTAAGATCTATTTTACTTGTAACTTTAACTTTCATTTTATTTCGAACTCCGTATGATGTATAGTTCCATTAGGATTTCTAGGTCTATAACCTGCATGTATCTCATAATTACATCCATTTATAGTAATAACGCCATCACTAATATTACTTAATGATGGTGCTATATCTCCCTTAATAATAACTTTTCCTAGCAATGTTATTTGTTTGCCATTAGAATCAATAATTCTTTTGGATTTTTCACTAAAAATACATTTACCACTAGTTTTAAAATTTTCTATAGGTTCTCCTTCTTCAGATATTCCTATATCATTTAAAACTAGTGAATAATCTGTATTTAAAAGAAAATCAGGAAATGGTAACACCTTAATATTGTTTGCCATTACCTTAACCTACTATCCAAACCAGTTTTATGCACATAATCATATGCTATTTCCGACATACTTAATTTTTGTGCAATACTTTTTTTAGAACTATCAACACTTACAGATATATCAAGGACAGAATAAGAAGAAATATCTCTATTTTCTTCATTGTTATATCCATTCCTTTTGACATATTCTGCTTGACAACAAATTGCTTTACTTATCTTTTCTTTCTGAAAATTGGTTAAATTATTAAAGCCTATTTTAACAATTCTATTAAATGTTATACTATCAATTTTTTCTTGTGCTAATTCCAAATATTTGTCTATTTCATCATCAGATAACAAACTACCTTTAAATGTATTTAAATAATATTTTTTATCAACATAAAGTGTCATTTAAGCCACCTCCTATTGAAGTGGTTTCTTTTCCACTTCTTTTTTTTCAACTTTTTTTAGAGAAGAAGGCTTAATGCCTTCTTTTATCTCCTCAAAGCTTTTATTTTTTCTTAAGTTTTCAATATAGAAGTTCAAATTTTCTTCTACTATTTGATTAGTTTTTTTATTTTTGAACTTCGCCATCGTTATCATCCTTTTTAGGTTGACTTTTTATATCTTTTTCTTTTGATTTATCATCCTTTTTAGGTTGACTTTTTATAATTAATCCAACAGTTCTCATTTTATCCCTCCTATTATGCAGTTGGTGCTGCTTTATGATGTAAGTAGATTCCTGCTACTTTGTTTTCATAAACATCTGCTAGTCCATATTTTCTATAACCGAATTTCCATCCATCTGAAGTTTGATTTGCCTCTGGTGTAATAACTTTAGGTGCGATATGTTTATTATATTGCATTACTGCACCTTTATGAATTACCATAAAGTTAATATCTGCTCCGTTTGTATCCCCAGTATCTGAACCTTTAGCATGTCTTTTGTAACCGCCTTTAGTTTCACCACTAGTTTTACCATCTAACATATCAATAGCAGTATAAAATCTTGTTTGAGGTACAAGTACAATTTGTGAGAATCTTGCTAATACTTCTTTTGATTTTGTAGTATCAAGATCATCAACTAAACCTTTTAATGTTGGAGTAATAAATAATATTCTATTCTCGTAAGGCACTTCATCCTCATCCATTTTGTTTGTTGCTGCTCTTAAAGCACTTATAACATCAGCTCCTGTTGATAAAGTAGCTGGTGTTGCAACCTTTGAAATACCACTAACTCCTGCATATGTAGCAAATCTGAAAGCATCGCCTTCTGGTGCAACTTTTGTACGAATAAACTCACTTGCTAACCTACCATAAGCAAGTCCGGCAGTTTCCTCATCATCCATTGCATCAACAGTAAACATTCTACCTCTTTCATAATTAAATTTTACTGTTTCATTAGTCATAGTCACATCACCATTGGTGTAGCCACTATTTCTATCATAATCACCTAAAGCATCCATATCGATTTTAGGAATTATAATTTCATTTGCATTTGCTCCTGCCTTTGCTAGTGAATCATCACTATCCAATATAGAAGTTAATGCAGAATTTTTGTATACCTCATCTAATAAAGGTACATATTTTTTGAATTTTGCTATACTATTTGCCATTTTTAATCATCTCCCTTTCTTTGGCAATAAAAAATGAGATTTATTTCAATCCCATAATTTTTCGCATATCTGCAAGTTCATCTTTTGTTTCTTCTTTTCCATCGTCACCAATTTTAAAACCTTTTTGTTTATCTTCCGTTTTACTAATTAGTTCTGGAAAATCTTTTAATAAGTCTTCGATTTCAGTATTTAATTTACTTTCATCTAATTGACCATCCTTATCAAGAATGTTTTTCTTGTCTACTAATCTTACTGCTCTAGTGATTTTTTCATCTTTAACATTCTTTCTAAGTAAAGCGTTTTCGATTTTGGTATTAATTGCTTCAAGAGTGGCTTTTTCTGCTTTTTTAATAGCCTCTTGTGTTTTTTCATCAACACTTTTAGATTTTTCCTCTTCTTCTCTTGCCTTTGCTAAAATTGATTTAGCCTTTTCAACATCATCAATACCTAAATCCCTCAATTGCTTTGCTAAAGCCTTTTGTTCGTTTTTTAAACTGATATCATTTAATTCTTTGTCAGTATACTTTTTTTCTTCTACTTTTTTATCAGTTTCTTTTACTCCATCATCTTTAGCATTTTTTTGATTTTCTACTGATTCATTGTCAGCAGTGTTATTTGCATTATTTTCTTCCCCACTATCAGCAAATAATTGAATGTTTAGCGGCATTAATTCTTTTTTCATATTTCTCCTTTTTCTATGTTGGATAAGGTCATCCACACTCCGTTTATTAGATACGGTCAAACTATATTTTAGTGCATAATAAAAGCCAGTATTTCTACCGACTTATTTTTATAAGCACCATAGAGTAGATATTAAGTCTTTACCCTTCCCGTTCGGCACGCCTAACTTTTTCAGCCTACTCAGATGTAGCGTTTTTTATATCTACTCTATGCTACCTATAAAGGTAACACTATTTTCTTTTGTTTAATAAATTAACAATTTCTCTATTTTCCAATCTTGTTTTTTCTAATTCATTTTTTATTGCAGATAATACACACATTATAAAAAATAATAAAATTGCTATAATTATTAATATTGATATCATATTTATTTCCTTTCTACATATAATATTAATGGTCGGAGTAACGAGATTTGAACTTGTAACCTCTAGTTCCCAAAACTAGTGCACTACCAAGTTGTGCTATGCTCCGATTTGACACATTATAGTTTTTGTGCTATAATGTATATATTAAAAGTTGTAGTCGTGGTGACCTTTTCACCTAGTGTTACAACTTTTATTTTTTTGTATTTATATTTTTGAATATTAAAAATTGTTTATCTTTCTTTATTCCAATTTCCTCAACCCATGGTGCTTTCCACTTAAATAATTTATCAATTTGTTTTACTAATTCATTAATAGTCAAAGGAGAGTCAGTAGCTTCAAACAAAAACTTTTTTGCTTGTTTTTCTTTTCCATCAACATTGTGGAATAATAGTTGGCTACTTTTGCCAGTAACAATTTTCATATCATAGTTTCCTAAAAATTGTTTTTTCTTATATATAGTACAGTCTGCAACGCTAATATTTTCTGGAAATTCCACTTCAGGATTTAATTGTATATTTAATCCTGTTTTTTTTACCAACCAATCAGCAAACTCTCTTTCATTTTGTTTTGTTCTATATTTTACAAAATGATCATCAATAATATATTTCTCTCCGTTGTAATTAAATATTTCATCTTTTTCTAATACCTTTGTTTCTTTATTATTTACATCAGAAATATCAGACCATTGATTTGTTATATCAACATAAGAATTATTAATAAGTTTTTCTTTCTCGTTTATCCATTGTTCTTTTCTATTAGCAAACATTTGAATATTAATAGGAGATATTGAACCATTTTCTAATCTATCAAATCTTTTGATATTTCTATCAATATAATTTAATTCATTATTATTAATTTCATCAATTCTATTATTTATCCAATTAATATCATTTTCATATTCTTCATCAGAATAATTTTCTATATCATCAGCCTCCGGATAATAAGTCGTTAAGCCATGGCGACAATTTGGATGTAAAAACCCTTGTTTCATTGCTTCACTTAATAGCATGTACTTACCATCTTTTTTTGTGCCACCAGAATACACATCATCAATAAATATTTTATTTTCCCATTTTTGACATATTGGACAAGCACCACCATGAGATGTTGATTGGACTAATACTCTTCCTATAGATTTTCTAAAGTCTCCTTCCCCCATTAATTGAGCCCTTAAGCTTGCAGTTCTAACAGCCATTTGAGAATAACTGGCAATATTGACTCTTCTGCCATTCTTATATTCGACACAGTTAAATCCTCTACTTAAAAAGTCTTTATTTGCTTCATCTATAGCAAGTTTAGTTTTTTGTAGTTCAGTTAATTCTTTAGTTGCCATTCTAGCAGACTGTTTTTCAGTAAAAACTCCATTAGCAACAAAAAAAGCACTCTTATGAATAACTTGCCTATACTGATCATTTGCCATTCTTAAAACTGCTGTGTTAGCGGTTTTTAAGTCATTATTTACAACTTTTATCAAAGCATTGACCTTTCTATCATTTGTTCTAAAAAAACTATGATTCATTATTTTATTAGGTTTTAAATTTTTGCCCATTACTTTATTATACTGATTAATTGCATTAATAGAGCCTTGCTTAAGTTCTCTTTTTAAATGCTGTGATACTTCATCAGATAATCCCTTAGTATAACCACCAATAATATCTTTATTTTCTCTTTGATATCTTTTTAATTCTTTCAACTTTTCTGATTGCCATTGAGAATATTCAAAGCCGGTATCTTTTTCTTCTTTAAGATGTCTTTTATAGTTTCTTTTCATCGAAGATATCAATTCTATTTCCATATCTTCATATATTTTTTTTATATTATAATCATTCATTAATTATCACTACTTTGAATTATTCTTATATCACTAAAATTACAATTAATGTTTGTTACAACATTATCGCTTTTTTTATCAGTAAAATTAATTCTTTCTTTTCCACCCCAAGTACTGATACTAAAATAAGTGATATTTTCATATGTTTTTCCATCATATTTGATTTTTAATCCCTTTATTGGTTTTTCCTTACTTTCCACCATCTTCAACACCACCTTTCAACATCTCTTCATTTTCAATTAAATCTAAATCTTCATTGATTGATGGTTCTTCCATATCAACTATTCCAGATTCATTTTTAATTCTTTTTACTTCTTCCTTTTTCCATTTTTCATCTTTGGTATCACCATATAACTCTTCAATACTTGTCTCTATACTCATAACACCATTTGTTTTAGCTTTTCCTATTGTTTCAACTTGTGCTTCAAACGATGGATTAGCATAACCACCAAAACTTGCAACACCATCTATATCAGTAATTTCATTCTTTTCCATAGTGTCATACACTTTAAAGGTAATGTTAACAATATCATTTATTGTTTTAGTAAGTGTTTCAATTATTTGGTTTCTTTTGTAAAGAGTTGTTTTTTCTTTTTCTCTTGTTGCTTCTGCATTATCTATTTTCTTTGTGTCAATGCCCAATGTACTTGGACTAATCAAACCAGTTAAACATTGATCTAATGCAGTAATGTAAGTGCTCAATAGTGCTTCGTGCTGAATTTGACCTTGTGTAGTCTCTATTCTGTTCTTAACATCTTCTCCAATGCTTTCTTCTACAGAAATAAAATCGTTATCTAAATCACTACCCCTTAATAACAATCCAGTTTCCGGATCTCTAGGTAATAATGATTCAGGTATATATGTTTTTATTTGTCCTTTTCTCAATGCTAACATCCATTGTGACCATACCTCATCAAAAGCATCAAAATTATCAAGTTTGCCATCTAATAAAGATTTTCCTCTTCCTTTATATTTCTTTGACTTTTTAAACATAATTGGTAATGCCATTAAAAAATCATTTTGATTAGTAACCTTTTCATATTTTTTTGCTAATTCTGGGAAATCTTTCAAATCAAGTTCTGTACCTTCTTTGTTATGTAATTTATAAGTAATTCCATTTTTATCATATTTTTCTAGCAAAGTATAATATTGCTTATTTATAACTTTTTTAGTTTTAAATATAACTGCTATTAATCTACCTCTTTCATATTCAAAATCAACTCTAGAGCCATCATAGAACTCAATTATAGGATATTTACTTATACTAGTATCTATTGACCACTTAAATGCACCATCACCAGATACTAAAGTGCCCACCACTGCATCTCTTATCAAACTTTTCACATCATTTTCTTTAGATATTTCATTCCATTCTTCTTGTCTTTTTTCAACATCAATTTTATCCAAGTCATCAGTAGCAACATCTGCCAAAGTGTCTATTATCATTGATGGTAAGCCCGTATGAATTTTTCTAATATTCATACCAACTGTAGGTTTACTTCCCCAAAAGTGTTTATTTCCAAGTCTATCATCGGCTTGTTCATAAAGTTGTTCCAATTCACTAGGTTCACCTCTATACCAAATCATATTTATAAATGCCTGGCTTTCAAAGTTATTCAATTGCTCTATATCAAAATTAACTGAACCAGGATTTTTAATCTCTAACCAATTTCTTATCATATTTTTCACCCATCCCATATTTTCACTCCTCGTTTATATCTTTTATCATTTGCTTTATCATTTCCCAATTTCCTATTAAGTTTTTGAATGGTAACCAAGCATACTGACATCCTTGTATACTATGGTCATTACCATCTTCTAGTTGTCCATCTTCTGTAAAACTATACACATTCATTTCATCTATATAATCTTTGCAAGTTTCTACAATTAAAAAATCTTCAGTATTTAACCAAGATTGTTGCAATTGCACTCTTGTTAAGTTCTTTGTTTTTTTCCATGCCCCTTCAAACATATAAATACAAGCATTTTTTCTTTTATACTTTTTTGCTTCTGCTATTGTTCCAGCATCAGCACTATCTATAAAAATGTATCTTGCAAATCCCCATTTGTTTTTGCATTTCTCAGCAAAATTAATCAATTTAGGTATAACATCTGATGGAGCAAATGGTATTTCTCTATCTTTGTTGTTGTAAGTTTCTTCTTCAAGTAATATACATTTTCTGTCATCAGTAATCCCAGTAAATTCAAATGTAAGTTTGTCGTGAGATTTTTTTGAATATGAGGTGTCACAACCTATTGAAAATCTAATAAACTTTCTTTTCTTTTTAGGTTCCTTTTCTTTCCAATCCTCAAACATTGCTTGTTTTTCATTTATGATGTGCTTCTCAGCAATTACATTAAATACAAGTCCGGTTGCTTTTCCTCTTAAACCTTGTATTTTATTTTTATATAACTTTGTTCCTACTGGAACCGACTCTATTATTTGTCTTTTCTTATCTTCACTTAAACTTAAATTATGATTAAATGTAAAATACCACCAAGTCCAATCAGAAACTTGTGTCTCATTTAACATTTCTAATAATTTTAGTGGTCCATCATTTTTGTATTTTTCTATTGGTCTAGATTTATTAACGAACTCTGTATAACATTCTTTATTCGGATCATCAGGATTCATAGTACATAGTCTGTAATCTGCTCTCATGAATGCTTCTCGAACAAACTCCATATCAGCAATATTAAACTCATCTATAAATAATCCAAATACTTGTCCACCTAATGCTTTTTTCCATCTTGCTTTATTATCATATCCTAGTACATAAATTATCTTGTTACCATTTTCTGTATGGAAAATTATATGTGGAAGGCTTATCTTCCCTTTTCCATTTGGATTGTACTCTACACATCCACCTTCTTTATAATCTCCGAATATTTCAATTAAACCTTTATCTGAATTAATTATATTTTTTTCGATGGTTCCTAAGTCTAGTCCTGATATAATACTCGGTTTAGTTCCTTTATAATTTGATATTTTGAACATGAACTTTGGTATTCCTACAGTAGTCTTTCCAGCAAAAGTTGTCCCCTCGAGAAATTCAGTACTGCAATCATATTTAAGAAAATCTATATATTTTTCACTTAACGGAAATTCTTCATTCACTCTTACCACCTAGTTGTCTAGATATAGATGATAATATCTTTGTAGCTTCGGGATTTTCAATTTTAACTGTTTCTGTAAGCATTCCTAAATATTTACCTAATAATTCTAGTGCCTTAACTTTATCATAAGTTTCAACACCTATTCCATTTTTTGTTCTTTTATACCCTGCTATCACCTTTTTATCGATTTCTTCTAAATCATCTGTATAAGCAAATTCAATATCTTCGTATTCTATCTTTTTTCCATCTTTTGATTCAACTGTCTTTTTTACCAATTTCGCTATTTTTGTTCTATCAGTAAATGCTATAGCGGCCAACTCTTTTACTACCATGTCTATATTTACAATTGCTTTTTCTTCTACTTTTAATCGTAGTTCTTCAATATACTTTTTTATGTTAGCATTTGTTAGCATTCTACTGGCATTAGTTCTAGCAGTTTCCTCTTTTTTGCAGGTCTTGTATACTTTCATATATGCTTGAGTAGCATTCATACCTAATTTTAAATACTCTTGGCAAAACTTCTTTTGATTATTTGTTAAATTCATTCTTATCACCTGCATTTCTTTTTTTAATAAAAAAAGACACTAATGTGTCAATCTGATTACATACTAAATGAAAAAGATAAATATCATTTAATAGAGTAAAGGAGGTATGTAATCTCGTATTAGTAAGCACTATACTAATGATATATACAAGTTTTGCACTTGTACCATTGAGCCGTTTTCAATTTCTACGCTAATCCAAAAAATTTGTACTTCATTTTCTATTATTGACTAGTTTTATTCCTCAATATCTGCTACTTAAATTAATACATCATCAGTATACTACCTACTAATAGGTAGTGTACCAGGGGTTAGTTATGTGTGTGACTTTATATATTATCACAATAACATCATAAACCTAGTTTTGTCTCATTTTGTCTCATAATTATTTTTATATAGGTTTTCTTTCATCTCCGATATAAATCTATAGACTTGAGGCCTGCTATACCCTACTAAACGATAAAACTTATACACAGATCTATGTTCTATCCATCTATAGATGTATATTTTGTCATATACATCCCCTTCTTCTTTCATTTTGATTAACTTCTTCTTAAGCTCATAATTTAACATATCTCGTGTGTTTCTACTTTGGTTAATCAATTTATCTACTTCATCTATTTCGCTTGTGTAGTTAATTAAATTAGTGTCTGGTGAAGTATTTGTAGTTATCATAACTTCTTTAGGTTTTACCGCTCCTGGCATTACAGATAATATTAATTCGCTTTTCTTTTCTAATGCTTCGTTATAGTTTCTCTCTGCTTTCTTAAATTGCTTCAGCAATTCGTTATATTCTATATACATTACTACACCCCTTTTATTATTTTTTGCATTTCATCTTCAGTGTATTGTTTGTTAACATATTTTTTTCCTAGTGTTTTTTCTTTTTTATATACTTCTGCTAATAAAAATTGTCTATTGTCCTTAGAAATTATTTTATTTTTATGCTCATTGTATTTTGAAAGCAATTCCATATCATTTTTTATCTTTCTTCTTTCTTGTCTCAATGATTTAATTTCTTTTAACATTCTATAACACCAAAGAACATTTATTTTATTGTTTTCTATATAATGAAGTAGATCTTGTGTCTTACTATCAACTACACTCAATTTATCACATAATGAATTATTATAATCATCTATTTTATCTAATTTTGCTACTATTTCTTTTATTTCTTCTACTACATTCATTTACTTCCCCTTTCTATAACCAATACCCCCTATATTTATCTAACTTCAATTGTTGGTATTAAAGTACTTGGCTTAATAATTAAGTTATAATGTTTATCACTAACATATTTAGAATCTATTTGTTCAACAAAATATGTAGTCGTTTCATTAACTCCTAAAAAGTTTTTAATATATCCACCATTATTATCTTTACAGATAGTTTCTAATTGTTTATCTTCTACATCAGCGGTTATATTACAATAACCTGTTATTTCTAAAAGATACTCTCCAGTAATGTTATTTATAAACACAATATGTCTATAGACTTTAAAGTTATCAGCATCTTTTGTTAAGTTCTCATTAACAACTGATGCATCACTACAACCAGTTATAAATATTAAACAAACTATTATTGAAAATATTCCTATTATTTTTTTCATTATTATTCTCCTCTATCAAAATGTTCTCTTAATTGACCATTTTTCATTCTCACATATTTACTTATTATATTTTTATAATTAATTACAAATCCTTCAACATTTCTGTTAACTTTGTTTGTATACTTCTCATAAATACTGTCTAGTTGTTCTTTATTTGGCAAATTAACTAGTTCTGCTACTTCTGGCACTATACCAATAAAGTTAGGTATTTCTTGGCTTATAAATGGATATTTAAATAGTTCATGGTCGTACATTAAATTATATAAATTGAAATCATCATCTATATTTGCTTTTGCAAACATATACCATCTTTTATCAAACTCATCTACTGGATACTTTAAACAGCCCATTCCTATCCATTCTCCGCAAATAGCACTGTTATTATGTAACTCAGTTTCTAATATATCTTTATTGTCTAATAACCATTGATACAATCCTTTATATAACATTCCTTTTTGTTCTTCAATTTCATCAATGCAAATAATATTATTCCTTTGTGCAAAGTATAATTTGTCATCTTTCTTAAAAAATACTAAATTACTACCATCTATCTTTTCGGTAAGATATACTTTATCTCCTTTGCAACTAACTCTTTTTGTTTTTGGATATATTTCTTTTTTTATCATTATTTACCTCCATATATACATTTATCATATATTCCAATGCTATTTGTTATTACTTTACCGCCATTTTTTATACAGTTATTTTTATTAAAATGTAATACAATAATTATTATCATCACAAATATAAACATAATTATATATTCTAATAAATATTTATTCATCTAAACCTAACTCCTTTAATGTGTATTTTTTATTTAATTCCATACCTTTATACATAGTACCTTTGTCGAAAAAAGGAAAAGACAACCTTTCATTATTTAAATCAATTGCAATATATTCCAAAATATTTTCCACTTTTTCTATATAATCAACTCTATCTTTAAATGGTCTAATAACTGCTGATAAGTATTCTTTCTCTTCTTCATCAAGTATTTCTTTTTCTACTATGTAACCATTTTCTACTTCTATTGTACCTGTGTAGTCATTTGGTAATTTTTTGAAGAATGTTTTATTTTCTTTTACTAATTCAATACCTCTTTTATCTATTATATATACTTGTTTTGTTTTAATATCTTGTATTAGGTATAGGTATATGTCAAAGCCATCTTCATGCGGTGCCTTTACTTTTATTATATATTCATTATTTTTATTAGGTAATTCTTCTTCCTTCCATGCTTTCTTATATTGCATAGCATACTTATTTATCCATGTTTCATATGTTGAATATGTATATCCATTATTTATTACTTTAACTTTATTTCCCAATTTAAATTTCATTATTTATCACTCTCCTAATTACCATTGTTCTTTGTTTTTTTCATAATTGATATTAATTGTAGTTTTCCAAGTGGCATCTAATGCTTTACCTGTACTATCGATAAAACTATCTACAAACTTATTTATATTTGCTTTTTTATTTAATTCTTTTCTTATAATTTCAGCACATTCTCCTCTTTTTGCTTCTATCATACTTTTTATTTCTTCTTTTACTACTTCCGTAAGCATATTATTTACATACACTTCTAACAATGTATATTTATTATCACTTGAATAACTACTTATTTTACCTGTTTTATCTACTTTTGTATCTAATACACTCTTTACTATTTGACTTACTATTTCATTTTTACCATTTAAACTTTCTGATATTCCCATTAATACTGTTTGTTTTACTGCTTCTTGTAAATAGTCCTTATCAACATTTAAATTAACTCCCACTATATTATTATTCATCTTTATTTCCTCCTAATCAAAATAATATCTTTGATGTTTGTGTATGACATAATTTCCAATTTTATCTTTGTGAATTTTTAATTCTCTAATTGGTGTCATATCTCTTTTTTTATTATATTCATCGTCAAATATACATCTTATTTTTTTATATAACAATATTTTATTTTCATTGTATACGGTTGTATATCCTAAGATTTTTGCATATAATTCCAATTTCATTATTCTTTACTCACTTTCTCTACTAAATCTGCTTTTATTAGGTCGTATATTACATCAGAAATTTCACCACAAGTTCCATCGCCATCAGGTTTCGTTGCATATATGCTTAATATTTTACTTTTTTTATCAATGAGTAAATAATAATGATGTTTTATCATAAATTATTTCTTTTTCCATTTTATTTCTCCTTTAATATTTTCATCAATTCTAATAAATCATCTGTAATTCTTTCTTCATCACCAACTTCAAACATATTATTTATTTTATTTAGTGCATTTTCTATTTTCTTTTTTAATTTTTCATTTTCCTTAATTAATTTCATTTTCTCTCTATATCTTTTTTGCTGTGCTAATCTTTTTCTGTGGCCTCTTTCGGTTTTATAATATTTTATAGTATATTCTTTTCTTTTTTCTGGGTTAAGTTTTTCCCATTCTCTAACTCTATCAATTTCTTTTTCTCTATTTTGATGATATGTTATAAAATTATCTTCTTTTTTATTACAACATGCTCTCATATTACCTAACTTTCCCTTTCACTTTTTCTTCTTGATATATTTCTAGTACCCATTTTAAATTAATCAATGCCCCTTTTACTTCTGGGCTTGCTGGTAAACTAAGTAAGTAATTTATTTTTAAATCTATTTTTTCTTCAAAGGTTAAACCTTCATAATTTATATTTATATCTTTCATAATTACCTCCTATTCATCACTTTTGAAATTATATATTGGCTTAATAATTTTAATAATATCTACTGTATCCCCTATATTATTAATTATTTCTTGCATTGGTTTATATACAAATGGTGCTTCATCAATTGTATTTTCATTTACTGATGTTGTATAAATATTTTTCATACTTTCTTTATATTCTTCTAAATTAAAAGTCTCTTTTGCTTTTATCCTAGACATTATTCTACCTGCTCCATGTGGAGCTGAACAATTCCAATCATCATTGCCTTTTCCTATTCCAATAATACAACCATCTCTCATATTCATTGGTATTAATACCATTTCACCTGTTTTAGCAGATATAGCACCTTTACGAACTATGTTATCTTCAAATGATATATAATTATGTATTGTTTCAAAATACCAGAAATCCTTCTCAATCATATCTTGAGTATACCAATCGCAAGAGGATATTGCTTTTTCCCTTAATCTTACACTTTTATATCCTTCATAATATGGCAGTTCAAAGTAATTACATAATATTTGTTTTGCTATAGACAAACGATTGTCTTTAGCAAACTCTTGGCATATTCTCATATCGTATAAATATTGTGATCTTAAATCCTTTTCTAAATAACATAAATCTTTTGGTAATTTTGTTTTACCCTCATATTTTTTTGATATTTCAATTAATTTATCTTGTATTTCTTTTTCTCTGTGTTGTTCTTTATATTCCTTTATAAGTTTTTGTTTTTCTTCTTTCATCTCATCTTCATAAGAACAGTATTTAATTGCTTTCTCTTGATATATTTCGGCAACTTGTTTCCCCAAATTTCTTGAGCCTGTATGTATTACTAAATATTTATTATCATCTTCATCAACATCTATTTCTATAAAGTGATTTCCACCACCCAATGTTCCCATAGATTTTTCTAACCAATTATCTTTATTTTTTAATAATTTATAACAATATAGTTGCTCTAACTCTAAAAACTTATATCTTTGATTTTCGTGGACATTCATTCCACTAGGAACATATTCACTAATAATTTTATCTAATCTTTCTAAATCTAAATCAATGTTGCCTAATTCAACACATAACATACCACAGCCAATATCAACACCAACTATATTTGGAATTACTTTATTTCCTAAATCACCAGTAAAACCAATCACACAACCTTTACCAGCGTGAACATCAGGCATTATACGGATTTTGCTATCCTTAAATGCCTCTTGGTCTAATAATTCATTTATTTGATTTGTTGCTTCTTGTTCAATATTGTTAGTAAATATTTTTATATTTTTCATACTTATTCTCCTATTCTATATTCTGCAATTTCAAATAATTCTTTTGTTACGACTGATTTAATGGCTTGTTTATAAAATTTATAGTGGTTAGTTGTTCCATTTTCTACTGGATAATCACATTGTACGAAGTGTGCATAATCATAACCTTTTAATGACACCTTATAGCCGTTAACATAATCTCCTACTTTAATTAAATCTATTATGTCATAACTAGCATCTTGAATACTTTTTTTATTTATATAAAATCCATTTAATTTATATTCTCTTTCGTTAAAATCAACTAACTCTTTTATTTTTTTTATTACCCCGCCATATCGTACATACATTCCAACTTCTAATTTCATTTATTCCACTCCTTTATCATAATAATTAAGCCTATTATGGCTCCTATACCAATTAACCCCCAGAATATTAATGGTATATATAATATAAGCATTTAATCATCTCTCTCTGCTTCTACTAATCTTGCTATTTTCAATTCAGGAATTATTTTTATTTCGTGTCTTAAAGATCTATTAATTATTGGATTAAAATAATCAAATGTTTGAGTTTTTATACCTCCACTTTGTTTAACCTCATCAATTTCTTCAATATATTTTAATAACTTTTCATTTACTTCTTGTAATGATATTAATGAACCTTCTATTTGTTTTAATTGTTCTTTAAGTTTTACATTACTATCTAATAATTTTTTATTTTCTATTTCTATCTCACTTTGATATGGTATATCATTTTTAATATTTATCAATTGTTTAGAAATTGTATTGCCTAATTGTTTGATTTCTGTTCTAATTCCATTTAAATTATAAAACATTATTTTTCCTCCTTACCACTTATAATTCCACATCAAGTAGATAGCCATAATTCCCGCTATTGCCATTGCTAGAAAGAATATTGTTATTAATGCTAGTCCTATATTTTCTACTCTTGCTCTTCTTATGGCTTGTCTATATTGTATTTCTTCTTTATAAAGTCTCTTTTTAGGTATTTTAGGAAATTTCTTTTTTAATTTCCACATTTTAAATAAACTAATCTTTTTCGGTTTCATCTTTTTCTACCTCACTATTTAATACTTTTTCTTTTTCAAACATCAACATATCACTTATGAATTGCAACTCTTGAATTACTTCTTTTGGAGCATTTTTCTTTTTATAAGTTTCTATTCTTTGCGGTAATGATTTTTCTAATGCTGTAAGTGTAGCTTCCCTTTTTTTTAGAGAAAAGATTTCTAAATCTTGTTTTGCTACTTTTTTAACTAATTCTCTGTTTTCTAATTCTTTTAGATTACAATTTCTTTTAAGTCTCTCTATTTCCTTTTTATCTCCAGCCAATTGCTGTACTGTCTCTATATCTAATATCTCGCCTTTCACTTTCTTTTACCCCTCTCTTCATACAACAAACTATTTAGTTGCTCCATAGTCTGCTTTAAATCTAAAAGTTGAGGAGCGGTTTTGATTATCTTTCCTTGCTTCAATATACTTAAATACTTTAATGCTTTCTCATATATTACTTCTCTATTCATCTTTCCCACTCCTTAATTAATCTCTCTAATTCAACATCATCTTTAGTTTTTATGCCTAAGTTTTTAGCTTCTTGTACAACACCTTCAAGTAATATACTCATTTCTTTAGTATCATACTCGCTACTGCCTTTATAAATCTTATACCAATCAGCATCTTTGCCATTTAACTGCTTACTGCACTCATATTCATAATACTTAGAATATCCGCTTGGATTGTTTCCTTTTGGCAATGGTATCATTATAGATTGACCATATGATTTAAGCATATTTTCATATACTTCTTCCTTTGAAAGCCTCATAATATTTCCTATTTCAGTTACTAATTTCCAAAGATAAGCATTTGCATTTAAGCTTCTCTTTTCTCTATGCTTATCTATTTTTACATCGTAGACAGTATCTTTATCTAATCTAAATATTAGTGGTAAGAACTTGTCTATCTTTCCAGTATCATCTATCATAAAAGGCCTCTTTCATAATTTTATTCATTATTGTTTTCAATTTTTTTAATTAAAATTTTACTTTTTAATTTTATTTCTTCTACTAGGTCTTTATTTGTCTGATTGAAATTATGTTCTCTGGCAATCGATTTAATCAAAGTTTGACAAACTGCTAAAAGGTCTATACCAAAAACAAAACCTCTAATAACCTCTGAACTAATAAAAATATTAATAAATGCTAAGCCAGCTGCTAGCCATAATATTACTAATGTAATAGTAGTGATTGATTTTTCAACATTATATTTTCTATTTTTCTTTGCAAATTTAAGCAATTCCTTTTCAGAATTATTCTCTGAATTCATTATTTCAGTATTCTCATTACTAAGATAGATTTCTAAGTCACTATATTTTCTAAATAGTTTCCAATTTCCGTGGTTATCAACATACAAATGAAATTGGTTTCCTAATAATTTTCTTATTTTCTTTTCTTTTTTTAATTTCATTTTTAAAACCTCCTAAAATGGTAAATCATCATCATTAATTTGCACTTCGTTTCCGAAGCTAGCAAATGGATCGTTTGCTGTAGGCATACTATCAATTTGTTCAGTAGTTATTGAGCCAGGTTTTACTGGTGGTTCTTCTAGATTGTTTACATTATCATTACTACCTTTACTATCAAGAAAAGTAACATTTGATACAAACACTTCAGTAACATATACTTTCTTACCATCTTTATCATCATAATTTCTAGTTTGAATTCTTCCCTCTACTGCCACTTGATTACCTTTCTTTTGATATTTAGAAAGATTCTCCGCTAGCTTGTCCCATACTACACAATTAATAAAATCTGCCTTTCTCTCACCATCATCATTTGTATATGGTCTATTTACCGCTATAGTAAATTGGCATACTTCTCTTTTTGTGTTTTCTGTCATTTTAAGTTCAGGATCTTTAGTTAATCTTCCAACTAATATTGCCTTGTTCATTTCTTAATTCCTCCTAATAATTTCATTAATTTATCTTTAAATTCTTCCCTTTCATTGATGTAAACATATTCTCCACACCAACTACATACCAAATCTTATGTCTTTTCCTATTTCATCGTAGTCTGGCTCACAAACAATTTTCTTCCTTTTAAGTGCTTTTTTTAAACTACTAATTTCAGTAAGCAAGTCATCAATAATACATTCTGCACTTTCAATTGAAACAAAGCCATCTACCGATTCATAGTCAGTAAGTGTTATTTCCTCTATCTTATCTATCTTTTCCTGTCCTAATTTCATTCTTATTCCTTTCCTTATGCTCGTGCATAAATACATATTCTGAATTATTTCCCATATTATTCATTAACCATTCAGATGTATATTCTTTTGATAAATGAGTATTAATAACTCTACTTTCATATATTTCATTTACTGCTCTACTATGTAATTCTTCCTTATTTTCATAATTACCTTCAACTAGGTACAAATCATAGTTTTTTGCAGTAATACCTTCTAATGTTTTAGTATCAGTCATATAAATTATTTTTTTATCATTGATAAATACTCTGTATCCACAATTAGGTACATCATGATATAACTTAATTGGCATTATTTTTAATATTCCATAATTATATTTCTTTCCAATTTCTACTACATCAATATTTTTTTTATTCACTCCACATTTAACTAAATCTTCTACTAACCACTTACAACATACAAATCTTAATGTTGGTCTTTCTATTGCTAATTTAGATATAGTTTTTTTATTAAAGTGATCTTGATGAATGTGAGTGAGAAGGACTATTTTAAGCTGCTTATAACATTCATTTAACTTTTTAAAAGACACTCCACAATCAATTAAAATAATACCTTCTAACACTGTAGCATTTCCATCCGAACCAGTATTAATAATCTTATAGTTCATTCATATCTACTTCTTCGGCTGATACTTCTTCATATTCAGCATCAACTACTTCTTCCTGATTAATTATTGGTTCTTCTTTTATCTCAGGTAAATCTAGTTCATTCATTTCTTCTGCTTCATACATACCTGCTAAATCTTCTACAAAGGCTTCTCTTAATGCTCTTACTTTGGCTACCTTTTCAATCATAGTAGCAGGTTGCTTAGTCCAATTTGCATTAGGAGTACCATCACTCTTTTTTTGGATAACTTCCTCTAAAGCAACACTACAATAAATTGAATTTTTCCAATCTTTTCTGAACACTTCAGCCCAACCACCAACTAATGTTTCATTAGGTAGTTTAAATGTTCCTTTTCTTTCTTTTTCTTCACCAGATTCAGTTAGTATAATTATTCCTGACTTCATACCATCGTATTGGTCGTTAAGAACTGCTCTTTTTAAAATTGCATCTTTACCTACCACGATACTAGCTGGTTGCTTATTAGAATATTTAATTAAATAAGCTTCTCTTAAAAATGGATTTAATTTTCTTACTTTGCAAAGTTCAGTAAACATTTTAAACTCTGGTAAAGTTATTTTTGCATCCGTACCTACTATGTATTGTTGTACTATTGTAGGTGTAAGTTTTATTTCTTGTCCTTCTACTTCGTATTTTACGACTATTTCATTATTTGAATTGTTCATACTCTATACCTCTTTCCCTCATTACATTAACTAAAAACGATAGGTTTTCTCTTGTTGAAGTTGCTTTAAATTTTATAGTATATAACTTTTCTTCCTCATTTGGTGCTGATAGTTCTTTTTCTACCTTTTCAATAACTTTTTCTTCTTGCTTTTGTTCCTCTTGTACTATTTCATAATCTTTTTGTACTTGATTTAGTATTACATGTCTATCATTTACTTCTTTGATAGCCAAAGACAAGTTTTTATTTTTTAGATATTCAACAAGTATTTCACTATTGTGTTCCATAGTGTTTATTGTTTCAATGTCTCTTTCGACATTGTCTACTTTTTCAATAATTGCATCTTTGTATTTCTTTACCAATGCTCCTTTATCAGTTAAACCATCTAAACCAATTTGTAAGTTAAGTTCTTCAAATGATAAGTAATTATCTTTGATAACTGTCTTGGAAGCTTTATATTCGTTAAAATAATCAATTGCTAATTTTTTAGCCTTTTCTTTTAAACTATCCTCTACTTCATCAATTTTAGTCTTTAATGTTAAATCTGCTTGTTGATATTTTGACTTTATTTCTGCCTCATAAGTTTTATTAAATAAATCATAAGGTGCATTGATTTTTTCTTTTATGTCTTTTCTTTGTCTTTCAAAATCTTTAAGTTCTGCCCCTAATTTAGTTCTTAGTTCTTTGATAGACTTTCTTGTCTCTTCACTGCAGACTAATGAATTTAAGTTTAGATCTTCAAGTCTTTTATCTAATTCTGCTCCAACTTCTTTAATTTTTTCAGTTATTTTTGGTAATTGTTCTACTACTGTAAATGGTAAAATAAAATGTAGGAAATCGGTAAAAATAAATGTCGGTTTTCCT
>ERZ827458.692-NODE-692-length-39404-cov-10.295738_pt1 | contig 39404 bp, 29 predicted proteins | sample MGYA00519706_ERZ827458 | MGnify/ENA primary metagenome ERZ827458 (study PRJEB31778, sample SAMEA3449309) | human gut metagenome | biome: human gut; feature: human-associated habitat; material: faeces | place: United Kingdom | collected 2010/2012 ...
TCCCTCCGCTGCCTATCGCCGCTCTGCTCCCCCGCAGCTGGCGCTGGGCAGACTCAAATAAGCGGTGCTTGGAGTATTTCGTTGTAGCTTGGATGGCCTTGTACCACAGAAAAGCAGGTTTGAGTTATTGTCCTATACTTGGCAATATACCTACTTTAACCGTGCTATTTAGACTGTTTCGCCGCAGCATGGATATTCCCATAACGCAAAAGGCCAGCGTGGTTTCAAATCCACGCTGGCCTTTTTATGCGAGCCATGAGGCCCGTCGCCGAATGGCGGTCTGTACTATCCAACCAACAAGGAAGCTGCACCAGACCGGCGAGCCGTGGCACCTTTCGTGCCACGGCGGTAAAACCCCGGTCAAGCGGCATGTCCCCCTACACCCCTGCGCGCCATCGGCGCGCAGAAGCGGGTGCAGGGCTTTAGCCCTGCTGCTGCAAGGATTCTTTTTCGAATTGGCGGGTGTAGAGGTTGTAGTAGAAGCCGCGCTTTTTCATCAGCTCAGCGTGGCTGCCCCGCTCGACGATCTTGCCGTCGTCCACTACCAGGATCACGTCCGCCTTGCGGATGGTGGAAAGCCGGTGAGCAATCACGAAGGACGTGCGGCCTTCCATCAGCTTTTCGATGGCCTCCTGAATCCAGCGCTCGGTCAAGGTGTCGATGGAGGAGGTGGCCTCGTCCAGAATGGCGATGCGCGGGTCGCAGAGAATGGCCCGGGCAAAGGAGATCAGCTGCTTTTCGCCGGTGGACAAAAGGTCGCCGCCCTCGCCCACGTCGGTGTCGTAGCCTTTTTCCAGCTTCTCGATCACCCGGTCGGCGCAGACCGTCTTTACCGCCTTGTCGATTTCCTCCATGGTCGCGTCCGGCTTGCCGTAGCGCAGGTTTTCCAAAACCGTGCCGGAGAACAGATGAGGCGTTTGCAGCACGTAACCGATGTTCTGGTGCAGCCAGAGCTGGCTGCGCTCCCGCGCATCCACGCCGTCGATCAAAATGCGGCCAGACGTAGGCTCAAAAAAGCGGCAAACCAGATTCACAATGGTGGACTTGCCCGCGCCGGTCTCGCCCACGATGGCCACGTTGGAGCCCTCCGGCACCTCCAGATTGAAGTGCTCCAGTACGTTCACGTCACCGTCGGGATAGCGGAAGGTCACGTCGTCGAAGGTGACGCGGCCCGCCAGCGGCTCCCAGTTTTCCTTCTTGGGATGGAAGCAGTCGCCGTACTTTTCAATAACCTCCGGCGTGTCCTTCACGTCGGATTCCGTCGCCAGCAGATTGGTGACGCGCTCAATGTTCACCTGCACGGCGATCAGGTCGGAAATGACCCGGGCCAGCCACTGCACCGGCTCCATCAAACCCGTAGCGTAGGTCATGAATACGCTCAATGTGCCGATCTGCATGATGAGCGGCGCGTTCTGGGCGATGTCTCCGCCCTTCCAGAGCACCATGGCCAGCGCAATGGCCGAAGCAAAGATCACCAGCGAGACGAACAGCGCCCGGTAGCGGGCCGTGCGCACGGAGACCGAGCGCATTTCGTCTGTCAGCTTGTGGAAGTCCTCGTCCATGCGCTGCTCCACCACCAGTGTTTTGGTGGTCTTGGCTCCGGTGATGCCCTCGTTGAAGCCGCCGGTGATCTTGGAATTGGCTTCACGGATGCGGCGGTTGCCGATGACCAGTCTCCGCTGGAAAAAGGCAGAGATCAGCGCCACGAAGGGGATAATGACCACCACCCACAGCGCCAGCTGGGCGTTCAGGCAGAACATGGAGATCACGCAGCCGATGACATAGGTCACATTCCAGACGCCGTCGAACATGCCCCAGCACAGGGTAGAACCGATGCGCCCCGTGTCGCTCATGACCCGGGCGTGGATGTAGCCCACGCTGTTGGTGTTAAAGTAGGAAAAGGAAAGAGTCTGCAGGTGCTGGAACGCGTCCCGCTTCATGTCGCGGCCCACGTCCATTTCCAGCTTGCTGGCCCGGTAGATGCTCGCCCGGATCAGCAGCGCCTCCGTGACGATCAGCGCCGCATAAAGGATGGTAAAGGGTACGATGCCCTGAGTGGTGTTTCCCAGCACGAACACGTCGATGGCGTATTGCTGAAACAGCGGCAGGATGATGTCCATCAGGCCGTTCATCAGCACACAGGCGAACATGACGGCGATCATGCCGCGGTACGGCTTGAAATACCGCGCGATGCGGGGAATGCCAAACCAGGGAAGATGCACGCTGCTCAGCTGTTCCTGTTTGCTCACGCGTCTTCCTCCTCTTTCAAAGACATTTGCAGGTCGTAAATGCGGCGGTACATGCCGTTTTCCTGCTTCATCAGTTCTTCATGGGTGCCCAGCTGGGTCACGCGGCCCTTGTCCATCACCATGATCTGGTCGGCCTCCATCAGGGTGGTGACGCGGTGGGAGATCAGGATCACAGTACTGTCCTTCATGCGCTCCCGCAGACGGGTGCGGATAAGGACGTCGGTCTGCGCGTCCACGGCGGACAGGGAATCGTCAAAGACCAGAATGGGCGTTTTGCGGGTCAGGGTGCGGGCGATGGCCGCGCGCTGCTTCTGACCGCCGGACAGGGTCACGCCCCGTTCGCCTACGATGGTGTCATAGCCCTTGGTCAGGCTGTCGATGGTCTCGTCGATGCAGGCAATATGAGCCGCTTCGCGCATTTCCGTCATGGTCAGCTCCCGGCTGGCAATACCGATGTTCTCGCCGATGGTACGGGAGAACAGGAAGGGCTCCTGCAGCACCATGCCGATGTTCTGGCGCACCCAATCCGCCTTCATGTCGGCAATATCCACGCCGCCGATGGTGATGCGGCCGTTTTCCGGCGGCAGGTCGTACAGGCGGTTCAGCAAGTGCATCAGTGTGGACTTGCCAGAACCAGTGGACCCCAGAATGGCGAAGGTGCTGCCAGCGGGGATGGTGGCGTTCACGTCTTCCAGCACCTTATGTTCGCCGTCATAGCCGAAGGACACGTGCTCGAAGCGGATATCCCGGTTCAGGGGCGGCGTGCAGGCGTCGGGCTTATCGTGCTCCTCGGGAGAATCCATGATGTACTGGATACGGTCGATGGAAACGCTGGCCTTGCTCATTTCGGAGATGGTGCGGCCCAGCGAACGCACGGGCCAGATCAGCATGGAGTTGTAGGAAATGAAGGAGACCAGCTCGCCGGAGGTCATATCGCCCTGGACGCACATCACGGTGCCCAGCACGATAATGAGCATGACCTGGATCATGCTCACGCAGTCGCCGATGGCCCAGAAATGGCTCAGCGAACCGCTCAGTTTGACCCACAGATCGGTCATGTGCTCGTTTTCCTTGTCGAAGCGCTCTTTTTCATACAGCTCCCGGCCGAAGGCGCGAACCACCCGCACGCCGGTCAGGTTTTCCTGCGCGATGGTGGAAAGACGGCCTTCGCTTTCGTCGCACTCGGTGAAGCGCTTGGAAATATGGCGATGGAAGTAGGTGGAATAGCCCACCACGATGGGGATGCTGGCCAGCGCCACCATGGACAGCCGCCAGTTCATGCGGATCATGAAGCTCAGACCCAGCACCAGCAGTACCGCCACCCGGAACAGCTGAATCAGTTGCTCTGTGACGAAGTTGCGGATCATATCCACGTCGGAGGTACAGCGCTGGATGATGTCGCCGGTCTGGTTTTTCATATGCCACGAAAAGGGCAGACGCTGGATGTGGGCGAACAGATCGTTGCGCATGGTGCGCACGAAAGTCTCGGAAGCCTTGGTGGTCAGCGTCATGTTGCCGTAGCGGAAGAAGGCGATCACCAGTGCAATGGCGATCACCGCCAGCGCGATCCACCACAGGTGGGTGCGCAGGGCTTCCACGCCGCCCAGCCGAAGCCACGCAGGCTCCAGAAAGGCGGGCACGTTCAGCGGCAGCTGTCCCAGCACGTTGTCGATGGTGATACGGATCAACTGCGGCGTCAGCATGTCCAGAAAAGTAATGCACACAGAACACAGCACAGCGGCCAGATAAAACCGCTTGCTGCCCCTGAGGAAGTACCACAGCAACCGGGATTTCTTCCCTCCGGCCTGTGTCTTTGTTTGAGGCATGGCAAATATTCTCCTTTGGTCTTGTCGAATCAGGAAGCAACGATATGGGTCATATTTGAAATGCGCAGCCGCTTCGGGGGATCATCCCGGGACGGCCGGCGTGCGGCGTTGGGTTGTCTCGCTCGCCTATCATACAAGAAAAAATCGGAGTTAGCAATAGGAGAACTCCGATTTTCCAAATGAAATTTGAACGTAATTCAATTTTGTTTCTTTTTTCTTGCCGGGAGGCGGCACGTCAGTGCGCCCGTCAGTCCGAAAACCGTCACGCACAGGGCGCGGGACGTGAAGAAGGCATGATTGTAGGTATGATTGGCGGTAAAAAGATACCACCCCAGCGGCAGCAGCGCCACGCAAACCAGCGTGGCGGCCAGTCCGCGGCTGTTTTTCTCCATCGGGAGTTTCCGGGCCCTGCGGCGGACAAATACGGCCCCATAGCCGAAAAGCGCCGCCGCCCCGGCCATGAAGTAGGGCTTCTTGAAGAACACGGACGCAGCCTTCCACAGAGCGTCCAACCGGCTGATCTCCCCCACGCCCCGCACCTCGTGGGACGTGCGCACTTCCAGACTGCCCACCAGCGTAGACCAAAAGCCCTCGCTGCCGTACAAAAGCGCCAGCGCCCATTTTCCGACCCACATGCCCGCATAGCCCAATGCCCAGCACAGACCGCAGCGCACCATCCGCCCGAGGCGGGCTCGTGCCGTCTCGTCCCGGTGCAGCAGCAGCCACACGATCAGCGGCATTCCCAGCGACGCAATGGGATAGGTCAGAAAATCAAAGTAGCTGGTCGCCATTCCCGTCAGCAGGAAGAAAACATCCTCCGCCATCGGCGTTTTCATCCGCTGCGGTTTCCAGAGCAGCGCGGCCATGGCGGCAAGCGCCACCAGCAGCGTGGTGGAGAATTGCAGCGACAGCCACGTCACGCCGGGCGTAATGCACAGTAGGGACAGGCCGAAGGGCAGCACATACCGGCCCAGCCCCCGTTTCTGCATCAGGCAGCACAGCAGCATGACCAGCCCCAGCTGCACGATCATGTTCAGCATCCGAATATCCATGTAGTTCAGGAACAGAAGCAGGGGCTTGAGCACCACCAGATAGCCCAGCCAGTAACGGGCGGTGGCTTTTTCCTGCATTCCCTCCGAGCCGCTTTTTCCATAGCGCAGCAGTGTGCCGTACTGGCCGAAGCTGTCTGGATCCTGCCATGTATAGACATTCACGGCCTGATCCACTGCGCTTTTATCTGAACGATGAATGGCGCTCAGCAGCATATAAGCATCGGTGGAATTATCCAGCTGGGTGGAGGCATAGCCCTTGAGCACCTGCTCGTAGGACTCCTCCCCCGTGCCCCATTCGCCGCTCAAAGCGGGGATCGAAGCCAGCACGTGCTCCTCCATCGCGTCCACCGGCAGCAAAAACACTGCCGTCAGCAGCGCAAAGCCTACGGCGATCCCCGCCAGCAGGATGCCGCAAAGCCCCAGCATTCTCCGAAAGAGCCCCTTGCCCGCCATTCTCTCCGTCCGCCTTTCTCCGATGGTTTCATCCCATTATAGCGAAATCGGCGCCGGGAATCAAGAACGCCCCGGGCGAACGGACCGGGGCGTTTGTTCCTATTGATCTGATGATTCCATCCGCCAATCCAGCTGAACAAAGCTGGCGGCCGTTCTGACGTCCGCCGCTTTCACAAAGCCGTACTGACCGTCCACGTCCATGAGCCAGCCTGGCTCGTTCCGGGGGACGCACACGTACAGCCAGCCGTCATACTCGCAGAGCACGTGCATCCGGGTTCCGGCGGACAGCTGGGTCATGGTTCCGCCCAGCAGAGCCGTACTTTCCTTCAATGCCGTCTCGCAAAGCGTCTCCGCTACGGGCAGGGGAACGATCTGACTGACAGGCGTGTCGTTCGTCGAGCCTTCATAGCTGACATAGAGATTGCACATATACCCTTCCAGCGAACCGACCTGCACATGCGCCCAAGGCCACGGGTCGCCCGGCACGGTTTCCAGCACACGCACCAGCGTTCCGTTCTTCATGTCTCCCTGATCTTTGGAGCGGGAGGATGTCTTCTGCCGCAGGTGAACGCCCCGGCACACGGCGTACCCTTCGGGGATGCCGGAGCCTGCTTCGGCCAGTTGCTCGCATTCCTCCATGCTGCGGGGGAAATCCGCTGCGGACTGATCGTCCAGCCAGTGGGGCAGGTTCAGGTCGAAGTCCCGACTTTCTGTAGGCTTGCCGGGCCGGTAGACCGTGGCCCGCCAGTTGCCCTCTGCTGCCGACTCGTATTCCAGAGATTCCAGCACAAAACCTTCCAGCGTTTTTTGATTGACCCGGCGGTAATCCTTGATGATACAAAGAATCCGTCTTTCTTCTCCGCTTCGCTGCACCGCCGCAGGCAATACCCGAAAGCATTCCGTTTCCTCGCCGTTTTCATCCAGTGGATATTCAATGGAATACAGGCTTTCCTGCGGGTCATAATGAATGGAAAACGACCGTCCCGGAAGAAGCGCCTGTTCCCCTACCGGCAGCAGGTGCAGCTCATCCTCCATTTCCACTGCCATGGCCAGCAGCCGTTCCTCGCCCCGGCCAAAGGCCATCAGGGCGCTGCGGCCTGCGGTCTCCGGCAGACGCATGGCGCCTGACAGGCAGCTCCAACCGGCCAGATGGGGTTCATTTACATAAAGGCTTTGAAGTTCTTCCGGCAGTTGGCCTGCGAACTCCACGACCGTCATTTTGCCGGTGATGCGTCCCTCCGCCTGCCAGCGCTGAACGCCCTGAACCGGCGCGGTACTGACCGTTTCCCGGTTCAGGCCGTGCTGCGCCAGCACCTCGTCCCGCCATTCCCGGACGGGCTCCGTCCAGCTCAACTCATCCCCGAAGGTGGAAACGAACAGCTCCTGCACGGTCTCCGCCGCCGTCAGGTTCTTTTGCCCCAGGCCCGCTTCTAGCCGGGCCGAGCGGCGAAACTCCCACTGGGTCATCTGATCGTACAGCGCCGTCATGGCCGCTTCATCCCAGTTTTCAAACCAGCCATTCTCTTCCGCTTCACGCAGGATCAGCCGCAGTCCGCCTTCATTGCTCGGCTGACCATCGCAGCGGAAGGGGGAAGTGCTGCTCTCGCGGCCGCCGGTCTTGCGGTTCACCACATGCGTATAGCGCCAGTCAGGATGCTCCGGCAGGTAAAGCACATACTCCAGCGTATCGTCCGTCTCCGTAACGCTGCACAGGAACCGATCCGCCTCCTCCGGCGTATAACAGTAAATTTCCGTAAACTCGTCGGTCAAGTCCCCGGTGCTCATACCGTGAGATGCGGCGAACTCCACCACGGTTTCTTCTCCCAACGCCGCTCCGTACAGGCAGAGCAGACACAGGGTCAGCAAGATCGAAAGCCGTCGTTTCATCTGATATTCCTCCTTTTGAATGCCGGTCAGCCATTGCCTTCCCCGCCGTCATCCCCGTTGGCGGTCTCAGAAGGCATACGGTAATAAACAATTTTCCATTCCGGGGCGGTCTGGATGTCGAAGCGGAAGATGCCCGTGTCCGCAACGCCGGCTAACGAAATGATCCGGTCGTCCCCGTGCGTTCCTTCGCCGTAATTGTCTATGCCCTCGATCCGATTGGACGAGCCCGGGTAAACCGCGTCGGCGAAAGCCAGCGCGCCCATGCCCACCTGATCGACCTCCGCAGTGGACAAAGGCTGGATGGTAGCATAGGAGGTTTCGGCCATGCAGAAGGAATTTTCAAAGGACGTGATATACCCCGTCTCTTTTTCCAACGTGATACGAACGGTTCGCGCATCGTCTTTCGGCGCGGCCATTACCAGCCATTCTTCGCCGCCCCATTCGGTGGCCGACCATACCAGTCCGGAGACGTTCCAATTCACGTCCGAGCGCTGCCAGAAGCGCTGCGCCGCCTCCACGGCCTCCTGCTCCGTCAGGACGGAATGGGCGGCGATGGCCGTCTGGGTCTCCGGCACACGGAGGACATAGGCCCGCTCCCCTGTGGCGAAAGCGCCCACCAGCGCCATGGAAGTCGCCAGCGCAAAGGCGACCGCCGCACCCCGGCGCACCTGTCCATTGTGCAGGATGTTGTTCACCCGCTTCTTGAGCTTTTTCCCGGTCATGGTCATGCCGGTAGCCAGCACGCCCACGCCCGGAGCGTTCCGCCGGGCCGCCGCCAACACCAGCACATGGGCGTAATCCAGTCTTTGCTGGGGCTTGAGCTTGTCGATCACCCGCTCGTCGCAGGCCAGCTCGCCGTCGGTGCGGCTCATATACGCCGCTGCCCAGACCAGCGGATTGAACCAATGAACGGTACAGCACAGAAGCCGCAGCAGTGCCAACAGATGGTCGCCGCCCTTGTAGTGGCACACCTCATGAGTCAGCACCTGCACCGCTTCCTGGGGCGGTGCGCTCAGGGGCAGGGCGATGTAGGGCCGGAAAACGCCTACCAGACAGGCACTGGGCAGAGGGTCGGTAAAATAAACGGGAATGGGGCGCACGTTCCGCTGGCGGCACAGAAGCTCGTACTGTTCCAGCAGCCGCCCGGAAATGGGCTCGATCCGCCCAGCCCGAAGCCGCAGACGGAAGCGGAGATTGGCGGCTGCGAACCAGATCAGCACCAGCGCAGCCCCGGCCAGATAAATTTTCATCAACGTCAGGGGCAGCATCCCATTATACATGCCTTCCAATAGATGGTTCATGTCTTTTGCCACAGCCGCGCTGCCGGGCAGGGCGGGATGTTCCTCCATCAGCTGCTCCACCCGGGAAAGTATGTCCTGAAAGCGCACCATCAGCTGCCCGGCGATGGGACGAATGGCGCTGTCCATGGCAAAGGGAGAGCGGATGCCGTTGATAGCCGGGTTGGGCAGGGTCAGGGGGCAGAGCAGACGAACGGCCACCAGCAGCCACGCAAAATAAATGGCCCGGCTGCCCAGCCGTCCTCTCAGAAAACGGCGAATGGGCAGCATCAGCAGGATCGCGATGGAAGCCATCAGATTTGCTTCCAGCAGAAAATTGTAGACAACAGCGGTACGCATGGTGAATGCTCCTTTCCTCGGCGTGAACCCTTCGGGAAATAAGGGGTACGTCCGCTTTCTGAGAATAGGTTACATCTGTCTACCATATTTTGTCAATAGAAGTACTTGTAACAACTGCAGAAAAGGGCTCAAATGACCGAATTTTGTTTTTTGATTGTATTTCCATACAGAATTGGTGTACTTTCAGTGTATTTTTATTGAAACTGCGGCAGGTTGTCTCTATAATTTGAAAAATCACAGGGTTTCCCTGTGCGGCGGATCTTCCGATGATTCCGGGGATCCGGCCAGGAAAGGATGGAAGGGAATGCTGCGGTACTCCATTAAGCGTATTCTACTGGCGCTGTTGACCGTTTTGATCATTGCGGCCATCACCTTTTTTGCCATGAACGCCATTCCGGGCGGCCCGTTTTCCAGCGAAAAAGCCATCGACCCGGCGACGCTGGCCGCGTTGGAAGCGCGTTACGGGCTGGATAAGCCGCTGGGCGAGCAGTTCGTCAACTATCTGCGCAACCTGCTGCACGGCGACTTGGGCGTTTCCCTCAAGACGGGCCGCGAGATCAGCGACGTGATCGGTGAATCCTTCGGCGTGTCCGCCCGGCTGGGTCTGATGGCGGCGCTGATCGCCGTGGTGGCCGGTCTGGTGCTGGGCTCCATCGCCGCCCTGTGCCGGGGCAAATGGCCTGACCGAATCATCATTTTCATCACGACGCTGTTCGTGTCCGTTCCCAGCTTCGTGCTGGCCACCATTCTGCTGCTGGTGTTCTGCCTGCAGCTCAAGTGGGTGGGCGTATGGAGCACCTCCAATCCCAACTACGTGCTGCCGGTGCTGTCGCTGGCCATGTACCCAATGGCCTACATCACCCGGCTGACCAAGTCCAGTATGCTGGACGTGCTGGGGCAGGATTACATCCGCACGGCCCGGGCCAAGGGCGTGAAGGACTCGCTGGTGATCTTCAAGCACGCCCTGCGCAACGCCCTGATCCCGGTCATCACCTACGTGGGCCCCATGACGGCCTACATCCTGACCGGCTCCATGGTGGTGGAGACCGTGTTCACCATCGGCGGCCTCGGCACCCAGTTCGTCAAATCCATCAACAATCAGGACTATCCCATGATTATGGCGACCACGATTTTCCTGGCGGTACTGATGGTGGTAGCTACGCTGCTGAGCGACCTGGTCTACAAGCTGGTAGACCCGCGCATCAAACTGGATTAAGGAGGAACGCGCCGTGAACCATGAATTCAAGGACGATATGCTGCCCAGAAAGCACTTTCTGAGCCTGCAGATCAATTTGCAGAAATTCTCCCCCGCCACGGACGAAGAAAAGCAGCAGCACGAGACCATGCGCGAATCCACCACCTTTTTCCGGGACGGTATGCGCAAGCTGATGAAGAACCCGCTGGCCGTGGCCAGCATGATCGTGCTCATCATCCTGACGCTGACGATTATCATCGTGCCCGCCGTTTATCCCTACAGCTACTCTCAAATGATTACCGTGGACGGCAAGCGGGACAAGACGGCCAAGAACCTGGCTCCCTTTGAATATTCCAAGAACGAGCTGAAGGCCATCGAAAACGGTGAAACCATCTTCCCCCACATTTTCGGCACCGACGAGCTCTGCCGTGACTACTTCATCCGCGTGGTGTTCGGCGCGAGAGTTTCCCTGCTGGTGGGTCTGTTCGCCAGTCTGATCGTGCTGGTGATCGGCCTTTTGTACGGTTCCATTTCCGGCTACTTCGGAGGGCGGGTGGACCTGATTATGATGCGGATTGTGGATATTATTTACTCTCTGCCCGACACTCTGATGGTCATCCTGCTCAGCGTGGTGCTGGGGCAGACCATCGGGCCGATGATTCAGGGCACGGTACTTGCTTCCATCGGCAACAACATGATTAGCCTGTTCATTGTATTCGGGCTGCTGTACTGGGTGGGCATGGCCCGTCTGGTGCGCGGTCAGATCCTTTCCATCAAGAACAACGAGTACGTGCTGGCGGCCAAGGCCATGGGCGCCAAGCCCCGCCGGATCATCCGCAAGCACATCCTGCCCAACTGCATGAGCGTCATCATTATTTCCGTGGCGCTGCAGATCCCTTCCGCCATCTTCACCGAGAGCTTCCTGAGCTTCATCGGTCTGGGCGTACAGGCTCCCATGCCCTCGCTGGGCTCGCTGGCTAACGCGGCCCGCGGCGGCATGCAGTCCTACCCCTGGAAGATGCTTTTCCCCGCCATGGCGATCTGCCTGATCGTTTTGAGCTTTAACCTGCTGGGCGACGGCCTGCGCGACGCCTTCGACCCCAAGCTGAGGAGGTAAGAACGATATGGATACGCCACTGCTGCAAGTCAAAAATCTCTGCACCTCCTTCAATGTGGACGCGGGCGAGGTTCGGGCCGTCAACGGCATTTCCTTCAATCTGGACAAGGGCAAGGTGCTGGGCATCGTGGGCGAAAGCGGCTCCGGCAAGAGCGTGACCGCCTACTCCATCATGCGCATTCTGGTGGAACCCGGCAAGATCGTGGGCGGCGAGATCCTCTTCAATGGTGAGGACATCGTCAAATATTCCAAAAAGCAGATGCGGGAGTTCCGCGGCAAGCGGGTCAGCATCATCTTTCAGGATCCCATGACCTCGCTGAACCCCACCTTTACCATCGGCAATCAGCTGCGGGAGGCCATCCTGCTGCACACCGACCGCAACCGGGCCGAAGCCAACGCCCGGGCGCTGGAAATGCTCCAGCTGGTGGGGGTGAACGAGCCGGAAAAGCGACTGAAGCAGTACCCCCACGAGCTTTCCGGCGGTATGCGCCAGCGGGTGATGATCGCCATGGCGCTGGCCTGCGAGCCGGACATCCTGATCGCCGACGAACCCACCACCGCTTTGGACGTGACCATTCAGGCCCAGATTCTGGAGCTGATGAAGGACCTGCAGAAGAAAATGGGCATGGCCATCATCATGATCACCCACGATCTGGGCGTGATCGCCGACATGTGCGACGAGATCATCGTCATGTACGCCGGCCGGGTCTGCGAGCGGGGCACGGTGGATGAGATTTTCTACAACCCCCGTCACGAGTACACCAAGGGACTGCTTCGTTCCATCCCCACCCTGAACGGCGGTCACGACAAGCTGATCCCCATCGCGGGCTCCCCCGTCGATTTGACCAACCTGCCCAAGGGCTGCGCCTTCGCTTCCCGCTGCGACCGCTGCATGAAGATCTGCCTGACTGAGCAGCCGGAAGAGGTTCGGGTCAACGATTCCCATATCGCCTCCTGCTGGATGAACGTCAAGCAGGTCTACGACGAAGCACAGAAGGAGGGAACGCTTCATGAGTGAACAGCTTGAAAAGCAGGTTTCTCAGCCGGAGCATCTGCTGGAAGTCCGGGATCTGAAGCAGTATTTCCCCATCCACACCGGCTGGTTCCAGAACACGCCCCTGAAGGCGGTGGACGGCGTCAGCTTCACCATCGACGCGGGCGAGACGCTGGGTCTGGTCGGCGAAAGCGGCTGCGGCAAGACCACCGTTGGACGGAGCCTTCTGCACCTGTACAAGCCCACCGGCGGCGAAGTGATCTACAAAGGCGTTCGCATTACGCCGAAAAACATTTCCCAGTACCGTCGGGAAATGCAGATCGTCTTTCAGGATCCCTATTCTTCCCTGAACCCCCGCATGACGGTCAGCGACATCGTCGGGGAGCCGCTGGACATCCACCACCTGTATTCCAGCAAGAAAGAGCGGGAAGAAAAGATCGCTCACCTGCTGAATCTGGTGGGGCTGAACAGCGACCATGCCCGCCGCTACGCCCATGAATTTTCCGGCGGCCAGCGGCAGCGCATCGGCATCGCCCGGGCGCTGGCGGTAGAGCCCAAGTTCATCGTCTGCGACGAGCCGGTCTCCGCGCTGGACGTGTCCATTCAGGCGCAGGTCATCAACACCTTCGAGGAGCTTCAGCAGAAGCTGGGCATTTCCTACCTTTTCATTGCCCACGACCTGCTGGTGGTTCAGCATATCAGCAAGCGGATCGCCGTGATGTATCTGGGACGGATCGTTGAGACCGCCGAGTCGGACGAGATCATCAATCATCCCCAGCATCCCTACACCCAGTCGCTGATCTCCGCCATTCCCATTCCCGATCCGGACATTGCCAAGACCCGGCACCGGATCCCGCTGGAGGGTGACGTGCCCAGTCCCATGAACATGCCCTCCGGCTGTCCCTTCCGCACCCGCTGCCGTTACGCTACCGAGCGCTGCGCCAAAGAATGCCCCTCCCTGCAGGAGACCGCGCCCGGCCACAGCATCGCGTGCTGGAATCCCCACTACTGATCTGAGAGCGGAAGACCGCTTTTAGATATAAATTAAAGGAGGAAAAACACCATGAAAAAGCTGCTTTCTCTCGTGTTGGCCATGGTCATGCTGATGGCCTGTGCCGCGCCTGCTCTGGCTGACGAAGGCTCCGAGCCTGACTGGACCGAGTATGACGCTCTGGTAGCCGAAATCAAGTCCACCACCGACTTTGTGGAGCGCGAAGCGCTGCTGCACAAGGCCGAGGATATGCTGATGGCCACCTACGCCGTCGTGCCGCTGTACTACTACAACGACCTGTACATGCAGAAGTCCAACGTGGAAGGCATCTATGCCAACCTGTTCCAGACCAAGTTCTTCGCCTACGCCACCAAGACCGGCGACAATGCGGATACCCTGCGCGTGAACATTGCCTCCGAGCCCGACTTCCTGGATCCTGCTCTGAACAGCTCCGTGGACGGCGCCTGCCTGGCCGCGCTGAGCTTCTCCGGTCTGTACACCTATGACTCCACCGGCTCTCTGGTGCCCGCTCTGGCGGAAAGCTACGAGATGTCCGAAGACGGTCTGACCTACACCTTCACCCTGAAGGATGACCTGAAGTGGTCCGACGGCTCCAAGCTGGACGCCAACGACTTCGTCTACAGCTGGAAGCGCGCCGCCAACCCTGAGACCGCTGCCGACTACGCTTACATGCTCAACGGCATCGCGGGCTATCCCGATAATCTGCAGGTTTCCGCCTCTGAAGACGGCAAGGTCTTCACCGTGGTTCTGAGCGCTCCCTGCGCTTACTTCCTGGATCTGGCTGCCTTCCCCACCTTCCTGCCTGTGCAGCAGGCCTATGTGGAAGCCAACTCCACCGCCGACAAGCCCGGCGCCTGGTGCACCGAAGCGGGCTTCGTGTCCAACGGTGCCTTCACTCTGACCGAGTGGAAGCACAACGAATCCATGACCTACACCAAGAACCCCAACTGGTACGATGCTGACAAGGTCACCATCGACAAGATCGAGTTCATGCTCTCCGCTGACGATACCGCCATCTACGCCGCCTATCAGGCCGGCGACCTGGACTTTGCCGACAGCGTTCCCACCGACATGATCGCCTCTCTGAAGGATGACCCCGAGTTCCACGTCATCGACGCTCTGGGCACCTACTACGCCGCTTTCAACGTCACGAGCAAGATCTTCGACGGCAAGACCGTGGAGCAGGCCAACGCCATGCGCGAAGCGTTCTCCAAGCTGATCGACCGTCAGTACATCATTGACACCGTGGGCCAGACCGAGCAGAAGATCGCTACCAGCTACATTCCCGCCGGTATGATGGACGGCCACGGCGGCGTGTTCAAGCAGAACGACGACGATTACACCTATCCCGTGGGCGACGGCTATTATGCCGAGGATGTGGACGTGGAAGGTGCTATCGAGCTGCTGAAGTCCGCCGGCTATGAGTTCGACGACAACGGTATGCTGTCCGCTTCCACTCCCATCACCCTCGAATACCTGGTCAACGAGTCCTCCAGCCACATCGCCATCGCCGAGTGCATCCAGCAGGATCTGGCTGCGGTGGGCATCACCCTGACCATCCGCACCTGCGACTGGAACGTGTTCCTGCAGGACCGCAAGAACGGCAACTACGACTTCGCTCGTGAAGGCTGGATCGCGGACTTCAACGACCCGATCAACATGATCGAAATGTTCACCACCACTTCCGGCAACAACGATCCTCAGTTCGGCCGCTAAGCAGGGCTTCGCCCTGCACCCGCCTCTGCGCGCCTATGGCGCGCAGGGTGCTCGGGGGACATGCGGCTTGGCCGTGAAGCTACCGCCGCTCGGCGACAGGCCTCGCGGCTCGCGGGTCTGGCATAGCTCCCTGTTTGGTGGCCGACCCAGACCGCCATTCGGCGACAGGCCTCATTGCTACAAGAACGACCAGCGTGTGTTCTGCACATGCTGGTCGTTTTCATTTGCAGCAGCGGATACTCGCCGACGATGGGTTCTGAAGGTTACCAAGGGGAACAGCTCGGAGTTCAGATAAGCAGCGAACGGAGCACACGACAGTGCAAGCCGCGCCAGTTGTTTGCCCCGAGGAAGAACCCCTGTCTGTGTCGGTGTACGTCGACTTTGCCGGAAGCATTCCCCAGCCGGGGGGCTGACGCGCCGACTACGGCGCGGGGTGGGACTTGCAGCTCCATTGGGTTGTTGATTTGCACCGGCAGACGATCCAAAGGGCTGCAGGGGGCGAGCGGAAAGCCAACTGTAAGCATCAATGTGCGCCAACTTTGCCGGAAGGAAACCGACTCCGGGGGATTGACGCGCCGACTCCGGCGCGAACAGTGGGGCTTCCGCCCCGAAGGGGGACGTACTTTCTTTCGAAGCGAAAGAAAGTACCAAAGAAAGCAGGCGGCACGGCGACTACGGGAAAAAGGCTTTTATTGCCCATTTTGACGGCGGGCCTTTTTCCCTCCGCTGCCTATCGCCGCTCTGCTCCCCCGCAGCTGGCGCAGGGCATAATCAGTCCTTGCGGGGTGGGATGCTTTGGCGTAGCTTGTGTTTTTTTGCAAGGCCAAAGGCCAGCGGGAAATCAAATCCACGCTGGCCTTGTTTGCGAACCATGAGGCCCGTCGCCGAATGGCGGTCTTTGCTGTGCAGCTGGCGGGAATCTGCACCAGACCCGCGAGCCGCGAGGCCTGTCGCCGAGCGGCGGTAACTCCGCAGCCAAGCTGCTTTCCATCGAGTAGCCCCGCGCCCAAAGGGCGCGGTGTGGGGTGCAGGGGCACTGCCCCTGCTAGTCGAGTTCGACGACGCCGGGGTATTGGGCGATGACCTCCTGCTCGTCGTTGATAAAGGTGGAGCGGGTGTCCTCAGGAAGGGCGGGCTTCTCGCCGTCTACCAGCACTTCCACTTTTTTCACTCCGGGGAACTGGGAGCAGGTGAATAGAATCGCCCGGACGGCCTGCTTGCCGCCGTCCGTCTCTTCCATGGCCTGCTTGAACTCCTTGGAAAAGTTCACCGTCACGACTCCGTCCTTCATGACGACGCTCTTGATGCCGCAATCCTCCGGCAGAGCGCGTTCCAGACCGCTGTCGCTTCTGGGGCCCTTGGCCAGCTCCAGAATGGCGGTGCTTACGTCCGCATTGCTGAAGACCGCGCGGGTGACGGGCACCAGTAAACGGCCTGTCTGGGAGGGAAAGTAGAGTTTGACCAGATTCGCATCCTTGGAGAACGTCTCGACGGATTCCAGATTCAGCCCGTCGCCGGAGAAAACGCCGCTGACATCCGTGCCGTAGGTCAGCTTGCTGCGCTTCCTGCCGTCAAACTCAAAGGTGACTTCATCCACGGTGGAAAAGCAGCTCAGCGCCCCGGCCACCGCGTTCACCATCAGATTCTCCTGCTCCGCCCCGGAACAGGACAGGGCTTCCTTGCTCATGTTCACGTTGGCGCGACCGTTGGCAATGTCGATATCGAAGGTCGTGCCCTCGGGGATCACCGTCCGCAGACCCAGACGTGCCGCCTGCATGTCGTTTTTGCTGCTCTTGACCATCAGGTTCAGCGTGGCCTTGGCAATGCCGTCCGTCTTTTCCACCTGACGGGTCACGGGCACCAGATAGCCGTCCCCGTCCTCGTAATACACCACGGCGGAAACCGTGTCCCCCTTCGTGGACGCGCTGGTCTGCTCCACCGGCACCTCTGCCGTTTCCACCAGCACCTGCGACGTGGTCTGTCCGCCGCTCCGCAGCGCCAGAACCACCACCAGCGCCGCCGCGCACAGAATCAATATCCGCTCAATGTCCGCCCGTTTGATCTTCATAAACCAATCCTCTCCTCTGCGTCGATTGCACTTTCAATGTATGAACCAAAGAGAGCGAACATGACGAATTGTACTTTTGCGCCGGATATGCTATCATGACGGAAGCGTACGCCGGAAGCCTCCGGCGGCGCGGCAAACAGGAGGTTTCATCATGCCGATGGATGGATTTACCCTGTCCTTCATGGCCAGGGAGTTAAATGAAAAACTGACGGGCGGCCGGGTGGATAAGGTCAATCAGCCCGAACGGGACGCGCTGACGCTGCTGATCCGCTCCGGAGGGGGCAATCACCGGCTGCTTTTGAGCGCCAACGCCAATCAGGCCCGGGCCCAGCTGACGGGGCAAAATTATGAAAACCCCGCCGAGCCGCCCATGTTCTGTATGCTGATGCGCAAGCACCTGCTGGGGGCGCGGGTCCTCCGGGTGGAGCAGCTTTTCGGCGACCGGATTTTGGCCGTTCGCTTCGACGCGCTGGATGAAATGAGCGACCACGTGGAAAAGACGCTCTATCTGGAGGTCATGGGCCGCTACAGCGACCTGACGCTGGTGGGACAGGACGGCGTGATCGTGGACGCCATCCGCCACGTCAACAGCGAAATGAGCCGTGTTCGCACCCTGCTGCCGGGAGATGAATACCAGTTTCCGCCCCGGCAGGAAAAGCTGACCCCGGAGGAGATATCCGCCGAAGCGCTGCTTGCCCGTCTTTCCGGGCTGAAAATGTCCCTGAGCAAGGCGCTGATGGAGTCGGTCAGCGGCATGGCGGGGCTGTGCTCCAAGGAAGTCTGCGCCCAGATCGGTGTGGAGCCGTCCTCCCAGCTGGACGAGCTGAATCTTCCTCTCGTGTGTGGCAAACTGGCGGACTTCTTTGCGGGTCTGGCAGACCGTTTCTCCCCTGTCACACTCTATGACGAGACCGGGCTGGCGCAGGATTTCTTCCCCTTCCCCTACCGCAGCTTCCCGGAAGAAAATCAGAAGCCCATGGAAAGCCTGAGCCGCGCCATGGACGAGTTCTACCTGGGGCGCGACCTGCGGATGCGGATGCAGCAGAAAAGCGCCGGTCTGCAACGGCACATCAAAAGCGCGCTGGAGCGGGTGGAAAAGAAAAAAAGCATCATGCTGGAGACCCTGCGGCAGAGCGACCAGACCGAAAAGAACCGAATCTACGGCGACCTGCTGACCGCCAATCTTTACCTGATGGAGAAAGGCCAGAAAAGCATCCGCGTACAGAACTACTACGAGGAAGGGATGCCGGAGGTCGAAATTCCGCTGGACGCCCGCAAAACGCCCAATCAGAACGCCCAGAACTACTATAAAAAATACCGCAAGGCCAAGGTGGCAGAACAGTATGCCGCGGAGCAGATGGTGCAGATCGACAAAGACCTGCTGCTGCTGGAAAGCGCGCTGGAAGATCTGGAAAACTGCCAGACCACGGCGGACATGGGCGAGATTCGCTACCTGCTGGCGCAGAACGGCTTTCTGCGGCCGGAGGGCAATCCCCGCAAGCAGAAGAAGCTGCAGGAGGGCAAGCCCTACCGCTTCACGTCTCCCGACGGAACGGTCATCGAAGTGGGCAAAAACTCCATCCAGAACGACCGGCTGACCCTTCACGCCCGGGGCAACGAGACCTGGCTTCACGCACAGGGCATTCCCGGCTCTCATGTGATCGTCCATACGGAGCAGGAGCCCAGCGACGCGACGCTATTGTATGCGGCCAAGCTGGCGGCCTATTTCAGCAAGGGGCGCAATCATCCGGCCCTGCCGGTGGACTACACCCTGCGGAAATATGTGAAAAAGTCCTCCAACTCCCCGGCGGGTCTGGTGACGTACACCAATTTCAAAACCCTATTGGTGGGCAACAGCCCGGAGGAACAGGCGGCCATTCTCAAACTGTGCGGAGGAATGGGAAAATGAACGAACACATCCATCTGCGCGCCGCCCGGGAAAGCGACGCGGCCTTTCTTCAGGAAGTGTACCGCTACTACATCGACAACACCGAGGCCAGCTACAACGACCGCGCAAAGCCCGTGGCGGCCTATGCGGAAAGCATTCGGGAGCTTTCGAAACAATATCCTTTTCTGATCGCGGAGGACGAAAGCGGCAGGCCCGTTGGTTTTGCCAATGCCGAGCCCATCCGTCCCCAAAGCGGCTATCGGCACACCGCCGAGCTGACCATTTATCTGCATCCCGACTGTCCCAAGGGGCAGGGCGTAGGCTCTCTGCTGTACACGACCCTGCTGAATTGCTTGGAGGAGCAGGGTTTCTACTGTGCCTTTGGGGTCATCGACTCCCAGAACGAGGCCAGTCTCGCCCTGCACCGGCGCTTCGGCTTTGTGGAGCACCATCGCATGGACAACGTGGCCTTCAAGCACGGCAAATGGCTGACCACGGTCTACATGCGCAAGCAGTTCCGCGCGCCGGAAGGCACTCCCGCCGAGACGCTGCCCTTCACGGAAGCACTGCGTTCCTATCCCCGATGACTGGTGGCAGTCCCGGCGTTTCGGAAAGCCCGCCAGGGGCGGGGGATTGGGCTTGCAGCCCTACAGGGAAATCTCGCCAGCCTTCGGGGCCCGAAGGTTTCCAAAGGGGAACGAAGGGAAGCGGGTATCCAGTGGATACAACCGCCGAAGGCGGTTAGCGACCCGGAGTTCAGGCAAACAACAAGCGGAGCGCACGGCAGTGCGAACCGCGCCGATTGTTTGCCCCGAGGAAAGCCCTTTGGCGCCCCGCAGGCGCATACCTCCTGCCGGTGAGGACTGACGCGCCGACTGCGGCGCGGGAGCAGGGCTTGCAGCCCTATGGGGCGTGCATCCTTTTCTTTCGGTGGCGAAAGAAAAGGATGCAAAAGAAAGCCAGCGGCACGGCGACTCCAGAGGCCGCCCTGCCCAGACGCCGTTGGCGTGGGGCATACTCAGCCCTTGTGGCTTGGGATGCTAGGGCGTGACTGGAGCATGTTTGCAACACAAAAGGCCAGCGTGAGTTTGATTTCACGCTGGCCTTTATTGTGAGCCATGAGGCCTGTCGCCGAATGGCGGTCTTTACTATACAATTTGCAGGGAGCCGCACCAGACCGGCGAGCCGTGGCACCTGTCGTGCCACGGCGGTAAAACCCCGGCCAAGCCGCATATCCCCCGAGCAGCCCTGCGCGCCTTTGGCGCGCAGTCCGGGGTGCAGGGGTAGTACCCCTGCCTAGTTGCGGAGGCTGTGGAGGGGGGCGGGGATGCGGCCGCCGCGCTCGATGAATTCGTCGTTGGCAGCAGGATTCACGGGCATGACGGGGGCATAGCCGAAGAGGCCGCCGAAGTTGACTACATCGCCGGCCTTCTTGCCGGGCGCGGGAATGACCCGAACCGCCGTGGTTTTGTTGTTGACCATGCCGATGGCCGCTTCGTCGGCAATGATGCCCGCAATGGCGTTGGCGCTGGTGTCGCCGGGGATGGCGATCATGTCCAGACCGACGGAGCAGACACAGGTCATGGCCTCCAGCTTTTCGATGGTCAGGCAGCGGGCTTCGGCGGCTTCGATCATGCCGATGTCCTCGCTGACGGGAATAAACGCGCCGCTCAGGCCGCCCACGTGGCTGGACGCCATTACGCCGCCCTTCTTGACCATGTCGTTCAGCATGGCCAGCGCGGCCGTGGTTCCGGGCGCGCCTACCATCTGCAGGCCCATTTCCTGCAGGATGTAGGCCACGCTGTCCCCCCGGGCGGGCGTGGGAGCCAAAGAAAGGTCGACGATCCCGTAGGGCACCTGCAGCCGCTTGGCGGCTTCCTGCGCCACCAGTTCGCCTACGCGGGTGATCTTAAAGGCCGTGCGCTTGATGGTCTCTGCCAGCACGTCGAAGGGCTGGCCGTGAATTTCCTGCAGGGCGCGCTGCACCACGCCGGGCCCGCTGACGCCTACGTTGACCACGCACTCCGGCTCGCCCATGCCGTGGAACGCGCCCGCCATGAAGGGATTGTCCTCCACCGCATTGGCGAATACCACGATCTTGGCGCAGCCGAAGCCGTCGCTGTCCGCCGTCAGTTCGGCGGTTTTCTTGATCACATGGCCCATCCGGCGTACCGCGTCCATGTTGATGCCGCTGCGGGTGGAGCCTACGTTCACGCTGCCGCAGAGACGCTGGGTATCCCGGAAAGCCTCGGGCATGGAGTCCAGCAAAATCTCCTCCGCCCGGGTGGACCCCTTGTGCATCAACGCGCCGTAGCCGCCGATCAGGTTGACCCCCACCGCCGCAGCGGCCTCGTCCAGTGCCTTGGCAATCAGCACAGGGTTGGTATCGGAAATCATGCTCACCGGGGTGACGCTGATGCGCTTGTTCACAATGGGAATGCCCAGTTCCATCTCCAGTGCTTCGCCCACAGGCACCAGATTTTTCGCCAGCCGGGTCACTTTTTCGTAAACGGCCTCCGCCGTCTCCCGGTCGGTGTTCTTTTTGCAGCTCAGCAGACTGATGCCCATGGTGATGGTGCGGATATCAAAATGCTGCTCGTGGATCATCTGCATGGTCTGCAGGATTTCGTTGACTTCGATCATGCTGCCACCTCAGATCCGATGCATGGCGTCGAAAATGTCCGCCCGCTGAATATTGACCGCTTCGCCCAGTTCGTCGCCCACCTGATTGAGACGGGCGGAAATATCCGCAAAGGGCACGGACGCATTCGTTACGTCCACGATCATCAGCATGGTAAAATAGCCGTCCAGAATGGTTTGGGAAATTTCCAGCACGTTCACGTTCAATTCGTACAGAGCGGTGCTCACCTTGGCGATAATGCCCGGCTTGTCCACGCCGGTAACGGAGACCAGAGCTTTCTTCATTTTCCTGCGACTCCTTCCAAAAATCGGGATAGGGATACGATACCGCACCCGGGCCCCGCTGTCAATGTGCTGCTTGCTTTTTTGCTGATTTTGTGTATGATGGGAACAGTCATTCCAATGAACGGAGGAACCCTTCCATGCAGAAACGGGCGCTGGCGGTGCATGATCTTTCCTGTGTAGGGCGCTGCTCGCTGACAGTGGCGCTGCCCATTCTTTCGGCGGCGGGCGTGAACACGGCGGTGATCCCCACGGCGCTGCTTTCCACACATACGGGCGAATTTACCGGCTATACCCATCTGGATCTGAGCGACCAGCTTTCGCCCATCACGGCCCATCTTGCCACGCTTGGGCTGCATTTTGACGCTTTTTACAGCGGCTATCTGGCCTCCGGGGCGCAGGTGGAGCAGATTCTTTCCATGCTCGACCAGCTCTGTGACTCCGAGACCCATATTTTTGTGGACCCCGCTTTTGCCGACCACGGCAGACGCTACTCTCTGATCGACGAGTCCATGCCCGCCCAGATGCGCCGTCTGTGCGCCAGGGCCAACACCATCGTGCCCAACCTGACCGAAGCGGCCTTTTTGCTGGATCGTCCTTATCCCGGCGAACACTATGACCGGACGCTGATCGGCGATTACTGCCGGGGACTGCTGGATTTGAGCGCTGAGAACGTCATCATTACCGATGTGAGCTTTTCGCCGGAGGAAACCGGCATCGCCATTTTGAGCCGCAGCAGTCAGGAAAACGAGCCGGAATTTCTGTTCCGTTCCAAGTTCGACGGCGTGTTTCACGGAACGGGCGACGTATTCGCCTCCTTCGCGCTGGCGGGGCTTTTGCAGGACATGCCGCTGAAGCCCGCCGCCGAGCGGGCGCTGGACCTGACCCATGAGTCCATCGAATGGACGCTTCGGGAAGGCCAGCCGCTGCGCTATGGCGTGCAGTTTGAACGGGTACTGAAAAAACTGTAAATCAAAACCCGCCGGGGTCAAATCAGACCGCAGCGGGTTTTGCTTTTATTCGGCCAGCGCCAGTTTTCGCTTGGATTTCATAAAGATGCTCACCCAATTCAGCGCCATGCCGACGCCGGAAAACACGTTGGCGATCACCAGCCGCAGCGTGTCGTTCATGAGATTTCCCCTTTATTTCCTTGGTTTGATGATACAGGAACCCACGAACGGGAGCCATATTTCTTTCTTACGATCTTCTCACTTTTTCCAAGGAAACGGGCGAAGTTTCCCCATTTTCCCCGAAGCTTTCCCGGAGAAGCTGTCGCCCCTCTTTTTCCCACCGGCTGACCTGCGTCTGAGACACGCCGAACCGCCCGGCGATCTCCTGCTGACTCAGTCCGCCAAAGAAACGCATCCACAGCACCTGCCCATAGGGCCGTCCCAGACTGCGCAGCGCGTCCCGCCAAAGGATCTGGTTTTCGAAGGTTTCTGCATTGTCCGGGGCGGCGGCCAACAGGCGTTCATCCCGGGTAACGGAGCGCATTCGTTCCCGGGCGCTGAGCATGGCGGCCAGCTTTTCCGGCGGCTGGCCCATCCGCTGCGCCAGTTCCTCCACAGTCGGTTCCCGTCCGTTCTCCTGCTGCCATTCTTCCCGCCGCCGTTCCGCCGCGGCCAGCAGGCGCAGTTCTTCCCGGGGGACATTCATCGGGGCGTTTCTTCGGCACAGCTCCCGCAGCGCGCCCAGTGCAAAGGGAATGGCATAGGTGGAAAATCGAACGCCGCGTTTTTCATCAAAGCGGGAGGCGGCCCACAGGAGCGCCGCCTCTGCTTCGCCGATCAGCTCCTCCATGGGCACGCCACGGCCCTGAAACCGTTTGGCGCACGCTACCGCCAGCCCAAAATGGGCGCGGTTGCCCTCAGCCGATCTCGTCCAGCATTCGCTCACGGTGCAATCCCACCTCACCGGTGATGTATTTGCGCATGGTGACGGTCGTGCCTTTGCCGACGGCGCTTTCCACCTCCACCGCGTCCATAAAGGTCTGCATGACGCAGAAGCCCATGCCGCTGCGCTCGTTGCCGTCGCCGGTAGAATAGAAGGGCTGCATGGCCGCGGGCACATCCTCGATGCCGCAGCCGTCGTCATGGACGCGGACGGTCAGGAGCCGCCGGTCGCCATACTCCGCGCACAGGCTGACCATGCCCTCCTGATCCCGGTAACCGTGGACGATGGCGTTCGTTACCGCTTCGCTGACGGCGGTCTTGATATCCGCCATTTCCGGCAGGGTGGGATTCAACTGCACCGCAAAAGCCGCGATCGCCACCCGGGCAAAGGATTCGTTCTGCGGACAGGAAGAAAAATGAAGCTCCATTCGGTTTTGCATTACTGCCGCCCTCCCCTTTGATGATGTTCCACCGTGATGACCCGCTGCAGGCCCGTCAGCCGAAACAGCTTTTCAATGGGCGGCTGCATATTTTTAACGCTCAGCGTGCCGCCCCGCTGCTGCAGGATGCGCAGCCGTCCCAGCAGCACGCCGATCCCGGAGGAATCCATAAAAGTCAGGTCGCCCAGATCCAAGCACAAGTGCCGCACGCCCGGGTCCTCCAAAATTTCATCCAGCTGGCGGCGAATTTGGGGGGCGGTACAGTGATCCAGCTCCCCGGCCAGCACCACGGTGACGCTGCCGTACATTTCCTTGACATTTTGCATGAAAATGAACCTCCATGGTTTTTGTCCTGTGTAGGTTTCGTGTAGGGTTCACCCTTATCCTTTGCTGAAAAATGGGAGCTTATGCATTCTTTCCCGTCTTTCGTGCGCCCTTTTTTACAGAAATACGCCGGGGTCTTCCGTTTTTCTTTTTCTTTTCCAACGTTCTGCGCTTTTTCCCTCCGCGAAACCGATCGAATCTCCCGGAATACTTTGCTTTTCCTCCGGGCATTCTTTCTTCCGTCACCCGAATTTTTTTGACGAAAGGATGTTATGATGAAAGACTCCAAGTCCTCCAAATCCAAAAAGAAGTCCGTTGACCCGGCCCGTCTCTGCGACCTCGCCAACATGGCCAACGAGCCCGCCAGCACGGATGTTCTGGGCAGCTACACTGGCATGGCCGAAGACTTCGAGCCCCCCGTCCAGGACGCCGACGACTTAAGGGGCTGAGCCCCTTTTTTCGGACTGCGCGCCTTCGGCGCGCAGGGGCGTAGAGGGACATGCGAGTTGGCCGAGGTTTTACCGCCGTGGCACGACAGGTGCCACGGCTCGCCGGTCTGGTGTAGTTTTCCTGTCAGTTGAATCAAAAAGACCGCCATTCGGCGACAGGCCTCATGGCTCGCATAAAAAGGCCAGCGTGGATTTGAAACCATGCTGGCCTTTTGCGCTGCAAGAATATTCAAGCTGCAACGAAGCATCTCCGACTGTCACTAAGTGACTGTTTCACATACAAGCCGCAAAGCAGAAATCAAGCCTATTTTTCTGTGCTGCGAAATCAACCAAGCTGCAATGCAAAATCCCAACTTGCATTGGATGAGCCTGTCCTACGCCAACTGCGAGGGAGACGAGCGGCGATAGGCAGCGAAGGGAAAAAGGCCCGCTCATTTTGACGGCGGAAAAAGGCGAACACAGGAGCGCGCGCAGGCGTTTGAGTTAGCTATCTAACTTTATTGCGCGCGACGTTGTGAGCCCCGCCGTCAAAATGGGCAATCAAGGGCTTTTTCCCGGAGTCGCCGTGCCGCTGGCTTTCTTTTGCGCACTTTTCTTTCGCCATCGAAAGAAAAGTGTGAGCGCCCCTTGGAACGGCAAGTCCCACCCCTGCGCCGTAGTCGGCGCGTCAAGCCCCGGCGAGGGTTTTTCTTACAGCAAAGTTGCCGTGTGCTGCTACAAGCAGGGGGCTTTCCTCGGGGCAAACAATCGGCGCGGCCCGCACTGCCGTGCGCTCCGCTTGTTGTTTGCCTGAACTCCGGGTCATTTCCGCCTTCGGCGGACAGCCCACTGGGCTGATATTTCCCTCCGTTCCCCCCTGCACCCCTTCGGTTTCTCCTACCGAAAAAAGCCCATACGCCAAGTTCCACCCCCGCGCCGTAGTCGGCACGTCAATCCCCACCGGGGTATTTTTACTGCAAAATTGGCTTGCCCCGCAGCTTGCAGAGGGCCTTCAAAATTTCTAAACGTAATCATCCAAAAGTCCATCGCTGCCGAAATCAACATGAGTCCCCTTAAAATAAGACTTTGACGCTTTTCCCCTATTCTCTAATCCAAAAGGACGCCATTTTCACGGCGTCCCTTTGAGATTAGGATTCTTTACTTGTTCTGGTCTTCCTCTTCCGCGGCGTGGTAGCGCTGCATCCGGGTAGACCGGCGGCGGGGTTCCTCGCTGCCTGCGGAGGAAGCCTGCGGCTGACCGGACTGCACCGTCTCGCCGGAGACGGTTTCAATGGGCCGGGCGTAGGGGTTCGTCCGCTGCGCGGGCGTTCCGGCCGTGGCGGCCGGACGTTCCTCGGGCTGCTGAGAAGCCGGGGCAAAGGACGAGCGCTGGGTCTCCGTTCCGTAGGAGGACTTTTGCTCGCTGCCCACAATGCTGCCGTTGCTGTAGGGATTGTTGGACGGGCTGTACGGATTGGTGCTGCCATAGGCGGAAGTGCCGCCGTAAGGATTCGCCGCGCTGCCCGTTCCGTTTACTGCGCTCGGATTCGATCCGTTCGCTCCATAGGAAGAACCATTATTCTGGGTTCCGTAGGACGTGCTGGGACGGGCGTAGGGATTCGTCGTTCCCGTCGGATTCTGGGACTGCTGCCGCTGCTGGGTGCCCGCGCCTGTTACCGGCGGAGCTGCCACAGCCCGACGTGCGTAGGGATTCTGCGCCTGCTGACTGCTGCCGTTCTGGGCTGCGCCCGTCTGCGTGCCGGTTCCGGCTGCACGGCGGCTGGCCGCCGCCCGGGCCGCAGCCGCGCGGCGCTTCTTGTTCTGGTTGACCGCGTAGGCATAGGCACCGCCCGCGCCGCCGATCAGTACCACGCCCACGCCGATCAGGCCCCACGGCACCGAGCCGGTCTGGGTTTCCTTGCTTTCGTCGTCATAGGTAATGGGGATCATGGTGCCGATGACGAAGGTCTCCGTCGGCTCCGCGCTGGCGGACGGCGATACGCTGGCCGAGGGCGCGGGGGTGGCGGTCGCATAGGGATTGAAGGGCGCATAGCTGGTGGTCGTGGTCACGCCGGTGTTCTTCCACGTACCCACGTTCCAGTCCTCCACAGAGGAGATATTCCCCGCCGTAGCGGAGCCGGAATTGCCGCCGCTGGGCTTCACCGAGGTGTTGCCCGAGGTATTGTCCTTGTTGCCGCTGGTGGAGCTGCCGGAGTTGTTGGCCAGCCCCTGCCGGTATTCATTGCTGTTCAGGAAGCTGGTCAGCTCGGTCAGATTCAGCTGATGGAAGTAATCCCCATGAACCCAGCCCATCGTGCCGTTCTGGTTAACGTAGTACCAGGTAACGCCGTTGACCTCCTTGGAGCCGATGATGTAGGCGAAGGCATACTTGCTCAGCGTCTTCATCTTTTTGCCGTTGGGCGTCTCGCGGAAGTTGACGGAATTGCTGGTCACGTAGCCGTAGCTGGACTTTCCGTAAGGATCGTAGGGCGCGGCCGTCTTGCTGGGCGAGGTAGGCGCAGTCGTTTTCTGACCGGCCATATACTTGTTGATTTCCGCTTCAGTCATCTTGCGGAGCATCTGGTCGGCGCGGATGTAGCCCGCGTTGCCGTTGTAGAAGACTACATACCAGCTTACGCCGTTCACCGTCTGCTGCTGCTGGACGTAGACCACGCTGTCCAGCGGCAGCTGGGCGATGGTGGCCGTATAGGCGTTGGGGCCGTAGCGCAGCGGCACGCCCTCCGCCGTGGTGATGTAATAGCCCGCTACGGAGGTGGTGGGCTGATCCGGCGTGGTGGGATGTTCCCGGTTCCACTGGTCGATCAGGGCTTGGGCCTCGGCGGCAGTGATGTGACGCACGTCGGAGTCCTTCACGATACCCACATCGTCGGACCCCAGCATCACGCGGCAGCTGTCGAACAGGGTATTTTCTACCGTAGCCTGACCGTTGATGTAGATCAGCGTATTGGGGGCCAGCAGCTTCTTCACGGAGCTGTCCTTGAGGTTGTAAGCGCCCCGCAGGCCGGTCTGCACGGTGGTGACAGCATAGCCGGTGTAAATTTCACTTTGGGTCTTCTTGCAGTAGAAGTTCACCAGATTGGGGGTAGCAATGCCCAAATCGTCCACGGTGATCTCCGCAGACTGGGGCACATCGGTTACGATTTCATAGCCGCTGGGCACCACAGAGGGGTCTGGCTCCAGCACGGTTTTGCCGGGAGTCAGTTCCTTCTTCACGCTGGCGATCATCGTCGCATCGGAGGAACCGGTCACCAGATAATGAATTTCTACCGTGGACTTCACACTGGTGCTGACCAGATGGAAGGTGATGGGTTCCACCACCAGATCGTCCCCCACGGTCACGGTGTAGGACGTGGGATAGTTGGAGGAGGGCTGATAGCCGGAGGGCACATAGCGGGTGTTCAGGGCCACGGTAGTGGTTCCCTTGGGCAGCTCGATGTACTCGGGAGAGCCCATCACCTGCTGGCCGATAGCGTCCACATAGCGCACCTCCAGCGTGGCGGTGGTCTTCTGTTTGTAGCTGAAGGTGACGGTGTCGGGGTTGGCCTTGCCGTCCTGACTGGTCACCTGACCGGCGCTGATGCCCTGATAGGTATAACCCTTGATCTCGGCCCGGTATTCGGCCAGATCGCCTTCGCCGTAGGTTCCGTTTTCCAGCGAGACCACCAGACTCTGCTGGATCTCGTTGCCCTTTTCGTCCACAAAGCGGAACGTCACATTGGCCGCCGTGGGGGTCTGGGGCTTTTCATAGGTAAAGGTCACAGTCTGGGGCTCCACGGAGCCGTCTTCGTACAGGGTGACGGTCACGGGAGCCACATCCAGCGCGGTGTAGTCGGAGGGCACCAGACTTGCGTCAGGGGCGACGGTATTTTCACCCAACACGGTCAGCTGGCGTTCTTCGTTGCTGAACTCCACGCCATCGGCCATGTAGACCACGCGCACCTTGCCGTTCACCGGCTTGCGCTGGTAGGTGAAGATCACCTCGGCGGGGCTTGCCACGCCGTTTTCCACGGTCAGCTGGTTAGTGCTGACGCCGATGCAGTCATAGCCGTCAATGGCGGCCTGATACACGCTCAGGTCGGTATAAACGCCGTTGGCCACCGTAGTCTGCACAGCGTCCCGCAGGGGATTGCCCTGACCGTCCACAAAACGGAAGGTCACGGTCCCCTCGGTGGGAATGACGGGCGCGGCGTAGGTGAAGGTTACGTCCGTTTGCGTGGCCGCGCCGTTCGCAAAGGTGATGGTCACGGGGTTCGCGTCCACGGCGGTATAGCCTTCCGGCACCAGCTCGGCCTTCGGGCTGACCGTGTTGTTGCTTTCCGTGACGGTGACGGTATCGCTGGCGAATTCCACGCCGTCCGCCACGTAGTGCACGTTTACCATGCCCGTGGCTTCGGGCCGCTGATAAGTGAAGGTCACGTCGGTTTGCGTGGCCGCGCCGTTTTCAAAGGGAATGGTCACGGGGTTCGCATCCACAACGCTATAACCTGCCGGGATCAGTTCCGGCTTCGGGCTGACCGTGTTATTGCTCTCCGTGATTTCCACGGTGTCGCTGGCGAACTCCACATCGCCCGCCACGTAGTGCACGTTCACCGTAGCAACCGCTTCAGGCCGCTGATAGGTGAAGGTCACGTCCGTTTGCGTGGCCGCGCCGTTTTCAAAAGGAATGGTCACGGGGTTCGCATCCACAACGCTATAACCTGCCGGGATCAGTTCCGGCTTCGGGCTGACCGTGTTATTGCTCTCCGTGATTTCCACGGTGTCGCTGGCGAACTCCACATCGCCCGCCACGTAGTGCACGTTCACCGTAGCAACCGCTTCAGGCCGCTGATAGGTGAAGGTCACTTCCGTCCGAGTGGCAGTGCCGTTCTCGAAGGGAATGGTCACGGGGTTCGCGTCCACAACGCTATAGCCTTCCGGCACCAGCTCGGCCTTCGGGCTGACCGTGTTATTGCTCTCCGTGATTTCCACGGTGTCAGTGGCGAACTCCACGTTGCCCGCCACGTAGTGCACGTTCACCGTGGCGGTGGCTTCACCCTTTTCATAGGTGAAGGTCACTTCCGTCAGGCTGGGCTGGCCGTTGGTGAACGTAATGCTCACCGGCTCCACCGAGACGGGCTGATAGTTCGCAGGCACCAGTTCTTCCTTGGGCGCGATAAAATTGTCGCTTTCGGTGACGGTAACGGTATCCGTGGCAAATTCCTGCCCATTGGCCATATAGTGAACCTTGATCTCCGCCCGCACCTCCGGCTTCTGATAGCGGAAGGTGATAACGGAGGGCTGGGGCTGGCCGTCCACGAACGTCACCTGCACCGGGTCGGCCTCCACGGGCTCGTAGCCTTCGGGCACATACTTGGCCTCCGGGGCCACCATGGGTTCTTCGGTGGAGACGGTCACATAAGCGCCGCTGAATTCCGTGCCGTTTTCATCCACATAGGATACATACACCTGCGCAATGCTGCCCAGCTGCACAAAGTCGCTCACAATGTAGCCGACCAGTTCCTTCTCGCCCTCAAAATAGCTGACGTAGTACCACAGCTTGCCGTTCACATCCACCTGACCATGCACGGTCACAGGCGTTTTCTGGCTCAGTGCGCTGATGACGTTGGTCACGTCGCTGCCGCTCTTCGGCGTAGCGCGGAAATTGATCGTTCCTTCTTCCGCGACTGTATAGCCGGGCACATCGTTCAGGGGCGTGTAAGTGCCGTAGGATTCGGGGCCTTTTTTTGTGGGCTCCTGCGTGGGCGTTTCCGGCTCTGGGTTTCCAGTGTCGCCGGTATTGCCGGAGTCCCCTGTGTTCCCTGCATCACCTGTGCTGCCCGTATCGCCAGTATTTCCAGCATCGCCGGTATTCCCGGTGTCTCCAGTGTTGCCAGCGTCGCCGGTGTTGCCAGTATCGCCGCTGTCGCCGCCGGGGTTGCTGACGGGCCGCATGTAGAAGATCACGTCTCCGGAAACGCTGCCGTCCTCATAGACCGTAACCGTCTGCGGCGAAGCGTCGACCGCTTCATAACCGGGAATCTCGCCCTGACGGTCCGGCGTGAACTGATATACGCCGGGAGCCACGTCATAGCGGGTATCATCCAGCAGCTGCTGCATGTCCTCGGTGGCATAAAGAATCGTGATGGTTCCGTTCACCGGCGCGGCCTGCGGAATCTGCTGGGTGGACAAATACACATAGCAGGCGCCGGCGTAGTCGGTCTTTTCCTCGTTGCGGTAGAACTCCACCAGCGCCACGGCCTGCGTGGCGTCCGCCGCCGTCACGTCCTGCTGGGAAACAGGTGCGGTCTTGTCAGCGTTCCACCAGAGATAGGTCACGTTATAGAAGTAGGGACTTCCGTCCGCCACTCCCACGGTGATCTGCAGGGGCCACGTGGGGCTGTCCATGGTCTGGGCCCAATAATAAGTGACCCCGTCCTCCCCCACCGCCAGCTGCCCCATGGCGCTGCCGGTCAGGCCGTTGGCATCCGTGTAGCTCACATAAACCGCAGGCACGTCCGCCGTTTCCGTGGCCAGCGCCCCCAGCGGGGCCGCCAGCTGCAAAAGGATCAGCAGCAGACTGGTCAATAGGGCCAGTCCTCTTCTTCCGTATGATTGCGTCCCGAACATATTGCAGTTCCTCCTTGCCGTTTGTTCTGACCGAAGATTCTCTCCGTCCACAGGGCGGGTAAGGATCTCCATGTTCATTTTAAGGGGAATGATACGGCCTGTCAAGAAATTCAGACCCCGTATTCCAGTCCATTATGTTACAACTTTCGCGCCGATCTTTTTTCCGTTCTGCAAGGGTTCCGCCGTCCCATTGGCGAATTAAGAACAAGGTCATTTCAAGGAGGCGAACATTCATGTTGTCCGACGACCGTCAGCTGATCGAAACGCCGATCAGCGATGAAACCGTATTCCGGGGAGCCCTGATCGACGTGAGCCATATGCAGGTGCGCCTGCCAAACGGCCGCACCGCCCTGCGGGAGATCGTTCACCACAAGGGAGCGGCAGCCATCGTTCCTGTAGACGACGAGGAGTACGTCTATCTGGTGCGCCAGCACCGGGTGGTCAACGATATGCTGACCTGGGAAATTCCCGCCGGTAAGCTGGACACCGCAGACGAGGATCCCCTGCACTGCGCCGTGCGCGAACTGCGGGAGGAGACCGGCCTGAAAGCCGAGCATATGGAAAAATTGAGCCATATCGTCACCACGCCGGGCTTCTGTACCGAGAAGATCGGCCTGTATCTGGCCACCGGCCTGAGCCAGCACGAAGATCATCCCGACGAGGACGAATTTCTCCGCGTGACCCGCATCCCCCTGAAGGAAGCGGTGCAGCGGGTCATGAGCGGCGAGTTTCAGGACGCGAAGACCGCGCTGGGGCTGCTCATGGCGTGGCAGAAGCTCCATCCTTCCTATAAATAAACGCGGAGTCGGAACGATTTCATGCAAAACCATCTGAATCTTTTTTCCAGTCTGCCCACGCTGCGCACGAAACGGCTGACCCTCCGCCCGGTCCGCATGAGCGACGCGGCGGATCTTTACGAATACTCCAAAGATCCCGAGGTGGCGCGGCACGTGCTTTGGGACGCGCACACCTCCATTCACCAGACCCGTTCCTATCTTCGGTTTCTCATCCGGCAGTACCGGGCCGGTCAGCCCTCCACCTTTGTGATCGTATGGAACGAAAACCGTAAAGCCATCGGCACCATCGGCTTTATGTGGGTGCAGCAGGAGAACCGCTCCGCCGAGGTGGGCTACAGTCTGAGCCGGGCCTATTGGAACCGGGGCATCATGACCGAAGCGCTGCAGGCCGTGCTGCAATTCGGCTTTGACACTCTGAATCTGAACCGTATCGAAGCCCAGCATGAAAGCGATAACCCTGCCAGCGGACGGGTGATGGAAAAAGCGGGAATGCTCCATGAAGGGCGGCTGCGCCAGCGGATCTACAACAAGGGCCGCTACGCCGACGTGGAGCTTTATGCCATTCTTCGGCAGGATTTGCGTTTTTCCGCTCGTTAGATTACAATGAACAGGGCGATTGCCGAAGAAGGGAGCTGCGGCCATGAAGCGATGGAAACGATTTCTGCTGTTGGGGTTCGTGTTTATCCTGCTGACCGGCTGCACGGCCAACCATTCCGAGTCCTACCGCCGGGCGTTGGATATTTTTGCCTCCGGCGAATATGAAGAAGCGGCGCAGGCCTTCGAAAAGCTGGGAGACTATCAGCAGTCCGCCCAATACGCCGCCTATTCCAGGGGGCTGGTGCTGTGGGAGCAGGGCGACTATCTGAACGCCGAACCGTACTTTGAGCAGTGTCAAACGCTTCTGATGGGCGGACAGCGGTACGCCTACTGCCATGCCTGTGCGCTGGAAGCGGCGGGAGACGCTGCGGGTGCGGCCGAGGCTTTCGGCAAGCTGGGCGACTTTGAGGACGCGGCCCTGCACCAGTACTACAACGAAGGCGTGGACGCGGAAAACCGCAAGGACTACGAAAAGGCTCTTTACGACTACGCCGCCGCCGGGGACGCGGCCGACGCTTCCGACCGATTGCTGAACCTGCAGGGGCAAATCTACAACCGGGCCATCGAGCTTCGGGAGGAACATTCCTACGAAGAAGCTATTTACCTGTTCACCATTTTGGGAGATTATCTCAGCAGCGCCCGTCAGGCGGTGGAATGCGAGCAGATTTTCCGGGATGACCAGTACAGTCAGGCGGACGCGATGGAAATGGCCGGAGACCTGCAGGGGGCCTACGATCTTTTTTCCACGCTGACCGGGTTCCGGGACGCGGCTCAGCGGGCTTCTGATCTGGCTTCCCGGCTGGGCATCCCCGATACCAGCGAAAGCGACTGATTATCACTTACGAACGGAGGCCATTTCAATGGCAAAGCTTTATTTCCGCTACGGGGCCATGGGCTCCAGCAAAACGGCCAACGCCATCATGGTGCGCTACAACTATCTGGAGCGGGGCCAGAAGGTGCTCATGCTCAAGCCAAAGCTGGACAGCCGGGACGGCGAGACCATGGTGGCCAGCCGCTGCGGCCTTTCCTGCGACTGCGGCTACATGGAGGACATCGACACCTACCCCGTAGAGGAATACGACTGCGTCATCGTGGATGAGGCCCAGTTTTTGACCAAGGCGCAGGTGGAGAAACTGGTGGAGATCGTGGATGACCGGCATGTGCCGGTGATCGCTTACGGTCTGCGCACGGACTTTCAGGGCAACCTGTTCGAAGGCAGCCAGTGGCTGCTGGCCTGGGCGGACACCATCGAGGAGGTCAAGACCATCTGCTGGTGCGGCAAGAAGGCCACCTGCAACGCCCGCATTCTGGACGGCAAGGTCGTCAAGGACGGCGCGCAGGTCATGCTGGGCGGCAACGAAAGCTACGTCAGCCTGTGCCGCAAGCACTGGACCGAGGGTAAGCTGAAGCCCTGACCCCGCGCGGGCCGATCACATCCCGAAAGGAGGCGCCGTCATGGAAAGATTGCGCCGGTTCATCTGGTATCTGGCGGGCAGACTGTTTCTGCTGCTGACGCTGCTGAGCCTGTTTACCGTCACGTTTTATTACGCCATGAACGCTACCAACATTTATATTGTCCTGAAGGACGGCATGGCCAAGCGGGCGCAGGTCATCATGATGGACGAGGACGCTTCCGAGCTGACCAAGTTTTTCCAGTCCAGCTACCTGCAGCGGGATCAGAACCTGCAGATCGCGCTGGAAGGGAAAAGCCCCTACACCTATTACACGGTGCGCGGCATCGACCACCGGCTGAAAATGACGTGGATGTGGTGCTGGCCCTGGGACACCACCGCCCGGGCGGAATTTACCGAGACCATCCCCCGCATCGACGGACGGGTAAAAAGCTCGTCGGCAGACGCGGCCCGAGCCCTGTATGGCGACGGCTTCGAATATCCGCCCAAATGGCAGGGCGGGCGCTATGCCGCCACACTGGTGAAGGAAAACGGCCAGTGGCACGTGCGCAGCCTGACGTTACTGGCACAGGTGGACGAATAACCTTTCTTTTTAGCCTTGAAGCAGGCACCGTCTCGCGGTATAATGAGACGGTGCTTTTTCGTGTTCTTTTGCATAGATGCGGCAAAGCGAAAACAGAAAAAGGTGGAGTTTTCATGGTGTTGTACATCGGTACGGGAGCCGCGCCGCTCCGAGGGAGCTTTCTGCTGGCCGGGCTGGTGCTGTTTTGGGGGCTGGGCTTCTGGCAGGGAAAAAAGCGGGGCTTCGACGCCCTCACGCTGGTGCTGGCTTCCGTCCTGACGCCTCTTTTGAGCGTATTCTGCGCCCACTTTTTCTACCGGCTGGTCAATCTGGCCTATGACCCGCCCGCCTTTACGGAGCTTTTCGCCCTGTGGCAGAACGGGCACATGCTGTACGGCGGACTGATTGGTAGCCTGCTGGCACTGTGGTGCTGCGGCGGAAAGCGCGCCCTTCGCCTGATGGACGCATACGCTCCCTCTATGGCCCTGATGATCGCCTTCTTCCGGCTCAGCGAAGGCTTTGCCGGGCAGGGGTACGGCGAATACGTCTACGAAGAAACCTTTCTGTGCCGCTTTCCCTTTATGATGTACGATCCCTCCTACGAATTGTGGGCATGGGCGCTGTTCATGGCGGAAGCGCTGGTGGCTCTGGTGCTGTTTGCGGCGCTGCTGTGCCGCAAAGACCGGCGGGACGGAGACGGCATTCTGCTGCTTTTGGGGCTTTTCGCCGCCGCGCAGATCGTGCTGGAAAGCCTGCGCCGGGACGAGTTCCTTCGCTGGGGCTTTGTCCGCTGCGAGGAACTGTTCAGCGCTCTGACCGTTGGAGCGGTGCTCTTTGGCTATCAGCGGCTTTCCAAAAAAGGCAAAACGCAGCAAAAGATCCTTTGCTGGGCGCTGTTCGGCGTGCTGGTGGCATTCTGCATCCTGCTGGAATTTGCCACTGAAGGCCGCATTCCCTTCCTGCGCTTTTTGGACGTGGAAGGCTGCTATGGCTGCATGGTCGCTGCTTGCGTTGGTCTCATGGGCTGTGTGCTATGGATGCGTTCGCTGGGTCCGGAACGGGGGAAGCGCGCCGGGAAGAATGGACGACCCGTAGTTCAAGCCGTCTGTCTGCTGCTGGCGCTTTGTGCGCTGCCTGGCTTTTCACTGGCGGAAAGCGCCGAGCTGCCCCACTTGGAACCTGTTACCTTTTCCGATATTTCCTATGAAGCATCCGAAGACGCGAAGAACAATTACAAGCCGGACAGCAGCGCCTTCAGCGAGGACAATCTGTCCTACCATGACGATTCCATTGATGTGAAGCTTCACCGCATTCGCGTCCATGACACCGACGTAGTGGCGGCGTTCATTCAGATCGCCAACGCCAACCAGATCCGCAGCGAACTGGCCAAACCCTATCCGCAGAAGGCCACCATGCGGGCCAGCGTTATCGCCCAGAAGGTGAACGCCGTTTTTGCCATCAACGCCGACTGGTTCACCTATCATGACGCGGGGATCATCTACCGCAACGGTGTGCTTCTGCGGGAGCGGGAGGACGAAAGCTACGATGGGCTGGTCATTGACGATCAGGGCGATTTCCACATTGTGTCGCCCATGACGAAGGAAAACTTCGCCAAGCTGGAACGGCCCGTGCTGCAATCCTTTGCCTTTGGCCCCGCGCTGGTGCTGAACGGCGAAGCGCAGACCTTCCCCGACCGGAAAGTGACCTATGCCCAGCGGGTCGCCATCGGCCAGATCGACCGCCTGAAATACGTCGTCGCCGTTTCCGACGGCTATATGCAGGAAAACTCCACCGGCCTGACCATGGATCAGATGGCCCAGCTCATGGCGGAACTGGGGGCCGTCACCGCCTACAATCTGGACGGCGGACAGTCCTCCAGCATGATCATGCACAACATCAAGATGAACGCCGACTCCAAGGTCATGCGGGCCGTCGGCGACATTCTTTACTTTGTCACCGCAATCCCCAACGACTGACGAGCCTTAAAAAACAAAGGAGGACTTTCTCTTATGAAGCACTTGATTCATGTCTTATCCCTGATTCTGTGTGCGGCGCTCCTGCTGGGCGTATGCGCTGCGTCGGCGGAAACGCTGCCCGAAATTGGCAGTGAGATCACCTTCGGTCACTACGAGCAGGACGAAGACCTAACCAACGGTCAGGAGCCCATCGAATGGATCGTTCTGGATGTGGACGAAGAAAATCAGAAGGCGTTCCTGCTGAGCAAATATTGTCTGGAAACAAAGGTGGTCTACCCGGAGCGGGTGCCCATGTACTGGGGTGCTTCCACCCTGCGGGAGTGGATGAACGGCGAATTTCTGAACGCGGCCTTCACCGCTGAGGAGCAGGAAAAGATTCTGACCACCACCGTTACCAACGAGAATCCTCACGGCATGAAGGGGGCCGGCGCGGACACGGAAGACAAGCTGTATCTGCTCAGCCACGAAGAAATTCTGCATTACTTCCCGGAGCAGTCCAGCCGGATGGCCTACGCCACGGAACATGCGAAGGCACAGGGCTGCACCATCGGCGAAACGACCGGCGCGTGCCGCTGGTGGCTGCGCACCACGGGCGCGCGCAAGATGGACATGTGGGGCGTTCGGGTGGACGGCCGTCTGACGGCCTACGGGATGCAGGATGTGGACTGGCCCACCAACACGGTTCGGCCGGTATTCTGGATGGACTATTCGAAGTAAAAAGCAAATGTAAAAAGAGACTGCGGAGAGCAACTCGTAATAAGACAGGTTTATAGCGTTTAGTAAGAACAGTGTGGCGTGAAGTCACGCTGTTCTGCTTTTTACTGCGTGATTGACCATTTCTGTAATAATGCTTTCGGGCAGGAATCCGATACAGGCGAGGCTGATCCGTACATCCTGCACCCTATGTCCGCTGCTTTTGTCGGGAGCACAAACATATACCTTATTCACAAGATCATGCAGGACTGCCGGTGTCAGTTCCGTCAGTTCTGGGTATTTCTTTGCTCTGCGGATGAACTGCTCGATGCTGTCCGCTTCTTCTTCCTGCTTGGTAATCTCTTGTTCCCAAAGCTGCATCTTTTCCGTCAGTTCTGCTTGCTCCTTCTCGTAATTAGCAGACAACTTTTGAAAGCGGCTGTCATTGATCTTGCCCGAAATATTGTCCTCATAAATCCGCTTGAACAGTCGGTCAAGTTCCTCGATCCTGCGCTGTGCCTGTGTGAGCTGTCTGCGTTTTGTAGCCAGCTCTTTTTTGAATTCTTCTTTACGCTTGGCGCCGAGTTTTTCACGGAACAAGTTCTCGCAATCGGATATGTACCAAAGAAGGATTTGCAGGAATTTCAGTACACCCTTTTCCAATACCATTGCACGGATAAAGTGTGTTCCACACACATCTTTGCCTTTCTTCCGAGAGGTAGAACAAACAAAGTGATCTTGCCGCTCCTCAAAGTTTTGCGTGGTGCAGTAGTACAGCTTTTCTCCGCAATCGGCACAGTAGGCAATACCGGAAAATAAATTGCTCTTGCCCGTCTTAGCCGGTCTGCGCTTGTTTCGGCGAAGCTCCTGCACCCGATCAAAGGTTTCCTCATCCACAATGGCTTCGTGCGTGTTGCGGAAGATCTTCCATTGATCCGGCGGATTCTCGATGGTCTTTTTGATCTTGCAAGACTGTCGGTGCGTTTTGAAGTTTACGGTATGTCCGCAATACTCCATCCGTTCCAGAATGCCCGATACTGTGCTGTCGTTCCATCCATAGGGATTGTCGGGCAAAGCACAGCGCACTTTCCGTTTCTGCTTGTCCTGATAGACAGTAGGTGTCAGCACTTGTTCCTCTTTGAGTATACGGGCGATTTGTGTCGGACCATTACCATCCATGCATAAAGCAAAGATGCGTTTGACAACCTGTGCGGCTTCATCATCGACAATCCACTGCTCGGAGTTTTCTGCGTCTTTCACATAGCCGTAGGGCGGTATGGTGGTCAGATGCTCACCGGACTCGCCTTTCAGCTTTAAGGATGCCCGTACCTTTTTGCTGCCGTCCTTAACATAGAACTCGTTTATGATATTCAAAAAGGGAGCAAACTCGTTGTCGCTCTGGTTGGCACTATCCACACCACTGTTGACTGCAATGAAGCGGACATTGTTCTGCGGAAATGTAATCTCGGTGTACATTCCTACTTCCAGATAGTTACGCCCGATCCGACTCATGTCTTTGGCTATGACGATACCGATCTTGCCTTCGTCAACCATGGCCATCATGCGCTGCCAATCTGGTCTTTGAAAAGCTGACGTTAGATAACGATACTTTTGAAAACACTGGAAAATCAAGGTTTTTC